>Ga0302263_10001173_pt1 | contig 10044 bp, 8 predicted proteins | sample II_Fen_N1_4_FD_194564 | JGI IMG/M metagenome (GOLD analysis project Ga0302263, IMG submission 194564) | Peat permafrost microbial communities from Stordalen Mire near Abisko, Sweden - II_Fen_N1_4 | ecosystem: Environmental > Terrestrial > Soil > Wetlands > Permafrost | place: Sweden: Abisko... | reverse complement strand
AACGACGTCGAGACCGGGGTGTCCTTCTCAGTCGCGCTGTCCAAGCACACCCAGGTGTTCCCGCCGCTGATGATCAACATGGTGCGGGCGGGGGAGGTCGGCGGGTTCCTCGACGAGGTGCTGCTCTCGATCGCGGCAAACTTCGAGTCCGAGGTCAAGCTGCGCGGCAAGATCAAGTCGGCCATGACGTACCCGGTGGTCGTCTTCGTCATCGCCATCCTGGCGACGATCGGGATGCTGCTGTTCATCGTCCCGGTGTTCTCGGGGCTGTTCACGTCCCTGGGCGGGGAGTTGCCCTTGCCCACGAAGATCCTCGTGTGGTGTGCGCAGGCGATGAAGATCACCATCATCCCGGCAGTCATCGCCTTCATCGCCTTCTCGATCTGGTGGGGCCGGCACAAGAACGACCGCGCGGTGCGCATCCGCCTGGACCCCATCAAGCTCAAGATGCCGGTGTTCGGCCTGCTGACCCGCAAGATCGCGGTGTCCCGCTTCACCCGCAACTTCGGCACCATGATCCATGCGGGCGTGCCGATCCTGCAGGCCCTGGACATCGTCGGCGAGACCAGCGGGAACATCGTCATCGAACGCGCCGCCAAGGCGGTGCAGGAGTCCGTGCGGCGCGGGGAGTCACTGTCGGCTCCCTTGAGTCAGCACCCGGTGTTCCCCGCGATGGTGGTGCAGATGATGTCGGTCGGCGAGGACACCGGTGCGCTCGACACGATGCTGGCCAAGATCGCCGACTTCTACGACGCCGAGGTCGAGGCGACCACGGAGCAGCTGACCAGCCTCATCGAGCCCCTGATGATCGTCGTCATCGGCGCGATGATCGGCTCGATGGTCATCGCGATGTACATGCCGATCTTCGGCATCTTCGACCTCATCAACTAGCAATTCGGTCATTTCGCCGTGGCGATTGCGCCAACCGGGTGAATCCGACGGAACGGGTCACAGACTCTTCAAGTCCTGTGAGGCCGTGGCCGATAGGACTGCTGTAGTACCGAACCGGCTTCGGCCGGCCTGAGACCGACATCAGACCCAGAACCAGGAGTGACCGTGATCGCTCGCATCCGCAAGTCCATGGAGCACAAGGACGAGGGCTTCACCCTCATCGAGCTCCTCGTCGTCATGATCATCATCGGCATCCTCGCGGCCATCGCGATCCCGGTGTTCCTCAACCAGCGCAAGAAGGCCAACGACACGGCCGCCACGTCTGACGTGTCGACCCTCGGCAAGGAAGTCGCGACCTACTACGTCGACGCCACCGCGCCTCTCAGCGGCGTGACCGTCACCGGCGGCAAGCTCATGGTCGACGGCGTGTCGGTCGGCAACGCGAGCAAGACCACCACCAGCGCTTCGCTCTCCCAGACCTCTACGACGGTGACGACGGCTTCCACGACGTGGTGCGTCACGTTGGGCTACGACGGCGGCACGCGCAGCACCGTGTACTACTCGGCAGCGAACGGCCTCAGCAAGACCAGCTGCTGACGCGTGGCGTGAGTGGGGCGGAGGCGTCGCCTCCGCCCCACTCACGTACGTCACCCGGATCAGCCGTGATCCGGGTCGATGGGCCAGTCCTCACGGTGGTGGAAAGGGGCGGACGATGCGCCAAGCGACCGACGGGCAGTCACGACGCGCGGGCGATGAGGGGTTCACGCTCATCGAGCTCGTCGTCGCGATGCTCATCTTCGCGATCATGGCCGTCTCCGTCGTCGCCGTCGTGATGCAGGCCCAGGGCCAGGCGGTCTCGAACCGCAACCGCATTGCCGCCTCCAACCTGGCGGCCCGCGAGATCGACATGGTGCGGCGCGAGTTCGCCGCGACCGACGCCGGCCCGGTGACCCTCGCCAACGCGGGCTTCGTCGAGAATCCCCACCAGCTGACAGGCGGCGCGAACGGAGCGCCCCTCGTGGTGGACGGCACGGAGTACACCGTCACCCGCAATGCCGTGTGGAAGGTGTCCGGTTCCGGCGCCTCCGCCTGCGAGGGGGGCGCGATCGTCGCCTACCCCAGCCTGGGCGTCGAGGTCACCGTGACGTGGCCGAACATGGGTGTCGTCCAGCCGGTCGAGATGTCCACCGCGCTCGCGCCGGGCAAGGAGAACGGTGCCGCGACCACCGATTCGTTCATCGCTGCGAAGGTGGTCGACCAGGACGGCCTACCGCTGACCGGCATCCAGGTGACCGCAACGGCTTCCGCGGTCGCCGCCAGCGCCTACACCGACGACAGCGGCTGCGCGGTGATCCGCGTCACGCCGGCGACCTCCGGCACGAGCTACACCGTGAAGGTCGCCGATGCGAGCTACGTCGACATCTCCGGCAACCACAACCCGAGCAAGCTGACCGGCAACATCAACCGGGGGGCGCTGTACGCGGGCGCCAGCTTCGCCGTCGCCCTGCCCGGCACCGTTCAGGTCCACCTGGTCCGCGCGGACGGCGGGCCTCTGACCGATGCCCAGGTGGCCGGTGCGGGGGTGACGCTGATCGCGTCCGAGTCGTCCGGGTCGACGGGCACCACGGTCCGGACCGCCACCGGGGTCACCACGTCGTTCACCGGCCTGTGGCCCACGACGTATGGCGCCTACTTCGGCAGCACCGCCCCCACCGGCGGCTATGCCGCCGGCGACCTCCCGCCGGGGGGCTCCGTGACCATCGACGTCGAGTTCGCGATGGCGACCGTCGACGTCACCCAGCTGCCCCCGGGAACGACCAGCGTGCGCGCAGTGGTGGCGGGTACGGCGACCACGTGCGCGAGCGGCCAGGGCACCGACGTGCCGGTCGCGGGGCCGTCCGCGCCGGCGACCCTGATGCCCGGCTCTTACGACCTCTACGCGGTGGGCACCGGGTTCGCCTGCTCGCCCGGCCCGATGGCGCGCGTCCTCGCGTCCGGCGACAACACCGACATCGCCTGGGGCACCACGACGCTGCAGCTCACCGGCGTGCCGACGGGCGGCACCGTCTGGGCGCTCGACACGCTGACGGCGGGCTTCTCGACCCTCGCCACCTGCCCCGGTGGCGCGGGTGCGGCCGCGATCAACGTCGACGCCGCGCGGGCCGGCGCCGTGCCGATCGCGCCCGGGTCGTGGTTCATCTACCAGACCACCGGCGCCGCGACCGCCGGCTGCGCGAGCTTCCCGGGCGCCATCAACCCGACCACCCTCACCTACGGCGCGGCGAACACCCGGGCGTGGACCATGTCGCCCACCACGCTCACCCTGACGAACATGACCGCGGGGCTCTACCTCGTCGTGGGACCGCAGGTGAGCACGTCCTGCACGTCGACGACCGTGTACCCCAACACGGCAACCTGGACCAGCTCGGGCGCCGGCGCGGCAGGTAGCCCGTTGCAGGCGTCGGTGAGCGTGCCCAGGCCGTCGACGGGTACGACGACGTACTACGCGTACCAGTGGACGAAGAGCGGCACCCCCAAGTGCACTGCCGCCGGCACCTTCGTCGTCGGGCCGGGGTCCAGCACCTTGACGAAGACCGCTGCGGCCGGCTCGGTGGGTCCGTGATGGCGCGCCTGCGACGTTCCCGCGGGACGCGCGACCAGGGCACGTCGCTCGTCGAGATGCTCGTGACGATGGCGCTGCTGACCATCGTCATCGCGGCGACGATCACCTTCATCATCGGCTTCACCCGGACCAACGCGAAGAACGTCAGCCTGCAGGATCAGGTGGACACCGGGCGCTCGGCGTCCCAGATGATGACCAAGACGCTGCGCACCGCCGTGATGCCCAGCCAGCTGACGGCCAGCTGCACCGCCTGCACCGAGGACGCGTTCGTCCTGGGGCAGGACTACGCGGTGCAGTTCTACGCCAACATCAACAACCCTGGGAACACCGTCGGCCCGAGCCGGGTCACCTACACCGTCGCGACATCGGGGCCGAACGCCGGCGACCTGGTGGAGAAGGTGCAGCAGCCCGACTCGAACGTCCCCACGGCGACCGGCTACGCGTACTGCGCTGCCGAACAGGCGGGCGCCTCGGCCGCCTGCAAAGGACGACTCGCCACCCGCATCCTGGCGAAGGGTGTGCAGTTCACCACGAGCACGCCGCTCTTCCAGTACTACGACGCCAACGGGACGCGACTCGTACCGCCGACCGGCGGCGGGCTGACGGTCGCCGACCTCGGGAAGGTGCTCCAGGTGGAGCTCACCGTGAAGGTGCAGGCACAGAGCGCGTCGCGGATGAACGCGACCACGTACATCCAGCGCATCACGCTCCCCAATGCGCAGGCCGTGCTGCGGCAGAGCGAGGAGACGACGCCATGAGCGGTACGCCACGATGGTCCGGGGTGCTGCGCCGGCTGGGCGCCCGACGCGACGACGAGGGCAACGCCCTCGTGCTGGTGCTCGGCTCGATGATGGTGCTCGCGATGTTGTCGCTCTCGGCGCTCGCGTTCACGGTCGCCAGCACCAAGTTCGCGCGGTACGACCAGGACGTCACCTCGGCGATGTCGGCGGCCCAGTCGGGCGTCGAGGACTTCATCTCCCGGATGAACCGCAACGACAGCTACTACGCGACGGTCGACTGCACCAACCTCGCGCTCAAGGGTCCGATGAGCACCGCCAACACGTGCGGTTGGACGACGACGACCGCCACCGGTTGGCTGCCCGTCGACCCGGGCCGCACCGCCGCCACCGACCCCTACTTCCACTACTCGCTGGACACGAGCAAGGCCGTCACCGAGGGCAGCGTCACCGTGACGGTCACCGGCCGGGCCCACGGCGAGTACCGCACGGTGCAGTCCGCCGTCGGCAAGGGCGGCTCGACCGACTACGTCTACTACACCGACTTCGAGTCCGCCGACCCGGCCAACGTGCAGGCGTACACCGCGTCCGAGATCTCCGCGATGAACACCTCGGAGAAGAACGCCTGCGGCATCAACGGCTACGACAACGCGCTGTACTGGTACGAGGGCCGCAGCAGCCAGAGCTGCTCGGAGATCCAGTTCGCGTCGGGCGACACGCTGGCTGGAGCCGTGTTCACGAACGATGCCGTGCTCGCCAACGGCCCGACGTTCACCAAGACGTTCTCGACGGCGAACCCGACCTGTGCCAACGCCACCGCGGTGCAGAGCACCTGGAAGTACTGCCTGCGCCAGACCGGCGGCACCTGGAGCACGGCGAACTTCAGCAACCTCCAGCCCCAGTACAAGTCGGCGCTCTACCTGGGCGACACGTCGGGCCAGTTCGCGACCTACCCCGGGTGCCACTACTTCGGGTCGACCCGCATCCTGTTCAACGCCGACGGCACCATGACGGTGTGGAACAAGGTGGCCAACAACGGGAACGTCGCGCCGATCGCCACCGCGCCGCCGGCCGGCTCGGCCCCTGCGTGCGGCACGATCCTCGCCCTCGACTCCGTCGGCGGGGCGACGGTCCCGGTGCCGGACAACATGGTGGTCTACGCGGCGTCGAACAACGCGGGGACCACCTTCGCCCAGTGCGACAAGGACCAGCTCGGCGGCCCGAGCGGGGCCACGCTGCCCGTCGGGACCTTCACCAAGGCGCTCGTCCCCTCCAGCGGCGCCACGTACACCTACGACCTGACCATGGCGGAGACGACGAAGTACTGCCAGCAGGGCAACCTCTACGCCGAGGGCGTCGTCAAGGGCCGGGTGACGCTCGCGGCGGCGCAGTCGATCGTCATGGTGGGCGACGTGGTGCTTGCGGGCGGGCTCAACGGCGCGGACATCCTCGGCCTCGTGGCGACCAACTCGGTCGAGGCGTTCCACCCGTGGCTAGGCACGATCTCCGCGTACAAGCCGAGCACGACCTGGAAGTGGAACACCGGCTCGCCCAACGAGGACGCCCCCGGCGCCGTGAGCGGTTGGCCCCGGCAGTTCGCGGACCCGTCGGGTGGTACGTCCGTCACAGGTCTGCAGATCATGGGCTCGATCCAGACCCTGCAGCACTCGTTCTACGTGCAGCAGTACAAGCGCGGCTCGAGTCTGGGCCTGCTCCAGGTCAACGGGTCGATCGCGCAGCGCTGGCGTGGCATCGTCGGCACCGGCTCGGGCTCGTCATCCTCCACCGGCTACCTGAAGAACTACGTCTACGACACGCGTCTGCAGTACGCGGCGCCGCCGTACTTCCCGCGCTGGGTGAACGCCGAGTGGACGCAGCGGTACTTCGGGGAGATCTCGACGCCGGCCAACCTGCGCACGTGACGGGTCTGCTGATCGGCTTCGGCGGCCTGCTCGGGCTGGTCGTCGGGTCCTTCCTCAACGTCGTCGTGTGGCGGGTGCCGCGCGGGGAGTCGGTGGTGAGCCCGCCGAGCGCGTGCCCCCGCTGCGGACACGCGATCCGTGCGCGCGACAACGTCCCCGTTCTGTCCTGGCTGGTCCTGCGCGGCCGCTGCCGCGACTGCGGTGAACCGATCTCCCGCCGGTACCCCGCGGTCGAGCTCGCCACCGGCGTCCTCTTCGCCCTGACCGCATGGTGGGCCGGACCGACGTGGGCGCTGCCCGCGCTGGCGTACCTCGTCGCCGCATCGGTCGCCCTCGCGCTGATCGACCTGGACGTGCACCGTCTGCCGGACGTCATCGTGCTGCCGTCCTACCCGGTCGCGCTGGCCCTGCTTGCCCTCGCCAGCGCGAATCCGGGTGGGCCGAGCGCCTGGCCCGCCCTGCTGCGGGCGCTGATCGGCGCCGCGGCGATGCTCGTCGTCTACGGCGCGGCCCACCTGGTGTATCCCCGCGGGATGGGCCGCGGGGACGTCAAGCTCGCGGGCCTGCTCGGCCTCTACCTCGCGTGGTTCGGCTGGGCACAGCTCGCCGTCGGCTGGTTCGCGGGCTTCCTGCTCGGTGGGATCTTCTCTGTCGTGCTGCTCGCGACGCGGCGGGCCGGCCCCCGCTCCGGCATCCCGTACGGACCGTGGATGCTGCTCGGCGCCGGCGTCGGGCTGGTCGCGGGCCAGGTCGTCGGCGACTGGTACCTGGAGTTCCTCTGACCGGTCCGTCCGTTCCGGGCGATTGTGCGTCGCAGCCCTCAAGTCGGCGGACGGACCACCCGATAGCACGTCAGTACCACCAGCCGGAGGAAGGACCTTCGTGGCCACGTCACGCGTCATCGGGCTCGACATCGGCTCGTCCGGGGTCCGGGCAGCGGAGCTCGAGTTCGGAAGCGGAGGTCCCTCCGGCAAGAACCCTCCGACCCTGCTGCGGTTCGGCCAGGTGCCGCTGCCGCCGGGAGCCGTCCGCGACGGCGAGGTGGCGCAACCCGCGACGGTCTCGACCGCCCTGCGGCAGCTGTGGAGCCAGGCCAAGTTCGTCTCGAAGGACGTCATCATCGGCGTGGGCAACCAGCGGGTGATCGTGCGGGACGTCGACCTGCCGTGGATGCCCCTGGCGCAGATCCGTGAGACGTTGCCGTTCCAGGTGAACGACCTGCTGCCGATGTCGACCGATGACGCCCTGCTCGACTTCTACGCGATCGAGGAGGTGACCGGGCCGCAGGGGCGCATGCTCCGCGGCATGCTGGTCGCCGCCCAGCGGGACACCGTGTCGGCCAACGTGATGGCGGTCGAGGGCGCGGGCCTGACCCCCCGGATGGTGGACCTCAACGGCTTCGCACTGGCGCGGGCGCTCACCCGCGGCGAGTTCGCACGTTCCACCGTGGCGCTCGTCGACATCGGCGCCAGCATCACCACGGTCGTCGTCGCCGCGCAGGGGATCCCCAGGCTCGTGCGCTCCTTGCCCGTCGGCGGTCACAACGTCACGGCCGCGATCGCCAGTGCACTGCGGATCGCCCCGGCCGACGCCGAGACCATCAAGCGGGAGATCGGCATCGGCTATGCGGTGCCCCCGGAGCGGCAGGACGCCGCCGAGGCGACGACGACGGTGCTCCGGAGCCTCGTCGAGTCCATCCGCAACACCTTCGTGTACTACTCCGGCAACCACCCCGGAGGCGGCATCGACGTCGTCGTCCTCACCGGCGGCGGATCGCACCTGCCCGGCCTCGGTCAGTACCTGTCCAGCGCCAGCCGGCTCCCCGTGACGCTGGGTGATCCGCTCGCGGGCCTCCGCACCGGCAAGTTCGCCGGCAGCGAGGCGCTGCACGGCGCGGAGTCGCTCATCGCGCTCCCCATCGGGCTGGCCTTCGGGGTGGCGGCATGAGCGCCCTCGCCGAGCGGACGAAGCAGAAGAGCGGGCCTGCCCAGTTCCAGGCCGTCGGGTTGCCCCAGGTCAACCTGCTGCCACCCGAGGTGCGGGCCGCCCGCGGGCTGCGCGCGATGAAGCGATGGCTCGTGCTGACGCTGCTGCTGGTGGCGGTCGCGCTGGTCGCCGCCTTCGGGTTCTCGCTCATCACCGCGGGCCTGGCGCAGGCCGATCTCGCCGAGGCGGAGTCGGACACGGCACGTCTGCAGAGCCAGGCCGCCAAGTACGCCGAGGTACCGCTGGTGCTGGGTGCGCTCTCCGACGCCCAGCTCGGTCAGCGGGTGGGGATGTCCACCGACATCGCGTGGCGGGCCCGGATCGACGCGATCGCGGCCGTCCTGCCCGCCGGGACGAGCATCTCGCAGTACTCGGTCTCGCAGACGTCACCGACGGCACCGCAGCAGAGCGGGTCCGGGTTGCTGGTACCGCCGGGCATCGGTCTGGTGTCGTTCACGCTCCGGTCGTCGACGGTGCCCGACGCCGCCGGCTGGGAGGACGCGATCAACTCGTTGCCGGGCTTCGCGGACGCGTGGGTCTCGCTGGTGTCGGTCACCGAGGACGAGAGCGGCGTGTACTACGAGGTCACGGGTCAGACCCTGGTCACGGATGCGGCGCTGTCGCACCGCTTCGACCAGGTCGGGCAGGAGGGCTGACATGGGCGCCGGAGGCAAGAAGAGCACCTGGATCGCGGGGACGGCGCTGGTCGCCGTCGTCATGATCGTTGCCGCGTGGTTCCTGGCGATCACGCCGAACATGGACCGGGCGAGCGCGACTCGGGCGGCGGCCGCCCAGACCCGGCAGGACAACGACCTGCTCCAGCTGCGGGTGGCACAGCTCGCTGCCGACTTCAAGAAGCTGGACGAGTACAAGGCCGAGCTCCAGGCGGCCCAGACGAAGATCCCGACGACGGCCGCGCTCTCCGACTACCTGCGTGAGCTGGATGCGGCAGCGGTCGCGAACGGCGTGACGATCATCACCGTGACGCCGGGCGCTCCGGTGGCCGCCACGATCGTGGCGGCAAGTGGTGGGTCCGCGGCCGGCGGCGCCGCCACCGGCGCCGGGACGACGACGGACGGCAGCACACCTGCCCCGAGCAGCACGGCCACCGACGGCACGACCACCGACGGCACGACCACTGACGGCACGACCACCGACGGCACCGCCACCGCCCCCCAAGGTCCGGAGGGGTTCGTCCAGATCCCGATGCAGGTGACCGTGATCGGAACCTTCGACGGGACACAGGGCTTCCTGGACCAGATCCAGCAGGGAACGGTGCGGCTGTTCCTGGTGACCTCCCTGGCCGGAAGGTCGTTGGAGGACCAGTCGGCGAGCGCCGGCCGGCCGGCCACCGTCGCCGGTGACCAGGAGCTGACCATCACGGGCCAGATGTACGTGCTGCCGGACGCCCTCAGCCAGTCGCCCGGCACCGACGGCACCACGGACGGCGTCACCCCTGCGCCGACGCCGACCCTGCCGCCCGCCGAGCCGGGTGCCAACCCGCTCTTCCCGATCCCCGGCAGGTAGGTCGGTCGGTAGCTCCTCCCGCCGCGACGCCGCGCGTGGTCGCGATCCCGGACAGGGGCACCCATCCCACGCCGCGGTCCCGGTCGGTCCCCACCTTCGGGCGACCGACCGGGATCGCGGCGCGTCGTGGCAGGATGCGGCCATGCTGCGTTGGCTGACGTCCGGCGAGTCCCACGGCCCCGCGCTCGTCGGGATCTTCGAGGGCGTGCCCGCCGGGGTCACGGTGACCACGGCGGACGTCGCGGCGGCGCTGGCCCGGCGCCGGCTCGGTTATGGCCGGGGCGCCCGGCAGGCGTTCGAGCGTGACGAGGTGCGCCTGCTCGCCGGCGTGCGGCATGGCCTGACCCAGGGCGGCCCG
>Ga0302263_10001172_pt1 | contig 10050 bp, 9 predicted proteins | sample II_Fen_N1_4_FD_194564 | JGI IMG/M metagenome (GOLD analysis project Ga0302263, IMG submission 194564) | Peat permafrost microbial communities from Stordalen Mire near Abisko, Sweden - II_Fen_N1_4 | ecosystem: Environmental > Terrestrial > Soil > Wetlands > Permafrost | place: Sweden: Abisko... | reverse complement strand
GAGAGATCTCCCGGGAAGGGGCAGGTACCGGATCGTACCCGCCAGGATGAAAGGGATGGCAGCGCGCAATGCGCTTCAGCGCAAGCCAGCCGCCGTGCCGCGCCCCGTGGAGCTCGATGGCCTCCAGGGCGTAGTGCGAACACGAGGGCCAAAAACGACAACGCGACCCGCCCAGGAGAGGACGGATCGCTCGATAGCCAAGGATGCCGGTACGCAACAAGGCTGCCATTGGGCTCATGACGGCAGAACTCCGGACTGGGCCAGACAGGTCCGTGCGTCGTCCTTCAGTTCCCGCGGGCGACGCGTGAGCCTTGAACTCGGGAAGCTCCAAAGGATCCAAACCGGTGTCATGGTGGTTCGCGTAGCCCTCAAAAGTTCGCGCAGTTGTTTGCGGACGCGATTGCGGAACGGAGCATCGCCATTTTTGCGCTTGAGACGAACAGCCATGCGATGTTGGCCATCCGGTGCCGGCACAAGAATGCGCAGCTCAATCTCCCCACAAGCGTGTCGTACTCGTCGTCCCTTGCGAGAGAGTTCGGCATAGCTGCGAGGCGAGGGGAGACGGATGGAATCCAGAGGCATGCGCCCCCGGATCACCTCCGGCTCAGCGCTCGTCGGAGACGGTGAGCTTCCAGCGGCCCTTGCCACGACGGGAGCTCAAGACCTTGCGGCCGTTCTTGGTGGCCATGCGCTCACGAAAGCCGTGCTTGTTGATGCGCTTGCGGTTGTGAGGCTGAAATGTGCGTTTCATGAGAAAAGAACTCCTTAGACTGGAAGAGCGGCAAAGTTACATGTTTCCACCCCGAGCTGTCAACTCTTGGCGGGCATCTTTGGCAATTGACCGTTTTGCCGGCGCAAACAAAAAGCCCTCCCCACCGCGAAGGAGGGAAGGGCTTCGATCTACGATCAACAAATTCAGCAGGTACTATATCCGATAGCTGAAAGAAATACTTCCAGAGTTGTCGCCAATCGTCGCACTTCCAGGAGTAACCGCAGTGACCTTCAAGGCAACGAATGTTCCACCACTCAATTTAACCAAATAGATGTCGCCAACCGCAGGAGCAGAAATGGTGGAAGAAACGGTTCCATTAGCAAAAGCTGTTGCAATCGTCCCCGAAGCTCCCCCCGTTGCAGTTGCATAGCTAAAGCTGTTCGCTTTAACAAAAGTCGCGCCATTCGGAGATGTCAAAGAGCCATCAAACACTACGCTGTTGTCTGTGGCAACCAGATCTTGCAGATCCTTGTATGTCGAGGCTGCAGAAGCTGAAACAGCAGAGTCTCCCGACAAGCTCCATGCTCCCTTATACTTGCTGAGATAGTTATAGACGACGCCGTTAGTATACTCCTTCGTTGCCGTTCCAGTAACACTCGTTCCAGCAGTCACAGTAAAGGCGACCTTCGCTGTTGCCGTCGAGGAGCCCGACGTAGCAGTAATCACAAGCGTGTAATTGCCATTAGCAATTCCAGACTTGGCACCAATGGTGCTGTTTCCTTCTGCCGGATCTCCAAGACTCCAGCTCTTCGACGACGAAGTAATGGCCGTGGTGGAAATCGTGAAGTTTGAAGTAACATCGCTACCACTAGCATCTTGGACACTAAGAGACACAACCATGCCCGCAGCGTCGTCAGCAATAGTGCCACGGATCGCGGTCTTCGTTGATCCATCAGCAGGCAATGTTGCGTTATCCAGGCGAGGATTACCACTGATGGAAATGCTGCTGTCGCTGCTGGTGCTGTCGCAAGCTGTCAGCGCGCCAAACGAAAGAGCCAGGGCAGCGATGGCCAAATACTTAGAACGGATCATGGGATCTCCTTGTGAGGGTTGTTGGGACCACACCAAGGTATCAAAATATCCTGGCATCAGGCAACCCCCATTCCCTTGCGACCAATTTACGCCTCCTCCCCACATGAGCCGCCGACAGTCGCATAGCTATCTTGCAAGCATGACGACGTCTGCACTCCGTCGAAATATTTTTTTCCTGTTCCTCCTCGCCGCCTTTGCGGCGCTTGCCACCACCGGCGCGAGACTCAAGGGGCCGACGCCCAAGACGCCTTCCTTCGCCTATCTCCCCGATCCTCAATTTTCCCGTTTTCTGTTCCCGGGGCAACGGGGCTTCGGGGCTAGCGTGGTGTGGTCCAGCACCATACTCTACTTCGCCGACGTCCTCCTGGATCACGAAGACCCGCGTTTCCTGGCCGAGCTAGTGCAGACCACCAACGCTCTCGACCCGGACTGGACCTACCCTTACGAGTTCGGAGGCCTCGTCGTCGTCGGTTCCGACGGCCGCACCCCAAGTACCAAAACTGTCGCCATCTTGCAGGACGGCATTCGTCACCATCCTGAGAGCTGGAAACTGCGCATCTACCTGGTCAACACCCTCCAGGTCGGACGTTTCGGCTTCTCCGAAGGCGCCCTTGCCGACACCTGCGCCCGCGTGCTGCTGCCTCTTTCTACCGGACGCATCCATGCTCCCGAATACGTGAAGACCCTGGCCTTCACCCTGCTCAAGAAGGGCGGCCGCCCCGAAGAGGCCATGGAAAAGCTCACCGAACTCTTCCGCACCGTGGAGGACCCGCTGTTGCAGGTGCGCTTCCAAGCCAAGATGATGGACCTAATTTCCCCGGCGAGATCAATGATCGGGACAGATTCTGTCGATTTTCGCAAGGCTGCCACCTCCCTGCTGCGCTCGCAAGATCAGCAACAGGCCCGATTGGCCGCATCGCTCCTGGTTGCCCTCTCCGGCGAAGCCACCCGTCCTGCAGCCATCCCTGCCGCCAAGGCGCTGGCGCGCCAGTACCGCAGCTTTGCCGCTAGCCAGAACTAGAACTGGAAGATTCGCCCGTCGCCATCGCAACTGTGGTGGACATATATCCTGAAGCCTGCTAGTTTGGGCTCCATGTCCTCGGAATTGCGCAGAATCCACGTCTTGGTCACCGGCAGGGTACAGGGGGTGGGGTATCGCGCCTACGTGCAGGCCAACGCCCAGCTGCTAGGCGTCCTGGGCTGGGTGCGCAATCTCCCAGCAGGTGCCGTCGAGCTGGTGGCCCAAGGCCCAGAAGCCGCGCTTACGGAACTGGAAGACACCTTGTGGGCCGGGCCCCCGCTATCCAAGGTGTCCGACCTGCACATCGAACCGCAGCCTCCGGAATCCGATCTAAAAGGTTTTTCCGTCCGCCACTGACGCTTATGAAGCGATGGAGAGCATCAACTCCACGTCGGCAAGGCTCTGGCGGACCTCTTCCACCATCTCGTTTGCCTCTTCGGGGCCGAGTCCGAGCTTTGCCCAGCCCGGGTCTTCAATGGGATGAAAAGGCAACTTGAGAGGTGACCAGTCGGCATCCAGGTGGCTCGCCAGAAGGTCGGCCAAGTGAATAGGAACTACCGTGCGCAGAGTCTCCTCCTCGTCCATGGTCCAGCCGGGATTCTCGTGATAGCGGATGCACATGGCGATTCCCGGAGGAATAGACCACAACTTGACCAAAAACTGGGCCCCGAGCTCGGCATGGTCGATGGTGAAGTTGCGACGCTCCAGCTCATCCAGACGGGAGTTTCCCAAAAGCCCCTGCTGATCCAACTTGCGGATGGCGGCCAGAAAACGGGGATATTCGGTAGGAATCACCTGCAGCAGAATGAGCGCCCCCAGGTCGTGCATGAGACCAGCCATCCACAAGTGCGTAAGCTGCTCGGGCTCCAGCCCCACGCGACGCCCAATGGCACTGGCAAAAGATGCCACCGTGAAGGAATGTTTCCAGAAAGCCTTCATGTCAATGCCACCGCGCCGTGCACCAAAGAGGCTCGGCATCAGCAGAGCATAGAGGATGCCTTCCAGGGTGCGCAGTCCCAGACGTCCGATGGCCGCGCGCAGGTCTGTGGGCTGGGCCCCTCGGAAATAGTGGGCACTGCCGGCCATGCGCATCACCTGACCGGAAAGTACCGGATCGGCAAGCACCAGCGACTCGATGCGCCGCAGATCGGGATCGTCGCAGGCAAGCTCTGTACGCAGACGCACCAGCACTTCGGGAAGGGCCGGGAGCTTGACCTTGTCCTTGGACATGATCTCCCGCACATCAATGGACTCGGAGGAACTCACTCTGGTGATGATAGCATCCTCATCTTCCCCATCGCAACCTCAGCCGTCGAGACAGCCCTTCTCGCCATGGAGATGGCGACCGCAACAGGAAGTATCATCCAAGGGCTCAACCACTCCCGTCATCAAGGAAAGGACCGCCTCGCGAAGCGTCCCGGCCACCGTCTTCAGGACCGAGGTCCCGGCTTCCGAAAGAGCACCGAGGCCTTCGGCGCTGACGGCCGGAGCCACCACCACCACCACACCGTGGCGTTGCAGCAGCTCGGCCCGTTCCCGGCACGGGAGGTTCTCTGCCGGCAACCAATTCACGATATTGGAACCCGCCACCAAGGCAAACCACTCGGCCGTAGAAAAGTGGGAAGCCACCGGAGAATCCCAACCATCCTGCAGCTCCACCGGCACTCCTAACAGGCCAGCGGCCTCCATCAGGGCATGAGCCAGCGGCTAAAGAGGTCAAGCAAAGGCCATCCGGCCCCCAGCACCACCGTCAAGGTCACGCAGAGGATGAGTGCCCAAGGGGACTCGCCACTGGGACGGTAATCGGCCTCCTCTTCACGTGGCTGCGATTCCTCATCGGAGACCACCGCCGCCCGCACGATGCGCAGGTAGGCGAAAGCCAGCACCACCGAGCTTGCCACCACAGCGAAGGCGGCCCACAGGAAAGCCGTGCGTCCGCCCTGGTTGATGGCCGGATCGAGCACCGACTTGAGGAGGTTCCACTTGCCCAAGAAGCCTGCAAAAGGAGGCAATCCTACTAAGCTCAGAACGCAGAGGGAAAGCGAGAGCACCGCGTAAGGGTGACGGCTCCAGGCGCCCGAGAGCTCGGAAAGCGAGGTGTCGCGGCCATCGTCACAGATCCAGTCCAGGGCCAGGAAGGCACCCATGTTGGCAAACAAGTAACCGGTGAAGTAGAAGAGCAACGCCGCCATGGAAGAAGAAGCGTTCCAATTTCCGACGGCAAGCAGCATCACGCCGGCGTTGGTGACCGAACTGAAAGCAAGAATGCGCCGGGCATCGCTCTGGGAAAGAGCGGTGAAGGCGCCCACCAGCATGGTGACCATGGCCAATACCGCCACGAAAGTGGCCACCGTACCGCTTGGCAGGAAGAGCAGACTACCGCTGCCCAAAAGCAGTTGCAAGAAGTGCAACAGGCCGATGAACCCAGCAAGCTTAGGAACGGTGGTAAGGATGGCCGCTGAAACTCTGGGGCAGCCCTGGTAGACGTCGGGGCTCCAGAAATGGAAGGGCACCAGGGCGAGCTTGTAGGCAAAACCCACACCCACCAGGAGAAGCGGGACCAGGAGCGCCGGCTCGGGACGAACCGATGCCAGTTTTTGTCCAATGGTAGCGATGTCTAGGCTGCCGGCAAGGCCGAAGAGATGGCTCATGCCGAAAAGCATCAGCGCCGAGGAGATGCCGCCGAAGAGCACGTATTTGAGGCCGGCTTCAGAGGCAGAGCGGCTGCCCACCCGCAATCCCGCCAGGGCGTAGCCCGTAAGCGAGAGGAATTCGAGTCCCACGTAGAGCGTCAAAAGGTTGGCCGCCGAAGCGAAGACCATGGCCCCCAGCACCAGCCCCATGGCGAGGATGGTGAACTCACCCGGACGCCCGTGGCGCTCCATCTCGCGCGAACCGGTGGCGGCGGTAAGGGTGATAACGCCGGCAGCGCAGGCCAGCACTCGCACCGCCACCGTCAGGAAATCGGGACGCAACACATCGCCCGCGACAGCGACATCCAAGCCAGGAACGGCGCGGCGCACCGAGGTCCAGGCGACAAAAAGCAGCGCCAGCACTCCAAACCAAGGCAACGCCCGCGAAGCGCGATGACCGGCCAGGAGCTCCAGGAAGAGCGCGAACACGATAGCCAAGGCCAGGAAAATTTCAGGAAGAAGATTGGCGATGGTCTGCATCAGAAGCCCCCCACGGCCGAAGCGACGTGGAGCGAAAGGTCGCGCGCCCAGGGGCCCAGAGCCGCAAGCAACGGGTGCGGCCACACGCCGAAGAGCACCGTCAGAATTGCCAGCGGATAGAGGCTAAACCGCTCGTGCCAGGTGAGATCGCGAAAGTTTGCCTGCTCGGCATGGCGCAACGGTCCGAAGGCCACGCGCTTCACGGTCCAGAGCAGGTAGGCCGCCGAAAGAATCACGCCCGTGGAGGCCACGATGCCGAACCAGCGAAAGGCATCAGGCCCCCAGCCGGCTACGACTCCGGCATGCGACTGGATCGAGCCGAGGATCACCGAAAGTTCGCCCACGAAGCCGGAAAGGCCGGGAAGGCCAGCGCTTGAGAAGGCAGCCAGCATGAAGACGGCAGTGAAGGCTGGCATGGTAGCGGCAAGGCCGCCGAAGCCCTCGACTTCGCGATGATGGGCGCGGTCGTAAAGGACGCCCACCAGCAAGAAGAGAAGCGAAGCCCCTAGGCCGTGGCTGAACATCTGAATCATGCAACCGGAAATACCAGCCACCGTCAACGCCGAAAGTCCAAGCAGGCAGTAGCCCATGTGGCTGATGGAAGAATAGGCCACCAAGCGCTTGAGATCCGTCTGGCCTAGGGCCGCCACGGCGCCCCAGATGATGGCCACGACACCCAGTAGGGCGATCCAGCCGCCCCAAGCCGCCGCCACCGTCGGGAAAAGCGGCCAGGCGATGCGCAAGAAGCCGTAGACGCCAAGCTTCAAAAGAATGCCGGCCAGCACCACCGAGACCGCCGTAGGCGCCTGCACATGGGCGTGCGGAAGCCAAGTGTGCAACGGGAAGACCGGCACCTTGACGGCAAAGGCCAGGAAGAAGAAGAGGAAAGCAAAGGCCGCAAGGTTCAGCCCCAGGAATTCCTGAGTGGTCCAGAAGCGCCACAGCATCCGCCAGTGCAGCAGATCAAAGTCGCGCGGCACCTGGGCGAAGAAAGGCTGAACGCCCCCCTTGACCACGACGCTCGCCGCCACGGCATGGCTTTGCCCGGCCGAGTCCTTGACAAAAAGTGGCAAATCCCAGACTTTGGCCGAGCCGTCGTGCGCCACCGAAAGGCCGGAAAGGGCTGCCGTGGGCGTAACCGAGACTTCGACGCCTTGGGTGGGCACCTTGAGATAAAGGGTGAGCATCACCACCAAGAGCGAGATGCTGCCGGCCATGGTGTAGAAGAAGAACTTGAGCGCGGCGTAGCGGCGCTGCTCGCCGCCCCACAGCGCGATCAGGAGGAACATGGGAATGAGCATCAGCTCCCAGAAGACGTAGAAGAGCACCATGTCGAGCGCCACGAAAACGCCGTTCACACCGGCAAAGAGCAAAAGCAAGAGGCTGAAGTAGCCGCGCACCTTGCGCTTGATGCCAAAGCTTGCCAACACCGCCACTGTGCCCACGATCCCCGAGAGGAAGAGCAGCGTGGCCGAGAGGCCATCCACCCCCAGATGCCAAGAAATGCCAAGCGTGGGCGCTAGCGGCACCGACTCGCGCAGCAAGAAGGCATCGCGACCGGCACGGGCCGCCAGCACGAAGAGGGCGGCACCCATTCCCAGCGGCACGAAGCTTGCCACCAGCGCAATGGCGCGCGCCCAGTTCTCGCGTCCCTGGGGCACCAGCCACAGAAAAAGCGCCACCACCAAGGGGACGACAAAAAACAGCGATAAGAAGAGACTGTCGAACATCTAGATCACCAGGAAAAGGGCCAAGAGCCCCAGGATCAAAGTCGCGTAGCCCACATAGGCCACGGAACGCCCATTTTGCAGGCGGCCGAGGAGGCCTCCCAAGACGCCCGCCAGACGCGCGATGCCGTCCACCACGCCGTCAATCGACGGGGAAAGCGGAGGCCGGGTCTCTAGGCGCGTGAGCCGCTCGGAGCTGCCGAGATCCGCTGTCGCCACCAGACGCCCGCCGCGCTTGCCAAAGCCCTCCACCCAGAGCAGATCCCACAAGCGGTCGATGAACCACAGGTTGGCAAACAGGCTCCAGAGCGGTTTGACGGATTTCGTCATCGGCCCCTTGCGGTAGAGGAAGAGCGAAAGACCAATGCCAAAAAACGCCATCAGCACCGAAAGTTCCATGGTCTGCAGATGAGCATGATGGCGCAGAGCCTCGGAAACGCCGTCCACCGGGAAGAGCGGCGCAAGAGCACCGTCGAGCCAGGAAGAGGCTCCAAAGGGATTGAGCGAACCGGTCCAGACAAACTGGAAGGTGAAGAGGGCGAGCACGAAGAGGACCACTTTGGCGCGCGGCCAGGGGTCGTGGGCGTGGGCCGTCACCTCGGGGTCGCGAGCGGTTCCGAGGAAGGTGAGGCTCCACTGGCGCGTCATGTAGAAGCAGGTAAGCGCCGCCGTGAGGACAGAAAGTGCCCAGGGTCCCCAGGCAAGCCAAGCCGCCATGTGCCCGCTGCGACCTTGAGCGGCCAGGAAGGCGCTAGCGATTAGGGCGTCCTTGGACCAGAAGGAGGAGAAGAAGGGAAGCCCGCAGATGGCAAGCGTCGCAAGGCCCGTGGTGGCCGCCGTCCAGGGCATCTTCTTCCAGAGGCCACCGAAGCGGTTCATGTCCTGGTGGTTGCCGCAACCGTGAATCACCGAGGCCGCACCCAGGAACAAGAGACACTTGAAAAGAGCGTGGGTGAAGAGGTGCGAAAGGCCAGCGGAGTAGCCGCCCGTCTCGGCTCCAGCGCCCAGACCGATCATCATGTATCCCAACTGGGAGATGGTGGAATAGGCGAGCACCGCCTTGAAGTCCCACTGCACCAGTGCGATGGTCGCCGCCAAGAAGGCCGTGATGGCGCCGATCCAGGAGACGAAGAGCAGCGCGTCAGGCGTCAGGAAAGGCAACATACGGGCCGTGAGGAATACGCCAGCCGCCACCATAGTAGCGGCGTGGATAATGGCCGAAGCCGTCGTGGGTCCCTGCATGGCATCGGGAAGCCAGGTGTGCAGCGGAAACTGGGCGCTCTTGCCCATGGCGCCGAGGAACACGAAGATGCCGGCAAGCGTCAGCAGCCCGGTGCCGGAAAGGCCAGCGAAGGCGACGTGATCAAATGCGCCCGAAGCCACCGCGAGCCGCAGATGCTCCCAGGAAAGGGGATTTCCCTGAATGCCGCCAGCAAGGCTCACCCATGCGAAGATGGAAAGCCCCGCCAGGAAGCCGAAATCGCCCACGCGGTTCATCACGAAGGCCTTGAGCTGGGCGTGCGCGGGCGAGAGCTTCGATTCCAAGATGCCGGTGGCGTACTTGGCCTTCATGCCCTGGTAGAACGAATCGTCGGCCACCGCCGGCTTGTCGCTCCAATAGCCAATCAGGAGGTAGGAACCGACGCCCACCAACTCCCAAAAGATGAAGGTCATCAAGAGGTTGTCGGAAAGGACGATGCCCATCATGGCAAAGGCGAAGAAGGAGAAGTGCCCGAAAAAGCGGGTGTAGCAGCGGTCGCCGTGCAGGTACCAAGTGGAGTAGACGAGGACGGCAAGCGAAAGGCCGGTCACGATCAGGAGCATCACCGTACCCATGGGGTCGAGCCGAATACCGAGAGAAAGCGCGAAGGCGGGAACATCCAGCCCTTTGGGGAAGGCCAGCCACGGAAGCGAGGGGGTGGACAGAATTTGTCCTTGAGAAAGCACCGGGACGGCGACGCGCAGCGAGAGCAGGAAGGAGACGGCCATGCCGAGGATGGCAAGCCAGTCCCCGCCCTTGCGGGGCCGCAGCAAAAAAAGGATCAGGAAGACCGCCAGGGGGATAGCGGGAATGGCAAGGAGCGTTGTGGTCATCGTCGCGCCCCGAGCGTCGTCGTCTTCTCAAGGTCAATATCGTGGAAGGTGCGGTAGACGCTGTAGACTAGCGCCAGCGCCACGGCTGCCTCAGCGGCGGCCAGCACCACCACGAAGAGCGCGAAGACCTGGCCTTGGCCGGCCTCCAAAGGCGTGCGGAAGCGACCGTAGGCCACGAAGTCCAAAGCGGCAGCGTTGAGCATGAGTTCGATTCCCATGAGATAGCCCACG
>Ga0302263_10001166_pt1 | contig 10063 bp, 11 predicted proteins | sample II_Fen_N1_4_FD_194564 | JGI IMG/M metagenome (GOLD analysis project Ga0302263, IMG submission 194564) | Peat permafrost microbial communities from Stordalen Mire near Abisko, Sweden - II_Fen_N1_4 | ecosystem: Environmental > Terrestrial > Soil > Wetlands > Permafrost | place: Sweden: Abisko... | reverse complement strand
TCCGGACCCGGCACGGGCCTCGCCCTGGTCCTCGTCCTGCTCGCCGGCTCGTCGCTGGCGCTGCTGCCGGCGACCCGCCGCCAGACCCGCCGCAACCGCTGATCCCCGCTAGGTGCGCCGCCTGGGCGCACCGCCTGATCACGAGCCCCTGTCTCCCCGGTCCGCCGGGGGCGGGGGCTCGTTCATGTCCGGGAGCAGCCGGCGAGCGGGACGACCTCGCCGGCCATTCGCCGGCGATCGCGGCCACGATCCCGGGCAGGCTCGCCCGGAACACGGGGGTCGCCGCGATGTCGATCGTGCGCCGCTCGCGTCCGACCAACGCCGGCTCGCCCGCCATCCGGCGCGGGACCGTGACCACGTCGAACGGCCGGTCCGGGCCGTCGGCCGCGGCGCGCCCACCGCCTCCACCGCCACGCGCCCGGTCGCCCGCCCGGAGCCTGCACCACGGCGCCATGGCCCGCGGCGGCCGGGTGCCGGCAGGTTCAGGACGGCTGGGCAGGCTCCGGGCCCGCGGTCGCCGAGGGTTCGCCCGCAAGGCCGACGGCCCTCCCAGGCGCCGCCTCGCGCGGGACGTGGCTCGCCCGGCCGCGCGCCGTGACGATGAGCACGACAGCGGCCACGATCACGACCGAGGCGATGACCGTGCGGATCGTGAGGGGCTCTCCGAGGATCAACCAGCCCAGGAACACGGCCACCACGGGGTTGACGTAGGCGTACGTCGCGATCCGCCCGACCGGCGCCACCGTCAGCAGCCACGCGTAGGTCGTGAAGCCCACGAGGCTGCCCACGAAGACGAGGTAGCCGATGCCGAACCACGAGGTGGCGGAGACGGTGGCCAGGTCGACGCTCGCCACCTGGCCGGTGACCACCGCCGCGACGAGGAACGCGAGGCCGCCGGCGATCATCTGGATCCCGGTGGACAGCAGGGCGGGCGCCGGCAGGACGGCGCGCTTGGTGGCGTAGAGCGTGCCCAGCGACCAGAACATGGGCGACACGATGAGCGCCGCGAGTCCGGCCGGGTCCAGCCCGCCGACGCCGCCGGCGGGCCACGCGAGAATCGCTACACCAACCAGGCCGACGCCGATGCCGACCGCGGCGAGCGCCGGCACGCGGTCGCCGAAGAGGACCCGGCCGAACACCGCGAGCCACATCGGCACGAGGCCGATCAGCAGCGCGGCAATCCCGGTGGGGATCGTCTGCTCGCCCCAGGCGACGAGCCCGGTGCCGCCGAGGAGGAGCATCGCGCCGACGATGGACGCATCGAGCACGCCCCGGCGCGTCGGGCGGGCGATCGTGCCCCGCCGCCGGAGCGCGACCCCCGCCGTGAGGAGCAGCCCCGCAGGCACGAAGCGCAGGAACCCCATGACGAAGGGCGGGACGGTGTCCATCGCCAGCTTCATGCCGAGGTAGGTGGAGCCCCAGACGACGTACAGGACCAGGATCCCGGCCCAGACGGCGAGAGGGCTGGCGTTCGACCGCATCGTGCCGGTGGCTCCTGTGGGCGGCGGGAAGGGCGCGAGTGTAGCGGCCGGGTGCCTGTTGGTCTAGTCCGCTAGGCCAAGTCGCGACACGGTTGCGGCCGGGCAGGACGACCGGGCTGGACGGTAGGGCTACGCCGCCGCCTCGAGGGCCGTGGGCCGGCACACCTTGCACGGCCGGTAGCCGGCCGCCGCGGCCTCGCGGAGCGAGCGGAAGGCGATCCGGTAGCGGTCCTGGGTCCGGCGGGCGTGCCGGCACGTGGGCCAGCAGACGATGTGGGTCGTGGTCGACCCGGACAGCCGTGCGCCGCGGCGCGCGGCGTCCTCGAGCGCGTCGGGGTCCAGGCCCTCCGCCGCGAGGATCGTGCGCTTGTTGCCGGGGCCGCCGAGGCTGTACTGGCCGATGGACCCGTCCGTCCGGACGACGCGGTGGCACGGGACGATGAGCGGCACCGGGTTGTGCCCGAGCGCCGTCCCTACGGCGCGCACCGCCCTGGGCCGCCCGATCTCCGCTGCGATCCAGCCGTAGGGCCGGACCTCGCCGCGCGGGATCTCGAGCGCCTTGGTCCAGACCGCGATCTCGAACTCGGTGCGGCCGCGCAGGTCGAGCGGGATCCGCACCCGCCGCTCCCCGGCGAGCCGCCGCGCGACCGCGTCGGCGAGGTGCGCGGGGAGGGCGTCGCCAGGGATCGTCCGGCGGCCGGAGCGCTCCTCGTGGCGGGCGAGCGCCTCCGCGCCGTCGGTCGCGAGCTCGACCTCCGCCACGCCGCGCCCGTTCCAGGCGATCCACAGCGTGCCGAGGGGGGACGGGCAGGGCGCCATCCGGTCGGCCAGGCCGACCTCCACGAGGACGTCGTCCGCGACGTGCTCGGGTGCCGGGGCGGCGAGCGCGGCGAGGCTGCCCGGGGTGTCGTCGGCGACGACCGGGTGGGTGGGTCGGGTCGTGCGGGTCATGCGCTCAGCTCCTCGCGCTCGGTGCCTGCCATCGCCACGCGCAGCAGGGCGAGGCCGCGGTGGACCTGCGCCTTGAGCGTGCCCTCGGGGCGCCCGAGGACGGCCGAGAGCTCGGCATAGGAGAGATCGTCGACGTGACGGAGGACGACGGGGATGCGGTAGCGCTCCGGGAGCGCCGCCAGGTGCGCCGCCAGGCGTTCGCGATCGGCGGTCCGGAGGGCCTCGCCCGCCGGGTCCGAGGCGGCGTCGGCGCGCGGCTCCCGACCGGCCTCGACCAGGGGATCCAGGGGCGTCGACGGAAGCGTGCGCGTCCGGGCCCGGTTCCGGCACAGGTTGAGCACGATCGTCGCCAGCCAGGGTCGGACGCGCAGCTCGCGGATCCGCTCCGGCTCGTAGGTGCACAGCGCCCGGTAGGCGCGGACGAGGGCGTCCTGGGCGATCTCCTCGGCATCGTGGGGATTGCCGGTGAGGCGCAGGGCGATCGCGTGACAGCGATCCACGTGGGCGCGAACCAGCGTCTCGAACGTCCCGTCGAGATCCCGGGCGAGGCGGTGAGCGAGCTCTGTGTCGTCCATCACCTTCCTGAACCCGCCCCGGTGCGATCCGGTTGCGTCACCGGTGCCGGGCGGTGCCGGTGGCCGATCCTAGCACTCCGAATCGGGCATGCGACCGCGCTCGTCGGGTCCGTCCGGGACCGGGGTGCCGCATGCCACAATGCGCCCATGCAGCTCGACGACCGCTTCGATGACCTGGTCGCCAGCCTGGGCGGCTTCTACCGGACCTGGTACATCGTCACGGGCCTGGAGCTCGGGCTGCTCGCGCGCCTGCGCGATGCGGGGACCGACGGGCTCACGGCCGACGAGCTGGCCCGCAGGACCGGCACGAACCCCGCGCTGGTGGGCCGTTGGGCGTGGGGCGCCGGCGCGCACGACCTCGTGGATCACGTGGACGACCGGCTGCGCATCGGGCACGACGTGGCGACCGTCCTGCTCGACGCGGACCGCCCGGAGTACCTCGGCGGCCAGTTCCTGCACGCCGCCGTCGGCAGCCTGGACTTCGGGACGTTCTCCGAGGTCTTCCGGACGGGCGTTCCGCTCGCGTCGCGCCCCGACCGCTACCGCCAGGCGATCGAGCGCCTTACGGCGCAGGACGTCGCGGTCTTCTTCCAGGAGGTCCTGCCGGCCAACCCGCAGCTCGTCGTCGACCTGCAGCCCGGGACCGGGATCCTTGACATCCACTGCGGAGGCGGCCGCTGGCTGATCGCGATGGCCCGCCGATTCCCCGGCACTCGCCTGACCGGCATCGAGTTCGAGGCGGACTCCGTCGCCCGGGCGCGGACGGCGGTCGACGCGGCCGTCCTGGCGGACCGGATCAGCATCGAGCAGGGGGACGTCACGGCCGTCGGGCACGTGGGCGATGCCACCCTCGCGTACTTCCAGTACGCGCTGCACCAGCTGCCCGACCCCGTGGGCGCCCTCCGGTCGGCCTGGTCGGCGCTGCGCCCCGGCGGCTGGCTGGTCGCGCTGGACTGGTACCTGCCCTCGGACCCGGACGAGATGCAGACCCGCCACAGCGAGCTCATCGCCGGGATCCAGCTCGACGAGCTCATCGGGGGCACGCGGCTGGTCACCCGCTCCGAGGCGCTGGGCTGGTTCGCCGACGCGGCCGTCACGGTGCCGGAGCTGATCGACCTGCCGTCGGGCGCGACAGCGATCGTCGCGCGCCGGTAGCGCCCAGCGGGCCGTCGCTCGCGGCCGTCGGGGCAGCCGGGCTATCGTGGCGACGTGATCCGTACCGTCATCGTGGACGACGCCACCTTGCGCGCCCTCGAGCGCCACGAGATCCGCGCGCACGCGATCCCGGGCCGCGAGGTGCGCGACCTCGGCCATGCCGTCATGCTCCACGACCCGCGCGACGCCGACCCGTTCTGGAACCGGCTGCAGAGCGTTCGCTGGCCCTCGGACGTGGATGCCTTCGAGACGCGGCTCGCCGAGGCGCTCGGCCTGTTCCTCGCCCTCGCGCGCCAGCCCCACGTCTGGCCCTCGCCCGCCCACTCGGCGCCGGTGGACCTCGTGGAGCGCCTCGCCAAGAACGGCTTCCGCGATATCGGCGGGGGCCACCTGATGATGCTCGAGCACCCGGCCGCGAGCGCGCCGATCCGACCGGGCGAGGCCGGCCGCGGGATCTCCGTCCACGCGATCCGGAGCGCCGCCGACGTGCGCGACCGGGACACCGATGACATGGGGCTCGTGCTGGCCCAGTCGTTCGGGGCGCTGCCGGATCGCGGCCCGGAGCTGGCCGCGGACCTGCGCCGGACGCTGGACGACCCGCGGGTCGCGCTGGCCCTCGTGCGGGTGGACGGCGAGCCCGCGGCGTGCGCGAAGGCCACGACCTTCGACGGCCTCACGTACCTCTCGTCCATCGGGACGCGTGACGCGTTCCGGGGCCGCGGTCTCGCGGGCCTTGCGACGCGCGCCGTGATGGCGGCCGCCGGCGCGCGCGAGGCGGGCAGGACGTACCTCGGCGTGTTCTCCGGCAACGAGCCCGCGCTCCGGCTCTACACGCGCCTGGGGTTCGCGTCGGTGGGGGAGTCGCCGGACATGCTGTTCGGATGAGCCTCTGGGCGCGGCTCACGTGGCAGGCGAAGGACCCGTCGGCCCTGGCGGGCGAGCTGGCGCGCAGGCTCCTGGTGCCGGCGCGTCCCGGTGGCCTCGTCACCGGCGCCCGGCTGCTGCGCCTGGGCAACGCGGAGCTCGAGGTCCGCCCCTGGATCCGCGAGGGCCCGGAGGACGGCCCGCGGACCGCCGGCCGCCTGATGCTGGAGCCGGTCCCCAATGGCGAGGAGGCCCCCGGCCCGGCGCCGGCCGGGTCGCCGGACCCGCTCGTCCTGCTGGGCCTTGGCTGGGCCACCGTGGAGCTGGACCGCGCGGAAGCGGAGCTCGATATGTGGCTCGGCCCGCCGCCGCCCGCGGTCGGGGAGGACGCGGCCGCCGCGACCGGCGGCGCGCCACCGGGCGATGGTCGCGACGTCGCCGTCCCGCCCGTCGACGAGCACCTGGGCGCGCACGCACGACTGCGCGAGGCCGCTGGCCTGCCCGGCTCCTGGACCGTGCTGCTGGAGCCCTCCACCGAGGGGCGTGCCGCGGCCTCGCTCGCACGCGACGGCGAAGGGCCCTGCGCGCTCTACCTGTGGCCCGCGGACGGGCTGGATGCGTGGGCAGACGCGGCGCGCGAGCGCGGGGTCACGGTCAGCGGCCGGCGGGACGGTCCGTTCGGGGCGCAGGTGCTGCTCGCCTCGGCACCGGCCGGTCCGCACGTCATCGTCACGGAGGGCCGGTCGCCGGTGTCCTCACCCGCTCCGGCGGGTACCATCGCGCCATGAACGACGCTGCTGCTGTCACGGTCAGACCCGCAACGGCCGACGACGCCGAGCGGTTCGCCACCCTCCTCACGGAGGAGGGCTACCCCGCGGGCGCCACGGACCTCGCGGCCCGCATCGCCCGGTACTCCACGGACGAGTCCCGGGTGCTGACCGCCGAGGCCTCGGGCGAGGTCATCGGGTTCGTGGCCTTCCACATCCTGCCCCGCTTCGAGACGGACGAGCGCTTCGCGCGGATCGTCGCGCTCGTGGTGGACCCGGGCGTCCGGGCGCGCGGGATCGGCCGCCAGCTGATGACGGAGGCGGAGCGGGTCGCGAAGGAGGCGGACGTCTCGTTCCTCGAGGTCACCGCCGGCCACCACCGCCCCGAGGCGCGCAAGCTGTTCGAGTCACTGGGCTACGACGCCGGGCTCGCGGCCTACCTGCGCAAGCGCCCCTGACCCGCGCCGCCGCTCCCTGACGACGCGGTCCCGGCGTCCCACCGATGACGTTCCCCAGGCTGCGCCTCCGCGACGAGGTCGCCGCGCTGCTCGACCTCCCGTGGGAGCAGTCCCTCGCCCGTTGGGACGAGACCGGCCACCGCTTCCGCGAGCTGCCCGTTGGGCCGTCACGCCACCTGGTGCGGTTCCTCGTGTCGGACGGGCTCGTCTACGCGCTCAAGGAGCTCCCGGCCGCGGTGGCCGAGCGCGAGTTCTCGGTCCTGCGCCACCTCGAGGACGCGGGGCTGCCGGCCGTGCGGGCCGTCGGCCTCGCGGAGCGCCCGGACCGCGGCGACTCGGTCCTGGTCACGGAGTACCTGCGCCACTCGATGCAGTACCGGCGCCTCCTGATGCGGCTGCGGGAGGTGTCGACGGACTACCGCGACCGGCTGCTGGACGCCATGGCGCTGCTGCTGGTGGACCTCCACCGCGGCGGCGTGTACTGGGGCGACTGCTCCCTCGCGAACACCCTGTTCCGCCGTGACGGGAACCGGATCCAGGCATACCTCGTGGACGCGGAGACGAGCGAGGTCCACCCGGGCCTCTCGGACGGGCAGCGCCGGTTCGACCTCGACATCCTCGTGGAGAACGTCGCGTTCGGCCTCGCGGACCTCGCCGCCTACCAGGGCCGGCCGGAGGACGTGGACGCGGCCATCGAGGCGGCCGAGTCCGTCCGGACGCGCTACCACGCCGTGTGGCAGGAGCTCTACGACCAGCCCGATCTGATCCCCGGAGACCGGCGGGCGATCCGCGCGCGCCTGCGCCGGCTCAACGACCTCGGCTTCTCCGTGGACCTCGAGGTGGACCCCGTGGGGCCGGCGGGGACGGTCCGGCTGCGGACGTCCGTGACCACGCGCCGCTACCACGCGAACGAGCTGGAGCGGCGGACGCGCCTGCGGACCCTCGAGGGCCAGGCACGGATCCTGCTCAACGACCTCGCCGAGTACCACGCGTGGCTCGAGTTCTTCGAGCGCCGCCCGATCGCCCCGGAAGAGGCCGCCGACCGATGGTTGCGCGAGGTCTATCGGCCGACCCAGGCGCGGATCGCGGCGTTCGTCGGCCCCGACCGCGACCTCGTCCAGACCTACTGCGACGTCCTCGAGCACAAGTGGCTCCTCTCGGAGCGGGCCGCCCGCGACGTGGGCCTGGACGCGGCGATCCTGTCCTACGTGGCCGAGGGGGCGCCGGCGCCAGAGCAGCCGGCGGAAGCCGGGGACACCGTGTTCGAGGCGCTGGACATCGAGAGCGACGACCCCGAGTACGACGGCGCCGCCAGCTGAGCCTTGACAGCCCTCGGCGATGGCGCACGATGGGAGCGCTCGCGCGCACGGTGCGCCGCCCTTGGGGATCCCGCATGAAGCTGCACCTGCCCGGCACGCGCCACCAGCCCGAGGTCCACGCCGATCCCGGCAGGCCGCACGCCTTCGTGGTGATCAACGATCCGGGGCTCGGGGCCATGGCGGCCGGCAGCTCCGCCCGGTTCGGGGGCGTCCCGACTGCCGTCGTGGTGACCGACAACTACGTGCGCAAGTCCCACTGCGGCCTCGCCGGCTGCGGCCGTGACCGCAGCGACGAGATCCACGCGGCAACCGAGGCCTGACACAGGCGCAGGCCCGGCGCGCGAGCCCGGGCGCGCTCAGCGCTCCTGCCAGCGCTCCTTGAACACGACCTCGTCCAGCGGTCTCCGGCCCCCGGTCCTGTTCGGCGCGGTGAGCCGGGCCGGGTCCGCCGGGTAGCCGAACGAGAGGACGTACTCGCACCACAGCCCGTCGGGGAACCCGAGCAGCTCCTTGACGAGCGCCTGGTCGTAGACGGTGGCCGGGCAGCTGCCGATGCCCAGCTCCCATGCGACCAGCATCATCTGGGCCGCTGCGCCGCCGACATCCCACACGACGCTCAACGGCTGGCCCGGGCCCTGTGGGTCCGGCGTCACGAGCGCCACGGCGGCTGCCGCCCGCGCGACGTGCCCGGCGTACCGGCCGGTCCTGCTCAGCGCCTCGAGGTTCGTGCGGTCCCGCACCACCACGAACGCCCAGCGCTGCTCGTTCTTGGAGCTGTGGGCGCGGGTCCCGGCCCGCACGATCCGCTCGAGGTCCCCGTCCGGGATCGGCCGGTCGGCGAACTCCCGCACGGCGCGCTTGGTGCGGACGGCGTCCCAGGTGTTCAACGGGCGGCTCCTTCAGGCGCGGGCGGGGTCACGGACGGGGCGGCCGACCCCGCGCGTGACTCGTGGCGGCGGACCAGTTGCACCAGGGACCGGAGGCCGCCCGGCTGGTCGTCGAGGGTCGTGATGCGCTCGGGGTCCGGGAGGCGCACCGCGGGCACGGCCTCGGCGATCGCGGCGGCCTCGCCGGGTGGGACCGGGCCGCCGAGGCTCCTGGCTAGGAAGCGGGCGATGGCCGCGCGGTAGGCGGGGTCCTCGTACAGCCAGGAGTGGCGCCCGCCCGGGACGATGACCGTCTCCGTGACCGAGGTGGGTCGCGCAGCGCGGCGGGCGGTCGCGAGGCGCTCCACGTCGGCCACGGGGACGACGCCGTCGTCGGTGCCGTGGGCCAGCAGCACGGGAACCGCGATCGCCCGGACGGCCCGCGACGCGCTCACGGACGCGACCGTGTGCCCCCGCGGGCGCAGGTAGACGCGCGTGGTCAGCCAGGCCAGCGGCCACGCGACGGGGCCGGGGATGGGCAGGTTGGCGAGGCGGAAGGTCTGCCGGGTGAGCCGGGACGGGTCCGCCGGGGCGGCGACGGACACCACGGCGTCCACGTCCGGGTCGTCGGCCGCGGCCACGAGGGCACCCGCCGCGCCCATCGAGTGACCCAGGATCGCCACCCGCGACACCTCGGGCCGCGCGAGCAGCCAGGCCACGCCCGCGCGGGCATCGGCTGCGAACTCGCCCACCGACAGGGGGAGCGCCTCCGGACCGTTCTCACCGTGCCCGCGGATGTCGAGCGTGAGCACGTGGAAACCGGCCGCGTGGAGGACCTGCGCGTGGGGGAGCGTGCGGTCCCGAGCGGACTCCCAGCCGTGGACCAGCACGACGCCGGGGGCGTGCTCCAGACCCGCCGGAATGAACCAGCCCGGCAATCGAAGCCCGTCGGAGCTCGGGACGGTCACGTCCTCCCACGCAAGGCCCACGGCCTCGGGCGTCCAGGCGGACGGATGGCGGTGCGGGTAGCCGCCCCGGACGCGGTAGACCAGCGCGAACCGGTAGGCGAGCGCAAGCGGCACGGCGGCCACGGCGGCGGCGAGGCCCGCGCGACGGGCGCGGCGCATGGGGGTCATGCCCGAATGGGACCCTCCACCGGCGGGTCTGTCAAATGCGACCGGGTCACCGTCACCGGGGTATCCCCCGACCCCGTTCCGGCGCCCCGGTGGTGGACTGCGGCCATCGCGCGAACGTGCCGACACCCCCGGTAGCCCGCACACGGCACCAGCCGGTGGCGTGGGGGGCGACGGGCGATCGGAGGACGATCGGTGATGACGAGCGAACGACGGGCGGCGCTGGTGGCGTTCCGCGCGCTCGGCTCCACCGCGACGCCCGACTGGATCGCCAGGGTCATGCGCGAGGCCTACGTCGAGGACGTGGCGCGATCCCTCGTGATGAGCGGGCCCGAGTTCCGGGAGCACATCCTCGCCGGCCTCGGACCGCACGCGCGCGCCGCCGTGCTGGACGAGCTCGTGACCATCCTCGGCCAGGGGGTCGGCGCGGCGGACATCGAGGCGGCGCGCGCGTTCCTGGGCGAGCTCGCGCTCAAGGTTGCCCGCGCGGCCGC
>Ga0302263_10001162_pt1 | contig 10074 bp, 9 predicted proteins | sample II_Fen_N1_4_FD_194564 | JGI IMG/M metagenome (GOLD analysis project Ga0302263, IMG submission 194564) | Peat permafrost microbial communities from Stordalen Mire near Abisko, Sweden - II_Fen_N1_4 | ecosystem: Environmental > Terrestrial > Soil > Wetlands > Permafrost | place: Sweden: Abisko... | reverse complement strand
CGCGATCGCGTGTTCGTTCTCCGCGAGCACGAGGTTGCGGTAGGAGGCGTAGTTGGGGCCGTACTCGTTGTAGATGTTGGGGTTGGTGCGCAGCCGCTCCATCTGCTGCTCGTGCTGGATACCGCGTTCGTCGATGGCGACGAGCTGCTTGTGCAGGTGGTCGAAGGAGGCTCCCGCGGGGCGCAGCCAATTCTGGAACACCGCGACGTAGCGGGCGTACCGGTTGAGGTCGAACAGGGCGGACACCGACTCGACAGTGAAACTGGTGAACCGGTGGTGTTCCTCCGGCGACAGCGTCCCGGAGCCGGCGAGCTGGGTGTTGTCCGTTGCGCCGTCCACGAAGTGCCGCCGGGCGATGACCACGTCGTGGCCGCCGCCGAAGAAGCCGGACGCAGCCTCGAGCTGGCCCTCCTCACCGAGGGCCTCGATGACCTCGTCGGAGCGTCCGCCGGCCTTCAGCTTGTTGCGCACGACAGCGAGCACGTGCGCCCGTCCCATCGGCGACGACAGGTAGGCGGTCTTCCGGTCGCGCACCCGCGCGGGCAGCTCGTAGCCGTAGTTGTCGTGCCAGTAGTCGTAGGAGAGGATCTCGAAGAGGTTCGGGACTCGGCGGAACTCCGCCGTCGTCGCCTCCAGCTCCTCTGCCGGGATGCGGTAGCGGGTGTCCCAGCTGCCGTCTGAGTTGCGGACCACGCGCGACTTCTCCGGCGGGGTGTCGAGGTAGCGGCGCTCACAGAAGGCGCAGTGCCGTCCGTGTTGTGCCGGGTCGAGGGGGACGGGGTCGGGCAGCACGACACCGAGCGGCCGGTTGCCGCGGCCGGCCACCGTCCACACTTCCGTGCCGCTGAACGGGTTGAGCTGCTTGACCGTGCCGTCCTTCAGCTGGCTGATGAACTCCGGCTCCCGCAAGTAGGGATGCACCACTTCGGACCCCCTGGTCGATTGTCGATTCAGGCTAGCCCCCTCCCGAGTTGTCAGAAACTCAGCCGGTCATAGCCGCAGGAGTTTCTGACAACCTGGGAGGGTGGTCGGTCAGGAGAACCAGCGGAGCAGCTCCGTGACGGTGCCGCCGGCAGCGAAGGTGCCGGTGACATGGTCGGCAGCGCGGGCGACCTCTTCGGCCGCATCGCCGAGCGCGACGCCGCGTCCGGCCCAGGTGATCATCTCGATGTCGTTGCGGCCGTCGCCGATCGCAAGGACGTCTGCTGCAGCGATGCCGAGTCGCGTCGCAACCCCGGCCAGAGCCGTGGCCTTGTTGACCCCGGCAGGGGCGATGTCGAGCCAGGCGCTCCAGCCGACGAAGTAGCTCACGCCGTGCAGGCCGAGGCGTTCGGCGAGCGCGATGAACTCCTCGTCGGTCGCCTCGGGGTCGCGCACGACGATGCGGGTGACGTCGCCGGCAGCCAGCTCCTCGACGCTCACCAGTTCGATCTCGCCGTGCAGGTCGCCCTCGGGGAAGTACCTGCTCACCCGGTAGCCCTGCCCCACGACCTCTGCAGCGAGCGAAGCGGTCGGGTGCTCGGTGAGTACGCGGTCGATCACGTCGGACGGGTCGAACGTGACCACGTCCGTCACCTCGAACGGCGGGTAGGTCAGGGTCACGGCACCGTTGGACGCGACCGTCGGGCCGGGCGGCAGCCCGAGCGCCTCGAAGATGGGGAGCGTTGCGTGCCAGCTGCGTCCGGTGCTCAGCACCACCGGCACCCCCGCTGCCACGACCAGCCCGATCGCAGCACGCACGTCATCGGGCAGCAGCCCGGAGTGGTCCACGATGGTGCCGTCGATGTCCAGGGCAACGAGCCGAGGACGCCAGGTGTCGCCGGTCACGACAGCGGAAGCAGGTATTCCATGCCGTCCAGGTACGGGCGCAGCGCTTCCGGAACATAGACCGAGCCGTCGGGCTGCTGGTGGTTCTCCAGCAGCATGATGATCACCCGCGTCATCGCGCACAGCGTGCCGTTCAGCGTCGCGAGGGAGCGGACGCCGTCGGAGTCCCGCATGCGGATGTTGAGCCGGCGGGCCTGGAACTCGGTGCAGTTCGAGGTTGAGGTGATCTCGCGGTACTTGTCCTGCGTGGGAAGCCAGGCGTAGCAGTCGTACTTGCGGGCGGCGCTCAGGCCGAGGTCGCCGCTGGCCACGTCGAGCACCTGGAACGGGATCTCCAGCGCGGTGATGAACTCCTTCTCGAAGCCCAGCAGCTTCTGGTGCTCGGCCTCGGCCTGCTCGGGCGCGCAGTAGACGAACATCTCGACCTTGTCGAACCAGTGCACGCGGAAGATGCCGCGGGTGTCCTTGCCGTAGGAGCCGGCCTCGCGGCGGAAGCACGGGCTGTAACCGACGTAGTGCCGGGGCAGCGAAGCAGCGTCCAGGATCTCCTCGGAGTGGAACGCGGCCATCGCCACCTCGGACGTCCCGACCAGGTACAGGTCGTCGGCGGGCAGGTGGTAGACGTCCTGGGCCGCCTGGCCGAGGAAGCCGGTGCCCTCCATCGCTGACGGCTTCACCAGCGCCGGCGGAATGATCGGGGTGAAACCCCAGCCCAGCGCCTTGCTCATCGCCAGGTTCAGCAGGGCGAACTCGAGCCGGGCACCGATCCCGGTGAGGAAGTAGAAGCGGGAGCCCGACACCTTCGCGCCGCGCTCCACGTCGATGGCGCCGAGGATCTCGCCGATCTCCAGGTGGTCACGGGGGACGAAGCCCTCGGCGGCGAAGTCACGCGGGGTGCCGATCGTCTCCAGCACGTAGAGGTCGTCCTCGCCGCCGCGCGGCACGTCTTCGAACACCACATTCGGCAGGGACTTCATCAGGGCGTCGAAGGTGGCGCCGGACGTGTCGGCCTCCGCCTGGGCCGCCTTCACCTGTACCGAGAGGTCCCTGGTGCGGGCAAGGACGGCCGCCTTCTCCTCACCCTTGGCCTTGGCCACCAGCTTGCCGAGCTCCTTCTGCTCGGCGCGCAGGCTCTCGAAGGTGGCGATCGCAGAACGGCGCGCCTCGTCGGCACTCACCAGCTGGTCGACCAGCTCGACGGACTCCCCACGGGCTTCCTGGGAGCGGCGGACGAGGTCGGGATTGGTGCGCAGCAGCTTCGGGTCGATCACGGATCGAGCCTATCGGACGCACCCCGTCGCCTCGCGGGGGCGTATGCCACAGTGGACCGTGCCCCCAGACCTGAAAGAGATCCTGCAGCGCTACCTGCAGGAGGCCCGCGACGCCGTGGTGTGGAAGCTCGATGGGCTGTCGCCCTACGACGCCCGCCGTCCGCTCGTGCCCACGGGCACCAACCTGCTCGGCCTTGTGAAACACCTCGCCGGTGTCGAGTTCGGCTACCTCGGAGACGTGTTCGGCCGGCCCATCACCGACCGGCCGGACTGGCTGGACGCGATGGACGACGAGGCCAACATCGACCTGTTCGCCGGTGCGGACGAATCCGTCGAATCGATCATCGCCCTGTACCGCAGGGCCTGGGCCCACTCGGACGCGACCATCGCGGCGCTCGACCTGGACGCGACCGGCACCGTCCCGTGGTGGCGCCGTCGGGAGGTGAGCCTTCAGCAGATCCTGGTCCACGTCATCGCGGAGACCCACCGGCACGCCGGCCACGCCGACCTCGTGAGGGAACTCATCGACGGCGAGGCGGGCCTGCGGGCGGACAACAACAACCTGCCCGACGGTGACCAGGCATGGTGGCAGGACTACCGCGAACGCCTCGAACAAATTGCCAGCGAGGCCACGAGCTGACCCCCACCCACCGACTTGTCAGAATCTCACTGAGCTATAGGTGCGGGAGGTTCTGACAACTCGGGGGGAGGTTAGTCGTCCTCGGGGTTCACCAGGCTTGCGTACCAGTCCCTCGCGGCGGCGAAGTCGGCGTCGGTGAAGCCGCGTGAGATCTCCGGACGCACCTCGTCCGCGCGCGGGTAAGAGCCGAGGAACAGCACGTCTGCGCAGATCCGGTGCAGGCCCAGCATGGCTTCTGCCACCCGCGGATCGCGCAGGTGGCCCTCCGCGTCGATGCTGAAGCAGTAGCTGCCCAGCGTCGTCTTGGTGGGACGGGACTCGATGCGGGTCAGGTTCACGCCGCGGCTGGAGAACTGCTCGAGGATCTCCAGAAGGGCGCCGGCGTGGTCGGCGTGCATGTAGGCGACGAGGGTGGTCTTGTCGGCCCCGGTCGGCGCCGGCGGCTCGGTCGGCAGCGACACCAGCACGAAGCGGGTCACGGCGGAGGAGTTGTCGGCGATCTCGGTGGCGATCGGAACGAGACCGTAGGTGGAACCGGCGATCTCGCCGCAGATGGCCGCGTCGAAGCGCGACGCGGGGTCGGCGACCTCCTGGGCTGCGGCGGCGTTCGAGCCGCCCTCTGTGACATGGGCGTCGGGCAGGTTGTCGATCATCCAGTGCCGGGTCTGCGCTGCGGAATGGGGATGCGTCAGCACACGACGGACGTCGGCCAGCGACGTCCCTGGCCGGGCGTACAGGTTGAACTGCACCGGCAGCAGCACTTCGCGGACGATCATCAGGCGCTTGCCGTTGCCGAGGAAGTCGAGGGTCGCAGAGACGCCGCCCTCCACCGAATTCTCGATCGGCACGAGGGCGGCTTCGACCACTCCCGCGCGTACCGCCTCCAGGGCCTCGGCGACCGTGCCGAAGGGCATGGCCTCGCCGTCGGAGAAGGTCAGCAGAGCCTGGTGGGTGAAGGTCCCAGCGGGTCCGAAGTATCCGAGCACGCGCTCAGCGTAGTGGTGCGGCTCAGCCGGTCCTGGCGGCGGCCACCGGCGCGCGCCGCTTCAGCCAGCGCGGCAGCGGGGGCAGCTCGCGTCCCCACGTCCACCACCAGTGCACGATCAGCACCAGCACCAGCACCTGCGCGCCCGAGCACAGGCCGTCCCTGACGAAGTCGGCGATGCTCTTCATGGTCGGGCTGAACTCGACGGACCGGCCGGTGACGTAAGCCACGGACAGCCACAGCCCGCGCCAGATCATCAGCACGTCGAGCCGGGACGCAGCCATCAGGCCGAGCGGCACCCACGTGGTCAGGTCGTACCAGCTGAGCGTGTACGGCGAGGTGACCAGCCAGGAGGCGGTGAGGATGGCTGCCGTCCGGACGGTGATGGTGAGCGGGTCGCGTCGGGGCTCGTCGTCATCGGGGTTGCCGGGCACCAGCCGCCAAGGCAGCACGCGTGACAGCATCCAGGCGACGATCGCCATCATCACCCAGCCTGCCCAGCCGATGAACCCTCGCGCGGCGAAGTCGCCGATCGCCCAGCCGAGCGCTATCTCGAGCCACGGCGCCCAGGAGCCGGCCGAGATGTAGCCGGTGTTCCGGCTCGCCGCGAGCAGTGCCGACGGCGTCACCATCCCGTAGGCGATCACGAGCGGCACGGCCGCGCCGAGGGCAAGCTGCACGAGCTTGCGCCAGTCGCGCCGATAGCCCCAGGCCATGGCGATGCCGTAGTAGACGAGCGAGACCTTCACCGTGCCGGCCAGTCCGATGCACAGCCCGGCGACGAACGGGCTGCGCCGCATGAACCAGAGGGCGACGATCGCGAACACGAGCGTGAACGCCTCGTTGTGGGCGCCGGCGAGGACCGACCAGATCATGATCGGGTTGAGCACGGTGAAAAGGACCGCGCGAGTCTGGATCTTGTGGTCGTCGTGGGCGAGCAGCACGACCACAGCGCCGATCAGCAGGAACGGCACCAGCGCGAACATCTGCAGCCAGAAAACCGTGTTGTGCATGTTGCCGTTGCCGAGCCACGCTGCCAGCCACTGTGAGCCGGAAGCGAGCGGGCCGTACACGCTGGGGGTGTCCTGCCAGGGACGCTCGGTCCAGACCAGCACCGGGTCGAACTCGGAGCGGAAGATCTCGGCGGGGGTGATGCTGTACGGGTTCAGGCCCAGCACCTGCAGGCGGCCGTAGGCGGCGTACATCAGGACGTCGGCAGAGGTCAGGGGTGGTACGAGGGCGGTGAGGACGCTGAGGCCCGAGCCGAGCAGGAACAGCCGCCGGTTGTTCGGACGCCACCCGGTGTTGACCGCGCGCCAGCACATCCACAGGCCGACCGCGCCGAGGGTGAGCCCGATCCACAGCGCCGGCACCGCGACCCATTCGCTGAGGTCGATCGTGCCGACCGGCAGGTACCACGGCGGCAGGTAGTCGACGCGGGGACCGAGCTTCAGTGCGACCGAGGACGGCCCACAGAAGGCCACGGCGATGGTGATCAGGGCGCTGGCCACGATCATCGAGATCCCGGCTCGCGGGTTGGCCGACCACGGCGCAGCCACGAAGGCGCGAACCCGCGCCCACTGTTCAGCGACTGCTGCGCGCTTCTTCCCCCGAGTTCTTGGCATCGTCAGCAGGCTACCGGGTCATACAGACCAGTTCGCGCCTGCTCGGAGTCGATACCGGACCGTTACCCCGCGCATGCCTCAGGTCACGACTCCGGGTTGCGCTGCCTCCCCAGTTGCTTCGCGCCGTGCTCTACGGCGATCCGGATGAGCTGGGTACCCGGAACGAAGATGTTGACCGCTTCGACGCCGACGTCGAGCAGGAACCGTGGCTCGAGGACCTTGCCCAGGTACTGCTCGAAGGTGGAGCCGTCGGGACGGATCTCCCCGGTGAGGCCGTCGAACTCGATCACGGCCTCCTTCCCCCCGTGCCGGTACCGGAACGCGTACACCGGCCGGTACACCAGGTCGACCACGTCCACGATCACCCGCTCCTCGAGTACGCGGTCGGCGTCGATCTTGCCGATCGCTGCGGACACCACCTCGCGCACCAGCATGGACGCCTTGGTCTCCGGAGGGACGACGACCGTGCCCTCCCGTGCCAGGGCGCCGAGTGCCTCAGCGTCCATCACCTCGCTGTCGAACTTCAGGTAGCCGGCGAGGTGGGGATTCTCGGCACGGGTGAGCCCGTCGAAGAGGTGCTCACGAGACGACTCGTCCCGGCAGGTCTCCAGACCAGAGATGCGCAGCTGGCCCTGGTCCACGTGGACCGTCTCGCCGAGAAGCTGGACGCTGCGGACGCTCGGCGACACCGGCACCGCGTAGCTGCGGGTTCGCTCGTACTCCGCGACAGCGGTGGCGTGCAGGCGCCAGAACGGCTGGAGGCGCCGCTCGCGGTAGACGCACTCGTAGTCCTCGGACGTCGACCGGTTCAGGAGTCCGCCAAGCTTTGCCACCGTGCCGAACGCATCGGCCCGTCGCGACCAGGCGCGACCTTCAGCGTGGTCGAGGGTGAAGCGATCGGTCAGCGCAACAATGCGCTCCTCTGCGATCTCGACGTCCATGCCCGTTCCCCCTGATGAGCTCAGGGCGCCAGCGTAGGGCGGCCGGTAGTTCGGATGGTAGGGGCCGGCTACTTGAGCAACCGGGACAGCCGACGGTCGGCGAGCAGCTTGCCGCCGGTCTGGCAGCCGGGGCAGTACTGCAGGGAGCTGTCGGCGAAGGAGACCTCGGCGATCGTTGTCCCGCAGATCGGGCAGGGCTGGCCGGTCTTCCCGTGCACCCGCAGGTTGAGCTTCTTGTCGCCCTTGAGTTCCTTGGCCGCCAGCCCGGCCGAGCGTGCGACCGCTTCGGCGAGCTCTGTGCGGATCGCGGCGTACAGGGTTGCCCGCTCTGTCGCGTCCAGCCCGCTGGCCGGCTTGAACGGGCTCAGCTTCGCGGCATGCAGGATCTCGTCGGAGTAGGCGTTGCCGATGCCGGCGATCGTCCGCTGGTCGCGGAGCACACCCTTCAGCTGGGAGCGTCCTGCATCGTCGAGGATGGCGCCAAGAACCTCCGGGGTGAAGGCGTCGGCCATCGGGTCGGGCCCGAGGGAGACGATGCCGGGCACCTTGTCGAGGTCGGTCACCACGTACAGCGCGAGGCGCTTCTGGGTGCCGTACTCGGTGAGTTCGAACCCGGTGTCGTCGTCGAACACGACCCGCGCAGCCAGCGGTCCCCGTCCGGGACGGGCCGGCTTGAGCGGCATCGCTTCCTTCCAGGTGAGCCAACCGCCGCGGGCCAGGTGGAAGACCAGCCACAGGCCGCCGACGGACACGCAGATGAACTTGCCGCGCCGCTCCACCCCGTCCACCTCGAGCCCGTGCAGCGCAGAGAGCGGCACCTCGAAGGTCTTCAGGCTTGCGAAGGCTGCGAGTTCGGTGCGCGCGATCGTCTTGCCGACGCAGGTGTTGGCGAGGAAGGTGCGCAGGGCCTCCACCTCGGGGAGTTCAGGCATGGTCCTCCTCACGCACGGGCCACGCCGGCTCCGGGACGCTGAGCGCCTCGGCCAGCAGGCCCAGGTATTCGTCCCGTTCCACCTCGATCACCCCGAGGGTGGCCAGGTGGTCGGTCTGCCACTGGACGTCGATGATGCGCTCCTCAGCATGCTCGTCGGACAGCATTCCCACCAGTGCCAGCAGTGCAACCTTGGACGCGTCCCTGCCGTGTTCCGGGTCGTGGAACATCGACTCGCCTGCGAACAGGCCGCCCATCGACATGCCGTACAGGCCGCCGACGAGGCGCCCCTGCGCGTCCCAGGTCTCCACGGAGTGCGCCCGGCCTGCCCGGTGCAGCGCGGTGTAGACGCGGCGGACGTCGGCGTCGATCCAGCCGTGCTTGCGGCGCGGGTCCGCGCAGCGGTCGAGGACGGTGGTGAAAGCCGCGTCGATGGTGGTCGTGTAGTGCTTGGCGGACTTGCGCAACGAGCGGGGTATGCGGACGGCGTCCAGCGGCAGCACGCCCCGCTGCAGCGGCGACCACCAGCCCATCTGGCCGAAGCCCGATTCGTGCAGCGGCATCGGGAACACGCCCTCGGTGTAGGCAGCCAGCACCAGGCCCTCGTCGAACTCGGCCGAGAACGCGATCAGGTCCTGCTCTGGCCAGTCCTGCGCGGGTCCGAAGATGCCTGGACGGCGTGCCATGGCCCGATTGTGCCAGCCGGCAACGACAACCCTCCGATTCCCCAGCGGCAACCCGTCGGTACATCTAGCCTCAGCGATGGAGGAAACACCCATGAGGCACTTGCTGACGACGGCGTTGGCGCTCCTCCTGTGTGCCGGGTGTACGACGCTGCCCACCCCGACAACGGGCACTCCGACCACGAGCACCCCGACCCCGGCCGCCCCGAGCGCGAGCCCTTCGCAGACCCCTTGGGGGAGCCCGACAGCCGTGGCCTGGAAGGACATCCCGGTCGCACCGAAGAAGGCCAGCGCTTTCGATGTGATCCTGTCCGACCCGAAGCTCCTTGTGCTCGATGCCGACGAGCCGACCGGCCCGTACATGTTCGCTGTCTTCGGCAATCAGGTGCTGTTCGACGACCCCGGTGACGAGGATGTCCTCACCTACACCAACGGACGCCGCACCGGCGGGGCCGCGATCGACAACCCCGACGACTACGTGGAGGACCTGCTGGCCCACGGTTCGGAGCTCTATGTGCTGCAAGGGGACGGGGATACAGCCACCAATCGCAAGGTGCACGTCTACCACCGGAACGCCTCCGGCAAGCGGCTGACCCCGGTCCGCGTCCTCCCCGGCGAACTCGTCGCCGGGAACGCCCAGGCCTGGATGCATTTCTCCGGTCCCAACCTCGTGGGAGAGGCGTGGGGCGATGAACCGGTGCTGCTGGACGGTGCTGGACCCCTGACCGAGCCGACGTTCGGCCAGACGGCGACGGTCTTCACGGTCCAGTTGCCCGGGGGCCAACCCCTGCGGATCCACACCCGCTATGGCCCCAGCAGCATCGACCTGGTGATGCTCGATGACGACTACGCCTATTACCTCGCCGAGGACTACGACGAGGACAGCGACTCCGGAGCCATGGCCACCTACGTGTACCGCATGGCCTTGACTGCTGCCGGCTCGGACGCCACCTACACGCTCGCTGGCTCCCCGGGCTACGAGCCCTCGCGACTGGTGCAGGTCGTCGACGGGCAGGTGTACCAGCTCCGCGCCACCAACAAGGCCGTGCAGGTACTCCGCCTCCACCCGAACCCCTGAACGTCCGGGTCGAGCCGGGGTCGTTTCCGGGACCGGGACCGGCGACGGGTCTGGGCCACACGCCTAGGCTGGGTCACGTCCGCACGAAAGGAT
>Ga0302263_10001156_pt1 | contig 10117 bp, 9 predicted proteins | sample II_Fen_N1_4_FD_194564 | JGI IMG/M metagenome (GOLD analysis project Ga0302263, IMG submission 194564) | Peat permafrost microbial communities from Stordalen Mire near Abisko, Sweden - II_Fen_N1_4 | ecosystem: Environmental > Terrestrial > Soil > Wetlands > Permafrost | place: Sweden: Abisko... | reverse complement strand
GTTGCTGCACGGGATCCAGGTGCACCGCATCACGCGCCGGCCGCTCCACGTGGACCTGTTCGCCGTGCGCATGACCGAGGAGCTGACGGTCGACGTCCAGCTGGTCGCGGACGGCGTGGCACCGGCCACCGCCCAGGGCGGTTCGCTCGTGCACCCGGTCTCCATGGTCCGGGCGCGGGCGCTCCCCGGTGACCTGCCGGAGACCATCCACTACGACCTCAGCTCGCTCGTGGGCTACGACGACACCATCACGGTCGCTGACCTCGTCGTTCCCGAGGGCGTCACGATCCAGACCGATCCGGCCGACGTGATCGCCCGGGTGCTGGAGCCGCGCGAGGCCGAGGTCGAGGCCGTGGCCGTCGTCGCCGAGGCCGTAGTCGCCGCACCCGTCGAGGAGCCCGCCTCCGAGGGCTGACCCGGGGAGCCCGGCCCGCCGCCCGGCCAACGGTCGCCGGGCGACCGCTATCCGCGGCGCCCGCTCGCATACACGATCGGCAGCTCGAGTCGGAGCCCGTCCGCCGGCAGCGCGCGCAGCCGGCGGAGCAGGTCCGCCTCGAGGCGGGCGCGTGCCGCCGGGTCCATCGTGGCGAACAGGTCCTCGTCGTCGAACCGCGTGATGAAGCCCGCAAATCCCTCGGGCGTGAAGGCGTGCTCGAGGCGGTCCTCGTGCGCCGTCACCCCTCGGAACCCGGCGTGGCGCAGCTGGGCGACGGCGGCCTCGCGTGAGATCAGGTCCGGGTGGTCGCTGCCTGTGTCCCTGGGCTCCATCCCGGCCGCCACGAGCGCCTCATCGTAGGCGGCGTCCGCCCCCAGGTATCCATCGCCCGGCAGCCACCGGACGCAGGCCAGCCGCCCGCCGGGCCGGAGCACCCGCCTCATCTCGCGCAGGGCTCGCGGTCGTGACGGGACCAGCTGCAGGACGAACGCCGACAGCACGACATCGAAGGTGCCGTCCGCGAACGGCAACCGGTCCGCATACCCGTGCGCGTACCGGACGCGGCTCCGGACCCGGTCGGGTTGGGCCTCCAGCTCCCGCCGGGCGATGGCCAGCATCCCGTCCGAGGCATCCACGCCGTCCACGTCCGCCGACGGCCAGCGAACCGCGGCCGCGACCGCCATCGCCCCCGTGCCGCAGCCCACGTCCAGGATCCGCCGCCCCCCGGTGGCCATCTCCTCGTCGGCCTCGTCGAGGAGCCGGAGAGAGGCCCCGCGGTGCACGGGCGACCACCACGTGGCATAGCCTTCCGCGATCCGGTCGTAGCGCACCTGCTGGTCGGTCATGCCGCACATCGTGACACGTCGGGATTGCCCACCGTGCGGTGACCGAATCGTGCCCTTCGGCACGCTCCTCCGGGTCCGCGGGCCGCTGGCCGACGCCCGCGCCGACCTCGATGCTCACGGTTGGACCCAAGTCGCGACGTATTCGCCGTCGCCCGCTGCCGGCACCCCCGAAAGGAGCCGAGGGTATGAAGAAGATCCTGCTCGCCTATGACGGCAGCGAGCCCGCCAAGCGCGCCCTCGGCCAGACCATCGAGTTCGCGCGGCGGTTCGAGGCCATGGTGGGTGTGATCAGCGTGGTCCCGGCCCGGAGCGGGCGGACAGCCGTCGACCCCTGGGACGACCGCACCGTCCACGCCGAGGAGCTTCTCGAGGCTCGCAAGGTGCTGCGCGAGGCGGGCATCGAGGCCGAGCTGCTGGAGCCGGCCGGAGATCCGGCCAGGACCATCGAGCACATGGCCGACGAGCGCGGCTACGACACCATCGTGATCGGCACCCGGAACCTGGGCGCCCTGGCGCGCAGGTTCCGCGGCAGCGTGTCGGGGCACGTTGCCACCAACGCCCATGTCACGGTCGTCGTCGCCCGGTGATGCGAACCCGTCGCCCTTCAACCAGCCGCACGGTCCGGACGTTCCGCGGGAACGACGGAACGCGCCGCCCATGGAGCAATCCCGCATGACCCTCCTGATGCAGCCCGCCACGCCGCGGGGCCACGCCCACATCCTGTCGCAGGTGGTGCTCGACGCCCTCCGGACCGGGCATGGGCCCGCGCCCATCGTGTTGCGGGGTATGGCCCTGCTGGCCGATCCGGTCCTCAACAAGGACGCCGCCTTCACGAACGCCGAGCGTGACGCCCTGGGTCTCCGCGGCCTGCTGCCACCGAGCGTCGTCGACATCGGGTCGCAGGTATCGCTGGAGCTGGAGCACGTCCGTCACAAGCAGGACGACCTCGAGCGCTACATCGGGCTGGCCGCCCTCCACGACCGGAACGAGACCCTCTTCCATCGCGTCCTCCTGGACCACCTGGAGGAGCTGCTGCCGATCGTCTACACGCCGACGGTCGGCCGCGCATGCCAGGAGTTCAGCCACCTGTACCGCAAGCCGCGTGGCGTCTGGATCACCCCGGACGACATCGGCCGCGTGCCGGAGATCCTGCGTCACGCGGCTCACGACGAGATCCGGCTGATCGTGGTCACCGACAACGAGCGGATCCTCGGCCTGGGTGACCAGGGCGCGGGCGGCATGCCGATCCCGGTGGGCAAGCTGGCGCTCTACTCGGCGGCCGCCGGGATCCACCCGGGCCTCACGCTTCCCGTGTCGCTCGACGTGGGAACGGATCGCCAGGCGCTCCTGGCGGATCCCCTGTACGCGGGCTGGCGCCACCCGCGCCTTCGCGGGGCTGCCTATGACGACGTGGTCGAGGCCTTCGTGGCGGGCGTCCGCGAGGTGCACCCGCGGGCTGTCCTCCAGTGGGAGGACTTCAAGCAGCACAACGCCATTCGCCTGCTGGCCCGCTATCGCCAGTGGGTCTGCAGCTTCAACGACGACATCCAGGGAACCTCGGCCATCGCCGTGGCCACGATGCTCGCCGCCCTCCGCACGACCGGGCACAGGCTGGCCGATGCCCGGATCGTCCTGGCGGGCGCCGGTGCGGCCGGGACCGGGATCGCCCGGCTCCTGCGTCTCGCGATGGTCGAGGACGGCGCCGCTCCCGATGTCGCACGGGCCTCCATCGCGGTGCTGGACTCGCACGGGTTGGTGGTGGAGGGACGCCCCGGCCTCGACCAGGACAAGTGGGAGGCGGCGCTGCCGAGAGACGTGGTCGCCGGCCTGGGCCTGGACCCGGACCTCCCGCACGACCTGCACGAGGTTGTCGTCGCCTTCCGGCCGAACATCCTGCTCGGCACGACGGGCATCGGGGGCGCGTTCGATGAGGCGACCATCCGCGCGATGGCCGCAGGTGCCGAGCACCCGGTCATCCTGCCGCTCTCGAACCCCACAGCGAACACCGAGGCGCGGCCCGAGGACGTGATGGCCTGGACCGACGGTCGGGCGATCGTGGCGACCGGGAGCCCCTTCCCGCCGCTGGAGATCGACGGGGTCTCGCGCCGGGTTCCGCAGGCGAACAACGCCTACATCTTCCCCGGCATCGGCCTGGGGGCAATCGTGTCGGAGGCGCGGATCCTGCCCGACTCGGCGTTCCTGGTGGCGGCCCGCCGGCTCGCCTCCATGGCCACGCCGGAGATGCTGCAGCAGGGCTTCCTCTTCCCGCCCATCGGCGACCTGCGCGTCGTCGCGCGCGAGATCGCGATCACCGTGGTGGCGCACCTCGGCCAGCTCGGCGTCGGGCGCAGGTTCCCGGCGGAGGCCATCCCGGGCGCAGTCTCGGCGGCGATGTGGCAGCCGGACTACGTGCCCTACGAGGCGGTGTAGACGTCCTGGGCGTGTCGGCGTCCGGGCCGCATCGACGGGTCACACGCGCGATCCACGGCGGGCCGGGAGGCCCGGCGGACCGGCGCGCCCGTGCGCTGAACGGTCCGCCGGACGCCCCTCCTCCGGGGTCATGCGATGGTCAGGCGCTCGCGTCCCCACCGGCGTCCGCGTCCCCGCCCGCGGCCCCGCCGGCGCCGCCCCAGCCGGGAACCGGGCCGCTCGGCTTCGGCTTGGGGGCGAACCGCCGGTAGGCGAACCGGATGACCAGCACCACGACGAGGAGCACCAGCAGCAGCGGCAGCCACACGATGGCGAACCAGATCGCGGCGCTGGCGATCGTCTGGCCCACCCCGATGAGCGTGGCGGCGGCGTTGTCGACGTCCGACGCCGGGTTCCACCCCTTCGCGGTCTCCTGGACGGCCTTGACCTCGGTGCCGAACGTCGTGACGAGCGTGCCGTAGGCCACCTGGTCGACCAGCTGCGCGCGCTGTGCGTCCAGCTGCTCGATCTGGCCCCGCACGTCCGTCAGCTGTGCCTCGACCTCCAGCAGGTCGCTGACCTTGCCCGCGCCCTTCGCGATCTCGACGAGCGCGGCCTCGCTGGCCCGGAGGTTGCGCAGCCGCGCCTCGAGATCCACGATCTGGCCGCCCACCTCGGTGGCCTGCGTCTGCTCGTGGACGACGTCGGTGGCGAGGCCGCGCAGGCCGGCGATGGTTTCCTGCCAGCGGTTCGCCGGGATGCGGTACGTGATCGTGGCGACGGAGAGGTCCCCTTTGTTGCTTTCCTCTGAGGCGCCGACGTAGCCGCCGACGGCCGCGACCGCCGCGCGCCCCTTGGCGAGGGACTGCTGGAGGTCCGCCACCACGAGCTCCAGCGAGCCCGTGTAGACGATCTTGAGGTTGTCCTGGACCGTGCTGGACTGGGAGCCGTTGTTCCTGTCCGGGGCGGCCGCGGGGCCCGCGGTCGCGGCAGCGGCGCTCGGTGCCGCCTGCTCGCCGCCGCTCCCGTCTCCGGGGATCGGGGCGCCGACGTTCTCCAGCGGCGCCGACGTCGCGGAGCTGCCGCTGCAGGCCGCGAGGACGAACGTGAATGCGAGACCGAGAGCGAGGATCGGGCGGAGCCGATGGCCCAGCCGCTGCGGGATCCCCATGTGTTGTCACCTCCGGGTGGCACGACCTCCGTGCCGGGTCGGCTGCGATGTCGGTGCGCCGCTGGGGGGACGCGCTCCGCGCTCGCCGGGTTCCGCCGCCTGGGCACACCATACGCTGGCGGTCCCTTCGCGTCGTCCGGGGCTGCCCCGCAGTCGTGCATCCAGGGGGTGCGGGGCGCGGTATCGTGCGCCGCATGAAGCTCCCGTTCGCGCCACCGTTGGAGCCCATGCTCGCCAAGGCATCGTCGGGCCTGCCCGAGGGTGACGGCTGGCTGTTCGAGCCCAAGTGGGACGGCTTCCGTGCCATCGTCTTCCGGGACGGTAGCGAGACCTACATCCAGAGCCGGGACCTGAAGCCGCTGGACCGGTACTTCCCGGAGCTCGAGGCACCCCTCCTCGCCCAGCTCCCGGAGCGGTGTGTGCTGGATGGCGAGGTGGTGATCGCGCGGGAGGGCAGGCTCGACTTCGAGGCGCTCCTGCTGCGGATCCACCCTGCCGCGTCCCGGGTGCGGATGCTGGCGGCCGAGTCGCCGGCCTCGTTCGTGGCGTGGGACCTCCTGGCGTTGGGCGACGAGGACCTTCGGGGCGTGCCGCAGGGCGAGCGGAGGGCGCGGCTGGAGATCGCGCTGGGCGACGTCCGGCCGCCGGTCCACCTGACGCCCGCGACGCTCGATCGCGCGCTCGCGGCGGACTGGTTCGACCGGTTCGAGGGCGCCGGCCTGGACGGGGTGGTGGCCAAGCGCCTGGACGGCACGTACCTGCCGGGCAAGCGGGCGATGCTCAAGATCAAGCACGAACGGACGGCGGACTGCGTCGTGGCCGGGTTCCGGTGGCACAAGAACGGGCCGGGGACGCACATCGGGTCCCTGCTGCTGGGCCTGTACGACGACGCCGGCACGCTCCACCACGTTGGTGTGACGTCGTCGTTCACGTGGGAGCGGCGCGGGGCGTTGGTGGCGGAGCTGGCGCCGCTCCGGGAGGGTGCGCTGGACGCGCACCCCTGGGCCGAATGGGCCGAATGGGCGGCGTTCGACGCGGCCTCGGACGCCTCCGGGCAGCGGCCGCCCGGAGGGGGGTCTCGCTGGAACCGCGGGAAGGATCTCTCGTGGGAGCCGCTGCGGATCGAGCGCGTGGCCGAGGTCGCCTACGATCACCTCCAGGGGGACCGGTTCCGCCACGCGACCACGTTCCGCCGCTGGCGGCCGGACAAGGCGGTCGCGGGCTGCCGCTACGACCAGCTGGAGACCAGCATCCCCTTCGAGCTCGAACGGATCTTCGGGGCCTGACGCAGTGGCCAAGCCGAGACCGGGCATCGCGTCGGGGATCGGCGATGCCGACTACGGGCGGATCGCGCTCGCCTTCGTCGCGATCCTGGTCCTCGGGCCGCTCATCACCGGGCTGGTCGTCTACTACCTCGCCGAGTACGGCAACCTGCCGTTCACCTTCCGGCCGGGGCCGCTGGGGATCACGCCCTGGGAGCCGCTGCTCGTCCTCTTCGTTGCGCTGGTCGCCCTGGTCGCGGTGCCCCTCGCCTGGCACAGGATCGCGCCGCCGGGCGGCACCTTCTATGCGCAGGCGGCCGAGAACCGGCGCAACAGCTACTTCCTGTCGGCGGCGATCGTCGTCCTGTTGACCCTGACCGCCTACATCGTGGCGATCGTGGTCTCGCTCCGGACGTCCGTCGCGCTCGCGGTCGCCGCCGGCGCGGTTGCCGTCGGTGCCGCCTCGGCCGTGGCGGCCTTCCGCATCGGCGACCGTGCCCTCCTGCGGATGTCGAGCGCGCGACCGCTGCCGCCCGATGACGGCAGCGCGCTCCGGGATGTCGTCCGGGAGCTCGCGATCGCCGCGGACATCCCGGCGCCCGGCCTGTTCGTGGTCGAAGAGGCGGCGCCGAACGCGTTCGCGGCGGGCCGGGATCCCGCTCACGCCGTGCTCGTCGTGACCCGTGGGCTGCTCGGGGCCATGGACCGCGAGGAGCTGCAGGGCGTCGTAGCCCACGAGCTCGCCCACATCCGGAATTACGACAGCCGCTACAGCCTGGTGGTCGCCATCGGGGTGGGTCTGGTCGTGCTGATCGCCGACGGGTTCTTCCGGGTGGTGACCTTCCCCCTGCGGGTGCCGCGCCTCATCGCGGACGCCGCCGGCGGTGGCGGGAGCGGTGGCTCCTGGGGCTTCGGCTCGTGGGGCTTCGGCGGTGCATCGAGTGGCGGCTCCTCGTCAGGTGGCGGCGGCTCCTCGTCCGGCGGCGGGGGTGGCGGTGGCGGAGACAGTGACGCCGGCGACGCCGCCGCGGTCATCCTCGCGATCATCATCTTCGTGCTCGTTCTCCTGTTGGTCGCCACGGTGCTCAACGCGATCGCGCCCCTGTTCGCGCGGCTGAGCCAGGTGGCCGTCTCGCGCCAGCGCGAGTACCTCGCCGACGCGACCGCGGTGGAGCTGGGACGGAACCCCGTGGCTCTCGAAGGGGCGCTGCTCAAGGCGGCCCGGACCAACGACGTCCTGCTGGCCGCCAACCGGGCGACCGCGCCGCTGTGGTTCGTCAACCCGATCCGCGCCACCGAGAAGCGGGCGGCCGGCATCTTCGCCACGCACCCTCGCACGATCGACCGCGTCAACCGGCTCCGGGCGCTCCGCGGCGCGGCGCCCATCGAAGACGACCCGACCATCACGGAGGACGAGGACTGACCGTCGCCCGCGGGATCCGGTCACGCGCCCTGGCGACTCCCGAGGGCCGCCCGGAGCCGAGGCGACTCGTTGTGGGCGATGGCCGTGATCCGGAACCCGTCCCCGAGATCCGCGAGCGAGTACGAGGCGTCGAACTCGTAGATCGTGCCGCCGTCGGCGTCCCGCAGGCGCCAGCGGACCGCGGCCTGGGCGAGCCGCGGCGTGACGCCGAGGACCTGGAGGGGCCCCATGACCGCCGTCGCGACCCCCAGCGCCCGGTACGCGCCGATGATCCGCTCGATCTGCGGGGTCCAGGCATCCAGCGTGGGGACGGCCGTGATCGTGACCTCGGCCGCCTCGCTGGTCACCTGGCAAGGGAATGCGAAGAACCCTGCGACGGCCGTGACATCGAACGCCTCGAACGCCGCCCGGTAGGCGTCGAGGAACTCCTGGACTACCGCGTCCCGATCCACTGCCGTGCCTCCTCGTCGTGCGTCACTCGATGACCTGGGTGGCCTGCGACCAGACCGCGTGCCGCCGCGAGGTCGGTCATCCGGCCGCCTCCCCGCCGCCGACCGGTCGCCGGTCGGCCATCCACGCCGCCCGCTCATCGTCCGAGATGTTCGCCCAGTCGTCCGGCTGTGCGTCTGGGTCGAGCGGCTCCTGGGCCGGGCGCAGCTCCGCAGGGACGTGGACCAGGTTGACCCGGAGCCGGTACCACGCGTAAGCCCGGCCACGCATCGCCGTCTCGATCAGGTCCGCGGGCTCGAGGTGCGCAGCCGCCTCCGGGTGGCGCGCCTTCCAGCGCTCGAGGCCCTCGTACAGCTCCGCCTTGGACGGCGCTCGCCCCAGCTCGATGACGGGAATGACGGACCGACGGCGGCCGGTGGGGGACGGGCGGCTGCCCTCCCACTCGGTGGGCAGGCCCGCGTTCGCGTCGCCCGCCGCCACCGCCGCCGCGCGCGCCTCGGCGACCTCGGGCGGTGGGCCGCCGTCCACTCCCCGGCCGCTGTAGTCGGCATCGGCGCGGCGCTTGCGGGACGGCTGGACCCGCGGCGGCTCGCCCTCCTGCTTCGCGTAGTTGGGCGGCCACGGGGCGTCGCCCTCGCCCTCCGCCTCGTGGCGGGCGGACAGCTCCAGCAGGCCATCCAGCGAGCCGACCGCGGCATCGATGCCGGCGCCGGCGTCGCCCCGCTCCGCGTACAGCGACGGTACCGTGGCCAGCGTGAAGTCCTCCGCGACCACCAGCGGTACCTCGTCCCAGCGCAGCGGGAACGAGACCCGGGCGTCGGGGAGCGGCCGGATCGAGTACGCGGAGGCTACCGTCCGGTCCTTCGCGTTCTGGTTGTAGTCGAGGAACACGCCGTGTCGCTCCTCCTTCCACCAGCGCGACGTGGCGATGCTCGGAGCCCGACTCTCCACGTCCCTTGCCAGCGCCAGCGCCGCCCGCCGCACCTGCGGGTAGGTCCAGCGCCGCTCGATCCGGACGTTGACGTGGATCCCACGGGACCCGGACGTCTTGGGCCAGCCGGTGAGGCCGGCCGCCTCCAGCGATTCCCGCACGACCAGGGCCACCTCGCGCACCTGCGACCAGGGCACGCCGGGCACCGGGTCCAGGTCCACGCGGAGCTCGTCGGGGTGATCCAGGTCGTCCGCGCGGACCGGGTGCGGGTTGAGGTCGATGCAGCCGAGGTTGGCGACCCAGGCGAGCCCCGCCGCCTCGTCCACGACGATCTCGTCGGCCGTCCTCCCGGACGGGAACGTGAGCGTCGCGACCCGCATCCACTCCGGGCGGTTCTCGGGGGCCCTCTTCTGGAAGAAGGGCTCCTTGTCGATGCCGTCGACGAAGCGCTTGAGCGCCATGGGGCGTCCGCCCACGCCCTGGAGCGCACCATCCGCCACGGCGACGAAGTAGCGGACAACGTCGAGCTTGGTGTACCCGGGAACGGGAAAGTACACCTTGTCGGGGTTGCTGACGGCGACCTCGCGGCCCCCGATGTCGAGGATCTCCTTCCGGGCGGGCATGGGCGAATGCTCGCACGGGAGCGCAAGCCGCGGTTCCACGCGGCACGCCTCGCCCCGCGCTGGCCCTCGCCCCGCGCTGGCCCTCGCCCCGCGCTGGCGTCGCCATCCACTCGCCAGCCGAGTGCAATCAACGCCGCCGATGCCACAGGTGCGCAGACACTCACCGGGAGAGTCGAAACCTGGCGGCATTCCCCTGGGCCACTCAGCCACTCGCATGTTGAGTACAGGAGCGGACGAGAGGTCCCCGGGTTGCGCCAGTACCCACCTTGCGAGTGGTCGGTCAGGTTGCAGGCGTTGCGGCCCCGGCGTCCGACCGCCAGGACGCACTCGCCCTGCGCAGGTCGGCGAGTTCCACTCACTTCACGGGTATCTGCGAATCGCAATTGCGGGCGACGGCCCGGCTGCCGGACCGGTCTGGGGCACGACTGAGCGCCCACAACCGGCGAGCCGGCCGCCGGGCGTCAGGGCGTCATCGGGCATGTCGATTCCCGGGAGCCGCATTCGTCGCTAGGATGACGACCCGGACCGCCCGGCCCGAGACGTGACGAGGAGCACGATCGAATGCGC
>Ga0302263_10001155_pt1 | contig 10119 bp, 6 predicted proteins | sample II_Fen_N1_4_FD_194564 | JGI IMG/M metagenome (GOLD analysis project Ga0302263, IMG submission 194564) | Peat permafrost microbial communities from Stordalen Mire near Abisko, Sweden - II_Fen_N1_4 | ecosystem: Environmental > Terrestrial > Soil > Wetlands > Permafrost | place: Sweden: Abisko... | reverse complement strand
CTGGCATGCCGCCGCGCACGGAGCCGACGTCATCTTCACCGGACGCAGCGCAGTCGCCGCTGCCCAAGTCATCCGCCATGCACAGCACCTGGTGCGCTGGCAGGCGCTGGAGCACGGCATGCCCGGCGCGCAAGCGGCGCTGAACGCCGCAGCACACGGCGCTGACGCCATCGTGCACTGCGCCGCCCTGTCTTCGCCTTGGGGTCAGCCGCAAGACTTCCGGCGCGCCAATGTGGCGAGCACCGCCGAGGTGCTCGCCACCTGCCGCAGTGCCAGTGTTCGCCGACTGGTCCACCTCTCGACGCCCAGCCTGTATTTCGGCTTTTCCGATCAGCTAGGCATCCGCGAAGATGCCGCGCTGCCGCAACCGGCCAACGAGTATGTGCGCAGCAAGACCGAGGCCGAGGCCCTGGTGCGCGCCACGCCAGCGCCCGAGACCGTCATGTTGCGCCCGCGCGCCCTTTTTGGCCCCTGGGATCAGACCCTGATGCCGCGGCTATTACGCGTCATGGCCCGTGGCCCATTGCCCATCATGCGCGGCGGCCACATCCAGCTCGATTTGACCTACATCGACAACGCCGTCCAGGCGGTCTGGCGGGCACTCACCCAGCCATTGCCGCAGCCGCTGGCTGTTTACAACGTCAGCAACGGCGAACCACGCCAGCTGCTTGATGTGCTGGCGCTCATGGCGCGCGAATTCGGCTTGCCGCTGCGCACGCGCCGCCTGCCCTGGCCGCTGGTCCAGCTGCTGGCGCGCGGCATGGAAAGCTGGTCCCGCCTGGGCAGTGGTCACGAGCCGCTGCTCACCCGCTACAGCGCCGGGGTGTTGGCCTTTAGCCAGACGCTGGACATCAGCGCCTTGTGCCGCGACCTGGGTTACCAGCCCCAGGTGTCGATTGAAGAAGGTATCTGCCGCCATGCCGCCTGGTGGCGCGCCCAGCCCCAAGGCGCCCTGCCATGAGCCGCCCGGTCAGCCTGCACCTGCTGCGCGTGGGCGCCTGCCGACACCTGGAATGCATGGCCGCGCGCGGCGGACGCTGGAGCCCGGTGGCGTTTCCCGCCCTGTGCGGCCTGATCCATCACCCGGTGCGGGGCTGGATGCTCTACGACACCGGCTACGCCGAACACTTCCAGCACGCCACCAACACCTGGCCCGAAAAGCTGTACCGCACCGCGCTGCCGCACGAACTGCCCGCCAACGAGGTGCTGGCCACGCAACTGGCGCAATTGGGCCTGCGCCCGGCCGACATCAGCACCGTCATCGTCTCTCACTTTCATGGCGACCACATCGCCGGTCTGCGTGACTTTCCCAATGCCCGCTTCATCGCCCTGCGCGCTGACACCCGCCGCCTGGCGGCGCTGGCCCAGCAGCGCTGGCGCGCCACCTTGCAAGGCTTTCTACCCGGCCTGCTGCCGCCTGATTTTTTTGCCCGCCTGCAGGACGCCGATGCCTGCCCGGTGCGTGCGCTGCCTGATTGGCTGGCCCCATTCGAGACCGGTCTGGACATACTCGGCGACGGCAGTCTGCTGGGCGTGCCGCTGCCCGGCCACAGCCACGGCCAGCTCGGCCTGTTCATGCCCGATGCCAATGGCCGCCCCGCCTTCCTGGTCGCCGACGCCTGCTGGTCGCTGCCCGCCCTGCGCGAAGGGCGGATGCCGTCACGCCTGGCTCTGTTCATCACCGCCGAACGCGAGCGCTTTGCGCGCACTTTCAGCGACCTTGGCACGCTGGCTCGGCGTGAACCTGCCGTCGCGCTGCTGCCTTCGCACTGCACAGTGGCCTGGGAGGGATTTCAACGTGCGCTTTGACGGCCTGGCCATGGCCGCACACTTTGCCCGCACCCGCTGGCAGCTTGACTTTCGCAACCGTGACCAGCTGGTGACCTGGCAACAGGCCCGGCTGAGACGCTTTATGCGCGAGGTGTTGCCACGTGCGCCGCGTTACCAGGGCCTCTTACCCGCTGACCTCAGCGAGTTGCCAGTCATGGACAAAGCCACCATGATGGCTGACTTTCTCAGCTACAACACGCGCGGCGTGCGCCTCGAAGAAGCATTCGACATCGCCCTCAAAGCCGAAACCACGCGCGACTTTGCGCCCATGCTGGGCGACCTGACGGTCGGCCTGTCCAGCGGCACCTCGGGTAACCGGGGCGTGTTCCTGATCAGCCAGAGTGAGCGCGTGCGCTGGGCCGGTATTTTGCTGGCGCGCGCGCTGCCGCAGCCGCTGCTTGGGCGCCTGCTGACACCCTGGAAACCGCCGCTGCGCATTGCCTTCTTTTTGCGCGCCAACAGCAACCTCTACACCACGCTCAACAGTCGCCGCATCGACTTCGCGTTCCACGACCTGCTGCAGGGCGTGGAACCCGCCGTCCCGGCGCTCAACGCCAGCGCGCCCGATGTGCTGGTCGGTCCGCCCTCCCTGTTGCGAGCCTTGTGCGCCGAAGTGCAGGCCGGACGGCTGCACATCTGGCCCAGCCATGTCATCTCGGTGGCCGACGTTCTGGAGGAGGGTGATGCTGTCGCCATCCGCGAGGCTTTTGGCTGCGCCGCGCACCAGCTCTACCAGGCCACTGAGGGCTTTCTCGCCTATTCCTGCGAGCACGGCAGCCTGCATCTGAACGAGAGCTTCATGCACATCGAACCGCAATGGCTGGATCAGGCACGCACCCGCTTTCAGCCCGTCATCACTGACTTCACACGCGACACGCAGCTGATCGTGCGCTACCGCCTGAATGATGTGCTGCGCGTCACGCCGCAACCCTGCCCGTGCGGGCGCGCCGAGCGTGCCATCGCCGCCATTGAGGGCCGCGCCGACGAGGTGCTGTGGCTGCCCGCGCAGGGCAACTCGCAGGCCGTGGCGATTTACCCCGACCTGGTACGCCGTGCCATGCTGTTTGCTGGGCCAGCGATCAAAGAATTCAACCTGATCCAGTCCGGCCTGCAGCTGCGCATCGAGCTGTTGCCCGATGGCGAGCGCGACACGGCCATCCGGCAAGTCACCACAGAACTCGACCTGCTCTGGCACACGCTGGGCGTGCAGCCGCCTACGCTGACCTTCGCCCACTGGCAGCCACCGGCGCCCGGCGCCAAGCGGCGGCGCATTCGCATGGCACAGGCACCGCAGGGGCTGCGATGCACGTTCTGATCCTGGGCGCCCGGGCTCCTGCCTGCCTGGAATGGGCGCGTGCCTTCCGCGCTGCGGGCTGGCGCGTTACCGCCGCCGACTCGCTGGCCTGGCCGGTGGCCCGCGCCAGCTGTGCCATTGACGCTTTCGTGCGCCTGCCCGAGCCACGCGCCTACGCAGCGGCCTGGATCGAGGCCGTGCGCCAGGTGGTTGAAGCACAAGCGATTGACCTGGTGCTGCCAACCTGCGAAGAGGTGTTCTACCTCAGCCACGGTCGCGACCGGCTGCCCTGCCGGGTCGCAACCAGCGACTTCGCCACCCTGCACGAGCTGCACCACAAATACCGCTTTGCCGTGCTGACGGCGGGCTGGCCGGGGGCGGCGCCCGAAACGCATTTACTGGAATCGCCCGCAGCGGTTGCCGCGCTGGCCGAGACGGCCAGCGACTGGGTTTTCAAACCGGCCTATTCCCGCTTTGCCAACCGCACCCTGATCCGCCCCCGCCCCGAGGCGCTGGCCAGCCTGCGGCCTACCGTCGCCCAGCCCTGGGTGGCGCAACGCTTTGTCGCCGGGCGCGAGCATTGCAGCTACAGCCTGCTGGTAGACGGGCGTTTGACAGCGCACGCCTGCTACCACCCGCGCTACCGGGTCGGGCGCGGGTCGGGCATCTGGTTCGAGCCCACCGACCCGGCGCCGGTGCGTGCTTTTCTGGCGCGCTTTGGCGCGGCCACCGGCTACACCGGCCAGGTCGGTTTTGACTTCATCGAGAGCGCAGACGGCCGCTGCCATGTGCTGGAGTGCAACCCGCGCGCCACCAGCGGTGTGCACCTGTTTGACGACCAGCCCGAAGCCCTGGTGGCGGCCCTGCTCGGCCAGCCCGGCGTCCTGCAACCCAGCCCGGCACCACGCATGGTGGCCCTGGCCATGCTGCTGTTCGCCGCGCCGCGCCATGTGTTCAAACGCGATTTCTGGCGCGACTACGCCGCTGCCCGCGACGTGGTGACCTGCCCCGGTGACTACGCGCCGCTGGCGGCCCAAATTCCCGCCCTGCTGGAGATCATTGGCCGGGCGCTGGCACGCCGCCGTGGGCTGCTCGCGGCCGCCACTGCCGACATCGAATGGGACGGCCAGCCGATGGATGAGGCGCCGTGAGGCTGCTCGACCCGGCGCAGCTGGATGACGCCACGCTGCAGGCGCGCGACCCGGCGCTGGCGCACTTCCTGCGCGAAGGCGCGGCTGCCATCGGCAACGTCGCCACCCGCATGGGCGTGCTCGACACCGGCAGCCACTTGTTTCCGGTCAGCATCAACGACGGAAATGAAGCGCCCGGCAACTGCTACGTGGTCTCGCCGCTCACCACCTACACCGGCTATGCCGACTACGAACTCCAGCAGCTTGGCCGCCCCTGGCTGACCGGGCCCTTGCGCCTGCTGTCCCGGGGCATGGGCGGCTGGCTCCAGGGCGCGTCGATTGACCGGCTGGTGCAGGTCAACAACTGGCTGCTGTCCACCAACATTTACCCGCCGGACTGGGACGGCAGCAACCTGCCCGCCATCACCCGCCTACTGGTGCAGGCCTTTCCCGGCCACGCGATTGGTTTTCGCTCGCTCAACCGCTTCAGCAACCCGGCCCTGCTGGACCACTTGAGCGCGCTCGGCTATGTCGCCATCCCGAGCCGCCAGGTCTATCTGTTTGATGCGCGCACGGGAGAGCAGGCGCCTTTTCTGCGCCGCCACAACAGCCGACTTGACGCCACGCTGCTGCGCCGCACGCCCTATCGCCTGGTGCCCGGACATGAGCTTGACGACAGCGACTACCCGCGCCTGGAGCAGCTCTACAACTTGCTGTACCTGGACAAATACTGCCCGCTCAACCCCCATTTCAGCGCCGACTGGCTGCGCTGCGGGCAGCGTGACGGCTGGCTGGAACTGACCGCCTTGCGCCACCCGCAAGGCCGCATCGACGGGGTACTGGGCTGGTTTGCCAACAGCCACACCCTGACCGCCCCGGTGGTCGGCTACGACACCAGCCTGCCGCAGCCACTAGGGCTATACCGGCTGATCACCCGGCTGTGCCTGCAAGAGGCCGTGCGGCGCCGCTCTGTGCTCAACTTCAGCTCCGGCGCAGCCCACTTCAAACGCCTGCGCGGCGGTGTGCCGGAGATCGAATACAGCATGGTGTACGTGCGCCATCTGCCGCCCCGGCAGCAGCGCGCCTGGCGCGTGCTGGGCCAGCTTTTGCATGCCGTGGGCGTGCCTGTCATGAGGAGACTCAAACTGTGATCAACCTGCAACGCTACTGGTGGCCGCTGGCCACGGTTGAAGAACTTGAAGCCAGCCAACCGCTGGCACGCAGCCTGCACGGCGTGCCGCTGGTGCTGTTCCGCGACGCAGCCGGTCAACCGGCCGTGCTGCCGGACCGCTGCCCGCATCGGCACGCGCCGCTGTCCTGCGGGCGCGTGCGCAACGGCGAGGTGGAATGCCCGTACCACGGCTGGCGTTTTGCCGCTGATGGCCGCTGCACCACCGTGCCGGGCATGGCGCACGACGCAGCACGCCAGCCGCTGCTGCGCCCCTTGGCCACCTGCGTAGCGCACGGCCTGGTCTGGGCCTGCGCCGCGCCCGACGCCAGCACCCCGGCGCCGGTCGCACCGGCGGTCACCGACGCGGTGGACTGGTTTTTCATGACCGACACCGCGCAATGCGAGATCGCGCAGGCCGCAGAAAACTTTCTCGATGGTTTTCACACCCATTTCATCCACGCAGGCTGGATCCGGCGCGACAGCCAGCGCCAAACCATCACCGCCAGCGTGCATGCACTGGATGACGGCGTCGAGGCGCGCTACCGCGATGAAGGCCTGCAATCGGGCCTGATCTCCAGCTTGCTTGAAGGCGACCGACAGGCCAGCATGGGGCGCTTTCGGCTGCCCGGCATAGCCGAGATCGAGTACCGGGGGCGCCACGGGCTCAACCTGTTGATCACCGCCTGGCTGACGCCCGAAGCGCCGGGCCGCTTGCGCATCCATGCCCGCGTCGCCACCCGGCACGGCCGCCTGCCCGCCTGGTTGAAAAAAGCGATTCTGAGCCGCCTGTTCGCCGTCATCCTGCGTCAGGACAAAACAATTCTGGAGCAAACCCACGCCAACATCGCGCGTTTCCAGCACGCCGCGCTGGACGCACCCCTGCTTGACAGCCCGCTCGATCTGCTCGGCCCCTCGATTCGCCGCCTGCTCGCGGGCGAACAGCTGGACGCCAGCATCCAGCGCGAGCTGCGCTGCCAAATGTGAGGCTCGCTTACCGCCTACTACACGCGGCCTTTGAGCGTTGCCACACAATGGGCGGTTTCAAATTTCTGCAAAATGACACCTTGCTTCAATCTTTTCTGATTGACCAAACTTCAGCCAACCGATCAGTCGCTATTTTTTTGATAGCTGCTCACGCAATAAATACCTTGCCTAGAGCCTAATTTGATGCACAACACTTCACCCTACAGCGGCCAGTGGTTCAGCACGCAGTCGCTGCAAAAATTAACGTCGCCGGAGACTTGGGCCAAGGGTTTGCTGCTTTACCTCACCCAAAAAGTGCTGAGCCTGGACATCGATCCGGTGGACGGTCACTGGCTGCTGCAAGGCGAGGTGCAGGGCAGCCTGCGTTTGCCTTACGAAGTGGAAATCGAGCTGAGCCTGACGCAAGACGGCCATGTGGCCTCGTGGGAAAGCGCCTGCAGTTGCCCGGTGCACCGCCAGTGCAAACACGGCGTGGCGCTGATGCTCAAAGCCGCGCACCAGGGCCTGCGTGTTTTGGGCGCCGAGGCCTCCTTGAGCCACGGCTTCAAAACCCCCACGCCCGAAGAAATTGAAGCCAACCGCAAAGCGGGCCAAGCGAGAGCCGAAGAAGCCGCCCGCCAGCAAGCCGAGTCGCAGCTGCTGCGCTGGCTGCATGAGCTGGACCGCACCAGCGGGGCGATCCAGCCATCCGGCGAACCCGCAGCATCTGGAAAAGGCGCTGCGACGCAAAGCAAAGTCAAAGCTGAGTTTTACCTGTACCTGCTCTCTGTCACCGGTGCCAACAGCCCCCGGCCAATTCTCTCGCTCGAAGCCGTGGTGGCCTACCGCAAGCAAAACGGCGACTGGTCCAAGCCCAAAGTCCTGCGCCAGGCGCCCTACGCGGGCCAGCCGGTGTACGACCGTGCAAGCCCGGTGGACCACGAAGTGTTGCAACTCCTTGGCTCCCTGTCACCAGGTCTGCCCCAGTCGCGCTACGCCTACTACTCCAGCTCCAGCGTCAGCGGCAACCCCGAAGGCCGGGCCGGGCTGATTGCGCTGGAGCAGGCCGCCAGCACCGGGCGGCTGTTCTTGAACGATGGTCACGGCGCACCCGGTCGCGTTATCCAATGGGGGCCAGCCTTGCCCTTGCGCTGGGAGTGGCACGAAATCGCTGGCGTTCAATCCGCCGAGCCTACCTGGGCTTTGCGCGCCAAACTGGTCAACAGCTACGCCACGCTGTGCCTGAACAACCCGCCGCTGTACCTGGATGCCAAACTGGGCCTGTGCGGCCCGGTGCTGGCTGACGGCATTCCCGCAGCACAGCTGGACGTCATGCTCAAAGCGCCTTCGTTCAAGTCGTCGGCCCTGCAAAAACTCCAAGTTGATCTGGTGCAACGCCTGGGCAAGCTGCCGCTGCCGCCGGTGCTGCAACAGCTCACCACACTCAAAGACATCACGCCCACGGCGCACTTGCACCTATCGCCCAATGCCGCCGATGACATTGCGGATTTGGGTTTGGTGCAGGCGCGGCTCAGCTTTGACTACGCGGGCCACCGGGGCTGGTGGGTCGGCCAGGGTACGGCTGTGGTCATTGAGGGAAAAAACGAGCGCATCCTGCTGCACCGTGACCCCGAAACCGAGCTCGACGCCATCACAAGCCTGGGTGATTTGGGGCTGCATACCATAGGCCAAGGCGTGTTCGGCATCCCCGGCGACGAGTCGCAACAAGACTGGCTGCACTGGGCCGATGGCGGCTTCAGCGAGCTGATGGAGGCTGGTTTTGAAGTCACCGTGGACGAGACCCTGCAAGGCTGGATCACCCACGCCGACGTGCTCGATGTGCAATTGCAAGGGCAGGGCAGTGACGATGACGAAGGCGCCACCTCACCCTGGTTCGACCTCTCTCTGGGCATGGAGATCAACGGCCAGCGTCACAACATCCTGCCCTGGCTGCCCGAGCTGATTGCCACCGCAGCCAATAGCCCGCTCGACCCCGTGACCGGCCTGCCCGAGATTCCGCCCTTTGTTTACCTGCCCGCGCCCAGCGGCCAGGGCTACATCCGCCTGCCCACCGACGCTCTCAAACCGTGGATGGCGGCGCTGCTGGAGTTGGTCGGCGACAAAGCGCACGATTTCACTGGCGAGAGCCTGAAACTCTCGCGTCTGGACGCCATGCGCACCGCCGCCTCACTGGGCGAGGGCGCCGTGTGGGACGGTGCCCAGGCGCTGCGCGAGATGGTACAGCGCCTGAGTGGCCGCGCCGAACTGCCGGTGGTGCCGATGCCCGCCAGCGTGCAGGCCAGCCTGCGCCCCTACCAACAGCAAGGCGTGAACTGGCTGCAGTTTTTGCGCGAACACAGCCTGGGCGGCATCCTGGCCGACGACATGGGCCTGGGCAAAACGCTGCAAACCCTGGTCCACATCCAGATCGAAAAAGACGCCGGCCGCCTCACTCACCCGGCCCTCATCATTGCGCCAGTCAGCCTGATGGGCAACTGGCGCAAAGAGGCCGAGCGCTTTTGCCCGCAGCTGCGCGCCCTGGTGCTGCACGGCAAAGAGCGGCACGAGGTGGCTGGCACCATGAGCGAGCACGACATCGTGATCGCGCCTTACTCGCTCTTGCACCGCGACCGCGACCGCTGGCTTGAAGCCAAGTGGCACCTGGTGGTGCTAGACGAAGCGCAAAACATCAAAAATGCCAGCACCCACGCCGCACAGGTCGTGACCGAGCTGCAGACCCGGCACCGCCTGTGCCTGTCGGGCACGCCGATGGAGAACCACCTGGGCGAAATCTGGAGCCTGTTCCACTTTTTGATGCCCGGCTTTTTGGGCAGCCAAAAGCGGTTTACCGAGCTGTTTCGCACCCCGATTGAAAAGCAGGGCGACCCGGAGCGGCTGCACCAGCTGCGCGCCCGCATCACCCCGTTCATGCTGCGCCGCACCAAGGCCATCGTGGCCGACGAACTGCCGCCCAAGGTGGAAACCATCATGCGCGTGGAGCTGTCGGGCAAGCAGGCCGACCTGTATGAAACTATCCGCTTGGGCATGGAAAAAACCGTGCGCGAGGCGCTCAACACCAAGGGCCTGGCCAAATCGCAAATCACCATCCTGGACGCGCTGCTCAAGCTGCGCCAGGTCTGCTGCGACCCGCAACTGCTCAAGCTCGACGCTGCCAAAAAGGTCAAAACCTCGGCCAAGCTGGAACAGCTGATGGAGATGCTGACCGAGATGCTGGCCGAGGGGCGGCGCATTCTGCTGTTTTCGCAGTTCACCAGCATGCTGACGCTGATCGAAGCGGAGCTGAAAAAACGCAACATCGCCTGGGTCAAGCTCACCGGCCAGAGCCAGAAGCGCGACGCGCTGATCGAGCAGTTCACTAGCGGCGCCGTGCCGCTGTTCCTGATCAGCCTGAAAGCGGGCGGCGTCGGCCTGAACCTGCCGCAAGCCGACACCGTGATCCACTACGACCCGTGGTGGAACCCCGCCGTCGAGACCCAAGCCACCGACCGCGCCCACCGCATCGGCCAGAAGCAAAGCGTGTGGGTCGTCAAACTGGTGGCCCAAGGCACCATCGAAGAACGCATCCTGGCGCTGCAAGAACGCAAAGCCTCGCTGGCCGAGAGCATGTACAGCGGATCAACAGGCCGCAAGGAGCCCCTGTTTGGCGAGGACGATCTGGCGGAGTTGCTGAAACCGCTATCTGTTTGATAGCTTCTTACGCAGGGTGGACG
>Ga0302263_10001153_pt1 | contig 10125 bp, 6 predicted proteins | sample II_Fen_N1_4_FD_194564 | JGI IMG/M metagenome (GOLD analysis project Ga0302263, IMG submission 194564) | Peat permafrost microbial communities from Stordalen Mire near Abisko, Sweden - II_Fen_N1_4 | ecosystem: Environmental > Terrestrial > Soil > Wetlands > Permafrost | place: Sweden: Abisko... | reverse complement strand
CGCCCCCCCCCCCGCCGCCCCCCGCCCCCCCGCCCCCGGGCGCCCCCCCCGCGGCGGTGAGCCGTCGCTGCTGCTGCTCGCCGGCGACGCCGGCGTCGGCAAGACCCGGCTGCTCGACCATGTCGCCGGGATGGCCGTGGCTTCCGGCGCGCAGGTCGCCGTCGGGCACTGCGTGGACTTCGGGGAGATCGGCCTGCCCTACCTGCCGTTCAGCGAGGCCATCGGTGCGCTGCACGCGCTGGACGCCGGGGCGGTGGACGCGGTGGTCGCGGACCACCCCGTGCTCGCTCGTCTGCTGCCCGGCGCCGGGCCGCTGCCCGACGACGCCGGCGACCGGCGGCAGCTGTTCGAGAGCCTCGTCGCACTGCTCGACGCGGCCGGCTCGGCCGACCAGCCGCTGCTGCTCGTGCTCGAGGACCTGCACTGGGCCGATGCGAGCTCGCGCGACCTGCTGCGCTTCCTCGTCGCGCGACTGACCCACCAGCACGTCGTCGTCGCGGCCAGCTACCGCACGGACGACCTGCACCGGCGGCACCCGTGGCGGCCGGTTGCTGCCGAGCTGGCCCGGCACCCGCGCACCGAGCGGATCGACCTGCTGCCGTTCACCGCCGACGAGCTGCGCGAGCTGGCGCAGTCCGTCGTCGGGCAGGCGCTGCCGGCCGCGACCCTGGACCGGGTCCGCGAGCGCTCCGAGGGCAACGCCTACTTCGCCGTCGAGCTGCTCGAGGCGGGTCCCGACGACGACGCGCTGCCGTGGTCGCTGGCCGACGTGCTGCATGCGCGCCTCGACCCCCTCGACCCCGCCGTGCAGCGCCTGGTGCAGGTGGCGGCGGTGGCCGGCCGGCGGGTGGGCGAGCCGCTGCTGCGCGCCGCGGCGGCCGCTGACGGCGACGACGCCCTGGCCGCACCGGGCGCGCTCGACCACGCCCTGCACGAGGCGGTGGCCCACCACGTGCTCGGCGAGGAGGCGGGCGCCATCGCCTTCCGGCACGCGCTGCTCGCCGAGGTCGTCTACGCCGATCTGCTGCCCGGCGAGAAGTCCGCGCTGCACCGGGCCTACCTGCGCGCGCTGGCGGACGACCCCGCGCTCGGATCGCCGGCCGAGACCGCCGCGCACGCGCTGCTCGCCCCGGACCTGGACGTCGCGCTGCGGGCGTCCTGGTCGGCCGCGGAGGCGGCGGCCGCGATGCTGGCGCCCCTGGAGCGCCTGCGCCACCTCGAGGTGGTGCTCCGGCTGTGGGAGGCCGCCCCGGCGGCGGCCCGCGACCTGGGGCGGGACCGGGTGGCCGTGCTGGAGGCGGCAGGGGCCGCCGCGGCCGACGGCGGCTCGCTGGAGCAGGCGGTCGCGCTGCTGCGCTCAGCGGTCTCCGCGACGGACCACGACGTGCCGCGGCAGGCGGCCCTGCGCACCGTGCTGGCCCGCGTGCTGATCGGCCTGGAGCGCATCCGTGACGCGCGCGCCGAGGTCACCCGCGCCCTGTCCGACCTGACGGAGCCCGGGCCGGCGCGCGCCCGGGCGCTGGCCGTCAGCGCGCGTGTCGCCCACGAGTCCGACCAGGACGACGAAGCCGGGGCGGTCGCCGAGGAGGCGCTGGAGCTGGCCCGGCGAACCGGCGCACGGGATGCCGAGTCCGATGCGATGACCACGCTCGCGGTGGTCGGGCGGTACTCGCCGCAGCACACCGAGCAGCTGCTGCGTGACGCGCTCGAGCGGGCGCAGCAGTCCGGTGACGGGGTGGCCGAGCTGCGGGCCCGGTTCAACCTCGCCGCCGGCCGCTACTACGCGGGCGACGTCGCCGGGGCGGCCGCGATGATCGCCGCGAGCCTGGCCCGCACCGACGAGACCGGCCTCCAGTGGGCCATGTTCGGGTTCGACCTGCGATGGCTCGCCGAGATCGTGCGGTATGCCGGCGGAGACCTGACCCCGGCCCCCTCTCCCGCCGAGCCCGTCCGGGGCGACACCGCCGCCCTGGTACTGGCCGCCGTCGGGCTGTACGCCGCCGTCGCCCGCGGTGACCAGGACATCGTCGAACGCGGCACCCTCCTGATGGCCGAGTGGCGGCGCGACCCGCTGATCCTGCACGTGGCGGGGGGCGCCACGGTCGACTTCCTGACCTGGGCGGGCCGGTACGACGAGGCCTTGACCCTGTCGGGGCGCGTGCTCGACGACCTGTCCCGCACCTGGTCCGAGCACTTCCTCGGCGGCATCTGGCACGCCGCGCTCGCCCTCACGGCGCTCGCGGACGCCGCCGACGAGGACCGCCGCCGCGGCATCGACCCGGCGCCCCGGCTCGCCGCCGGCGACGCGCTCGTCAAGCGTGCGCAGACCACGGCCGAGCGGGGCCGCCCACGCGGCGGCCGACTGGGACCCGAGGGGCTCGGCTGGTTGGCGCGGGCGGAGGCGGAGCACGCCCGGCTGCATGCCCGCCCCGACCCGGAGCGGTGGCAGGCGAGCGTCGACGAGTTCTCCGTGGGCTTCCGGTACGAGGCCGCGCGCAGCGGGTGGAGGTGGGCGGAGGCGCTGCTGGCGACCGGCGACCGCGCCGGGGCGCGTGAGCAGGCCGGCAGGGCGCTGGCCGAGGCCGAGGCGATGGGTGCCCGGCCGCTGGCCATCGTGCTGCGAGGGCTGGCCCGGCGCGGACGCCTCGAGCTGCCGGGCGTACGGCCGGCCGGCTCGGACGTGCTCACGCCGCGCGAGGCCGAGGTGCTGGCGCTCGTCGCGCAGGGGCTGACCAACCGGCAGATCGGCGGGCAGCTGTTCGTCTCGGACAAGACCGTCTCGGTGCACGTGTCGAACCTGCTGGCCAAGCTCGGCGCGTCCGGGCGGGCGGAGGCGGTGGCGCTGGCGCACCAGCGCGGGCTGCTCGGCTGAGCCCCTGAGCACCGGGGTGCCGGGGTGCGGGGCGCCGGGGTGCGGGGCGCCGGGGTGCCGGGGTCGGACCCCGCCCGTAGCGTGGGCGCCATGCCCTCCTCGAGCGCACCCGCCGTCGAGCTGGACGTGCGCGGGCGCACCGTCCGGGTGACCAGCCCCGACCGCGTCTGCTTCGCCGACCGCGGGCTCACCAAGCTCGACCTGGTGCAGTACTACCTGGCCGTCGGCGACGGCATCCTCGGCGCGCTGCTGCACCGGCCGACGACGCTGGAACGCTGGCCGCGGGGCTGGTGGCCGGAGGCGAAGCGCGCCACCCGTGCCGACTCGTCGGGGGACGCGTTCTACCAGAAGCGGGTGCCGGCGGGCGCGCCGGACTACGTCGAGACCGCGCGGATCGCGTTCCCGAGCGGGCGGACGGCCGACGAGATCGCCCCGACGGAGCTGGCCGTCGTCGCCTGGGCGGCGAACCTCGGCACGCTGACGTTCCACCCGTGGCCGGTGACGCGCGACGACGTGGACCGTCCGGACCAGCTGCGCATCGACCTCGACCCGCAGCCCGGCACGGGCTACGCGGAGGCCGCCGCCGTGGCGCCGCACCTGCGTGAGCTGCTGTCCGAGCACGGGCTCGTCGGGACCCCGAAGACCTCCGGCGGCCGCGGCCTGCACGTGTTCGTGCCGATCGAGCCGCGCTGGACCTTCGTGGACGCCCGCCGCGCGACGATCGCGCTGGGCCGCGAGCTGGAGCGCCGGCTGCCGGGCCTGGTCACCATGCGGTGGTGGAAGGAGGAGCGCGGCTCGACGATCTTCGTGGACTACAACCAGATGGCCCGCGACCGCACCATCGCCTCGGCGTACTCGATCCGCGCCAACGCCCGTGCCACCGTCTCCGCGCCGCTGACCTGGGACGAGGTGCCGCTGGTGACGCCCGACGACTTCGACGTGACGACCATGCCCGCGCGGTTCGCCGCCGTGGGCGACCTGTTCGCGCCGCTCGTCGCCGGCGCCGGCCCGCGCGGCTCGATCGACTCGCTGCTCGAGCTGGCCGACCGGCAGGCGCGCGACGAGGGCGCCGCCGACCTGCCCTACCCGCCGGAGTACCCGAAGATGCCGGGCGAGCCGAAGCGCGTGCAGCCGAGCAAGGACACCGACCGGCCGCGCTGAGCCGCCCGCCCGCCGACTCGTCAGCTTCTCGCCGAATCGTCAGTTGAAGCCGCCGATCTGGCGGGAGATCGACGAGTGGGGCGAAGGGTCAGCCGGTGAACTCGTAGTGCCAGTACTCCGGGTTGGAGCCGTTCTCGCGCGACCACGACGGCGACGCCCAGCCGTACGACGGCCCGTGCGTCACCAGCCACGTGCGCTGCGCGGTGTTCCAGCCGTAGGTGCATGGCAGCTCCGGCACGTCGATGGCCGTGCCCGTGCCGTGGCGCGAGGTGCCGGGTTTCGCCGCGATCGATCCGAGCGCGTCGCGCATCGCCACCTGCGTCGCGTAGTCGCGGTAGGCCAGGTCCAGGTCCAGCCCGTGGCCGAACTGCGCCGTGAAGGCGACGTTCAGCCGTTCCAGTGCGGCGGTGGCGTCGGCGCGCAGCCAGAACTGGTTGCCCTGCGAGTCCACCGTCCACGACGCCGGTGCCATCGTCGACGCGGACATCTTCCCGTTCGAGCCGTCCCCGTCGGGGGTGGGGGCCGAGGTGTAGAACACCGGGCCGTGGTAGGTCGTCGCACAGGAGATGCCGCCGGCGGCGCCGGAGCCGGAACCAGCGCGCGTCCCGGCCGCAGCGGCCGCAGCGGCCGCCTGCTGGGTCTCCCAGTCCAGCTGCGCGGCGCTCACCTGGGCGGCCGCGGTGGTCACGGCGGCGGTCAGCGCGTCGGCGTGGGCGGCGGCGGGCGCGCCCGACAGCGCCGCATCGGCGGCGTCCAGCGCGGCCGCGAGCTGCGTCCGCACGGCCTCGTCGGCCACCTTCCCGGCCGACGCGTCCAGGGCGCTGCGGCCTGCGGCGGAGGCCGTCTCCAGGTCGGTGCGGGCCGCGACGAGCAACGCGTCGACGTCGGCGCCGGCGGCCCGGCCGGACAGGTCACGGGCGGCGTCGTCCTCCGCCCTGGCCGCGTCGAGCGCCGCCCCGACACGCTCCTCGGCGGCCTGCTGCGCCGCCAACCGCTCACCGCGCTCGGACACCGCCCAGGAGGTGCCGGCGCCGACGACGAGCGCCAGCGCGACCACGGCCACGGTGACGCGACGGATCACGATGCTCCAACGGGCGGACGGGGGTCCGGAAACCGCCAGGGTAGCCCTCCGAATCGGGAGATATCACCCGATGGGGCGACGTCGGACAGCGCCGGGCTCAAGACCGGCGCGGCGCACGACGATCACCAGGTATGACCGAGTTGACTGCGGGGGTGTCCACTCTCGCGCACGACGCCGTCGTCGTGTCCCCGCGTGATCTGACCCTCGTCGAACGGGACGACCTCGACCGGCTGCGCGCCGTGCTGACACGCACGATCGACCGCTCCGACCCGCGAGCCCTGTCCTGGCTGTGGGACCGCAACGTCACGGACCTCGGCGGCCGGCCCGCGCCGGCCGGCCTCGTGGAGGCGGTCGGCGCAGCCCTGGGCGACGTGCTGGTGGCGACCGTGCCCGGCACGCGCTGGGTGGTGTGCCCCGGACCCGACGGCGCGATGCCCGCCGTCGTCGCGGCCGCTCGACCGGGCGCGCCCGTGATGCCCTTCGCCGACACGTGGGACCGCTGGGAGGCGTGCAGCCGCGCCTGGGTGATCCCCTACCTCAGCCGCGCCGCCGCCCACTTGGCCCTCGGGGTGATGCCCCAGCAGCGCGGCCCGCAGGACCCGCCCGACGAGGTCGTCGAGGAGCCGGTCGCCGAGCCGGCGGCCTTCGTGCCCGTCGCCGAGACGCCGGTCGCCGAGACGCCGGTCGTCCAGGCCCTTGTCGTCGAGCCGCCCGTCGTCCAGGCGCCCGTGTTTGTCCCGGCGCCGATCCCCAGCCCGGCGCCGGTCGCCGCCGCCGCCGTCGTCGCCGAGCCGCTGCCCGCGCCCTCACCGGCACCGTCGGCCGAGCCGTCGGACGCCGTGCGCGACCTCGCGCTCGTCGCGCTCGACCACGCGCTGTCCGCCCTGCGCCTGGGTCCGTTCGACCGCGAGGCGTTCGTGACGATCGTCGACGCCTCCGGCGTACGGACGCTCTCCTGCCAGGACGAACCGGCCGTGGCCCTGCGCCGCGCCCGTGAGACGGCCCGCAACTGCGGTGCACGCCGCGCCGCGATCGCCTGGATCGACCGGCACCCGACCGGCGTCCCCGGGCCGCTGCAGGCGTTCCCCGCGGTGCTGGTGGAGGCGTCCGAGCCAGGGGTGGCCGGCCTGCGCGTCGCGCACCGCTTCGTCGACGACGTGCTCGGCACCGGTCCCCTCGGGGACCCGCAGATCGTCGGCCGGGTCGCGCCGGTCCTGTAGGCCGCCCGGCGCCGCTGTGGGCCGCCCGGTCGGCAGGTCTCGACCTGGCCGCCCGACGAGCTACGCGGTCGGACCGGGGACGGTCTCCTGTCCCGGCACCGGGGCCGCCGGCGGCGGCGGGTAGGTCGGCTGGGTCCCGTACGCCTGCATCGGGTACGGGGGCTGCGGTGCGGCCGGTGCGGTGCCCCACGCGGGCGGCGGCACGTGCACGCCCTTGCCGTAGCGGACGTCGACCCCGCCCATGATCGCCACCGCGTGCACGGTGAGCACGGGCGCCGTCGGGTCGGCGGGCAGGACCGTCTTGTTCTCGTACCCGCCCAGCAGCGGCAACCCGGTCATCTCGACGCGCCACCCTGGCGGCACCTTGACCGAGATCCCGCCCATCAGCGCGAACGCGTCCACCTGGGCGCCCGGGGCGAGGCCCGCCTGCCGCAGGTCGAGCTCGACCCCACCCATGATCGCGGTCAGCCCGGCGCCGCGGAACTGCTGCGAGACGCTGCGCCGCTCGGCACCCCACCAGAACGCGATGGCGGTCACCCGGTCGGAGTCCGCATGGCCGGCGGTGGACGCGGCGAGGATCGACAGCCCGATGATGATCACGGCGATCGGCCAGGCGAAGTCCCAGGCGCTCTGCTTGACGAGGCCGGCGGTGCCGAGCAGCAGGAAGGCGCCCAGCGCGGTGATCAGCACCGGACCCAGCCACGCGCGCGGCGTCACCGCGAGCGCCGCCAGTCCGAGCGCCACCAGCAGCAGGGGCCACACCATCCCCCACACCCGGCCCGACGAGACGACGTCGAGACGGTCCAGCAGCAGCACGACACCGACGAAGACGAGGAACCCGCCGAGCACCAACGGTCCGAGCGAACGACGACTCATGGGGTCCACGGTAGCCGCGGGCTCAGTGCCGCGACGAGGCCTTTCGGCACTGCCGCCGCGCGGCCGGGACGGTTCAGCCCCGGGGTATCGTCGGCGCCGGGCCGCCACGGGAGGATGCGCAATGACGACGCCGGTGACCGCGGAACGTCGCGCCGTGCTGCACCGTCGGGTGCGCGGCATCGTCGCCTTCACCATCACGTACAACGTCGTGGAGGCCGTCCTCGCGATCACGGCCGGGTCGATGGCGTCGTCCGCCGCGCTGATCGGCTTCGGCCTGGACTCGGTGATCGAGGTCGCCTCCGCCGTCGCCGTGGCGTGGCAGTTCAGCCGCCGGGACCCCGAGCGGTGGGAGAAGGTCACGGCCAGGGCGATCGCGGTCGCGTTCTTCGCACTGGCCGCGTACGTCACCCTCCAGGCCATCCTCCGGATCCTCGGCGGGGGCGAGGTGGAGCACAGCCCGCTCGGCATCGGCATCGCCCTCGCGAGCCTGGTGATCATGCCCACCGTGGCGTGGCTGGAACATCGCACGGGACGTGAGCTCGGCTCCCGGTCGGTGCAGGCCGACGCCCGCCAGCTGGTGCTGTGCGCCTACCTGTCCGGGACGGTGCTCATCGGGCTGCTCGCCAACTCGCTGTTCGGGTGGACGTGGGCGGACTCGGTCGCCGCGCTCGTCGTGGCGTTCCTCGCGGTGCGGGAGGGTCTGGAGGCCTGGGGCGGGGAGCTCGAGTCCCCGCTGGCCGTCCTCGAGGACCTGGAGCACGAGGCTGCCGACGAGGGGTAGCCCTGCCGGGCCTGTGCAGGGGCATGGGGCTGTGGCAGTTCTTCCCATTCTCTGCGAGGCTCCGTGGCGACATGCCGCAGGGTGGGGGGCCAGGGTGACGGTGCGGGGAGGAGCTGACGCGGGCGCGCCCGGCAGCGGGTTCGAGCCGGATCGTGGGCCGTGGTTCACGCGGTGGCGGAGGCGGCTGAGCCAGCGCCGGGCTGCCGCCGCGCAGCTGCGAGTGCTGGTCCCGTACGCCGGCCGTGGGTTGGTGGCGGGGACGCTCGTCGTCCACGTTGCCGCGGGCGTCGCGCCGATCGCCTTCATGGTGGGGACAAGCTTCGCGCTGGGAGACCTCGGCGACGACGGTTCGGTGGGGTGGCTCGCGCTCGCGATCGGCGCCTTCCTCCTCCAGCTGCTCTTGTCCCCGCTGCAGCTCGTGCTCTCGCGCACGATCGCGCGTCGGGTGGACGCGGCGTGCATCGAGCGACTGACCGGGTTCGCGTTGCGTGAGGCCTCCCTGGCCGGTCTCGAGCGGGCCGACGTCGCCGACCGGCTGGCCCAGGCGGACGAGGCGTTCGAGCAGTGGACGCTGACGCCCGGTGCAGCGCTCGAGGGTGGCCTGGCGCTCACGGCGCGGTACACGCAGCTCGTCGGCGCCGTCGTCGTGCTCGCCCTCGCTGTCGGCCCGGGCGCCGCGGTCGCGGGTGCGGGCGTCGCGCTCGTCGCGCGCCTCGGCCAGACCGAGGCGTTCTTCCGTTGGGGCCAGCTGATCCGGGGCTTCGCGCCTCTGCGCCGCCGCGCCGCCTACGTCCGCGAGCTCGCGACGAGCACCCGCGCGGCCAAGGAGATCCGGACGCTCGGACTGCTCGACTGGCTCGACGAGCGGTACGTGTCGGAGAACCGGGGCGTGCTGGACCCGATGTGGACGTGGCGTCGACGGGTCTACGGCGCCCCGTTCCTCACCTACCTCGCCGTCGCCCTCCTCGGGTCCGTCGCCGCGCTGCTACTCCTCGCGAACTCGGGGACCGCGACCGACGTCGCGGCCATCAGCATGGCCGTGCAGGCGATCCTGCTGTGCGGGCGGTTCGGCGTCGTGTTCCCGGAGGCCGACGTCAAGCTGATCTACGGTCGCAGCGCGTGGGAGGCGCTGCTGGAGTTCGAGTCGATCACCCGCCGCGCCGGGTTCGGCGCCCGCAGCGAGGGCATCGTCGCGCCGGTCGTCCCGCATGACGCGATCAGGTTCGAGGGCGTCCGCTTCGGGTACCACCCCGAGCGGCCGGTGCTCGACGGGCTCGACCTCGTACTGCCCGTCGGCTCGTCGACGGCGCTGATCGGCATCAACGGTGCCGGCAAGACGACCCTGGTCAAGCTGCTGACCGGGATGTACGAACCGGACGTCGGAGCAGTGACCGTGGACGGCGCCGATCTGCGCACGATCGACGCGGGCGCCTGGCAGCGGGCCTTCGCGGTGACGTTCCAGGACTACCTCCGTTACGAGATGCCACTGCGGGAGAACGTCGCGATGGGGGCGATCGAGCACCGTGACGACGACGACGGGATCCGCGCCGAGCTCGAGCGCGTGGGCCTGGGGGCTCTCCTGGACGAGCTCCCGGCGGGGCTCGACACCCCGATGACCCGCGCCCTGCCCGGTGGGCGCGACCTGTCGGGCGGGCAGTGGCAGCGCGTCGCCCTGGCCCGGTCGCTGTTCGCGGTTCGGCACGGTTCGTCGGTCCTGGTGCTCGACGAGCCCACCGCTCAGCTGGACGCACGCGGGGAGTCCGAGTTCTACGACGCGTTCCTCGATCTGACGCGGGGGGTGACGAGCCTGGTCATCTCGCACCGGTTCTCGACCGTGCGCAAGGCCGACCAGATCGTCGTGCTCGACGAAGGCTCGGTGGTCGAGGCCGGTACGCACGACCAGCTCGTCGCCCAGGGCGGGCGATATGCCCGCATGTTCGACGTCCAGGCACGCCGTTTCGGCGACGACCAGGCGGACGACGTCGGGTCCGACGACGATGCCGCGGCGATGGACGGCGCGTCATGAACGACGTCCTGTTCTGCCTGCGCCGGCTGTTCGCGATCGGGTGGCGGATCGACCGTCATCGGCTCGTCATCGGTGGCGGCCTGCTGCTGCTCGGCGCGATCGCCACCC
>Ga0302263_10001145_pt1 | contig 10161 bp, 6 predicted proteins | sample II_Fen_N1_4_FD_194564 | JGI IMG/M metagenome (GOLD analysis project Ga0302263, IMG submission 194564) | Peat permafrost microbial communities from Stordalen Mire near Abisko, Sweden - II_Fen_N1_4 | ecosystem: Environmental > Terrestrial > Soil > Wetlands > Permafrost | place: Sweden: Abisko... | reverse complement strand
CGCGGCACGCGGCCGCCCCGACTACTGGGACGTGAGCTACGTCTTCCGCGGTGTCGAGCACCACGTGCAGATGACGGTGCCCCCGGGTCGCACGGTGACCGTCAACGACGAGGGCGAGCCGCGCCTTTGACGCGTGCCAGGCCGGCACGGCGGCGCAGCGGGGCCGCGACCAAAGCGCTCAGTCGCGCAGGCCGAGGAAGGTCTGCATGCGCTCCAACTCCGCGGCCCAGGCCGCGCGATAAATTGAATCGCGAGGCGCCTTGCCGGCAAAGCCGAGCTTGTGCTTCAGCCGCCCATCGACCATCGACAAATTGCCCCAGCCTATGACGTGCTCGCCGTGCAGCAAGGGCAGCGCGTAGTAGCCGAGCTTGCGTTGCGGCGCCGGCGTGTAGGCCTCGAACTTGTACGTCCAGCCCCACAGCAATTCGAAGCGCGTGCGGTCCCACACCACCGGGTCGAAGGGCGCGAGCAGTCGCACCTGGTCGTCGGGCGTGTGCTTGCGTGACGCGGGGTTCTCGTCGGCGGGCCAGTACCAGGTGACGCCATCGAGCTTCAGGCTGGCGAGGTGCTCGCGTGCGAGGCGCATGGCGGCCTGCGTGTGCTCGGCCAGGTGCGGCGCGCCGTAGCGCAGCAGGCGCGTGAGGTAGGTCAGGCTGCTGGCGGGCAGCGGCGCGTATTTGCGCACCACGAGCTCCAGCAGCGCCGCCGAGCGTTTCATCTGCGCGGCGGGGCTGTCGTCGCTCGGCGGGTGCGTCGCGATTTCGTAGACACGCGTGCCGCCTTCGCGCCGCGCCACACGCAGCAGGCCGCGGTAGTGCATGCCGTCGAGCAGGTGCGTGCTGGCGTTGGACGAGCCGCCCCAGTAGTTCTTCATGCGGCCGTGCGCGAAGTGTTCGTCGACCTCGCGCGGGTGCACGCGGCCGCGCTCGCGGATGAAGGCCAGCACGTCGGCGGCCTTGCCTTGCGTGGCCTTGTCCCACACCTTCGCGGCCACGCGCGGGTGCATCAGCGCCAGGTGCTCGCGCGGCAGGAAGCCGTAGTTCACGAGGCAGTCTTCTTCCACGGCGAGGCGCGGGTAGCGGCGCTCCAGGTCACCGGCGCGGTAGCCCTTCACGCGGTGGCGCAGCGTGAGGTCTTGTGCACGTGCCGGCGCGCGGATCGGGTCGGCCTGCACGAAGCCGAGTTTCTTGATGGCCAGCGGCAGCGTGGTGGGCTTGAACAGCGTGCGTGCGACGGCGTAGCGGCGCAGGTGGTCGAGGGTGATCGTGGGCATGTGAAGGGTGTTTGGCGGCAAGGCAGCGCAGCCTCGATCTTGGTCGATTTCGAGCGCTTTACTTTTGGTAGCTGTAAAACTAGACTGCTATGAAAACTGCAGCAGAGGGGTTTCATGACCGCCCGCATCGCACCGGCCCAGCCGCCGTTCGCTCCCGAGATCCAGGGCTGGCTCGACAAGACCCTGCCGCCCGGCAAACCGCCGCTGCTGCTGTTCACCACGCTGGCGCGCGACCCGCGGCTGTTCCAGAAATTCTTCAGCGCCGGCCTGCTGGACCGTGGGCACCTCACGCTGCGCCAGCGCGAGATCGTGATCCACCGCACCACCGCGCTGTGCCGCTCCGAATACGAATGGGGCGTGCACGCGGCGATCTTTGCCGAGCGCGTGGGGCTCGATGCAGCGCAGCTCGCGTCCACCGTGAACGGCGGACCCGAAGACGCCTGCTGGTCGGACGACGACCGCCTGCTGCTGCACCTGTGCGATGCGTTGCACCGCGACTGCAACGTCGACGACGCGCTGTGGCAAAGCCTGAGCCGGCACTTCAGCGACGAGGCCCTGATCGAGCTGCTGATGCTTGCCGGTTTCTACCGCACCGTGAGCTACCTGACCAACGCCTTGCATCTTCCGCTGGAGACCGATGCCACTCGCTTTCCGCCAGCGGCGTAACGGCGACGTAACGCCGCTGCCTCTACAACCTCGACCGGGCGGGCCGATGTCGGCTGCCGAAGCAGCCACCGGCTTGAACCGCTTCTCGGCCGGCCTGAACGAGGACTGCAAGAATGAGCGCCATGAACCGCGAACATCCGCTCGCCGCGCGAGAGCCGGCCATGCGCCTTGCGCTGGCCAGCGCGCCGAGCCTGCACCGGCCCGGCGTGGCGCCTTTCCCGCTGAGCCTGCGCGACGCGGTGATGCTAGCGTGGCTGGCACTCGAAGGGCCGACGCCGCGCACGCGCCTGGCCATGCTGCTGTGGCCCGACAGCGACCTCGAAAACGCGCGCAATGCCTTGCGCCAGCGATTGTTCAAGTTGAAGAAGCAGCTCGGGGCAGAACTCGTGGTGGGCGTCGTGACACTCTCGCTGGCTGAAGGCGTCGAGCATGACCTCGGCGAATCCGACAGCGTGCTCGGTGAAGAAGGCGACACCCAGTTCGGTGGTGAACTTGACACCTGGATCGCGCAGCAGCGCGAACGCCGCCGCGGCCGCCTGCGCGGCTCGCTGGTCGAGTTGTCGGACCTCGCCGAGCAGGCGCGCGACTACGCCGATGCGCTGTCGCACGCCAATGAGCTGCGGGTGCTCGACCCCTTGTCCGAAGAGGCCCACCGGCGCGTGATCCGCTTGCACTACCTGGCCGGCGACCGCGCGGCGGCGCTGGTGGCATTCGACCGCTGTGAGCAGGTGCTGAAAGACGAAGTCGGTGCGCGGCCGTCGGCGCAAACCATGGATCTGCTGCGCACCGTCGAGTCGGCCGGCAGCACTGCCCAGCGGCCCCGATGCCGCTCGCGGTGCCGGCCAGCGTGTTGCGCCCGCCACGTCTGGTGGGGCGAACCGCCGAACTCGGCGCGGCCCTGCAGGCCTGGAGCGTCGAACGTGCTTTCTGCCTGGAAGGCGAGGCCGGCATGGGCAAGAGCCGCCTGCTGCAGGAGGTGGCTGCGCACCGGCCCGACGCGGTCTGCATCCAGGCCCGGCCCGGCGATGCCGTCGTGCCGTATGCAACGCTGGTGCGCCTGTTGCGTGCGCTGCTCGCCAGGTCTCCGCTGCGCGACGCGACCTTGCAGCGGTCTCTCGTGCCCGTGCTACCCGAACTCGGCGGGCCACTGCGCCTGATTGCTGCAGACGACCGAGGTCAGCGCCTGGCCTTGGACGAAGCCTTGCTCGGCGTGCTGGCGACAGCGCGCGGCGCGGGCGTGGGTGCGCTGGTTGTGGACGACCTTCACTTTGCCGACGACGCCAGCCTGGAGATGCTGCTGCAGCTGGTGCGCCCCGGTTCGGGCCCGTCGTTCCTGTGGGGCTTTGCGCGGCGCCCGGTCGAGGGGTCGGAGGCACTGCGCAGCCTGTACGACGCGCTGATGGACGAGCAACGGCTGGACCCCATCACGCTGGCACCGCTGACGCGCGAGCAACTCGCCGAGCTGGTGCAGTCGCTGGGCCTGCCACCGCTGCGCGTTCAGTCTCTGGCCGACATGCTTCACCGCCACTCCGGAGGCAACCCGCTCTTCGCGCTGGAGACGCTGCGCCAGGCGTGGGTCGACACCGGGCTGGAAGACGGCAAGTTGCCGCGGCCCGTCAGCGTCACCCGCTTGATCGAGCGGCGGCTCGCGCGCCTGTCGCCATCGGCGATTCGCCTCGCACGCTGCGCTGCGGTGGCAGGGAGCGATTTCTCCATCGAGCTGGCGGCTGGCGTGCTGTCTGTCTCGGTGATCGACCTGGCCGATGCCTGGCGTGAGCTCGAGCAGGCACAGGTCTTCATCGACGGCGCGTTCGCGCACGACCTGATCTACGAAACCGTGCGCCGCGGTGTGCCTCAGCCGATCGCGCGCCACCTGCATGCCGAGTTGGCGGCGTATCTCGAACAACACCACGGCGCGCCGGCTTCGATCGCGGCGCATTGGCTGCAGGCGCAACAGGTGCCGCGTGCCTTGCCGTTCTTGCGCCAGGCGGGTGAGCTGGCGCGAGATCAACGCCGTTTCGCCGAGGCGGCATCGGCGTTCGAGCGCGAAGCGGAGTTGCGGTTGGCGCAGGGTGACGCCGAGGGCGCATTCGCTGCGGCACTCAGCATGCGCAGCATCTGCTTCGAGCTCGACCTGGCCGGCCGCACCGATGCGGCATTGGCCTTGCTCGACCGTGCGGCCCGCACGCCGCTGCAGCGCGCGATGGTCAGCGCGGAGCGTGCCGATGTCAGCATGCACCGTGGTGCCATCGCCGAAGCCGAGCAGGCGGCGCAATCCGGGCTCGACGCGCTGGAGCTGGCTGGTGAGGGTGCGAACAGCGAGGTGCGTGCAGACCTGCACCGCCACCTTGCCGCAGTGCGGCTGTGGCAGCAGCGCGTGGCCGATGCCTACGCGCTGCTGCAGGCCGTGCAAGTGCAGGCCGAGGCTTCGAACGACGCCAACCGGCGTTTCGAGTTTGCGCAAGGCTACGGCGTGGTGCTCGATCACCTCGACCGCCCGGGCGAGTCGGCGCGCTGGTATCGCATGGCGGCAGACACGGCGCTCGGCATGGGCAAGTTGCCCGAAGCGTCGCAGGTGCTGCTCAACCTCGCCATCGGCTGGCGCGACAGCGGCCGGCTCGACCTCGCGCACAGCACCTTGCTGGAGGCGCAGGCCGTGCTCGCGAGCCTGCCCGAAGGCGCCATCCCGTATTCCAGTCTCGACCTCAACCAGGGCATCGTGCTGCGCGACATGGGCCGCTATGCCGAGTGCCTGCAATGGTTCGAGCGTGCCATCGAGCGTGCCAAGGCCCACATACCCGGTTGGGTGCCGTTGCTGCTGGGCCATCGCGCGCAGGCCTGGCTCACTCTCGGGCAGTTCGCGCGGGCGCAGCAAGACATCGAGGCCGCCGATGTGGAGGGCTCGCCGCCAATGGCCCAGGCGCGACGGCATGTCGTTCTCGGCCAGTTGATGCGTGCGCTCGGGAAGGACGCCGCGCCGTCCTTCGAGCGTGCCTTCGCCAGCCTCGGCCCGGGGGGCCGCCCGCTGTCGCGCCATCGCATGCTGCTGGCGCGCTGCATCGTCGTCGAACCGGCGCAGGCCCTGGCCGATGCCGGCGAGGTGCTCGACGCTGCACTGGCGTCACAGCGCCTGGGCATCCAGCGCGCGGCGCGCGTGCGCCTGTGCCAGGCGGCGTTGGCGCTGGGCCATGGTGCCGAAGCCGCGCGGCATGCGCGTCAGCTGGTGAGGATGACTCCGGCCGACGGCACCGATGACGTCTACCGTGCCGAGGCCTGGCTGGTCGCGCACCTGGCCCTGGCCGAACACGATGCGACGCTGGCGTCGACCGTGCTGCGCGATGCGGTCGCGTGGGTCGAGTCGACGCGAGCGAGTGGCGTTCCGCCGGACTTCCGCGAGAGCTTTCTGCACCGCAACCCCGTCAACCGCGAGCTCTTGGCGCTGGCAGCGCGAGCGTCGCGCTGAGGCGGCGGTTGGCGGGCCCGCACCCGTAACGTCCCGATAACGGCGGCGGCCGTAAAACCAGGGCATGGATGCGACGCTGCAAGAATGCGCCTGATGCCTCGCGAAGAACCCGACACCGCACTCAGTGCTGGCGTCCAGCTCACGCTGGCCGGCGTGCCCAGTGCGCGTCGGCCACCCGCCAAGCCGGTGATGCTGAGCGTGCGCGATGCGGCGCTGCTGGCCTGGCTGGCGCTCGAAGGCCCGACGCCGCGCACGCGCCTGGCCGAGCTGCTGTGGCCCGAGAGCGAGCCCGGCGTCGCGCTCAATGCCTTGCGCCAGCGCGTGTTTCAGCTGCGCCGCCCGTTCGGCGATGGCCTGCTGGTCGGCCATGCGACGCTGTCGCTCGCCGAGGGCGTGACGCACGACCTCACCGATTCCGATGGGGTGCTGGGCATCGGCACGCACGCCCTCGGCCCCGAACTGCTGGCCTGGCTGGCGCTGCAGCGTGGCCGCCGCCGGCAACGTGTGCGTCAGTCGCTGGCCGACCTGAGCGACATGGCCGAGCAGGCGCGTGACTACGCCGATGCCTTGTCGCATGCCCACGAACTGCTGGCGCTGGAACCGCTGTCCGAAGAAGCCCACCGCCGCGTGATCCGCCTGCACTACCTGGCCGGCGACCGGCCCGGCGCGCTGCTGGCCTTCGACCGCTGCGAACAGGTGCTCAAGCACGAGGTTGGCGTGGCGCCGTCGCCCGAGACGCTGGCGCTGTTGCAGACGATCCAGTGCGCCGGCAGCGTGGGCGCGAGTCAGCGGCCGGTGGTGCCGGCGGCGGTGTTGCGCCCGCCGCGGCGCATCGGGCACGGGCCGGCGTGGCAGGCCTTGTGCCGCGCGCGCGACGAGCAGCACACGGTGCTGCTGGCGGGCGAAGCCGGCATGGGCAAATCGCGCCTGTTGGCCGACCTGCTGCAAACCGCGCCTGGCGCGGCCCTGCTGGTGTCGGCACGCCCCGGCGACGCCGCCGCGCCGTATGCGGTGCTCGCGCGCTGCCTGCGCTCGCTGATGAAAGACTTCGGCCTGGTCCCTGCCGCCCCACAGCGCGGCATGCTCGCGCGGCTCCTGCCCGAGCTGGGCACCGCCGAACCGATGTCGCATGAAGACGACCTCCTGCGGCTGACGCATGCGCTGTCATCGGTGCTGGACGATGCGATCGCGCACGGCCTGCGCTGCGTGCTGGTCGACGACCTGCAGTTCGCCGACGCCGCCAGCGTGGAGCTGCTGCGCGCACTCATCGCGGGCAGCGCGTGCAGCTGGGTGGTGGCGATGCGGCCGAACGAGCTGGGCCTGGCGGCACGTGGCCTGGTCGACGGGCTGGAGCGTTCGGCCGAGGTGAGCAGCCTGGCGCTGCAGGCGCTGCAGGCCGATGAGGTGGCCGAGCTGCTGGCGTCGCTGGAGATCGACGGCATCGGCAGCGTCGCGCAAGCCGAGTCGCTGCAGCAGCGCACCGGCGGCAACCCGATGTACCTGCTGGAGACGCTGAAGGCGGCGTTCATGACGGTTCCCGCCGCCCGCGCCGTGGCCTTGGCCGGTGAGGCAGCAGCGGGCGACCACTGGCCGAGCGCCCCCAATGTCACACGCCTGATCCAGCAGCGATTGATGCGTTTGTCGCCGCTGGCGCTGCGTGTGGCGCGCTGCGCGGCGGTGGCCGGGCAGGACGCCAGTGCGCCGTTGATCGCGCAGGTGCTGGGCCTGCGCCCGCTCGACCTGGCCGACGCCTGGGGCGAACTGGAAGATGCGCAGGTGCTGCGTGCGGGCGAGCACGGCGGCGGGCGTTTTGCGCACGACCTGATCGCCGAGGCCACGCTGGCGTCGGTGCCGCATGCGATTGCCCAGCCGCTGCACGGCGAAGTGGCCGCCTGGCTGGAGCAGCAACAAGGCGAGCCGGCGCGCATCGCCAACCACTGGCTGGCCGCGCGCCAGCCGCTGCGCGCGGTGCCAGTGCTGAGCCAGGCGGCCGACAAGGCGCGCGCGGGTTGGCGTCTGCAAGAGGCGGCTGCGCTGCACCGGCAGGCAGCCGACATCCTGCGCGACGCCGGCCGTCGCGCTGAAGCCTTCGGCGCCTACTTTGCCGCCGCCAATGTGTTGGCCGCCGTTGCGCTCGATGCGCGCCTGGTGGAGCTGCGCGACGAGATGGAAGCGCTGGCCGAAGACGACGGGCAGCGCGCCATGCTGGCCGTGCTGCAGCAACTGCTGCTGGTCGAGAACCGCCGCCACGACGAAGCGTGGCGTGTGACGCTGCGTGCCGTGCCGCAGGCGCAGCGTGCCGGCTTGCCCGAGATCGAGGCTGAGTTGTGTTGGGCCCAGGCGGTGATGCACTGGGCACGCCGCGAGTTGGCCGATGCGGTGCGCATGTGCGAACTGGCGCTGGCCCTGTTGACGCCGATCGACCGGGCGCACCGGATCTTGCAGGTGCATGACACCGAGCTCAAACTGACCCACGCGTTGGGCATGTTCCTGGGGGTGGCAGGCCGCTACGAGGAGAGCAACACGAGCTTCCTCGAAGCGCTGAGGCAGGCGGAGCGCTCCAACGACCAGCGCCATTGCATGGACCTGGAGCGGGTGCTTTCAAAAAATGCCTTGGAGCAAGGCCACCCGGTACAGGCCTTGCGCTGGAGCACGGCTGCGATGGGCCGACTCGAGGGGTTGCCCATGACCAGCACGAGCGCGACGGTTGTGATCGAGCTGCACGCCCAGGTGGCGGCCGCGGCCGGCCAGCTGGGCGAGGCGCTGTCGCTTCACGAGCGGGTGCAGCAGCTGAGCGTGACGGGCATCTCGCGCAACCACGTCTACCCGCTTGTGCGGCGGGCGGTGTTCCTGCACGAGATCGGGCGGCGCGACCTGGGCCTCAAGGCCCTGCGAGCCTTGCACGATGACAGCAGGCTTCTCCTGGTCGAGCGGGCGCTGGTCGATGCGGCCTTGATCCGCGTGGGCGAACCCGCCGACGCCGGCACGGTGCTGGAGCAGGTGGGGGTCATCGACGACTTTTCGTTGCGTGTGTTGATCCTGTGCCTGGCGCGCCGGGGCTGCGACCCGGCCGCCGTGTTGCCGCTGCTGGGTGTGAGCCTGGCCACGGCGCGCGAGTGCGGCGCGCACGGGCTGTGGCTGTCGCTGCAGGTGCAGCGGGTGGCCGCGTTGCGAGCGGCGGGCCGCGTCGACGAAGCCGCGGCCGGCGCACTCGTCGCCTGGCAGCGCATCGACGAGGGCCTGGGAGGGCGAGACCTGCTGCCCGAACTGGCCGCCGAGCTGTACGCGGCCCTGGCCGGCCCGCGCGCGGATGCGGCTGCGGTGATTGCGCTGCGCGCGTCAGCCTGGATGCAGGCCGCGGCCTCGACCCTGCCCGCGCCCTGGCGCGACAACTACCTGCAGCGCGCGCCCGCCCTGGCCACGATGACGCGGCCCTTGCTGGCCATGCCGCGCGACTGAAGGCCTGAGAGCCTCCCATGTTCAGAGGATGCGTGACGATGGCCTCGCGGCGGGGCGCGTGCGAACATGCCGCATGAACCCGATCACCGTGGCCCTGGTCGAAGACGACGCCCGCGTGCGCGAGCGCTTCGAGCGCGCCATCGCCACCGAGCCGACGCTGCGCTTCCTGTTTGCAGCCGCCACGGCGCGTGAGCTGCTCGACTGGTTCGCCGAAAACGCGGTCGACGTGCTGCTGGTCGACCTGGGCCTGCCTGACACGCCGGGCCTCGAGGTGATACGCCGCGCGCGCCGCATGCAGCCGGCCTGCGCGGTGATGGTGATCACGATGTTCGGCGACGAGGCCAACATGCTGCAGGCCTTCGAGGCCGGTGCCGGCGGCTACCTGCTGAAAGACGGCACCGAAACCGACCTCGCCTCGCACGTGCTCAGCCTGCACGGCGGCGGCTCGCCGATGTCGCCCATCATCGCGCGCCAACTGCTGGTGCGCTGGCAAGCCGACGCCGCGCCCGTGGCCCAGGCAACGCCGCGCGGCGAGAACGGGCCGGTGGCCTTGTCCAGGCGCGAATCCGAAGTGCTCAACCTGGTTGCGCGCGGCTTCATCTACCCCGAGATCGCGCAGCAGATGGGCCTGTCGGTGAGCACCATCCAGACCCACGTGCGCAACATCTACGGCAAGCTCGACGTCCACAACAAGACCGAAGCGGTGTTCGAGGCGCGCCAGCTCGGGTTGTTGCGCAGTTGATGCCGCGTTGGTTGTTGCGCGGGTTGTTGCGTTGGTTGCCGGCGCTGCTGGCCCTGTGCCTCGGCCTGTGCCTGGCGCCTCGCTCCCTTGCCCAGGACGTCGTCACGCTGGCCCAGGCCCAGGCCGTGCTGCGGCCCGATGGCCTGCCGGTGCGCGAAGGCCTGGTCGATCTGAGCCGGCGCTGGGACCTCGATTTCCCGGGCCGCGACGGCAGCGCTGCCTACCGCCTTGCCTTGCCGCCGCGCAGCAGCAACGAGCCGATGGCGCTGTTGTTCTCGCGCGTGGGCAACCAGGTGCTGGTGCAGGTCAACGGCGTCACGGTGCAGCGACTGGGCACGCTGGGCGAGCCGCGCTTCAACGCGGCCAAGACGGCCTACCTCGTCACCGTGCCGGCGTCGCTGTTGCATGACGACGGGCCCAACGAACTGACCGTCGAGGTGACCATCCAGCGCCAGCGCTGGGGTGGGCTCTCGGTGGTGCGCTACGGTCCGCAGGCGTTGGTGGAGCCGACCTATGCCGAGCACATGCGCTGGCGCCATTTCGCGTCGGTGATCTTCG
>Ga0302263_10001140_pt1 | contig 10184 bp, 8 predicted proteins | sample II_Fen_N1_4_FD_194564 | JGI IMG/M metagenome (GOLD analysis project Ga0302263, IMG submission 194564) | Peat permafrost microbial communities from Stordalen Mire near Abisko, Sweden - II_Fen_N1_4 | ecosystem: Environmental > Terrestrial > Soil > Wetlands > Permafrost | place: Sweden: Abisko... | reverse complement strand
TGGAGGTCGCGCTCCCGCGGGTCCACGGCGATCGTGGCGCCCATGCGGATCGCCAGCCCGCGGCGGACGGGGTTGGGCTCCGAGACCACGACGAACCGGGCACCGGCGTGGCGGGCGACGGCGGTCGCCATGAGGCCGATGGGCCCGGCGCCCGTGATGAGGACGTCCTCGCCCAGGACGGGGAACGCGAGGGCGGTGTGGACCGCGTTGCCGAAGGGGTCGAAGATGGCGGCGACCTCCTCGTCGATCCCCGGCCAGTGGTGCCAGATGTTGGTCATCGGGAGGGCCACGTACTCCGCGAAGGCGCCGTCGCGGCCCACGCCCAGGCCCACGGTCACGGCACACAGGTGGCGGCGCCCCGCCAGGCAGTGGCGGCAGCGGCCGCACGTGACGTGCCCCTCGCCGCTGACGATGTCGCCCGGGCGATAGTCCGCGACGTTGGAGCCCACCTCCACGATCTCGCCAACGAACTCGTGGCCGACGACCAGTGGCGGCCTGATCGTCTTCGCTGCCCACGGGTCCCACGCCTCGATGTGGAGGTCGGTGCCGCAGATGCCCGTCCGGCGGACCCGGATCAGGACGTCGTTGATGCCGATGACGGGATCAGGGACCGCCTCGAGGCTCAGCCCCGGACCGGGAGCCGTCTTCACGAGCGCGAGCATGTGCGCCTCCTGCTTCCCGTGCGATCAGGGGTCCTGTCGGGGATCGTCGGTCCAGTCGACGATCGGATTCTCCACCATCCCGATGCCCTCGATCTCGCACCGGACCCGGTCGCCGGGCTCCAGGAACACGGGCGGGTCCCGGAACACGCCGACGCCCGCTGGGGTGCCGGTGGCGATGAGGTCGCCGGGCTCGAGGGTGATGTGGCGCGAGACGAAGCCCACCAGGGCGGGAACGTCGAACAGCATGTCGGCCGTGGTCGCGTCCTGCATCGGGACCGGGATGCCGGCGTCGGGGCCGGAGCCGGGGATGCGCCAGCTGCGGAGCCGCAGGCCGTCACGGGGATCCAGCTCGTCCTTCGTCACGAAGACGGGCCCGACCGGGAGGAAGGTGTCGCTGCCCTTCGCGCGCAGCCACTGGCCGTCGCCTTTCTCGCCCTCCCGGAGGGCCTTCGGGTTGCCCTGCCAGTCCCGGGCGCTGACGTCGTTGACGACCACGTAGCCGGCGACGTGGTCCATCGCCTGGACCTCGGTCACGCGCCGGGCCGGCCGGCCGATGACGACGCCCAGCTCCACCTCGAGATCGAGCGCATGGGTGCCCTCGGGCCGGACGATGGCCTCGCCGTCGCCGATGATCGCGTTCGCGAACTTGGCGAACAGCATGGGGCGGTCCGGCACGGCACGGCCGCCTTCCGCCGCGTGGTCGCGGTAGTTGAGCCCGACACAGATGATCTTGCCCGTGAGGAAGTCGGTCACGGCAGGCGCCGGACGCCTGGCTTCCGGGTCGATCAGCGGTGCCTTCGCGCGGAGTGCCCGCGTCGTCGCCCGCTCGACGGCCGGCAGCCATTCGCGTTCGAACGCGAGCTGGAAGCTGATGCCCTGGTGCGTGTTGACGACGCGTCCGAGTCGGCCCCGCTTCTCCAGCTGGGCGCCGGTGAGCAGGCGACCCCCTACCAGGACACCGAAGCGCTCGTCCTCGAACCGGTCGTAGTAGGCGTAGAGGCGCATCCCGGGTCCGTCAGCTGGCAGCCGGGCTGGGTGCCGCCGACGCGCCGGGCGAAGCGCTCGGGGAGGGGACGGCGCACTGCGGCTCGGGCGGGGCCACGAAACGGCCGTCCGAGACCCGCTCGCCGTAGGCAAGGTAGAAGTCGTAGACCTTCTGGGCGTCCAGCGTGTCGAAATAGAACACGTGGTCCCACACGAGGGCCGCGAACCGCGTGGGCATCTCGTCGAACTTGGCGACGACCGGCCCCACGACGCCCGCCGGGATATTGCAGACGGCGCTCGCCGGGAAGCCCGCCGAGAAGGCCCGGAGGGCGGCGATCGAGGCGTCGTCGCAGGCCCCCTTCGCGCACGAGTAGAGCAGCACGAGACCGCCGTGCTCCAGGTTGTGCACCCATCCGTTCGGCTCACTCTGGTCGTCCGGCCCGTAGACCTTCGGCTGCAGGGGGCCGTACCCGGTCTTGTTGATGTGCTTGCCCGACGCCGGCGGGCAGACCGCATACGTGACCTTGTCGCCGGGCTGCACGTGCTGGTTGCCCATGTCCGGCTGCACCTGGCCCACCTGGCCGTTCGCCGGTGCCTGCACCGTGTCGATGGTGGTGCACGCGTAGGCGGGCGCGGTCGCCGAGGTGAAGACGAACAGGCCGATCCCGACGACGGCGGCGACGACGACGAGCGCGAGCACCGGTGTCCGGAGGCGCTCCAGCGTGGACACCTCGTCGTGCCGCTGACGGTCCTTGCCGCGTCGGCCGGCGCGTGCGCTTCCCGACGGGCTCGTGCTCCGGGCGGCGTCGTGGCTCCCCGCGGTGTGGGGAGGCGTGGTGCCCCCGGGCTTCGGCGGGCGATTGGCGTCGGGCAAGGTCTGGGCTCCAGGTGGACGGCGAGTTCGGGACGGGTGCATCGCCACCGGCGTCGCGACGGGCTGCGGCGCTGCACGAAGGGTAGCGTCAGCGGCGGCGCACCGCGCGAAAGCGGCCCGGCAGGCGAAGCCGCGGCCGTCGGACGGTCAGGGCTCGTTGAGCCAGGCGCGGACCGCGGGCCTCGTGAGCCCCCTGAAGAGCAGGATCGCCAGGGCGGCGACGAAGATCGCGAACACCGGCTGCGCCGCAAGCAGCGCGAGCGGCACGGCAGGGATCGTCAGCGTGGACAGCCCCAGTGCCAGCCCGCGTCCCGCCTCCTTGCGCTGGATGACCAGGGTCGTCGTGAAGATCGTGTACGCGAGCAGCACCATCACGACCACGCCCGGCAGCGAGATGGGCGCGCTGATCGCCTGGTCCACGACCCAGCGCAGGGAGAGACCGATGACGCCGAGCACGAGGAATGCGTAGCCGAGGAAGATGCGGATGCCGGGGGGCATCTCGCGCAGCTGGGTGAGCACGAGGAGATGATGCCACCGTCGCGCGGGCCGGGCGGCGAGGGGCGGAGCCGACTGTGACGGACCGTCCCCGTTCTCCGCACGGGTTGTTCGCCGGTTGCCCGGCGGGGCCGCGCTCGCCCATCGAGTCTCCGGATGCGCCGCCCATCGTCGTACCACTCCGCTGCGCGGATCAATGCACGGGTGGGCCACCCTTCATTGATCCCCTCGATTTCCGGGTGCCGGGATGAAGACCCCATCCGGACGTTCGCCGGGCGAGCGCGGGCGGCCGGGCGAGCGCGGGCGGCCGGAGAGCGCCGGTGGCCGGGAGATGGGACCGGCAGCCGGTCGTCCCGGGCGGGTGACGTCTGCCCCCGGCGCGCAACTCGCGCGCAAGGTACTTGACACCGGGCGCGGCGCTGGCCTAATCTCGCTAAACCGGTTTGCTAAACCGGTTTTGGAAACACGAAGGCACCTGCGCCGGATGCGCGGGCGCGGCTCCACCCGAGATCCGGAGCCCGCTGCCCGACCCAGCATTCGCCCAGGCCCGCCGGCTGCGAGGAGACCGTGGAGGAGCGGAACCCGCGACGGCCGCGGATCGCCGACGTCGCTCGCGAGGCGGGCGTGTCGAAGACCGCGGTGTCGTTCGCCTTCAACAGCCCTGATCGGCTGGCGCCGGAGACGGCCAGCCGCATCCGGGATGTTGCGGATTCCCTCGGCTACCGGCCGCACCCCGTTGCCCGCATGCTCACCCAGGGCTCCACCCACACGCTGGGCGTCCTCACCCCCCAAGCTCTCTCGGTCATCTTCTCGAACCCGTTCTTCGGGGCCTTCTCGGAGGGCGTCGCCCTGGCCGCCGAGCAGGAGGGCTACGCGTTGCACTTCATCTCGCCGCTGCAGGGCTCGCTCGCCCGCGCGATGGGCCGCGCGACGGTGGACGGCGTGATCGCGATCGGCCTGTCCGCGAGGCACCCCGAGGTGGAGCAGATCCGGGCGGCCGGCCTGCCCCTGGTGATGGTTGACTCCAGCGCCATGCCGGACCAGCCCGGCATCGAGATCGACGACGAGGGCGGTGCCCGGGCCGCCGCGGAGCACCTCCTGAACCTCGGCCACACCGACATCCTGGTCGTCGGCGTGGAGCCGCCGACGATCGGCGTCCAGGCGGACCCGGAGGGCGTCATGGGCGGCCGGCTCCGCGGCTACCTTGGGGCCCTCGCGGCGCGGGGCGTGCACCTGCCCCCGCAGGCGATCTGCGTCGGCCCGGCCAGCATCGAGGGCGGCATCGCGGTGATGCGCCGCGCCTTCGAGGACGGGCTGCGTCCCACGGCCGTCCTTGCGATGTCGGACGCCATGGCGATCGGCGTCCTGCGCGCCGCCCGGGAGATGGGCCTCCGGGTGCCGGAGGACATCTCGGTCGTCGGCTTCGACGACATCGACATCAGCCAGCACACGAACCCCCCGCTGACGACCGTGCACCAGCCGATCCGCCGCAAGGGCGAGAGCGCGGTGCGCCTTCTCCTGGCCGTCGTCGAACGACGGGATCTACGTCCTGAACACCTCCGGCTCGAGACGCGGCTCATCATCCGCGGCTCGACCGGTCCGGCGCCGCGCAGGCGGCAGGAGGTGGTCCAGGCTCGAAGCTAGGCCTCGAGCGGCAAGCGGATGCGACCGACGCACCCGCCGGCATGCCGCACCAGTCCCCTGAGGTGGCACGCCGAACGCCGTTCGGCGACCGACGCCGGATCCGACTCACCACGTGGCGGGCCGGCAACTGATCCAGGTACCAATCGTTGGAGGAGAAACAGCAACCGATGAACGCCAAGTTCCGGATCGCGTCCCTGCTCGCGGCTTCCGCGATCATCGTCGGCGCGTGCAGCGGCAGCGCCGCCACCACCGCCCCGGCCACCGCCGCCCCGGCACCGACCACCGCCGGCGCCACCACCGCCCCGGCCGAGTCCGCAGCGGCGACCACCGCCCCGACCGCGGTCGCGTGCTCGACGGATCCCGTCAAGCTCGCCATGTGGACGAAGGAAGGCGATCCCAGCCTCGCCTACGTCAAGGACCTCGCCGCCCGCTACACCACGGCCCACCCGAACGTGACGTTCGAGGTCACGAACAAGGACGTCGAGGTCCTCCGCGAGGACTTCCAGACGGCCAGCCTCGCCGGCGCCGCCCCCGAGATCCTGTGGACCGTCGCCGACCACATCGGCCCGTTCACCGCGGCCGATCTCATCACCCCGCTCGACGACATGGTCGACGGCTCCAGCTACTTCCCCCTCGCGGCGACGATCGCCACGGCGGACGGCAAGCTCTGGGGCGCACCGATCTCCTTCGGCAACCAGCTGATGCTGTACTGGAACAAGGCCCTCGCCGGTGACACGGCCCCGGCCGACAGCGATGCCCTGGTCGCCAAGGCCAAGGAGCTCACCAAGGCCCCGAACTACGGCCTCGTCTTCAACCAGACCGAGTCCTTCTGGCTCGTTCCGTTCCTGGGCGGCTTCGGCGGCAAGGTGTTCGCGGACGACGGCAAGACGCCGACCCTCAACACCGACGCCATGACCGGCGCCCTCAAGTTCATGTACGACCTCAAGTTCACCAACAAGGTGACGCCGTCCGAGGCCGACTACGCGACTGCCGACGGCCTGTTCAAGGACGGCAAGGCCGCCATGATCATCAACGGCGACTGGGCCATGGCCGACTATGTCAAGGCGCTCGGCGACAAGCTCGGCGTCGGCCCGATCCCGCAGATCACCGGCAACCAGTGGCCGGCCCCGTACGTGGCGGGTGCGTTCTTCATGGCCTCCAAGGCCGTGGGCGACGACCCCAACCTCAAGTGCGTGGTGAGCGACTTCTTCAAGTGGGCCACCGCGAAGGACGAGCAGGTCAACATGGTGAAGGTCCTGCAGCGCCTCCCCGGCAACGCCGCTGCGTTCGCCGACCCGATCGTCACCGGTAATGCACTCCTCGCCGGCGCCGCCGCCGCCGCCGCCAAGGGCGTACCGCAGCCGACCAACCTCGAGATGCGCTGCGTGTTCGACTCCATGACGGCCGGCGTCCGTGACATGTTCACGGGCAAGAGCAGCGACGTCGCTGCCATCGCCAAGACCATGCAGTCCTCTGCGGAGACCTGCATCGCCGCCCAGTAGCTGACGGGCGGGCCCCGGGACACCGTCCCGGGGCCCGCATCGCCCTCGCCTCGCCCAAACGCGTCCCGTCCTCTCCGCCCAGGCATTCCAGGGAGGATTCGTTGAGCACCGCGGTGATCTGGAACGCCATCGGCCAGGTCGGGCTGACCCTCGTCGTCATCGCCGTGATCGTGGCGGTGCTCGAGGTCGGTCTCTATCTGCTGCTGGTCAAGACGCTCAAGACCAAGCACGCCATCCCCATCATGCTCGTGGCGCCCGCGGCGCTCGGCCTGGCGGTCCTCATCGTGTGGCCGCTGATCTGGGAGCTCCGGATCTCGTTCACGAACATGAGCCTGAAGAACTTCAAGGATCCGCAGTTCGTCGGGTTCGCGAACTACATCGCCGTCTTCACGGAGCCCGTCCTCAAGCTCACGACGTTCTGGCAACTCCTGGCCCAGACGATCATCTGGACCGTGATCAACGTCACCTGCCACGTCGGCTTCGGCATGGCGCTCGCGCTCCTGCTCCATCGCAAGATGCGCGGCAAGGGCATCTACCGGGCCCTGATCATCCTGCCCTGGGCCATCCCGCAGATCATCGCCCTGCTCGTGTGGCGCACGGAGTTCAGCTTCGAATACGGCAGCGTCAACCAGATGCTGGGGTTCTTCGGGATCTCGCCGATCCCGTGGCTGTCCGATCCGTTCTGGAACTTCGCGGCCATGATCTTCGTGAACGTGTGGCTCGGCATCCCGTTCATGATGGTCCTGATCCTGGGCGGCCTCCAGAGCATCTCGCCCGAGTTCTACGAGGCGGCGGAGATCGACGGTGCCAGCAGCCGCCAGTCCTTCCGCGCGATCACGATGCCGCTGCTGCGTCCCGTGCTGACGCCGGCGATCATCCTGGGCACGGTGTGGACGTTCAACAACATCAACGTCCCATTCTTCATGAACCCGAACGAGCTGGAGACGAGCGACATCCTCGTGACGGCGGTGTTCCGCCAGGCCTTCCAGTACAACCGCTACGGTGACGCCGCGGCGTTCGCGTTCATCATCTTCCTGATCCTGCTGGCGTTCACGGTGTTCTACATCCAGAAGACCGGCAGCCTGAAGGGGGCGTACGAATGAGCAATGCCTTCCAGTCTCCGGCCGGGGCCGCACGGGTCGTCAAGAAGAACCGCCGCGGCAACATCTTCATGGGCGGCCGGGAGGACAAGCCGCTCAAGAGGCTGGTGATCCACCTGGCCCTCGTGGTGGCCGCGATCATCGCCTTCTTCCCGATCATGCGCGTCTTCAGCGTCGCGCTGAGGCCGAGCAACTCGATCCTGTCCACGGACCTCTCGCCCATCCCCGCGGGCGCCACCTTCAGCGCCTTCGAGCATGTCCTCACGGAGACGGACCTGCCGCTGTGGCTGTTCAACAGCCTCGTGATCACCATCGGCACCTCGATCGTCGGCCTGATCATCGCGGCCACCGGCGCGTACGCCTTCAGCCGGTTCAAGTTCCCGGGGCGCGGCGTCGGCCTCACGCTGCTGCTGGCCACCCAGCTCATCCCGGCCGCGATGCTCCTGGTGCCGCTGTACATCCTGGCCGTCAACTTCCATCTCGCGAACAGCTACGTGGGCATGGTCATCGGCCTGTCCGTCACGTCGGTGCCATTCAGCATCTGGATCCTCAAGGGCTACTACGACACCGTGCCGATCGAGCTGGAGGAGGCCGCCCGCATCGACGGCTGCTCGCAGCTGTCCGCGTTCTACCGCGTGCTGCTGCCGCTCTCCACGCCCGCCCTGGCGATCGTCTTCCTGTTCAACTTCCTCGCGGCCTGGAATGACTACTTCCTGGCCCGGATCCTGCTCAGCAAGGACACCATGTGGACCTGGACGCTGGGCCTGTCCCGGTTCCAGGCGCAGTTCCAGACCCAGTGGAACGACCTCGCCGCGTCGTCGATCATCATCGCGGTGCCGGTCGTGCTGCTGTTCCTCTACTCCTCCAAGTGGCTCGTCTCCGGCGTGACCGCCGGCGGCGTCAAGGGGTAGCCACCCGTCGCCGGCTCCGCCGGCTCGTCGGAAGCGCAACGGAGCAGGCCGGGAGTTCATCCCGGCCTGCGTCCCGTCACCGGGCGGTCAATCCGTCCGGCCCGCACTGAGGCCCGTCGCATGCCGATCGACACCCCGGCCTGGGTGAAGGACGCCGTCTTCTACCAGGTCTTCCCGGACCGGTTCGCGCGCAGCGGCCGCGTCCACGCGCCAGGCCCCCTGGAGGCCTGGGACTCCGCGCCCACCCGCAGCGGGTTCAAGGGCGGCGACCTGTACGGGGTGGTGGATCACCTGGACCACCTAGCCGGGCTGGGCGTCACCGCGATCTACCTGAACCCGATCTTCTCGTCCGCCTCCAATCACCGGTACCACACGTACGACTACCTCAAGGTGGACCCGCTCCTGGGCGGCGACGACGCCCTGCGGGAGCTGCTGGACGCGGCGCACGCACGGGGCATCCGCGTCGTCCTCGACGGCGTGTTCAACCATGCCTCCCGCGGGTTCTGGGCGTTCCACCACGTGCTGGAGTGCGGCCTCGCCTCGCCGTACGTGGGCTGGTTCCACGTGAACCACGACTACCTGAGCAGCGGTCGCACGCTCGACGCGTACCCGGTGCGCGAGCTCCCGAGGCTCGATCACGCCGAATCGCCGTGGCTGACCCGGACGGGGGACTGGTCCTTCCGGGAGCTCGGCTACCGGGCGTGGTGGGACCTCCCAGCGCTCCCGAAGCTGAACACGGACAACCCCGAGGTCCGCGAGTACCTGATGCAGGTCGCGGAACACTGGATCCGTTTCGGCATCGACGGCTGGCGCCTGGACGTCCCGGACCAGATCGAGGATGACGACTTCTGGCGCGAGTTCCGGCGCCGCGTGAAGGCACTCAACCCGGAGGCCTACATCGTCGCCGAGATCTGGAGCCTGGACCCGAGCGTCCTCCGGGGCGACATGTATGACGCGCTGATGAACTACCCGCTGGGGGCCGCGGCGGTGTCCTTCGCCGGCGCGGGCCGGATCGACCGGGCGGTGGCGGACACGCACGCCGGCGTCGGCGCCTTCGTCCATGACGACGACGACGGGCCCGCGTTCGCGCGCCGGCTGACCGGGATCATGAGCGCCTACCCGCCCGAGGTGGTCGCGGTCCAGCTCAACCTGCTCGACAGCCACGACACGCCCCGGATCCTGTCGATCTGCAGCGGCGACACCGCGTCGGTGAAGATCGCGACGCTGGTGCAGATGACCGTCCCGGGTGCGCCGTGCATCTACTACGGCGACGAGATCGGCATGCCGGGTGGCTTCGATCCCGACTGCCGCCGGACATTCCCGTGGGATCGCCCGGAGACCTGGGACCGGGACCTGCTGGCGTACGTCTCCGCCGCCATCCGGCTCCGCCGGGACCACGCGGTCCTCCGCAGCGGCTCGTTCCGGATCGTTGGCGCCGCGGGCCCGGTCATCGCGTGGATGCGCACATCGGCGGACGGCGACGCGGCACTGGTCGCGCTCAACAACGGCGAGGCTCCGGGGCCGCTCGCCATCGACATCCCGGCGCTCGCCGGGAGAACGCTCCGTCCGAACCCCCTGCCCGGCGACGAGCCGTGCGAGCCACTCGAGACAGGGGCGGGATCCATCGTCATCAACGTGCCCGCCCGTTCGGGGCGGGTGTTCACCACCTGAGGTCCAGCCGTGCCGATCATCACCCCGGAGTGGGTCAGGGACGCCGTCTTCTACCAGGTCTTCCCGGACCGGTTCGCGCGCAGCGGCCGGACCGAGATGCCCGGTCCCCTCGAGCCGTGGGACTCGGCCCCGACCCACCACGGGTTCAAGGGCGGTGACCTGTACGGGATCGCTGATCGCCTGGACTACCTCGCGGACCTGGGCGTCACCGCGATCTACCTCAACCCGATCTTCGCGTCCGCCTCCAACCACCGGTACCACACGTACGACTACCTCCAGGTGGACCCGCTCCTGGGTGGCAACGACGCCCTGCGCGAGCTCCTCGACCGGGCTCATACCCG
>Ga0302263_10001134_pt1 | contig 10204 bp, 9 predicted proteins | sample II_Fen_N1_4_FD_194564 | JGI IMG/M metagenome (GOLD analysis project Ga0302263, IMG submission 194564) | Peat permafrost microbial communities from Stordalen Mire near Abisko, Sweden - II_Fen_N1_4 | ecosystem: Environmental > Terrestrial > Soil > Wetlands > Permafrost | place: Sweden: Abisko... | reverse complement strand
GAATGAGCGACCGTGTCGATTTGTTGTGACGGTCAAACAGTTGTTTGAAACATACGTTTACGCCCAAATCTTGTCAAGCGCCGATCTTTTGCCGTTCGTCATCACTGTTCGGGAATGGCGGACGCAGCGATGCGCAACGCCGTTGACCGAGCAACACGCCGTATCGGAAAGATTATTTTTGGCAAGAAGGACTTACACAGCAAAACGCCGCGAATGTTCGCGGCGTCGCAGGTGCAGATTCAGCGAGGAATCAGGCGAACGTATCGATCAGCGTACCGAGCATTTCATCGGATGCCTTGGCCACCCTGGCCCCCAGCTCAACCTGAAATTTGCCTTGGGACAGCTCGACCACGTTGCTGGCCAGGTCCGATTGCTGACTACGATCGACCGAACGCAACCGATCGACTTGAGCTTCTGAAGATTGGCTGGTCACCGAGCGCTCGATCGTCGAGTTGGCGATCTGACTGGCGGCCTGGTCGACACGGTTCTGCCCTGTCTGAATAGTGCTCAGACCGGCATAAAAAGCGGTGCTTCCTGAGATTTCCATGGGAGAACCCGTCTTTGCAAAGGATCAATAGTGCGCATTGAACCAGAGCCGGCGGCAAAACACCCGACAAAAACACTAATGGCACAGTGCCTTGTCATAGGCAAAGTCTAGTCAAGCAGATCCAGTTGAAGATGCTCCGCCACCGCTTCAGCCGTCACCACCTTGAGTTTCGGCACACGTCCCAGGCACGGCGCCGGGATTCGTTCGGCGAGGGTCGCCAGGTTTTCTTCCAGCCGCGAGGTTTTCGGATCGATGATGTTGGCCACCCAGCCTGCCAGTTGCAAACCGTCCCGGGCAATCGCCTCGGCCGTTAGCAACGCATGGCTGATGCAGCCCAGGCGCACGCCAACCACCAGAATCACCGGCAGGTCCAGCGCTATCGCCAGGTCGGACAGATTGGCCTGATCCGCCAATGGCACGCGCCAGCCACCGGCCCCTTCGATCAGGGTGAAATCGGCCTGCCTGTCGAGAATCTGCCGCATCGGTGCCAACAGGGACTGCACCGTCAACGCCACGCCCGCCTCACGCGCGGCCAGGTGCGGGGCGATGGCCGGTTCGAACGCCACCGGGTTGACCTGTGCATAAGTCAACGGCAATGAACACTCCGCCAGCAGCGCCAATGCATCGGCATTGCGCAAGCCCTTGGGGGTGACCTCGCAACCGGAAGCGACCGGCTTGCCCGCCGCGGTGCTCAGGCCCGCCGAACGCGCCGCATGCAGCAACCCGGCGGCCACCGTGGTCTTGCCGACATCGGTGTCGGTGCCGGTGATGAAATAGGCTGCACTCATAAGGGTTTCTCCAAAACGGCATACACCACTTGATAAGTCGCCGGCAGTCCCTGGGCCTGACGAAACTGCTCATAAGCCTCAATCAAACCCAGGATCCGCGCCCGGCCGGTCAAACCGCCCGGCCGACCAGGATTCAGATTATGCGCCCCCAGCGCCTTGAGCTCATGGGTCAGGCTGCGCACATCGGGGTAATGCAGCACATGGGGCCGGGTTTCCAGGCTGATCGCCTGCAGACCACTGGCCGCGCACAAGCGTTGATAAACCGCGAACTCGCGGAAGCGGTTGACGTGAACCATGCCGTCCACCTGCCGCCAGCTGTCACGCAGTTCAAACAACGTGCCCACGCACAGACTAGCAAATGCGAAAACACCGCCCGGCTTCAGCACGCGCCTGGCCTCGCCGAGCACCGACGCGAAGTCCTCGCACCACTGCACTGCCAGGCTGGAGTAGATCAGATCGCAGGTCGAATCCTGTAGCGGCAAACGCTCGGCATCGCCCGCGATGAAATGCGTGGCGCCGCCCAGCGGCCGGGCATGCTTGAGCATGCCTTCGGCGATATCCAGCGCCACGCCGTGACTGGTGGGAAACCGCTCGCCCAGCGCACGACTGAAATGCCCGGTGCCACACCCGAGATCCAGCCAACGCCCCGGAACGAAATCATCCGGCAAACGACGCAGCAACTGGCTGCCAACGTCACGCTGCAACTCGGCCACACTGTCGTAGCTCGCCGCCGCACGGGAAAAGGACGCCGCGACCTGGCGCTTGTCGGGCAAACCGCCGGGTGGAACGGGTAGGGATAAATCAGTCATCACCGGACTCATGCAAAAAGGCCTGGATCGCCCCCGCCACACCGTGGGGGTCTTCCAGAAGAAACGCGTGGCTGGCCTGTTCAATCAGACCGATTTCGATATCCGGCAGCAACGCCAGCAAGTCGCCCGCCGCTTCGGCCGGCACCAACCCGTCGAGCCCGGCGAACAGATGCAACTGCGGGCCGCGAAACGCCTGCAACGCTGGCCGGGTGTCCAGTTGTGCGAGCAACTCCAGGCCACTCATCAACACCGGCACCGACGTATGGGGCGCGCCACCGAGCAACAAACGCGACAAGCCGCGCGGGTCTTCGGCACCTTGCGCGCAGAGCAGTGAAAAGCGTTTCAACGTCATCCGTGGGTCGGCGGAACAGCCTGCCAGAAACGCATCAAAGGTTTCGCCGGGCATCGCACTCGGCCACTGTTCATGGGCGACAAAGGACGGGTTGCTCGCCAGGGTCAGCAAGCCGCAGCAACGATCACCGCGACGCGCCGCCAATTCGCAAGCGAGCATGCCACCCAGGGACCAACCGCCGAGCCAGGCGTCCTGCGGCAGCGTCGAGTCGAGTTCGTCGAGCCATTCTTCAAGATCGCTCGACTCCAGCTCCGGCAGCGGCTCGATCTCCACACGCAGGCGCTCGTCCAGGCCCTGCAACGCCGCTGCCAAGGGTTCCAGCGGTGAAACGCCGAGCCCCCAGCCGGGTAGCAGAATCAGTCGATCACGCATGGCTTGGCTCCGGTCCCAGTTGCTGAAAACAATCGGCCAGTCCCTCTAGCAATAGCTGCACCTGCGCCTCGCTATGGGCGGCGGTCAGGGTCACGCGCAACCGGGCGCTGCCGGCGGGCACGGTCGGTGGGCGGATCGCGGTCACCATCAGGCCGCGCTCGCGCAACATCTGCGACAGGCGCACCGCGCGCCCGGCGTCGCCAACCATGATCGGCTGGATCGGCGTGAAGCTGTCCATCAACTCCAGGCCGATCTGCTCGGCACCTCGGCGGAATTGGCTGATCAGCGTTTTCAGATGCTCACGCCGCCAGTGCTCGCTGCGCAGCAGCTCCAGGCTTTTCAGGGTGGCGCAGGCCAGGGCCGGAGGCTGGCTGGTGGTGTAGATGTAGGGGCGGGCGAACTGGATCAGGCTTTCGATCAGTTCCTCACTGCCAGCGACAAAGGCGCCTGCGGTGCCAAACGCCTTGCCAAGGGTGCCGACCAGCACCGGCACCTCGTCCTGGCTCAGGCCGAAATGCTCGACGATGCCGCCGCCGTTGGCCCCCAGCGGACCGAAACCATGGGCGTCATCGACCATCAGCCAGGCGCCTTTGGCCTTGGCTTCCCGGGCCAGCGCCGGCAAGTCGGCGATGTCGCCGTCCATGCTGAACACGCCGTCGGTGACCACCAGCGTATTGCCGGTCGCCTTCTCAAGGCGCTTGGCCAGGCTCACCGCGTCGTTATGCAGATAACGGTTGAAGCGCGCGCCGGACAACAGCCCGCCATCCAGCAAAGACGCGTGATTGAGCCGGTCTTCGAGCACTGTATCGCCCTGCCCCACCAACGCTGTCACTGCGCCGAGGTTGGCCATGTAGCCGGTGGTGAACAGCAAGGCGCGTGGACGACCGGTCAGGTCGGCCAGCGCTTCTTCCAGCGCGTGATGGGGGCCGCTGTGACCGATCACCAGATGCGAGGCCCCGCCGCCGACGCCCCACTTCGACGCGCCAGCGCGCCAGGCCTCGATCACTTGCGGGTGATTGGCCAGGCCCAGGTAATCGTTGTTACAGAACGCCAGCAACGGCTGACCATCGACCACCACTTGCGGGCCTTGCGGGCTTTCAAGCAGCGGGCGCTGACGATAGAGATTTTCGGCACGACGGGCAGCAAGGCGTGCGGCGAGATCGAAAGACATGCAGGCCTCGATGGTCAGGTTTCAGAAGCAATCGCGGTTCCGTGTGGGAGCGAGCTTGCTCGCGATGGGCTTGAGGACGCCGCGGGGTATCAGATTTTCCGCGTCATCGTTGACGACCATCGCGACGGTGCGACGATTCGACAGGCTCGCTCCCACAGTGTTTTGCATTCCAACAATGGAACAGGTGCAGTCATCAAACCGCCGCGTTATAGAACTGCTCGCTGCTCTTCTGCTCCACCAGCGCCTGCTCGATGGCGGCCTGATGAACTTCGTCCGAGTGCTCTTCGCGGGCTTCGGGCAGGATGCCCAGACGCGAGAACAACTGCATGTCCTTGTCGGCCTGCGGGTTGGCGGTGGTCAGCAATTTCTCGCCGTAGAAAATCGAGTTGGCGCCGGCAAAGAACGCCAGGGCCTGCATCTGCTCGTTCATGGCTTCGCGGCCGGCGGACAGGCGCACGTGGGATTTCGGCATCAGGATCCGCGCCACGGCGAGCATGCGGATGAAGTCGAACGGGTCGACGTCGTCGGCATTTTCCAGCGGCGTTCCGGCGACTTTCACCAGCATGTTGATCGGCACCGACTCCGGATGCTCCGGCAGGTTGGCCAGCTGGATCAGCAGGTTGGCGCGGTCATCAAGGGACTCGCCCATGCCGAGAATGCCGCCGGAGCAGATTTTCATCCCCGAATCACGTACGTACGCCAGGGTTTGCAGGCGCTCGCTATAGGTGCGGGTGGTGATGATGCTGCCGTAGAACTCAGGCGACGTATCGAGGTTGTGGTTGTAATAGTCGAGGCCAGCCTTGGCCAGGGCTTCGGTCTGTTCCTGATCCAGGCGACCGAGGGTCATGCAGGTTTCCAGGCCCAGGGCTTTTACGCCTTCGACCATCTTCAGCACGTAAGGCATGTCTTTGGCCGACGGATGTTTCCACGCCGCGCCCATGCAGAAACGGGTCGAACCGATGGCCTTGGCGCGAGCGGCCTCTTCGAGGACCTTCTGCACTTCCATCAGTTTTTCTTTTTCCAGGCCGGTGTTGTAGTGACCGGACTGCGGACAATATTTGCAATCTTCCGGGCAGGCGCCGGTCTTGATCGACAGCAGGGTCGATACCTGCACGCGGTTGGCGTCGAAATGCGCGCGGTGCACCGTCTGAGCCTGGAACAACAGGTCATTGAATGGCTGAACGAAGAGTGCTTTGACTTCGGCCAAAGACCAGTCATGACGCAGGGTTGCAGAGGTGCTGGCGCTCATGGGTGTTTCCTTTGTTTTATGCTTGGCAAGCGCCGGGAACGGAACCCCGCAGGCGCATCACAGATGTTTCGGCATATTTAAGGAAGAGCGATGCGCTGTCAACCACGATACAAAGGACCGGTTTACAACTGGTTAAAAAACAAACAATCCTGTTTGCTGTGTGATGAGCGGACTGATGGCGTCACGCCGATCTGCATGGCCTGCGAAACCGAGCTGCCCTGGCTCGGCGATCATTGCCAGACCTGCGCCCTGCCCTTGCCCGCTGCCGGCCTGACGTGCGGCCAATGCCTGAACCAGCCGCCGGCCTTCGAACAGGTGATCGCGCCCTGGACTTACAGCTTCCCGATCGACAGCCTGATTACCCGCTTCAAGCACAGCGCCAAATGGCCATTTGGCCACCTGCTCGGCGAACTTCTTGCCCAATCGCTGCAACATCGCTTCGACAATGACCTGCCGCGACCCGACACGCTGGTAGCGGTGCCCCTGGCCGTCCGGCGCCTGCGCCAACGGGGGTTCAATCAGGCCGCCATGCTGGCGCGCTGGCTCGCTGCCCATCTCGATATACCTTCCGATGAGCAGTTGCTGTTGAGGACTCAAGACACCAGCGCCCAACAAGACTTGAATGCCCAGGCGCGCAAGAAGAACCTGCGCCACGCCTTTGCCCTGGCACCCGATGCGTCACCGAAGGGGCGCCATCTGGCGCTGGTGGATGACGTACTGACCACCGGCGCCACGGCGCACGCACTGGCCCGCCTGCTGATGGATGCCGGGGCCACCCGCGTCGACGTTTATTGCCTGGCGCGCACGCCCAAGCCTGGCGAGTCGCCGTGACTTGACTCCCGGGCCCCGAGCCGCCAACGTCCTCACCCTCGTCACAGCCCAAAGCGTCTTGCCATGTCCTTGCCTACGTTGTTGTCCCAGCACATTGTCCGCCGCCCGCAACGCATCGCCTTGCTGCAACACATCGCCGAGCAAGGTTCGATCACTCGCGCGGCGAAGAGCGCGGGGCTGAGCTACAAAGCCGCTTGGGATGCCATCGACGAGCTGAACAACCTCGCGCAGAAACCGTTGGTGGAACGCAGTGTCGGCGGCAAGGGGGGTGGCGGCGCCAAACTGTCCGCCGAAGGCGAGCGCGTGTTGCGCCTCTATCAGAAGCTGCAGGCGCTGCAGGCCCAGGTACTGGAGGCCGCCGAGGACGCCAGCGACCTCGACCTGCTTGGCCGGCTGATGCTCCGGACCAGCGCACGCAATCAGTTGCACGGTAAGGTCGCGGCCATTGAAACCCAGGGCTACAACGACCGGATTCGCCTCGAATTGGCCGCTGGCTTGAGCCTCGATGCGCAAATCACCCACGACAGCACCCTGCGCCTGGACCTGCAAACCGGGACCGAAGTCGTGGCCCTGATCAAGGCCGGTTGGCTTGAGGTGCTGGGCGGCGACGACGAGGCAACAGCCGGAAACAATTGCCTGGAAGGCGTGATCGAGGAAATTCTCGACGCCGAGGACGGCCCTTGCGAAGTGCGCATCGGTCTGCCCAACGGCCTGACACTCTGCGCACTGGCCGGGTCCCGGCATTTGCAATCACGCCAGTTGAGCACCGGAAAACCGGTACGCGTGCAGTTCTCGCCGTCCAACGTCCTGCTCGGCACACCGCTGTAAGGACAACTGCAACAAAAGCTTCATCGCCCATCATTAAGGTGACTGCAAAATTCGCAGGGAGCCTGATGTGAGCCTATTAAAAGACAACCAATCCACCGACCTCGAACAAATGGTCGGCCTCAGCCGTCGCGGTTTCATCAGCGCAGGCGCCCTGTGCGGTGCTGCGATGTTTCTGGGTGGCAACCTGCTGAGCCGCAGCGTACTGGCCGCCAGCGTCAGCGCCGGCACCAGCCAGTTACTGGGTTTCGACAGCATCCCCGCCGCCACCAGCGACGCGATCACCCTGCCGCCAGGCTACAAATCATCGGTACTGATCAGCTGGGGCCAACCGCTGCAGAAAAACGGCCCGGCCTTCGACCCGAGCGGCAATGGCACGGCCGAACATCAGGAAGTGCAGTTCGGCGACAACAACGACGGCATGAGCCTGTTCGAATTCCCCGGTGAAAAAGACCGGGCGCTGATGGCGATCAACAACGAATACACCAACTACCGCTACCTCTATCCCCACGGCGGCATGCCGCAGTCGGCGCAAGACGTGCGCAAGGCGCTGGCCTGCGAAGGCGTGTCGGTGATCGAGGTGCAGCGCAAGAACGGTCACTGGCAGTTCGTCCAGGGCTCGCACTACAACCGACGCATCCACGGCAATTCGCCGATCAGCCTGAGCGGCCCGGCCGCTGGCCACGACCTGTTGAAAACCAGCGCCGATCCACACGGCAAAAACGTCCTCGGGACATTCCAGAACTGCGCCAACGGCAAGACGCCGTGGGGCACGTACCTGACCTGCGAAGAGAACTTCACCGACTGCTTCGGCAGCAGCAATGCCGAACAGACATTCGATGCTGCACAGAAACGCTACGGCGCGGTGGCGACCAGTAAAGAAATCAACTGGCACCCGCACAACGAGCGCTTCGACCTGGCCAAGAACCCCAACGAACTCAACCGTCACGGCTGGGTGGTGGAGATCGACCCGTTCGACCCGAAATCGACCCCGGTCAAACGCACCGCGCTGGGCCGTTTCAAACATGAAAACGCGGCCCTGGCGGAAACCGGTGACGGTCGCGCCGTGGTGTACATGGGCGACGACGAACGCGGCGAGTTCATCTACAAATTCGTCAGCCGCGACAAAATCAACCACAAGAACCCCAAGGCCAACCGCGATCTGCTGGACCACGGCACCTTGTACGTGGCGCGTTTCGACGCCGGCGACGGTCATGCTGATCACCCCAAGGGCCAGGGTGAATGGATCGAACTGACCCACGGCAAGAACGGCATCGACGCCAGCAGCGGTTTTGCCGATCAGGCTGAGGTGTTGATTCATGCGCGCCTGGCCGCCAGCGTGGTCAAAGCCACGCGCATGGATCGCCCGGAGTGGATCGTCGTCAGCCCCATGGACGGCCAGGTTTACTGCACGTTGACCAACAACGCCAAACGCGGTGAAGACGGCCAGCCGGTAGGCGGTCCGAATCCGCGGGAGAAGAACGTCTACGGGCAAATCCTGCGCTGGCGCACCGACCACGACGACCATGGCGCGAACACGTTCGCCTGGGACTTGTTCGTGGTCGCGGGCAACCCGCAGGTGCACGCCGGGACGCCAAAAGGCGGATCGTCGAACATCACCGCCCAGAACATGTTCAACAGCCCGGACGGATTGGGTTTCGACAAGGCCGGGCGCTTGTGGATTCTGACCGACGGCGACATGAGCAATGCCGGCGACTTTGCCGGCATGGGCAACAACCAGATGCTCTGCGCCGACCCGAAGACGGGTGAGATTCGCCGCTTCATGGTCGGACCGATTGGGTGCGAGGTAACAGGGATCAGCTTCTCGCCGGATCAGAAGACGCTGTTCGTCGGGATTCAGCATCCTGGCGAAAACGGTGGATCGACCTTCCCCGAGCATTTGCCGAACGGCAAGCCGCGCTCTTCGGTGATGGCGATTACCCGCGAGGATGGCGGAATCGTCGGCGCCTGATCCGGCGTCATCGCGAGCAGGCTCGCTCCCACATGGTCAACACCGAACCTGTGGGAGAGAACTTGCTCGCGGTGACGTCAGCCCAAACCACACACATCTCAAGCCCAGTCACTAAAGAAGCCCCGTCTGCGCTACCATGCTTGGCCGGACGCGGCAGCCTGCTGCGCGCAGGAGTCAGCATGGCCCATCCGTTTGAAACCCTCACCCCAGACCTCGTGCTCGATGCCGTCGAAAGCATCGGCTTTCTCAGCGACGCGCGCATTCTGGCGCTCAACAGCTATGAGAACCGCGTCTATCAAGTCGGCATCGAAGACTCCGAGCCGCTGATCGCCAAGTTCTACCGTCCGCAGCGCTGGACCAACGAAGCGATTCTCGAAGAACACCAGTTCACTTTCGAACTCGCTGACGTCGAGGTGCCGGTCGTCGCGCCGTTGATCCACAACGGTGAAACCCTGCACGAACACAAAGGCTTTCGTTTCACCCTGTTCCCCCGCCGGGGTGGCCGTGCGCCGGAGCCGGGCAACCTCGATCAGTTGTATCGCCTGGGGCAATTGCTCGGGCGCCTGCACGCGGTGGGCGCGACCAAACCGTTCCAGCACCGTGAAGCCCTGGGTGTGAAGAACTTCGGTTACGACTCGCTGACAACCTTGCTCGAAGGCAACTTCGTCCCCCGCAGCCTGTTGCCCGCTTACGAGTCAGTGGCCCGCGATCTGCTCAAGCGCGTGGAAGAGGTCTACGACGCCACCCCGCACCAGAACATCCGTATGCACGGCGACTGCCACCCCGGCAACATGATGTGCCGCGACGAGATGTTCCACATCGTCGACCTCGATGACTGCCGCATGGGCCCTGCGGTGCAGGACATCTGGATGATGCTGGCGGGTGATCGCCAGGATTGCCTGGGGCAGTTGTCGGAATTGATGGACGGTTACAACGAGTTCCACGATTTCAACCCGCGCGAACTGGCCTTGATCGAACCGCTGCGCGCCTTGCGCCTGATGCACTACAGCGCCTGGCTCGCCCGCCGCTGGGACGACCCGGCCTTCCCGCGCAGCTTTCCGTGGTTCGGGACGGAAAGGTATTGGGGCGATCAGGTGTTGGCGTTGCGTGAACAATTGGCGGCCCTCAACGAAGAGCCGCTGAAACTCTTCTAAACAGCAGCGCCTCCTGTAGGAACGAGCCTGCTCGCGATGGTCGTGAACGATAACGCGGGGAACCTGATACCCCGCGGCGCCTTTGAGTTCATCGCGAGCAGGCTCGCGCCTACAAGGATCAGCACATCAGGAAA
>Ga0302263_10001130_pt1 | contig 10209 bp, 12 predicted proteins | sample II_Fen_N1_4_FD_194564 | JGI IMG/M metagenome (GOLD analysis project Ga0302263, IMG submission 194564) | Peat permafrost microbial communities from Stordalen Mire near Abisko, Sweden - II_Fen_N1_4 | ecosystem: Environmental > Terrestrial > Soil > Wetlands > Permafrost | place: Sweden: Abisko... | reverse complement strand
CTGCTGAGCCTGCTCCTCCCCGAGATGCCCAAGCGCCTCGAGGACGCACGGGAGCCGGTGGACCCGGACGCGGAGGTCGCCGCCGCCTAGACGCGACGTCGCCACGGGTTTCGGGTCCCGGGTGCTGGGCGAGTTCAAGGCGTCGTCGCAACACCGTCTTGTTGGGCCGAGTGTAGGAGGTCGTCGAGCACCTCAGCTGGCGTCCTCCAGTCGAGGGTCTTGCGGGGTCGGGTATTGAGCGCGAGGGCGACGGCGTCGAGATCGTCCCTGCTGTGCCGGGTGAGGCTCGTGCTCTTCGGGAAGTACTGGCGCAGCAGGCCGTTCGTGTTCTCGTTGGTGCCGCGCTGCCAAGGGCTGTGCGGGTCGCAGAAGTAGACCTCGACGCCGGTGTCGATCCGGAGCAGGGCGTGCTGCGCCATCTCTGGTCCCTGGTCCCAGGTCAGCGACCGCCGGAGCTGCTCGGGCAGCGTGCCGATGGCCTCGCGGATCGCGTCGCGCACGGCCTCGGCGCCGTGGCCGGCGGTCGCTGGACCGCCCTGGACCCGAGGCCGGGTGCCGTGGCCCGCCATGGGCGGCAGGTGCAGCAGCAGGGTGAACCGGGTGGTGCGCTCGACCAGCGTCCCGATCGCGGAGCCGTTGAGGCCGATGATGAGGTCGCCCTCCCAGTGGCCGGGCACGGCACGGTCCTCGGCCTCGGCGGGTCGCTCGCTGATCAGGACCTCGGGGGTGATGAAGGCCCTGCCGCGCCCTCCAGCGCGGGCGCGCGGGACGCGCAGTGCCCGTCCCGTCCGCAGGCACGTCACGAGCTCGCGCTTGAGGGCACCCCGACCCTGGACGTAGAGCGCCTGGTAGATCGCCTCGTGGGAGACCCGCATCGACGCATCATCGGGGAAGTCGACCCGCAGCCGGTGCGAGATCTGCTCAGGGCTCCAGGACTTCGCCCAGCGCCGGTCAGTCCCGCGGCCGTGCCGGCGGCCGCTGAACCGCACGGCCGGGCCCGCGACGGGCCCGCCGTCGGGCCGCTCGATGGTCCCCGCGAGCCGGTCCTCCACGTACGCGCGCAGCCGGTCGTTGACGGCGAGTCTCGCGACCTTCGGCCGCCTGGCGCGCCGGTCGGCGTGCACCTGGGCGGTCGTCGCCCGGTAGTGCACCCGGTAGCCGTTGACCGATGTGTTGCGCTCGAGCTCGCGCGAGATCGTCGAGGGCGGGCGGCCCAGCTGGCGGGCGATCTCCCGCACCCCGTGCTGCTGGGCGCGCAGGATGGCGATCTCCTCGCGGTCGGCGAACGACAGGTAGCGCCCCGAGGGCGGGACGAGCGACAGGGGCGGCATCCCGCCAGCCTGCCCGAACCAGCGCGACCCGACCGTGTCCGAGACCCCCGCCTGGACCGAGGCCTCGTCCGTGGTGGCGCCTCGAGCGATGGCCGTCCAGAACCGGACACGATGCTCACGCCGCGCAATCGGAGGCCTGCCGAGCATCTGCGCCCGGCCACGCGCACCCCTGAAGCCCCGCTTGGCAACGACCATCGCATGCACCTCCAGTACGAGGTGTTGCGACGACCGATGGAATCCGCCCAGGGCCGGGGGCCACCCCCGGTATCCTCCGTGCAGGGTCCCACCACGCGAGCACACTGGGAGAGCCGTTCATGGGCGAGGCCAGCCGACGCAAGAGGCAGCGCAGCACCACCGGGGAGTCCCAGGCCGATCCGCGCCTGGCCACCTCGATCCGCGAGCTGCGCGAGGCCCTGGTGGCCCTTGCTCGCGCGATCCGCCACGACATCGACGACACGCCGGCGCGGGCGCGCGTCGGGGAGGCCGCCGCGACCATCGCGGACCTCGTGGACCTCGACGGCGAGGCCGCCGGCCGGCTGATGCGTGGCATGGACCGCGCCGAGCGGACCTTCGTGGCCACGGCCGCCGCGCTTGCCGACGGGCTCCATCCCGTGCCGGAGGGGGAGGCCGCGCCGGCGATCGCCGAGGACGACGCCGAGGAGGCCGTCGCGCAGCTGATGGCCTTCGAGGAGCTCCCGCTCGGCAGCCGCCTCGGGGCCGTGATCAACGACCGCGAGATCGCCGCCTTCGTGGCCGCGGCGGTGACGGTGATGGGGCCGGGCTGGGACCCCTTCGACGGCGATCCGCTCGACCTGCTCGACAGCGGCGCGGTCACGGCCGGCCTCGCCGCGATCCGGGCGACGCTGCTGGTCGGCGAGGCCCTCGCGGACGACGGGCGCCTGGCCGCGATGCGCCACGCCATCGAGGTGGCGGGCCTGGCGATCACGGGCGCTGACCCGGGGGTCCGCGACCTCCTCTCCGACGAGGCCGCGAGCCCGGCCTGGCTGCTGGCCCGTGCCTTCGGCGCGGGCGCGGCGGCTCCCGTCGGATCGTCGCGGATCGTCCGCCGCGTCGGCCCACAGCTGCCGCTCGCCTTTGCGGCGGGCGCGGGTGGCCCACGGTGGGCCGCGGGGCTGGAGACCGAGGCACTGTTCGCGACCCAGGTCGGGCAGCTCGCCGCGGCGCTGGCCCAGGTCCCCGACGACGAGCGGCGGGCGGCGCTCGACATGGAGTTCGTCCTGGCCGCCTTCGCGGCGGGGCTGGCCTGGCGCCACGCCCGGGAGGACGCGTGGCTTGATCCCTGGGACGTGGCCGCCACGACCGCGCACGACGCCCCGACCGAGGCCCCGGGGCCCGGGGCGGACGACCCGGGGACCGGAGCGGAGACCGGGGCGCGCACCGGCGGGGCCTGACCCCAGCGGGTTGCGTCCCGCGCAAGTGGGCCGCCTCCCCTATCCTCGCCCGCATGTGGTCAGACATCGTCCTCCAGCGCGAACCCGACGGCAGCATTCCCGATGAGATCCGGAGCAACCTCGCGGGACGGTCCGAGGCGGAGGCACGGGCCGCCGTCGCCTACGTCGAGGCACACGAGGACCGGATCGCGGAGATCGCGGGCGACCGGAACCGCGACGATGAGGCGCGGGCCGCGTTCCGCGAGGCGCAGCGTGTCCGCGAGCTCCTGCGGATCCGTGCGTACACGTCCGAGACCGCGCGGATCTGGACGACGCTGCCGTTGCCGGAGCAGGAGCTGCTCCTGGGCCGGGCCGAGCTCGCCGGCCTCGGCCGCCACCGCGCCATCGCGCTCGCGGCCGTCGGAACGATCCTCAACCAGCTCGTCGTGGCGCGCCTCGTCGCCCTGGCAACCGAGACGAAGGGCGCAACGGCGTCCGTGGGAGAGGCCATGGTCGCGCTGCCGATCGCGTTCCAGCTCGAGGTGATCCACGAGACGGGCGCGGACCTGCGGGTCCAAGGCGAGCTGCTGCGGACGCTGGAGGGCGCGGCCGCCGCGTCGGCCTAGGGCCTGCCCTGCCGCCGGTCGCTCCGGCGAGCGTCGACCTCGCTCCTGGGCATCGTGATGATCCGGCCGCCACAGCGGCACCGCTTGCTCGACGTCTCGGCACGTTCGAAGGTGGTCTTCAGGCACGTCGCGCAGACCGCGACCTCACCGATCTTCATGCTCCCACCCTACCGCCCCGACGCTGCGGATGCCACGACCCGGCGCCACGGCCGGTGCCCAGCCAGGGCGGCCCTGGTCGTCGACCGAGTGCGCCCGTGGACGCGAGGGCGCATGATGGGGGTCGCCCCAAGCAGCCCAAGAAGCCGGAGGTCTCACCCGTGGACAAGAAGGCGAAGCAGCCCAAGAAGCCGAAGACGGCGACGTCGAAGGCGAAGGGGACGTCCAAGACCACCTAGGACGCGCGCCGGGCCTCCAGGCCCCTGCCCCAGCCGCACGTCGCACGGCAGCGCCGGGCGGTTGTTGTCGTGTGCCCGGCGCTCCTAGGCGGCGCCCACCCGGCGCGGGCCTACCCGCGCCGGGTCCCCGGGCTGACCCGTGGGCAGCGCCCGCAGGTGCCAGGGGGTCGACACCGGGGTCGACACCGGGCACGTCCATGGCACGATGCCGTGCAACGCCCCGCCACGGTCCACTGCCGCAGCAACGGCGAGGACATCTGTGTCCGCCTCGAGAGCGGCACGCCACCCGCACCGCATGCCGCCAGGGCGGGCACGAGCCGGCCCCGGTGCTCGTGCCGAGCGCGTCGATTGCCAGGCGTCTCGCCCACGGGAGGGCCGGGCCGCACGCGAGATCCGCGGGCTCGATCCGCGCGTACTGGCCCTCAGAAGACGATCGGATTCCCGGCTGAGCGAAACCTCTGGGCCAGATCCTGACTCGTAGGCGTATAACCGCACGCCCGGAGTCACCATGGCCCAGCATTCGCGCCCCAGACAAGATGCCGGACCGGAACCGGTCTTCGCCCACCCCCTGACCACCGCCGCCGGGACGATCGTCGCCCCGGACGCGGGTCGATGGTCGGGCTCGCCACGACATGCGTATGCGTGACGCTCGGCCCGCGCCTGAGGCACGGTCCCCCGTGCCCGTCGGTCCCACGCGGCCGAGAACCAGCTTGCCCCAGCGGCGTCCCCTGATCCTGGCCTCGGGCATCACCGTCATCGCGGCGGCGTTCGCCCTCAATATCTCCGGCGGTCACTCGCCGTTCGCAGCGGTCGCCGTAGCCGACCAGCCCATCGCGGAGCTCGCGGTCGCAGCCCCCGATCCCACGACAACACCCGAGGCCATCGCGCTCAGCGACGAGACCGCCACCCCCGATGACCCATCGCCGACGCCGCGCCCGGCGAAGGTCAAGGCCGCCTCTACCCCAAGACCGAGGGTGGCGGCGGCGGCTTCGCCGGCGACCGCGCCGTCGAAGCCCAGGCCCACGGCGAAGCCGACGCCCAGGCCCACCGCGAAGCCGAAGCCCACCCCGAAGCCGACCGCGGCACCGGCCCAGGACACGCCGACCCTTGCGGTCGACGTCCGGAACGGCAACCCGGCCCTCTCCTGGACGACCTGCACGAGCGAGGCCTTCAAGGCCTACGCCGTCGTGCGCTCGACGGACAGCGAGATCCACTACCCGCCCGAGGACCACGACACGGTCGTGGCGATGGTCACGTCGCGCGCCGACACGCGCCAGGCGGACACCGGCGCCGCCGCCGGGGTCCGGGTCTGGTACCGGGTGTGGTGCCTGTCGAGAACCGACAACGAGTACAAGACGATTTGGAGGACACCCACCGTGTCTGTGACGCCGTGAAGACCGACCCCCGCACCGACGGCCGCGTTCCGTCGCTCGAGCCGCCCGTACGGCCCGTGCCTGTCTACGACCGCTCGCGCAAGCGGGCCGATCCCCTCCCGACGCGGGCGCTCGTGGTCGCAACCGGGATCGCGACGACCCTGGGCCTCGTGGTGATCCTCGTGCCACCGGACGCCCCGGTGGCAACCGGATCCACGACCGACGCCACCCAATCCGGGGGTGACGCCGCGTCGTTGCCCGGCGTCGCCGAGGCCGGCGTCACCGAGACCCCGGCGCCGTCCCCGTCCCCCGCGAGGTCGCCGAAGCCCAAGGTGACGGCCAAGTCCAAGGGCACGCACAAGACGAAGGCGACGCCGAAGTCCGTGGCGGCCACCAGGAACGCGCCGGCTTCCACGGCCAGGACGGCGGCGGCGACCGCCAAGCCCAGGGCGACCGCCAAGCCCACGCCCAGGCCGACCGCCAAGCCCACGCCCAGGCCGACCCCCAAGCCCACGCCCGTTCCCACGGGTGCCAGCGGGAAGAAGCCGTAGTGCAGGGGTACGCGCGGCGGCCAGCCATGGGTGGCTGGATCTCCGCGGTCGTCGGCGGAGCGGGCGACGCCACCGCGCTGGCCATCCTGGACCGGATCGCCGCCTGGGCCTCGTTCGTGACCCGCCACGACCCGGCCTCCGACCTGTCGCGCCTGAATGCGAGCCCGGTTCCCTCCGTCCGCGTGGGGCCCACCCTGGCCGCAGCGCTCCACGCGGCGGCCTCCGCCCGGCGCCTCACTGGCGGGATCGTTGACGCGGGCGTGCTCGAGGCACGCCGCCGGGCGGAGGCCGGAGAGCCCGCGGTGCCGGCCGGCCGCTGGTCCATCACGGGCGACGTTGCGGCGCGCGAGGCCGGCACCGGGCTCGACCTCTCGGGCATCGCCAAGGGCTGGATGGCCGACAGAGCGCTGTCGCTCCCGGGCATCCTTCGGCTGCCCGTGGCCCTCGTGGAGTGCGACGGCGACATCGCGGTCCGGTCCGACGGGTCCATCCCGTTCGAGATCCAGGTCGAGGACCCCCGTGATGCGGACCCGTCCCGCCTCGCCCCGATCACGAGGATCAGCCTCCCCGCGGGGATGCCGGTCCGCCTGGGCGTCGCGACGTCCGGGACCTACCGTCACCAGTGGGAGGGTCGGGCGCACATCGTCGACCCGGCCACCGGCGAGCCGGCGAACGCCGGGATCGTGAGCGCCACGGTGATCGCGCCGGACGCCATCGCCGCCGAGGCGCTCGCCAAGGTCGTCGTCCTGCGCGGTGCCGCCGCGGCCCCGATGCTCGCCGCGGTCGGGGCGACGGCCATCGCGCTCACGGATCGTGACACCCAGCTCCGGTTTCCCGGGATCGAGCGATGGATCGCATGACCACCCCGCCGGGGTCCATGGCCCCCATCGCGCCCGTGGCACCCTCGCGTCGCCGCCGGGACACGGCCCTCGGGGGGTCGCTGCTGGTTGCCGGCCTGCTGATCGGCGTGCTCGCCGGCCCGGCCGCCGGCGCGCTCGGCGAGATCAGCGGAGACAAGCTGTTCTGGACAGCGTCACGGCTGAGCGCGTTCCTGGCCTACCTGGCCTTCGCCGGGTCGGTGTGCTACGGACTCGGCATGGCGTCCGGGCTCATCGACGCGATCGCCGGCAGGCTGGTCTCGTTCACCCTCCACCAGGATCTCGCACTGGCGGGTCTCGCGTTCACCGCGGCCCACGTGTTCCTGTTGCTGGGCGACGCCTACATCGGCTTCGACATCCCCAGCCTCCTGATCCCGGGCCAGTCTCCGTACCGGACCCTCGCGGTGGCCGTCGGGCAGGTCGCGGCCTGGGCGGCCCTCGTCTTCGCCGTGTCGTTCTACGTGCGGGGTGTCATCGGTCCCAGGCTCTGGCGCAGCCTCCACACGCTGTCCGTGGTCGTGTTCGTGCTCGCCACGATCCACGGCCTGTTCGCGGGAAGCGACTCCGGGCTCGACGTGCTCTGGTGGGTCTATGTCGCGGTGAGCCTGGTCGTGGTGTTCCTGGCCGCGTACCGCGTTGCGAACCGCGGTAGCCGCAGGCTCCGCCCGGAACGCGTGGGCCGCTGATCGCCGACCGCCTACACTCCCGCCATGACGACACGGCGCGTGACCTGGCGGCGATCGGACGAGGTGACCTCGGACGAGGTGTGCACGATGACCGTCCGCGACGGCGGCCTCTCGCTGATCGGCACGGTCCTCGGGGCCGACGGCGGCACCCCCGTCCGGACGGAGTACCGCATCTTCGCCGACGGCACCGGGATGACCACCGCGGTCCACGTCCGCGACCTGCGCGGGTTCGAGCAGCGCTCCGTCACGTTGATGCGCGACGCGAAGGGCGGCTGGACGGTCGACGGGCTGCCCGCCCGCGAGCTCAAGGGGTGCACCGACGTCGATCTCGGCTGCAGCCCGGCCACCAATACGCTGCCGGTCCGCCGCCTGCGGCTCGGGGTGGGGGCGTCCCACACGATCAAGGCGGCGTGGGTGCGCTTTCCGGACCTCGTCGTGATCCCGGCCGCGCAGACGTACACGCGGCTCGACGAGTTCACCTACCGGTACGCCAGCGGCGCCTTCGAGGCGGATCTGACCGTCGACGATGCGGACCTGGTGACGTCGTACGCCGTTTGGCAGCGCACGGGCGTGGGCATCGGCCCGGAGGACACCGAGCCGCTGGACGCGCGCCGCTAGCGCTTCGGCGGGCCCTCGGCCTCGGCGGCCTGGTTCGTGGCCGGTGCCCCGGCGGCCTCCTGCGCCGCCCGGTACGCGGCCAGGTCCGCCTTGGCCTTGCGGTCCAGGAACGGGACCAGGCAGGGCGCCATGAAGAGGCCGGCGACGAGCACCGGGACGAACAGCATCACGATGCCGTCCGCCGCCTCGGGCAGGATCGCGCGCACGAGGAATGCGCCCACGCCATAGCCAAGCAGGCCGGCAGGCAGCGACAGGATCGCCAGGATGGTCGGCAGCCGCCGCTTCATCGGGTCCTCGTCACCTCCGCCGGCGTCCCTGGGCGGGGCTAGTAGCGGCGACGGGGCGACGTCTCTTCCTTGCTCGGCTTGGGCTCGCGTCCCGGGCGCGGAGGGCGCGGGAGGGTGCCGGGCGCCATGTCGGGCTGCCGCGGGATCGGGCCGCGTGCGTGCACAGCGGCGACCTCCCGGGCGAACTCCGCCGCCACGGGGGCCGGGATGCTGGCCTCCCAGGCTCGCTGGACCTCGGCCATCCGGACGTTCTCCGCCGCGCGTCGCTCGCGCTCTGCCTTCGAATGCTTGGTCATCTTGCCTCGATCTGGTGCCGGCCCGGGGTTCGGGACGTCGCCCGATCGTACGCGGATTGCGCAAAAGGCGCGAACGCGGCCCTGCCCTGCGAGCCAGCGTGGTCCGCGGACACGACGCGGGTCCTTGCGGGGCCGTCGCGGAAATCGTCGCTTCCGATGCCGTCCGAGGCCCCGGCCGGGCGTGTGCGACCCGTCCACGGCCCCGTACCCTGTGCACCGTGCGCGGTGCCCGCGATGGACGGGCGCGCGAGGACGGAGGGCAAGCACGTGGCCACCGCCGAAGAGACCGGCCAGAAGGTCCAGCGGATCCTCATCGGGGAGTACAACGACGTCCGGCTGACGAAGGACGGCGGGTTCGCCGTGCCGTTCGGCAGCTCGACCGCCTTCGTGGAGCCCACCGACTGGGCCGCCGACGCCGAGGGCAACCCCCGCTCGCTGGTCCGCATCTGGGCGCCGCTGGGCCGGGATGTCCCGCCCACGCCCGAGCTGTTCCGTTGGGCGGCCACCGAGGGCCAGTCCAAGTGGTTCGGCAGCGTCTCGGTCGTCGAGGGCGCTGAGGGCACGAACGCCTTCGTCATGTTCGACCATGCGATCCTCGGCGACTTCCTCGACCCGGCGGAGCTCATCAGCGCCGTGACGGCGATCATGGTCACGGCCGACGAGCTGGACGAGATCGTCCACGACAAGTTCGGCGGCAAGCGGTACACCGACCCCGACTGATGGGCTACCGCGACCAGGTCCGCGACGAGGCCGTCGCAGCCGCCAAGGCCTTCTCCCACCCCGAGGTCCAGCCGCGCCACCTCCTCTGGGGGCTCCTCGAGGTGCTCGACGCATCCGCGCCAGCGTCCGTCTCGCGGGCGGGCGCGCGCGCCCTCCTCCTGCCCCGGGGCACGGCCGTGGCGTCCCCTTCCGTGCCGGCCGCCATCGAGGAGCGGCTCGCCGGCGTGACGGGCCGCGAGACGGCCGTGGCGCTGTGCGCGGAGCTGGCCGGCGAGCTGCTCGGCGCCGGCCCGGCCGCGGACGCCGCCCCGGCTGCCGGCGCCGCCGCCACCGCGACGCAGTCCGAGGCAACGGCCGAGACGCCGGCCCCGAACCCGAAGCCGGCCGCGAAGGCCGACGCGATCCCGGCACTGCTCGCGGAGCTTGACGCGCTCGTGGGCCTCGGAACCGCCAAGGCGTCGGTCCGGCGGCTCATCGCCGTGCAGCGGCTCAACGCGGAACGCAGGGCGCAGGGCCTGCCCGAGGTGAGCGGCAGCCACCACGTGGTGTTCACGGGCCCGCCGGGAACCGGCAAGACCACCGTCGCACGCCTGCTCGGCCGCCTGTACGGGGCGATCGGCGTGGTGCGCTCGGGCCACCTGGTCGAGGCGTCGCGCGCGGACCTGGTCGCAGGCTACGTCGGCCAGACGGCGCTCAAGGTGCAGGCGGTCGTGGACAAGGCGCTCGGCGGCGTGCTGTTCATCGACGAGGCGTACGCGCTTGCCCGCGGCGACACCCAGGACTTCGGCGAGGAGGCGGTGGCCACCCTCGTCAAGCTCATGGAGGACCACCGCGACGACCTGGTCGTGATCGTGGCCGGCTACCCCGACGAGATGCGCACCTTCATCGACTCCAACCCGGGCCTCCGGAGCCGGTTCACCCACTACGTGGACTTCCCGGACTACTCCACCGACGAGCTGGTCCGAATCTTCGGGGCCATCGCGGCGCAGTCCAGGGTGGAGCTGGCGCCCGACGTGCTCGCCGCCTTGCCGTCGCTCGTGGCGATGGCGAAGGCCCA
>Ga0302263_10001129_pt1 | contig 10211 bp, 6 predicted proteins | sample II_Fen_N1_4_FD_194564 | JGI IMG/M metagenome (GOLD analysis project Ga0302263, IMG submission 194564) | Peat permafrost microbial communities from Stordalen Mire near Abisko, Sweden - II_Fen_N1_4 | ecosystem: Environmental > Terrestrial > Soil > Wetlands > Permafrost | place: Sweden: Abisko... | reverse complement strand
CGGCCTCGAGGGCCGCGAACAGGCGGAGCTTGGCGGATCGGTACCGCTCGAACGTGCCGTGGAGGTCGAGGTGCTCATGGGTAAGATTTGTGAAGATCGCAGCGTCGTAGGCGACCCCCAGGACCCGCTCCAGCTCCAGGGCGTGCGACGTCGTCTCCAGCACCGCCGCGACGTTCCCGTTGGCGACCATGGCCCGCAGCGTCGCCTGGAGCTCGGGCGCGCCGGGCGTCGTCACGTGCGCCTCGTGGCGCTCCCGCTCGGTTCCCACCTTCGTCTCGACGGTGCCGACCAGCCCCGTCCCCAGGCCGGCGGCCTCCAGGGCTGCGACCGCCAGGAAGGACGTCGTGGTCTTGCCGTCGGTCCCGGTGATGCCCACGACGCCCAGGTCGCGTGACGGGTCGCCGGACCACCAGCCGGCCGCGCGGGCGAGGGCCGTGCGAGCGCCGTGCACCACGAGCTGGGGGATCCCGGCGCCGGGGACCGCCCGCTCGACGATGGCGGCCGCCGCGCCGGCCCCGGCTGCCCGCGCGACGAAGTCATGGCCGTCCACGTGGAACCCGGACAGCGCGACGAACAGCGTCCCCGGGGTCATCGCGCGCGAGTCCTCGGTCACGCCGGTGACTGCGATGCCGGCGAGGGCGCCGGCGCCGGCCGGCAGGTCGTCGACCCGGGCTCCCGCCACCAGGCCGTCCGCGTCGAGACGCTCGAGCAGGCCGGCCAGCGGGCGCGGGCGCGTGGGCGCCGCCTCGGCGATGAGGCGCTCGACGGCGGTCGGGGTCCCGCTCACCCGGCCGCGCTCCTCTGGCCCAGGGTCCGGGACAGCCTCGTGGTGGCGCGGCCGGCGGCATAGCGCCATGCGCGGGCGACCCGCTCCTGGGCGCCCGCCAGCGCGACCCACTCGGCCCCGAACGAGCGCTTGTGCTCGTACAGGCCGAACGTCGGCTCGCCGGGCACCGGGACACGCCTCGCCCCCGCCACGTCCGCGCCGCCCAGGTCCATCTCGGTTCGCCGTTCCGAGACCGCGAGCTCGATCGCGCGCCAGCGCAGCAGGTGCATCGCGCCCGGGTGGTCCCGGCGGCGCTCGGCCCGGTCCGCCGAGTGCTGGGTGGAGAGCCGCGACCCGTGGCGGTACAGGACGAGGCCGCCCAGGACGTCGCCGTCGGCGGCGCCCTCACGGGCCTCGAGGTAGACGAGGTGCCCCGCGCCCAGCGCCCGGCGCCACCATGCGGTGAACTCGGCCGGACCGGCGAACCCGAAGCCGCGCCGGTCGCCGGTGGCACGGAGCAGCGTGTAGAAGCGGTCCAGGGCGACGGCCCCATCCTCCGTCGCACGGACGAAGCCGTCGACGTCGCCCGCGGCGGCGTCCCAGCGCAGGACCGCCACCCCGTCACGCTCCGCCCGGCGGATGCGCTGGCGTGTGGCCTTGGCGATGCCGTCGAAGACCGGGGAGGCGTCGCCGTCCGCGGGCAGGGCGAGCGCCATGCGGTGGCGCGAGGGCTGGATCTCGGGGATCGCGTGGAACCCGGCGCCGGCGAGCGCGGCACGGTACGAGGCATCGTCGGCCGCCACCTCGGCGTCGGCCGCCAGGACGTCCACCCCGGATCGCTCCAGGTGCGCCGCAAGGGCCGCCAGCGCCCCGCCGACGGCCGCCCCGGCGTCCGAGCCCGCGACCCACGGCGTGCCCGGCCCCACGGGCCCGCGCGGGACGTAGGCGGACCCGCCGGGAAGCCACGGCCAGCGGCGGACCAGGGCGAGGGCACGCTGCTCCCCCACCGCGAGATACCGCGGCTCCCAGCCGGACCCGGCCCGGTGCTCCGCCCAGGCCCGGGACTGCAGGACGTGCCCGCCCGGGGCATCGACCGCGGCCGCGTCCCAGCCGTCGAGCTCGGCGGCGCCCAGCTCGCGGATCCCGGTCACGCATCGCCCCCGGCATCGCCCCCGGCGTCGCCCCCGTACCCGGCGGCCGACGTGCCGCCCCCGCCGCGCAGGCCGTGCCGCATCCGCTCGACGCGGACGCGGGCCCGCAGGGCGACGGAGTACGTGCGGCGCCCGAACGCGTCGAGCACGAGATCCCAAGCCCCCACGTACCGGATCTCGCGGCCGCCGAAGCCGGTCTTGAAATGGTCGATGCCGGCGTGGGCGAGGCCCCACAGGTCGTAGCTGGTGGCGCCGGCGTCCCGCGAGGTCCGGATCGCCTCCCACTTGAGCAGGTAGTTCGCCCGGGAGTCCGCGCCGGCCTGCGTCATGCCGCCGTAGGGCTCCACGACCCGGGTGCCGGCACGCACGAGGAACAGCGTCGCGACGGGCTCGCCGCCTGGCTGCTCGGCGAACAGGAGGCGGGCCCGGCCGCCGGGCGCGTAGGCGTCCCACGCGTCACGGTAGGCCGACTGGGCGCGGATGAGGAACCCGGCGCGGTCCGCGGTCTCGCGGTAGATCCGGTAGAAGTCGTCGAGGCGCTCGGGGCCCGCGTCCACGATCCGCACGCCACCCGTCCGTGCCTTGTTGACGTACTGGCGCCACTTCTTGCGGAGGTCGCCCCAGAGGACGGCCTCGTCCGGGCGCAGGTCGATGACGCGGGTGCTCACGGGCTGGATCGCCGCGGCGGGCTGCCAGCCGGCCGCGCGCAGGGCCGCGGTGACGGCGTCGCCCTCGTCGGGGCCGGCGCCGCGCTCGATCTCCGGGTCGATGCGCAGGTGGCTGGCCCGGGCGCCCTCGCGCAGGCCGGTCCGGGCAAGCTCCGTGAAGGACGCGAGGGACGCTGCGTCCCAGCGGTCGAGCAGCGGCCCGCGCGGCGCGTAGGCGAAGGCCCAGGGGAGCGGGCCGGCACGACGCAGCAGGACCTGGGCCCCTGCGCCGGCCGCCGGGTCGTGGAGCCGCCGCGAGGTCCAGCCGTTGACGGCCTTGACGCGCGCCCAGGCGCTCAGCTGCAGGTACGACCCCAGGGGGTTCGCCTCCACGACGGCGTCCCAGGCGGCCGGGTCGGGGTCCGGGTCGGCGTGCGCGGGGAGCCCCGGCGCCGGCGAGCGCGCGGTCATGCGCGTCCGCGCCGGCGAATGAGGTCCACCACGAGCCCGACGATAGTCCCGAGCTCCTCGATCCGCAACGCGCGGGAGCCCGCGACGATCACGAGCCCGCCCGCGCCCACCGCGAGGCTCGTCCGCGCGAGCAGCAGCAGGAAGCCCGGATCCGCGCCCCAGGCGCCCTGCAGCACCCGCTCCACGCCGTAGGCGACGAGCGCGCCCGCGCCGGTCACGATCGCCGACTTCAGCATGACGACCCAGACGTGGCGCATCGAGAGGCCGTCCACGCGCCGCTCGAGCAGCACCACCAGCGTCAGGGTCTCCAGCCAGGCCGCGACGGCGATCGCGACAGCCAGCCCCTGGAGGCCCATCGACCCGACCAGCGCGTTGGCCACCACGATGTTGATGAAGACCGCCAGCAGGGCCGCGATCACGGGTGTCTTCGTGTCCTGGAGGGCGTAGAACGCCCGGGCGAGCACCGCGATCAGCGAGTGCGCGGTGAGGCCCACCAGGAACACGGCGAGCGTGAGCGAGGTGGCCTTGATCGCGGTCTCGCTGATATGGGCGAAGTCGAACAGGAGCCTGACGACGTCCTCGGAGACGACGATTCCGAGGGCCGCGATCCCGATCATCACGTAGGCCAGGATCGACAGGCCGCGGGTGAGCAGGCGCCGGAACGCCTCGGTCCCGCCGGTCGCCGCCTCACGCGCCAGCGATGGCAGCAGCACGACGCCCAGGGGCACGCCGATGACGCCGATGGGGATCTGGAGGAGCGTGAACGCGAAGTTGAAGACCGCGAGCGCCTCGTCACCCAGCGTCGTGGCGAGGCTGGTCATGACCAGGAACACGACCTGCGTGGCCCCGAGGCCGATCGCGCGCGGGACCATGAGCAGCAGCGCGGTGCGCGCCTGCGCGTCGCGCAGGTCCACGCGCGGCACGATCCGGGCGCCGATCCGCCACAGCGACGGCACCTGGACCAGCACGTGGCCGATCGCCCCGGCCACGACGCCGTAGGCGAGACCCGGGATCCCGAAGACCGGGACCAGGAAGAGCGCGCCCAGGATGATCATCAGGTTGTAGACGAGCGGCGCCATGCCCGCCGCGGCGAACCGGCCCTTCGCGTTGAGCGCGCTCGTCGCCACCGCGCCCGCCGCGAGGAACAGCGGCGAGAGCACCATGATCCGCGTCAGCTGGGTGGTCTGCGCGAGCTCGTTGGCGTCGAACCCGGGCGCGATGAACGCGACCAGCTGGGGCGCGACGACCAGCACGACGGCCGCCAGCACGAGCAGTCCCGACAGCATGAGGGTGGTCACCGTGGACACCACGCGCCAGGCCCACGCCTCCTCGTCCTTCGCGAACAGCGCGGCGATGACCGGGATCAGGGCCGACGAGAGGGCCCCCGCGGCGACCAGCTGGAACAGGAAGTCCGGGATCCGGAACGCCGCGAAGAACGGGCCCAGCTGGTCCACCGGGACCGCGGCCGCGATCGCCAGCGTGCGCACGTAGCCGAGGATCCGCGACAGCAGGAACAGGAAGGTGACGATGAGCCCGGCTCGTGCGAGGGCCCGGGTGGTGCTCGTGCCGGGGCGTCGCGCCTCGGCGGCCTCGGCTGCCTCGGCGGCCCCGGCGGCCCCGAGGGCGGCGTCGACCATGGGCTCGGCGGCGGTGTCGTCCATCAGGTCGCCCGCGCACGCGGATGGGCAATCCGGTAGGCGTCGCGCAGGCGGGCCGGCGAGACGTGCGTGTAGACCTGGGTCGTGGCCAGGCTCTCGTGGCCCAGGAGCTCCTGCACGACCCGCAGGTCCGCGCCTCCCTCCAGCAGGTGCGTGGCGAAGGAGTGGCGCAGGGTGTGCGGGCTGACGCCCTCGGGGAGCCCGGCGAGCCCGCACAGGCGGTCCAGGCGCATCCGCAGGCCGCGCACGCCCAGCGCGCCGCCGTGGTGGTTGAGGAACACCTCGTCGGGCTCCCGCGTGCCTGCGGCGCGGCGGGCGGCGAGGGTCGGGCGGGCCTCGTCGAGATACGCCCGCAGGGCCTCGCGGGCCGGGCGGCCCAGCAGCCCGATGCGCTCCTTGCGGCCCTTGCCCATGACGCGGATCTCCCCGCGCCGCAGGTCGAGGCTGCCCAGGTCCGCGGCCGACAGCTCGCTGATGCGCAGGCCGGCGGCATACGCGGTCTCGACCAGGGCCCGGTCCCGCAGCGCGATGGCACGCGCCAGGTCCGGGTCCCGGCGGGCGGTCCGTGACGTGCCGGCGGCAGCGACGACGAGGTCCTCGTCCACGGCGGCGAGCAACGCCTCGACCTGCTCGATCTCCAGCACCTTGGGCAGGCGGCGCGGGAGACGCGGCGTGGCCACGGCGCCCCACGGGTCCCCGGGCGCGATCCCCGACCGCGAGGCGTACCGGTGGAACGCGCGGATCGCGGCCATCCGCTGCGCGACGGAGGCCTTGGCGTGGCCCTCGGACAGCTCCGCGAGATACGCCCGCAGGGTCGCGCGGCCGGGGTTCCGCCACTCGGCGCCGCGGGCGTCGAGCCAGGCCAGGTACGCCGTCACGGTCGTCTCGTAGGAGCGCCGCGTCTCGGGCGAGGTGTCCCGCGCCTCGAGCGAGCGCATGAACCCGGCGAGGGCCTCCGGGCCGGTCACGGGGCGGTCGTCCCGCGGCGGCGCGTCACGGGCGCCTGGCGGCTCACGCGGTCTTGCGCCGCGACCCGGTCCCGGTGCGCGTGGTCCCGCCCGTGCCCCGGGCCGTGCGCTGCGGGGTCGCGGCCGGCCGTGCCGGCCCACCCCTGCGCCCGCCGCGTGCCGGCCGCTCGAGGGCCGCCGGGTCCGCCGGACCGCCCGGGAGGCGCAGCCCGACGAGCGGGCCTTCGGGAAGGTCCACCGTCGCGCCGCAGGTCATGCAGATCCCGGCCTCGCCCTTGCGCGCCACGGCGCCGCGGCCGTCGGCATGCGCGGCGTCCGTCGCGTCGTGGACGGCGCCGGTGGGCTCGTCGTTGGTCGTGAAGTCGCAGCGCGGATAGGCGGAGCACCCCCAGAAGACGTTCCCGGTGCGCCGGGCGCGACGCGCCACGAGCCTGCCGTCCGCGTTCTTGGGGCAGACGACCTCGAACGCGAGCGGGTCGGGCGGCGGCGGGCCGTCCTTCCTGATGTAGGTGCAGTCCGGGTAGCGGGAGCAGCCCACGAACGCGCCGAACCGGCCGCGCCTCGTCGCGAGGATGCCCTCGCCGCACTGGGGGCAGGTCTCGCCGTCGCCCTCGAGCTTGGGTGCCTCCTCGCCGGGGAGCGGGCGCGTCTCCTTGTGGTCCGGGTACGTGGAGCAGGCAAGGAACTTCCCGTTGCGGCCGAGGCGGATCACCATCGGGTGGCCCTCGGAGCAGACCTCGTCCGTCTCCTCGGTCGTGACGTCCGCCCGCCTGACCTCCTTGCGGACCTTGTCCACCTGGGTCTTGAGCGGGCCGAAGAACGCGCGCAGCAGCGGGACCCACTCGCGCTCGCCGTCGGCGACCTCGTCGAGCTGGTCCTCCATCTGGGCGGTGAACGTGAGGTCCACGTACTCGCCGAAGTACGTCACCAGGAAGTCCGTGACGATCTCCCCGATCTCCTCGGGGCGGAGGCGGCGCTCCTCCACCTTGACATAGCCGCGCTCGACGATGGTCGAGATGGTGGCGGCGTAGGTGGACGGGCGACCGATCCCGTGCTCCTCGAGCGCCTTGATCAGCGTGGCCTCGGTGTAGCGCGGGGGCGGCTCGGTGAAGTGCTGCGTGGGCGTGACGGCCTCCACCGAGGTGACGTCGCCCTCCCGCAGGGCCGGCAGGGACCGGTCGACCTCCTCGGCCGCGTCGTCCACCCCCTCCGTGTAGACGGCGGTGAACCCGTCGAACAGCGTCCTCGTGGCCGAGGCACGCAGGCGATAGGCGCCGGTGACGAGCTCGATCGTGGTGGTCTCGAGCTCCTTGGGCGCCATCTGGGACGCGATCGCGCGCTGCCAGATGAGCCGGTAGAGCTTGTAGGCGTCCGCCTTGAGGTGGCTCCGCAGCGATTCCGGGTCCCGGCGGAACGAGGTCGGCCGGATCGACTCGTGCGCCTCCTGGGCGCCCTTCGCCTTGGTCTTGTAGACGCGCCCCTTGCCGGTGCCGTAGCGCTCGCCGTAGCGATCCTGGATCACGGCCTGGGCCTCGGCCATGGCCACGCCGGCGATCGCGGTGGAGTCCGTGCGCATGTAGGTGATGAGGCCGACGTGGCCGTCCGGGGTCTCCGCGCCCTCGTACAGGTCCTGGGCGACGGACATCGTCCGCTTGGGGCTGAACCCGAGCTTCCGGCTCGCCTCCTGCTGCAGCGTGCTGGTCGTGAACGGCGGCGACGGGTTGCGCTTTGACGACTTCACCCCGACCGACTCGACCACCGGCCGGCTGCCACCCAGCGCCTCGGCGTGGGCCGCGGCCGTCTCGCCGTCGGCGATGTCGGGGGCCTTGCCGTCGATGCGGGCGACGTCCGCCGTGAAGGTCGTGCCGTCGGCCGTGGCCAGGAGCGCCTCGAGCGTCCAGTACTCGCGGGCGGTGAAGGCGCGGATCTCGCGCTCCCGCTCCACGACCATCCGGACGGCGACCGATTGCACCCGGCCGGCCGAGAGGCCGCCGCGGACCTTGCGCGACAGCAGCGGGCTGAGCGTGTAGCCCACGAGGCGGTCCACGATCCGGCGGGCCTGCTGGGCGTCGACGAGGTTCTGGTCGATGTCCCGTGGCGCGGCGAAGGCCGCCTTGATGGCGCCCTCGGTGATCTCGCTGAAGGTGACGCGGCTCGTCTTGCCGGGTGGGACATGCGCCGCCTCCGCGACGTGCCAGGCGATCGCCTCGCCCTCGCGGTCCAGGTCGGTGGCGAGGTAGACGCGCTCGGCGGTCTTCGCGGCCTTCTCGATGGCGGAGACCTGCTTGCGCCGGTCGTCGGGGATGACGTACTCGGGCGCGAAGTCGTGGTCCACGTCCACGCCGAACTTGCCCTTGCCCGGGTTCTCGGGCAGGTCCCGGACGTGGCCGTACGAGGCGAGGACCTGGTAGTCCGCGCCGAGGTAGCGCTCAATCGTCCGCGCTTTGGCGGGCGACTCCACGATCACGAGGTTCTTGGGCATGGCGGCGCGGAGTGTAGCACCGGCCCCTTGCGCGCCGATCAACCCGGGATGACCCGGGACCGGGCCCCTAGATGTCGCGGACGCGCTGGAGGAAGTCCTCGTCGATGTCCAGATCGGCCTCTTGATCAGGCGTCGGCTCCTCCTCGACCTCCAGCTCCGCGCCTGCGCCGAGCGCGATCGGGAGCCGCTGGTGGGGGTCCACCGAGGCGGGATCGACGGCGGCCGTGGTGCCGCTCGCGAAGGTCGGGGACCCCGGTGCGGCCCCGCCCTGCGCCAGGTGCCTCGCGACCTCGACGGCCGGGATCTCCAGGAACCGGATGTGGAGGTTCGGGAAGAAGAAGGTCGAGTCGGGACGGTCGATGAAGATCGGCTTCTTGCCGTCCATCATGCGGACGTTCGTGCAGACCATGCCGACGTCGGCCGGGGTGGGCACGCTGAACAGGTCGGCGAGCAGTGGCTGCTCGTTGGAGATGTGGATGACGACGTTGCGGATCACGCCCCCATCCTCGGGGCTGTGGCGCGTCCCGTCACCGGCCCGAAGGTCCCACCCCGCGGATGGTCTCGAGGTCAGGGGGTGTAGAAGTCGATCACCACGCGGACGCGCCCACCGGACACCCAGACGCCGATCCCGACCTGGTGGAACCGGGCATCCATCAGGTTGCGGTAGTGGCCGCCGTTGTAGGACCGCTCGCTCTGGAAGTAGAGGTGCGAGCCCAGGACCGCGGAGAACGGGTTGCCGGACCGGCAGCCGAGGTTCTCGCCCCAGCGGTAGCTGGTGTAGCCGGCGTGGCGCAGGCGGTCGCCCGGGGTGCCACCCACGAAGTGGTCGCAGATGTTGCGGGTGGCGAGCAGCTTGGCATACGGCCGGGAGACGTGGCTGCTGATGCTCGAGTTGAGCGTGAGCGGCGCCACGCCGCGACCACCAGGGGAGGAGCAGGCGCCCTTCGAGGTCACCCAGCCGCCGGTCCGCGTGCAGTTCATGAGACCCAGGTAGTAGGCCTCGACGCCGGTCCAGTTGCCGGCCACGGCACCGCCACCCGGCCTGGGGATGGGCTTGGGCCTGGGCTTGGGGGTGGGCTTGGGGGCCTTCCGGGGCGGCGGCGCGGGCGCGGGCCTGGGCTTGGGCTTGGGCAGCACGGTGAAGGCGCCCGCGGCGGCGGCCGCGATGGGCGTCCCGGCCTTCGAGATCGCACCTGCGTCGACCCGCGCCGCGACCGTGGCGCCGTAGGGCAGCGGATCCTTGGGGATGAACACCAGGACGCGTCCCTGCTCGGCCCACGTGACGCGTCCCTTGAGCTCGGTCTTCCCGACGGTCACGTGGAACGCGGCGGCCGTCCTGGCCCGGTCCATGCGGTCCGTGAAGCGGACGGAGATCGCGACGTTGCGCGCGACGCCGGTGTCGTCGGCTCGCGGCCGGAAGCGGACCACCGCGGGCGCCTGGGTCGTCCGGACGGCGAGCGACGGGGGATCCTCGAAGGCGGTGCCATCCGTGTCGACGAGGCCGGCGAGCGAGAGCCGGTAGGTCGCGTTGGCGGCCAGCCTGGCCGCCGGGGTGAAGACGAACTCGCCGCCCGCCTTGCCCGCGGACACCGTGCCCTCGATCGGAGGGTCGGTCCTCAGGGCCGCAGTCACGGCGGCGACGGTCGCGGGGCGATCCAGCGTGATGCGGAACGCGGTGTCGAGGCCGACGCGGTCGCCGGTGGCGCGCGTGGCCGCCAGCGTCGCCGAGCCGGCGTGGGCGGTGAGCATGACGGACCGCAGCTCGCCGGTCAGTGCGCCACCGTCCACGGCCCGGGCGGTGCGCGCGACTGTCAGCGTGTAGAGCGTGTCGGGCCGCCAGGTCGTGAGCGGCGCGATCGTGAGCACCTTGCCCGCGTCGTCCCAGCCAAAGGTGACGGCGGCGTCGGGAGACAGGCGGAGCGCGGCGGCGACCGATGGCGCGTCCATCGGCGCGTCGAACGCGACCTCGAACGACTGCTTGAGGCCCTGGCCGGTCGCGACCGCATCGAGCATCCGGGCGTCGACCGCCGGCGGCGTCGTCGAGACGGGCACGGCGTTGCTGGCGGCG
>Ga0302263_10001128_pt1 | contig 10214 bp, 7 predicted proteins | sample II_Fen_N1_4_FD_194564 | JGI IMG/M metagenome (GOLD analysis project Ga0302263, IMG submission 194564) | Peat permafrost microbial communities from Stordalen Mire near Abisko, Sweden - II_Fen_N1_4 | ecosystem: Environmental > Terrestrial > Soil > Wetlands > Permafrost | place: Sweden: Abisko... | reverse complement strand
GCGGGGCGTGCCCCACTGGCGCTCGGGGAGGTAGGTGCCCCAGCGGGTGTCGAGCTGGTTCCAGGCCGGCAGGTTGCTGGCAGGGTCGGGCGCCAGCAGCCGCGAGGCGCCCAGGGCGCCGGCGGCAACGAGGGCGACTGCCAGCAGGATGAGCGCCGCCCGCACGAGCGGTCGCCGGAGGACGGGGGTGGCGGGCCGGTCGGCCGGGACCTCGGTCATGGTGCCGCTACGGTAGCGCGCGGGCGGCACGGCTGCGGAGGTCCACGCCCTCGGCCGTTCCCGCCAGATTACCGCGGCGACGTGTCCCCCCGACCGTCACGGCCGAGGAACGGCAGAGCCCAGCGCTTCCCGGGCGCTCGCGGTGCCCTCCTCCTGGCCGAGGGGCCGACAGACCGCCTCGATGCTCGGGGGGAACTTGACGCCGCGGGAATCTGGAGACGGGCGCGGCCGGCTGGCCCGACAATACGAGTGCAGCGTCGCGCGGTGGCTGGGTACGGTCCGCACGCTGGCCGTCGGAGGGTGATCGTGGACTGGGTCGCAGCTCTGCTCGCGGCGATCATCGGCTACCTCTTCGGGTCGCTGTCGTTCGCCCGGCTGATCGTGCGCATGCGCGGCGCCGACGTGGACATCGAGCGGATCGAGGTTCCGCTGGCCGGCGGCGAGGTCTTCGTCAGCGATTCGGTGAGCGCATCGGCGGTCCGAATGACTCTCGGCCGGCGATTCGGCTGCCTGACCGCGCTGCTCGACATGGCGAAGGTCGCGATCCCGGTGCTCGCGCTCCGGCTGTGGGCGCCGGACCAGCCGTATTACCTGATCGCCGCCGCCGCGGGCCTCGTCGGGCACGACCGGCCGCTGTTCTACGGCTTCAAGGGTGGCCGCGGCGAGTCTCCGATCTACGGTTCGCTCCTGGTCATCAACCCGGTGGCCGTCGTCGGCACGACGCTGCTCGGGGCGCTGATCGGGTTCGTCGTGGGCAACATCCTGGTCCTGCGGTGGGCAGGGATGATCCTGCTCATCCCGTGGCTGTGGGTCGCGACCGGAGATCCGTGGACGGTGGGCTACATGGTGTTTGCCGACGCTGTCTACCTGTTCGCCATGCGCCCGGAGCTGGGCCAGTACGGCGCGATGCGGACTCATGGGACGGACCCGACAAACGAGGAGATCGCGCTCGAGTTCGGGATGGGGCAGGCCCTCGGGCGCGCCCTCGACCGGTATGGACTGCTGCCGGCGCTCGCGCGGATTGGGAGCGGGTCGAACCGGCCCCCACGGTAGCGACCTACGGCCCGCGCGGCCGCGCTGCGCCACGACGCTACACTCGCCCTGCCGGTCACCCGGGTGCCGGCGTCCTGTCCCGATCCTGGTGCTCCTCCGATGCAGCCCGACGCCGCCACCCTCCTCGACCCGCTCTGCAGCGCGACCGATGCCCCACCGGCCCCGTCGATCATCGACCTCCGCGACGTCGTGAAGGACTACGCAACCGGCGCAGGGTCATTCCGGGCGCTCGCCGGCGTGACGCTGCAGGTCTCTCCGGGCGAGCTGATCGCGATCGTCGGCCGTTCCGGGTGCGGCAAGTCCACGCTGCTTAACGTCATGACCGGCATCGACCGGCCCACCGGCGGCGCCATCACTGTCGCCGGGCTCGACCTGCGCCGGGCGTCGGAGAACGACCTCGCCCGGTGGCGGGGCCGGAACGTCGGGGTCGTGTTCCAGTTCTTCCAGCTCATCCCCACGCTCACGGTCGCCGAGAACGTGATGCTGCCGATGGACTTCGCCGGCCGCGGGTCGCCGCGGGAGCGGCAGGCACGGGCCGCGGAGCTCCTCGAGCTCGTCGAGATGAGCGACCAGGCCGACAAGTTCCCGCTGGCCACGTCGGGCGGGCAGCAGCAGCGGGTCGCGATCGCCCGGGCCCTCGCGAACGACCCGCCGATCCTCGTCGCAGACGAGCCGACCGGCAACCTCGATTCCGCCACGTCAGCCCAGGTCTTCAACCTGTTCGGACGCCTGGCGGACGCCGGGCGCACGATCGTGCTCGTCACCCACGACGTCGAGCTCGCGGGCCGGACGCGCCGTGTCGTCCACATGGCCGACGGCCGGATTGTGGACGGGCTCGATGGGTAGCGTCCGCTGGCGCAAGGTCCTGCGCGACTTCACCGCCTACCGTGTCCGGACCGCGGCGGTCATCGCATCTGTTGCCGTCGGGGTCTTCGCGGTCGGGACGATCGCCGGGGCGTACGCGCTTCTGTCCGCGGGCCTCGATAGCGCCTATACGCAGGGAAGCCCGTCGGCCGCCACGTTCTACACGGGCACGGGCTTCGACCCGGACCTCGTGGAGGCCGTGGGGCGGATGCCCGGCGTCGCCGACGCCCAGGCCCGCCGGACGGTCACCGCCTGGCTGGAGCGCAGTCCAGGCGACGAGCCGGGCCGCGGGGCGCTGGAGATCCAGCTCATCGCCCTGCCCGACTTCCACGACCAGCGGATCGACCGTGTCCTATCGCGGTCCGGCGAGTTCCCGCCACACCGCGGCGAGATCGTGTTCGAGCGCTCGGCACTCCGCCTGGTCAGCGTGGAGCAGGGGCAGGATGTCGTGCTCCGGACCGCGGCCGGCCACGAACGACGGCTGCGTGTCGCAGGGCTCGCCTACGAGCCTGGGGCATCGCCGGCGTACTACTTCGGCCGCCTCAGTGCGTATGTGACGCGGGAGACGCTCGTCGACCTCGGCTGGCCCGCCACGTTCAACGAGCTGCGGATCCGAACGACCCCGGATGTGACCGGCCGCGCGGGCGTCCAGGCGGTCGCGGACGAGGTGCGCCAGCGGCTGGAGCGGGCCGGCGCCCCGGTCACCTTCGCCGTCGTCGCGGAGCCGGGCCGTCACCCGGCGCAGGAGATCATCGGGGCGGTCTTCCTGATCCTCGGCTCGATCGGCTTCCTCAGCCTGATCGTGGCCGGGTTCCTGATCATCAACACGATCAACGTCCTCATGACCCAGCACCTGCGCCAGATCGGGATCATGAAGGTCCTCGGTGCTGGTTCGCGCCAGGTCTTCGGCATGTATCTCGCGCTCGTGGCCCTGTATGCGCTGGCCGCGCTGCTTCTCGCGGTGCCGCTGGCCGCGCTGGGGTCGCTCGCGCTCGCCACCCTCGCCGCCAGCTTGCTCAACATCGACCTCGTCCAGACGGTCGTCCCGCCCGGGGTCGTCGCGCTCGAGGTGGTCGCCGGCTTCGCCGTCCCGCTCCTCGCGTCGCTCGTGCCGATCCGGCGCGGCGTCCGGATCACGGTCCACGCCGCGCTGACGGACACCGGCCTCGACGAGCAGTTCGGCCGGGGCGCCATGGACCGGGTCCTCGCCCACGTGCGCGGGATGTCGCGGCCCCTTCTGCTGTCGATCCGGAGCACGTTCCGGCGCAAGGGCCGGCTCGCCATGACGCTCGCCGCCCTGACTCTCGGTGGGGCGGTCTTCATGACGGTGTTCACCGTGCGCGGCTCCCTGTTCGCGACCTTCGCCGACACCGCCCGCTACTTCGACTACGACGTCCAGGTCCAGCTCAGCGAGCCCGCTCGCTCGTCCACGGTCGTCGCCGAGGCGCTCCGGGTCTCCGGGACCACGACCGCGGAGCCGTGGCGGTTCGCCAGCGCGATCCGGCAGCGGCCGGACGGGTCGGAGAGCCAGTCACTGGTCATGTTCGGCCTGCCCGCCGACACGAACACCGTCCAGCCCATCCTCCAGGAGGGCCGGTGGCTGCTCCCGGGGGAGGGAAACGCGCTCGTTGCGACCTCGAACATCCGGCGGGACGACCCGGATGTCCGGGTTGGCGACAGGCTCCGTCTCCGGATCGGCGGCCGGGACACGACCTGGACGCTCGTCGGCATCGTCCAGTCGCCGACGTTCGCCCCCTTCCTGTACGTGAATACCGAGGCACTCGCCCGGGTGAGCGGCGGCATGGACCGGGCCGGGATGATCATGGTCAAGACCGAACGCCACGACGGCCAGTCACAGGCGCAGGCGGCCCTCGCGCTCCGGAGCCACCTCGAGTCGGCGGGGATCGGGGTCGCCTCGGTGACCACGACGAGCGACGTCATGACGACGCTCTACGCCGCTTTCGACACCGTGGTGATCGTGGTGTCGGTCATGGCGGTTCTGCTCGGCGTCGTCGGCGGACTCGGGCTCACCGGGACGATGACCATGAACGTCGTGGAACGCTCTCGCGAGATCGGGATCATCCGGGCGATCGGCGCCACCGACGCCGCGGTGAGGCGCGTGTTTGTCGGCGAAGGAGTCGTCATTGGGGTCCTGGCCTGGCTCGCCGGGGCGGTCCTGTCGATTCCGCTGGGCAGGATCCTGTCCGACATGCTCGGCCAGGTCTTTGTCCAGCGGCCGCTTGCCTTCACGCCATCCATCGCGGGCCTCGGGATGTGGCTCGCCGTCGTCCTCCTCCTGTCCGTGCTCGGCAGCCTCGTTCCCGCCTGGCGGGCGTCAAGGCTCGCGGTGCGGCAGGTCCTGAGCTATGAGTGAGGAGCGTTCGATGCGTCGCTGGATCGTGGCCGTCGTGGCCGTCGTGGCGGTGATCGCGGCGGCCGCCGTCTTCGCGGGCGGAGGGCTGTCCTCTGGCACCGGCTCGGGGGCGGCCGCGACGCCGCTGCCACCGGTGGCGTCCACGGACCGGGTGGTCGCGGAGGCCCGGGTCGTGCCGGCGACCCGGGCGGTGGTCGTCGCCGCGGTCCCGGGCGCTGTCGTCCGCGTGGCCGTCGCCGAGGGCGACCGCGTCGCGGCTGGTGCGGTGCTGGTCAAGCTCGACACGACGGCTGCCGAGGCCGAGGTGGCTTCATCACGCTCCGCGCTCGACGCGGCGGCCGCCCGGTCGGAGCAGGCAGCGGCGACCGCCGCCCAGGCGAAGGCCGAGGTCGCCCGGGCCACCGAGGGGTGGCTCGCTGCCCGCGCGATCCGGGACCAGCTGCCGAGCAGCGCGTCGGCGTCGCGGAAGCGTCAGGCGAACGCCCAGGTGGCGGCCGCCCGGGACGGGATCGACGCCGCGCGCGCGGCCGCTGACGGTGCCGCCGCAGCGGTGAAGACCGCGACGGCCGACGAGGCCGGGGCTTCGGGCGCCCTGGCTGCGGCGCGGGCGGCCGCCGATCGCCTGACGATCACCGCTCCTATAGCCGGCACGGTCGAGGACGTCACTGTCACGGTGGGCGATGTCGCGGCCGTCGGGCAGCCCCTCGTCCGGATCGCGGGCGACGGGGGCTGGACGTTCGAGACGACCGACCTGACCCAGGACAAGGTGGCGGCGATCGACGTGGGCAGCGACGCCATCGCGACCGTCGACGGGTTCGCCGGTGCGCCGATCGCGGGGCACGTGGCACGGATATCGCCGTTCGGTGAAGATCGCCAGGGCGACGTCGTGTACACGGTCGTCGTCGTTCCCTCTGGAGCGGTCCCGGACCGGGTCCGATGGAACATGAAGGCCTCGGTCGAGATCGCGAGCGCGCCGTGAGCCGGGCCCGGAGCGCCGCCAGCCTGGGCCTGGCAGGCCTGCTGCTGCTCACGGCGGGCTGCGGCATGCCGGCTCCCACGACTGCACCGCCTCCGACTTCTTCACCCTCTGCGCAGCAGCCTCCGACGGCCAGACCTTCTGTCTCGACGGCATCGCCATCGGCCAGCCCGCTCCCGACGGCGCCTCCCGGTACGACGCTGATCGAAATCCCCCAGGCGGGCATCCGCCTCCCGGTTCCCGACGGCTGGCAACCCATCGGCGCAGAAGTGCTCGCGGACCCGGACGCACGAGAGGCGATCGCGGCGAAGTACCCCGGCTCGGGGAAGCTGCTCGGCGCGCTGGACAAGCTCGGAAGCCGCGCAGAGCCGGTGTTCCTCGCCGCGGACGCGTCCCCGGCGTCGTTGGCCGGCCCACTGGCGCCCAACATCAGCGTGCTTGTGTCCCAACCATCGGTTGGTGGCATCCTGCTCGATCTCGCCGCCGGGTTCATCAGGGACGCCCTCACCGAGGTCCTCGGGGCGACCGGGGAGCCTGCACAGCAGAGGGTCACGCTGCCGGTGGGCGAGGCGGTCCGCTTCCACTACGCGATCCCCGCCGCCGGGGGCGAGGAGATCGTGGCGGATGCGTGGGTCATCGGCGCGCCGCGGGGAACGTTGCTGGTCACCCTGATGGGGACGGCATCAACGCTCGGTGACCTGGATCCCGACTCGGTCGCGGGCGCGATCGTCCCGCTCACGGGCCCCGGATCGTGAAACGCGCGATGGCATCCGCAGGCGCCACGATCGTCGAACGGGATGCACGGAGTACCAAGTGTGTGTCAGGATCGGTTCTCCCGGTGTGGCCGACCCGAGCCCGGCGCCCCGATCCCAGCTGCGGACGTGCGAGGGAACATGAGCGCGAAGAAGGTGGATGGCGTCGCTTCGAGCGCCGCCGCGGGGCCGGGACCCGTTCCGGCAGTGGACGGTCAGCGTGTTGCGGTCCTGCTGTGCGGCTATGGCGAGGTCGAGAGCAACGAGGACCTAGCCGAGTACAACGCGAAGTCGCTGCGCCTGCTCGTCAGCAAGTCAGTCAGGATCCCCGAGTTGGCCGTGCCATTCCTGTCGCGGCGGCTCGCCCGGAAGGCCCGCGAGGAGTACGAGCGCGCCAACCTCTTCGTCTCCCCTCATAACGCCATCTTCGAGCGGCAGCGGGCCGGAATCGCCGCCATGCTGCACGACCGGTACGGCGACCGCGTCGAGGTGTTCACTGCGCTCAACTTCTGCGAGGGCTACCTGCCCGAGGATGTGCTGCCAGTGATCCGCGCGGCCGGCTACGAGCGGGTCGTGATCTACCCGCTGCTCGTCGTGGACTCCGTGTACACGGGAGGCCTGTCCCTCGAGCAGGTGAACAAGGCGCTCGGTGCCGACGGGGCATGGATCCGCCAGATCCGGTACCTGCCTAGCTTCCATGATCGCCCGGCGTATCACGAGCGGCTTGCCCAGCACGTCCGTGACGGCGTCGCCCCGCTCCGCGAGCGGTACCCCACGACCCAGATCGGCGTGATCCTGCTGAACCACGGCTGTCCGTACAGGGCCAAGGGGTTCGAGACGGGCATGCGAGACAGCAGGATCCTGTACCACGCTGTGAAGGAGCGGCTGTGGCACGAGTACCCCAGCATCAGCGTGGGCTGGATGAACCACCCCACGCCGGGACGCTGGACGCAGCCGGACATGCTCCAAGCGGCGAAGAACCTCGTAACCACGGGTGCGCGGGCCGTCGCGTTCGTCCCGATCGGCTTCGTGACCGACAACCACGAGACGATCCTCGACGTCGGCTACACGGCCGACCGCCTGGCGAAGCTCCACCCGGAGGTGGAGATCCTCCGCCTGCCCAGCCTGAACGACGACTCGCAGCTCATGGGCCTCGCGGCGGACTGGATCGCGCCCTTGATCGACGACGCCGCGGCCGCTTCCTGAGACCCGCCACGTGACGCAGCTTCGCTCCCGGCTGATCGCCGTCCTGCGCCCCACCACAGTCGTCCTGGCCCACCACGGCGAGCACGACGGCCAGCCGGCCGCCCCCGCTCCCCGGCCGCCCCACGCGGCGCGGCCGCACGCCGTCGTGGCGTCCCCGCTGGTGCCCCTCGGGCCGGGGGGACGTCCGCCGGACCGGACGCGCGTGGGGGCGAAGGCCGCCTCCCTCGCCTGGCTCGCAAGTCACGGCGCGCCCGTCCCTGTTGCGGTCGCGGTCCCTGCGGATGTTGCGGCGAGGGTCGCGGCGGGCGACACGCTCGCGACAGAGCTGCTCGCGGGAGCGCTCCGTCGCTGGCTCGACCCGGGAGCACCCTACGCGGTGCGCTCGTCTGCGGAGGGTGAGGACGGGGAGCTGCGCTCGTTCGCGGGCCAGCTCGAGAGCCGCCTCGACGTCCCGGCGGACGGCGTCCTCGCGGCCGTCCGCGAGGTTGCCGCCCCGGACCGCGAGCGGGTCGCCGCGTACGCGGCCCGCAGCGGCGTCGCCGTGCCGGGGCATGTGGCCGTCGTGATCCAGGAGATGGTCCTGGCCACGAGCGCGGGCATCGCGTTCAGCCGCAACCCGCTGACCGGCCTGGACGAGGTCGTCGTCGAGGCGGTGCCGGGCCGCGGCGAATCGCTCGCCGGCGACGGGGTGACCCCGGACCGCTGGATCCGCCGATGGGGCGCCTTCACGGAGTCGCCGGCCGAGCCCCGGGTCGCCGGCGCGGTCGTGGAGGCGGTCGCAAAGGAGACCGTCCGGCTGGCGCACGCCTATGGGAGGCCCGTCGATCTTGAGTGGGCGCATGACGGTGCGACCACGTGGTGGCTGCAGGCGCGGCCAATGACGGGCATCGATGGCCTCCGCGTCTACTCGAACCGCATCGCCCGGGACGTCCTGCCGGGGGTCATCAAACCGCTCGTCTGGTCGGTCAACATCCCCCTCGTCAACGCGGCCTGGATCGACGTGCTCGAGGAGCTCGTCGGGCCGCTCGGCGTCCGGCCGGAGGACCTCGCCCGGCCGTTCGGCTACCGCGCCTACTTCGACATGACCACGATCGGGGCGGTATTCGAGGCGCTGGGTATGCCCCGGGACAGCCTGGAGCTGCTCCTCGGGCTGCCGAAGGGGCCCGAGGCACCACGGTTTCGGCCGGGCGCAGAGGCATTCCGTCACCTGCCCCGCGTCGTCGTGGCCGGTCGACACACCCTTCGGCGAGGCCGCTGGGCGCGGCGGGAGATCGACGAGCTGGGGCGGGCGCAGGCCACTCTCGCCGCCGAGGAGCCGGCCACCCTCGACGACCAGGCGCTCCTCCAGCGGATCGACACGATCACCGGGTTCGCACGCCGGGCCGCCTACGCGAACATCGTCGTCCCACTCGCGATGCACGCCTATGACCGCGGGCTCGCGCTGCAGCTCCGGGCTGCCGGCATCGACCCGGCGGGCGTCGACCCGGCGGTCGATCGGGCGGACCGGACGGCGTGGAGCCCGACCGCGGCGCTGGACGCGCTGGCCGCGGTGGCCCGCGACCTGCCTCCCGATGCCGCAGCGGCACTGGCCGGCCGTGGTGCCGTGGCCCTCGCCGAGCGGCCCGATCTCGCGGCCTTCCGGGCGGTCTTCGACGGGTTCCTCGCCCGCTTCGGCCACCTCTCGGAGAGCGGCAACGATCTGTCCGTGTCCACCTGGCGCGAGGACCCCGACGCGATGGTGGCGATGGTCCTTGCGCACCCCGATCGTCAGGGCGACGCGGGATCCGCGACGGCCGGCATCGACCTCGCGATCGTCCTGCGGAGGGTCCCTCGGCTCCGCCGGCCGCTCGTCCGGATGCTCTGGCGCCGCGCCGGCGCGTTCCGGGTGTACCGCGATGCGGTCGGGGCGACGTGGACCAGGACCTACGGCCTGTTCCGGGGGACGTTCCTCGCCCTCGGCGCACGGCTGGTGGAGCGCGGGCTACTCGACGCCCCCGACGACGTGTTCTACCTCTCGGTGGACGAGGCCCGGGCGTTGGTGCGGGGCGCAACACCCGACGCTGGCGAGGCGCGCGGCCTCGTCTCGCGCCGCCGCTCGGAGGTGGATGAGGCGGCCAACCTGATCGTGCCGGAGGTCGTCTACGGCGACGCGTTCGTCGCCCGCGCGACCACCGAGCACCTCCGGGCGACGCTGACCGGGATCCCGACCTCGCGGGGCTCCGTCCGGGGGCCCGCGAGGGTCGTACGCGGGGCGGCGGACTTCGGCCGGGTCCTGCCCGGTGACATCATCGTGATCCCGTTCTCGGACGTGGCCTGGACGCCGCTCTTCGCGCGCGCGGCGGGCGTCGTGGCCGAAGCCGGCGGGATCCTGTCGCATGCCTCGATCGTCGCCCGCGAGTACGGAATCCCGTGCATCGTGTCGGTCCACGGTGCCTGCGCCGCGATCCCGGACGGCGCCACGGTCGTGGTCGACGGCATGGCCGGGACCGTGCTCGTTGAGGACGGCCCGGCAGACTGACGCCCGCCGGGGCCGGTCACCGCTCAGCTGTTGAGGGCCTCGCTGCGGAATGCCGCCGCGTCCTCCAGCCGGCGCCTGAGCGCGCCCAGGAACCGCGCGCCGAGCTCGCCGTCCACCTGGCGGTGGTCCGCCGAGAGCGTCAGCTTCATGATCGACCGGATCGCCATCCCGTCCCCGACGGCCACGACCGTGGGGATCGCGCTGGCGACCGCGAGGATCGCGGCCTCGCCCGGGTTGATGATCGCGCTGAAC
>Ga0302263_10001126_pt1 | contig 10223 bp, 8 predicted proteins | sample II_Fen_N1_4_FD_194564 | JGI IMG/M metagenome (GOLD analysis project Ga0302263, IMG submission 194564) | Peat permafrost microbial communities from Stordalen Mire near Abisko, Sweden - II_Fen_N1_4 | ecosystem: Environmental > Terrestrial > Soil > Wetlands > Permafrost | place: Sweden: Abisko... | reverse complement strand
GACGAGCAGGGTGCACTGATCGAGGTGCCCGAGGGATCGCTCGGGAAGAAGGTGCTCGAGCTCCGGTCGTGGGCCGAGCAGGAGGCCGAGTCGCAGGGCAGCGGGGAGCGCGACCACGCGCCACGTCATACCGACCGTGAGTGGCGGCAGGTCAGCGTCAGCCATCGCGACTGCCTGGGTGCGTCCCGGTGCCCGTTCGGCGAGGAGTGCTTCGTCGAGCGGGCGCGCGAGAAGGCCCATCGCTCCCACCTGATCGTCACCAACCACTCGCTGCTGGCGATCGACGCGATCGAGGGGGTGCCGATGATCCCCGACTACGACGCCGTGGTGGTCGACGAGGCCCACGAGGTCGTCAGCCGGGTGACGCAGGCGGCCACCGACGAGCTGTTCGCGGCCGAGGTCGACCGTGCCGCGCGGCGCTCCCGTCGCTGGGTGAGCGAGGAGTCGTCCGCCGCCGACGACCTCGCCGACGCCGGCGACGCTCTCGCGGCAGCGATCGGCGACTGCGAGCCCGGCCGTTTCGACACCGTCCCCGAGGCCCTGGCCGACGCGCTCGTGCTCGTGCGGGACGCCGCGCGGGCCTGCCTGTCGGCGTACCCCAAGGAGAGCGACGCCGCCGACGCCGATGCCGGCCGTACCCAGGCACGCGGTGCCGTGCAGGAGGTCTTCGCCACCGTCGAGCGGATGGCCGCGCGGTCGGAGGCCGACGTGCTCTGGCTGACCGAGGGCGGCGACAGGTTGCCGCCGCGTCTGTGCGTCGCGCCGCTCGAGGTGTGGGGGCCGATGCGCGACAAGCTCCTCACCGACAAGACGGTGGTGATGACTTCGGCGACCCTGATGCTCGGCGGCGACTTCACCGCACTCGCCACCTCGGTCGGGCTGAAGCCGGCCGAGCGCGTCGACGTCGTGGTCGGCGCGACCGTTCCGCTCGCCGACACGTCGTCCATCGAGACGCGCACAGCTCGGGGACCATCGCCCGAGGGCAGCGGATCCGACGTGCTGCCGTGGATCGGCCTCGACGTCGGCTCGCCGTTCGACTACGGCCGCCAGGCGATCCTCTACGTCGCTCGCCACCTGCCCCCGCCGGGGCGCGACGGGCTCGGGGCGGCCACGCTCGACGAGATCGTCTCGCTGGTCGACGCCGCCGAGGGCCGCACGCTCGGGCTGTTCAGCTCGCGCCGCGCGGCCGAGACCGCCGCCGAGGCGGTCCGCGAACGCCTGCCCCACCTCACCACGCTGGCCCAGGGCGAGGCGCAGCTGCCCGAGTTGGCGCGACAGTTCGTGGGCGACCCCCATACCTGCCTCTTCGGCACCCTCAGCCTCTGGCAGGGCCTCGACGTACCCGGCGAGACCTGCCAGCTGGTGCTGATCGACCGGATCCCGTTCCCGCGACCCGACGACCCGCTGATGAGCGCGCGTCAGCGGGCGGCCGACCGTGAGGGGCGCAACGGCTTCATGCAGGTCGCCGCCACCCACGCCGCCTTGCTGCTCGCGCAGGGCGCCGGTCGCCTGATCCGGACGACGGCCGACAAGGGCGTGGTCGCGATCCTCGACCCGCGCCTGGCGACGGCGCGCTACGGCAGCTTCTTGAGGGCGAGCCTGCCACCGATGTGGACGACGTACGACGGCGACCTGGTGCGCCTGGCCCTCACCCGCCTGGCGGCCGGCGAGGCGTGAGTCAGCGGTCGGGGTCGGACCTCGGCCGGCACTCCTGGACGGATCGCTCGAGCGGCGCCGCAGCCAGCGGCCCGGGCTCGGCCGGAGCCCCGGCGATCCGGTCGCGGAACTCCACCCGCACGCCCGCCGGCTCGCGCTGGTCGAGGAAGTAGGGGTCGACCAGCCACATCGCGACGATGACGACGGCCCAGCCGACCGCGACGTCGAGGATCCAGTGGTTGCCGGTGCCGATCACGACGACGGCGGTGATGAACGCGTGCAGCCAGGCCAGGCTGCGCAGCCAGTGGTTGGTCGTGTTGCGGCGTACGACCAGCGCCACCCACAGCGCCCAGCCCGCGTGGAGGCTCGGGAACGCGGCCAGCTCGTTGGTGAGCTGCCCCATGCCCTTCGGGGCGGAGGCGTCGGCACTCCACCACCCGGCGCCGGAGTGGAGGCTCAGGATGTCGACGTAGCCGCCACCGAGCAGCCGCGGCGGAGCCGTCGGGAGCAGGAGGTAGCAGGCCAGGGCGATCAGGCACGACACCACCAGTGCCCAGCGGGCCGGCGAGTAGTGGGCCGCGCCCTTGCGGAACAGCCAGACCAGCACGGTCAGGGTCACCACGTAGTGGGCTGCGGCGTACCAGTAGCAGGCCGGCACGGCCGCCCAGCTGTGGTCGGCGAACCAGTGGTTGATGGACCACTCCCAGTCGAGGTGGAGCACACGCTCGAGGTGGAGCAGGTCGCCGGCGCGGTCTTGTGCTTCGGCGAGATCGTTCTCGGCGAAGGTGCGCGTCACGCAGTAGAAGACGTAGAGGGTGCCGATCAGCGCGATCTCGCGCACGCCACGACGCCGGAGGAACTGCCCCCCGGCGATCGTCGGCATGACCGACCGCACGCTCATCGCGTCATCCTCTCAAAGGGCGCGCCCCGAACGCACCACAGTTACGACGCCCTAGGAGGAGCAGGTATTCCCCTCAGATACGTCGCAACACAGCCGTGACCTTGCCGAGGATCGTCGCGTGGGTGCCGTCGATCGGGTCGTACGCCGGGTTGTGCGGCAGCAGCCAGACGTGGCCGTCCTTGCGCTGGAAGGTCTTCACGGTGGCCTCGCCGTCGATCAGGGCGGCCACGATCTCGCCGTTCTCGGCGGTCTGCTCCTGGCGGACCACGACGTAGTCGCCGCTGCAGATCGCGGCGTCCACCATCGAGTCGCCGCGGACCTCGAGCATGAAGAGCGTGCCCTCGCCGACCAGCTGCTTGGGGAGCGGGAAGACGTCGTCGAGAGTCTCCTCGGCCAGGATCGGACCACCGGCGGCGATCCGGCCGACCATCGGCACGTAGGTCGCGGCTGGCATCGCGTCGCCGACCCCGGTCTCGTCGTACGACGGCTCGGCCTCCGCCGGCGACCCCATCGACCGCCGGGCGGCCAGCACCTCGGGCAGGAAGACCTCGAGGGCGCGCGGGCGGTTGGGGTCGCGCTTGAGGAAGCCCTTCTCCTCGAGCACGCGCAGCTGGTGGGCGACGCTGGAGCTGCTGGTCAGCCCGACCGCCTCGCCGATCTCGCGCATGCTGGGCGGGTAGCCGCGCTTCTCGATCGAGTCCTTGATGGAGAGGAGCACCTTGGTCTGGCGCGGGGTGAGCCCGGAGGCGTCGGGCGGACCGTCGGGGAGCTCGCTGACCTTGCGGCTGCTCTTCGTCATGGACCGAACCGTACGGCGGCAGCCACCCCGGAATCAAACACCTGTTCGAACGGCGTGTCGCCGGGTCCCGTCGCCTGTCTGGTTGACTCCGATGCCATGGAGAGCTGTGTGGTGACCGGAGGAGCGCGAGGGATCGGGCGGGGGATCGCCGAGCGGATGGTCGGCCGGGGGTACGCCGTGCTGGTGACCGACATCGATGGCGAGGCCGCCCGGCGTACGGCCGAGGAGATCGGGGCGGCGGCCGGGATCGAGCACGACGTCCGCGACCCGGCCGCCCATCGGTTCGTCGCGACCACGGCGCACGACCACGGCCGGCTGGCGGTGTGGGTCAACAACGCCGGCGTCGGCGACGACGGCCTCCTGGCCGACCTGACCGACGAGCAGGTGCGGCGCCTGGTCGAGGTCAACTTCCTCGGTTACGCGTGGGGGATGCGAGCGGCGCAGGGGGCCTTCGACGGGCGTGGAGGCGACATCCTCAACATCGGCTCACTGTCCGGGCACGGGCCGGTGCCGGGGCTGTCGGTGTACGCCGCCACCAAGGCGGCGGTCGTCTCGCTGACGATGTCGGTGTCGGCCGAGGTGGCGGGCAACGTGCGGGTCCATGTGATCTGCCCCGACGGCGTGCGGACCGCCCTGCTCGACGGTATGGACGTGGACGGGCTGGGCTCGCAGCTGACTCACTCCGGTGCCCGGATCCTCACCGTCGACGAGGCCGCTGACGCCGCGGTCGCGCTCCTCGGCACCCGACGCGTCGTACGGACCGTGCCGACCTGGCGCGGTGCCCTCGTGCGCACCACGACGCTCGCGCCCTCGGTGGCCAGGCGGGCTGCGCCGTTGTTCGCGGCCCGCGGCCGCCGAGTGATCGCGAAGAGAGCCGCCCGGCCCCGCACCTGAGTGCGGAGCCGGACGGCCGTCGTGGCGTGGGTCAGTGACCCGCGCCGCGGTGCTGAGGCGAACGCGCCGTCAGGCTGCCCGTCTTGAGGGCGACCTTGCCGACCGGCGTGAAGGTCACCTGGCTGTGAGCGTCCGAGGCCTGATCGACCGACACCGCGGAGTTGCAGTTCAGGAACATCGGGTGGCCTCCGCGGACCGTGACCAGACCGCTGAGGCTGACGGCGGAGTAGCCGAACGACGTGTTGACGCCGTAGCCGAGCAGGTCGTAGGGGGGCGTGTTGTCCGAGAGGTAGCAGACGGACGGGTCCGTTCCGGCGTGCATGACCACGCTGATCATGGCGAGGTAGTTGCCCTTGGGCAGCCCGTTCAGGCGCAACCCGAAAGGCAGCGTGGTGCCGGCCGGCACGGTGTAGGTGATGACGTTGGTCGTCAGGGCGCTGGCGTGCTTCCCGTCGACGGTGTCGGCGTTCAGGTGCTTGACCGTCTTGGAGCTGTTCACCGCCAGCGGCGGTGACTTCTTGCTGGTGTTCAGCGAGAGTGCGGCGCCTTTGCCGGTGTTGGTCACCGACGCGGTCTTGGTCTCGCTGTTCGAGCCGCCGAGCAGCAGCGGGTGGCCATTGGCGGCGTACGCCGCCAGGTTGGCGCCGCCGACCAGGACGACGGCAGCGAGTGCGACGGGCAGGACCCGTCCACGGACGTGGGACATGTCTTCTCCTCGGGAGGTGACGTGGGGTTGGACAACCCCTCGCACCTCAGAGGGTGGCCCATCGGACCCTGATACCTGCAGACCCAAATGGACTAGGGGATGGGTCCGATCGGCCAGGGGGTCTCGCTGCGGGTCGGCATCGGGATCGGGACGAAACATTCGAACATCTGTTCGTGTCGTGCTTGAAATCGTTCGAACACCTGCTCTACCGTCGTACGTGTGTTCGATCGAACGTCTGATCGGACCACCGTCAGGACCCACTGTCGGTGGTCGCGGTTAGACCAGGACCCGACACCAGGAGCCGACGGCCGCTGAACGCCAGCGGCACTTCCCCAGGAGGATCCGATGAACCACCCCACAAAACCGCTCGCAGAGCTCGCGCTTTCGCGGGGACCCCGATGAGCAGCATCACCGCCACCCGCGCCACCCGGTTCGCGCCCCCGGCCGAGCCGACCCGCACGGCCGCCTCACGCCGTACGGTCGCGGCGCAGGGGTCCTCCATGGTCGGTCGGTCCGGCCGGCCGGTGCTGCGGATCGTCGCCGACGACGAGCGCGCCCCGGTCTTCACCCGCGTGACGCCGGCCCCGAGCGAGGAGCCGCTGCGTCGGGTGAGCCTCGACAACTTCTTCGTGGCTGACTACGACGGCGACGACCAGCGCCTCGAGGTGGCCCCGATGCGTCGGAGCACCGTGCGGCTGACCCGACGCGGTCGCCTGGCCGTGCTGGGCCTCGGCCTGGCCGCCGCGCTCGGCCTCGGCCTCTACGCCGCTTCGGTCTCGACCGCGAGTGACCACCCCGAGCAGACCCGCGTGGTCACGGTGCAGCCCGGCCAGACCCTGTGGGACATCTCGTCCCGCGCGGCCGCCGCCTCGGGCGGCGACGTGCGCTCGATGATGAGCCACGTCGAGGCGATCAACCACCTCGACTCCGGGTCCCTCCAGGTCGGCCAGCGCCTCCGCGTGCCGCGGTAACCGCTGGTCGAGCTCGTCGAGGCCATGCCTCGCCCACACACTTCCGTCCGGCCGCTTCGACCCCGGCCGCGCGGGGGTCCGGGGAAGACGGGAGGCAGCGCGACCCCATGCGCGCTGCCTCCCGCGGATCCCTGTCTCGGCAGTCCCTGGCCATCGCGCGCGCTCGGCGGTCCACTGACCGCTCAGGTGCCCGGGAGGGCGGATCATTCGGTCCCTCCGAGTTCGGTCCTGTGGAGCTGCCACTCTCGCCCCAGCTGTCACATCGACGAGGCACTTCCTGCACTTCTCGGGGGTTGCAACCCTCGAGAAGTGCAGGGATCCCCGGTGAGCCGGGTATCCCGACAGCGGCCCGGACTCAGCGGTCGGCGAGGCGCCGTACGAACTTCAGCCCCGACCAGGTCTCGTCGATGGCGGCGACCTTGACGTCCACCCAGCCCAGTTCGAGCCCGAGGGCGCGGACGACGTTGTCGTTCAGGTCGGTGGCGAGCCCGAGCCGCTTCACGGCCGCCTGCTTGGGCCAGGCCACCCAGACCATCCCGGCGGTCACCGTGTGCCCGAAGAGCGCCGGCAGCCGCTTGGCGAGCGTCGCGAGCACGGTGTGGAAGGTGACGGAGACGTCGAGCCCGTCCCGGAGCCGACGGACGACGAGGGCGGTAGGCGGCAGGCCGAGGTCGAGGCCGTCGGGCAGCCGGTCGAGGAGCACGACGTGACCGTCCTTCACGCCGAGCTTGCGGGGCAGCGGCGTACCCGAGTAGCCGGAGTCGGCCGGGCTCATCGCTCAGCGCGCCGCTCGGCGGCCGCCGGGTGGGCGCGGCGGCGGAGGCGGTGGCGCGCCGGCCTTGATCCGCGCGACGAGGCGGGTGCCGAGCATCATCGCGATGAACAGACAGGCGATCGCACCGACGGTCGACAGGGCGAGCAGCCACCAGCCGGCGGCATCGCCGTCGCGGGCGGAGGTGCCGAAGTCGATGGCGAGGTAGACCAGGTAGCCCCAGGCGACCACGGCCGCGGTGATCCCGAGCGCGAGCAGCAGCAGCGGACCGCTCGGGGGACGCGACCCGGGGGCGTCGGGGTCCTCCAGGCGCGCAGGCCCCGAGTGTCGCGGTGCCGCCCGCTTCCCCGTGGTCACGGGGCCTATTGTGACCGATCCTCGAAGCCCGCGACACGCCGACGCCCCGAGCCGGTTTCCGGGCCCCTGCAGGCCGCTGACCTGTGCGAATGCGTGCCGACGCGCACCGACGCGAACCCGTTGCCCGAATCCCTTGCCAACCCCCGTCACCCCGACGTACGGTTACCACTACATCTAGTAGTTACACCGTTGTGGTTTTCCACATGTAGTCCACACGGACTACCCCCGGATCCCACAGAAGAGCGCAGGTTCCCCACAGCTCCGCACCTGTTATCCCCAGGTCGGTCCACACGGAAACACCCCCGTTCCGGGGGCATTCGGCGCGCCTTCACGGTGTTGAGCACACAGGGAGAGGAGGACCCACGATGCACTGCCCGTACTGCCGCCACACCGACACCAAGGTCCTCGACTCCCGCGTGTCCGAGGACGGCGCCGCGATCCGTCGCCGGCGCCGCTGCGACGGCTGCGACAAGCGGTTCACGACCGTCGAGCTCATGCAGCTGACCGTGCTGAAGCGTTCCGGCGCGACCGAGCCGTTCACCCGCGACAAGGCGATCGCCGGCGTCCGGAAGGCCTGCAAGGGCCGCCCGGTCTCGGAGGACGACCTCGCCTGCCTGGGGCAGACCGTCGAGGACGCGCTGCGCACCGAGGGTGCCGCCGAGGTGCCGGCCCACGAGATCGGGCTGGCGATCCTCGGCCCGCTCCGGGCGCTCGACCCGGTCGCCTACCTGCGGTTCGCGAGCGTCTACAAGGCGTTCAGCTCCGCCGACGACTTCGAGGACGAGATCGCCCTGCTCCGCATGGAGCAGGCCGTCGCGCCCGACGTCGTACCCACTGGATGACCCACAGACCACCCGGCCCGGGTGTGGGGAAGCACGCGGGCCGGGTGCACCACTTGCCGGTGGTTGAAGAGGGCGCGTTGGCGCCCGTCTCGAAACCACGGCCAGCAGACAGAGAAGTAGCCACACCACCCGCACAGCCAGCGCGAACCACACGAGGGACACGAGGAGCTTTCATGACCGAGACGGTGAACCCGACCAAGGGGTCGACGAAGGGGGAGTCGGGCAAGGGCCTGTCCATCGAGCGTGTCTTCAGCACGCCCGGCACCCACCCCTACGACGAGCTCACCTGGGAGCGCCGCGACGTCGTCCAGACGAACTGGAAGACCGGCGAGACCGTCTTCGAGCAGCGCGGTGTGGAGTTCCCCGACTTCTGGAGCGTCAACGCCTCCACGATCGTCACGACTAAATACTTCCGCGGCGCGGTCGGCACCGAGGTCCGTGAGTGGAGCCTCAAGCAGCTCATCGACCGGGTCGTGAAGACCTATACGAAGGCCGGCACCGACCACGGCTACTTCGCGACCGCCACCGACGCCGAGGCCTTCGAGCACGAGATGACCTGGCTGCTGGTCCACCAGTACTTCTCGTTCAACTCCCCGGTCTGGTTCAACGTCGGGACGCCGTCTCCTCAGCAGGTCAGCGCCTGCTTCATCCTCAGCGTCGACGACTCGATGGACTCCATCCTCAACTGGTACAAGGAGGAGGGCTTCATCTTCAAGGGCGGCTCCGGCGCCGGCCTCAACCTCTCCCGGATCCGCTCCTCCAAGGAGCTGCTGAGCAGCGGCGGTACGGCGAGCGGCCCGGTCTCCTTCATGCGCGGCGCCGACGCGTCGGCCGGCACCATCAAGTCGGGCGGCGCCACGCGTCGTGCGGCCAAGATGGTCGTGCTCGACGTCGACCACCCCGACATCGTGGAGTTCGTCGAGACCAAGGCGAAGGAAGAGGACAAGATCCGCGCCCTGCGCGACGCCGGCTTCGACATGGACCTCGGCGGCGCCGACATCACCTCGGTGCAGTACCAGAACGCCAACAACTCCGTGCGCGTCAGCGACGAGTTCATGCGCGCGGTCGAGGAGGGCTCGGAGTTCGGGCTCCGCTCGCGCGGCACCCACGAGGTGATCGAGACCCTCGACGCCCGTGAGCTATTCTCCAAGATCGCCGAGGCCGCGTGGGCCTGCGCCGACCCCGGCCTGCAGTACGACGACACCATCAACGACTGGCACACCAACCCCGAGACCGGTCGGATCACCGCGTCCAACCCGTGCTCGGAATACATGTCGCTCGACAACTCCTCGTGCAACCTCGCGAGCCTGAACCTGCTGAAGTTCCTCGAGGACGACGACACCTTCGACGCCCCGCTGTTCCAGCAGGCCGTCGAGCTGATCATCACCGCGATGGACATCTCGATCTGCTTCGCCGACTTCCCGACCGAGGCGATCGGCGACACCACCCGCGACTACCGCCAGCTCGGCATCGGCTACGCCAACCTCGGCGCGCTGCTGATGGCGATGGGGCTGGGCTACGACTCTGACGGCGGCCGGTCCATGGCCGCGACGATCACCTCGCTGATGACCGGCGCGTCGTACAAGAGGAGTGCGGAGCTGGCCGCGATCGTCGGCCCCTACGTCGGCTACGCCCGCAACGCGGAGGCCCACAAGCGCGTGATGCGCAAGCACCAGGCGGCCAACGACACCGTCCGCACCTACCGCATCGCCGACGCACAGGTCCACACGTTCGCGACCCAGGCCTGGGCCGACGTGATCCAGCTGGGCGAGGCCAACGGCTTCCGCAACGCGCAGGCCTCCGTGCTCGCGCCGACCGGCACGATCGGCTTCATGATGGACTGCGACACCACCGGCATCGAGCCCGACTTCTCGCTGGTGAAGTTCAAGAAGCTGGTCGGCGGCGGCTCGATGCAGATCGTCAACCAGACCATCCCGCGCGCGCTGAAGAACCTCGGGTACGACGAGGAGAAGATCGAGGCGATCGTCGCCTTCATCGCCGAGAACGGCCACGTGATCGACGCGCCCGGTCTGAAGACCGAGCACTACGACGTCTTCGACACCGCGATGGGTGCCCGGGCGCTGAAGCCGATGGGCCACGTACGGATGATGGCGGCTGCCCAGCCGTTCCTGTCCGGCGCGATCTCCAAGACGGTCAACCTGCCCGAGAGCGCCACGGTCGAGGAGATCGAGGACATCTACCTCCAGTCGTGGAAGCTCGGCCTCAAGGCGACCGCGGTCTACCGCGACAACTGCAAGGTCGGCCAGCCGCTGTCCGACGGCAAGAGCGACTCCTCGAAGAAGGACCAGGCCCGTGCCGGCGACT
>Ga0302263_10001115_pt1 | contig 10251 bp, 10 predicted proteins | sample II_Fen_N1_4_FD_194564 | JGI IMG/M metagenome (GOLD analysis project Ga0302263, IMG submission 194564) | Peat permafrost microbial communities from Stordalen Mire near Abisko, Sweden - II_Fen_N1_4 | ecosystem: Environmental > Terrestrial > Soil > Wetlands > Permafrost | place: Sweden: Abisko... | reverse complement strand
GCTCGCTCGCCCTCCCCGAGCGAGCCGACGAGATGCTGCCCGGGCGCCGTCGCACCGTGCCTGTTCGAGAAACGATCGGTTCCTCCTCGTCGCGTCGCCGCATGACAAGTCGTCACAGCAGGTGTGCCTGGCGGGACACCTTGACGAATGGCGGCCCAGAACTGATACTCGGTCACAGTACTGTGATGGGCGATCAGTTCAGGGATGGCGACATGTTCGACTCGTCCGAAGTACCCGCCAGCACCCGGCCAACCGGCGCCTCCGTGACCTGGCCGCGATACGCCAACCTGGCTCGCACCGCGCTGCTGGCTCGAAACCTCCCCGGGTCGACGTACGGCGCGCTTCCGCCCGACGACGACTGGTGCGGCCAGCGGGACGGACGGTCAACCCTCACCCTGCCGGCGCCCGCCAGCGAGTCGCAGCGGGCCGCGGTCGCGAGCCTGCTCGACAGGTACGCCCTCACCTGGGAACTCACGTGATCGTACAGAGCGTTCTGGCCGCCTTGATCATATCCGAGTCCCTCTTGCTCGGAGGCGCGAAGGTGCTGCGCCTCCAGCCGATGCGCGAGCGCGCGGCGCACGTCGGCTTCACGACTGACGAGTACCGCAGGATCGGCGCGCTCGAACTCCTGGCCGCGGCCGGGTTCGGCATCGGCATTGTCGTCCCGGTGATCGGCGTGCTCGCCGCCTGTGGGCTTCTGCTGCTGCTCGGTGGCGCGATCACTACGCACCTGAGCGCCGAAGACGGCCCGGCCGAGATCGCGCCCGCCGCCGCGGTCGCCGTGCTCGTGTCGGCCTATCTGGTCGCGGCGATCCTCGCCGCCTGATCTTTTCCACCTGCAGACAGCCCTTGCGCAGAGGAGTACCCATGACAGACGTCCACGTGCCCGTTCTCATCGTCGGCGGCGGCGGCGCCGGACTGACCGCGTCGATGCTGCTGTCGACCTACGGCGTCGAGCACCTGTTAGTCAGCGCGCCGCCGACGACGTCGACTCTGCCGAAGGCACACGTGCTGCAGCAGCGGGCGATGGAGGTGTTCCGCGACACCGGCTGTGCCGACCCGATCTACGAGGTGGGGACGCCTGCCGAGAACATGAGCCACACCGCCTGGTACCTCGACGTCGCCGGCAACGAGACCGCCGGGCGATTGATCTATAAGATGGAGTGCTGGGACGGTGGCGGCACCGATCCCGCCTGGTTGGCGGCGTCGCCGTGCCGGCAGGCCAACCTTCCCCAGATCCGGCTCGAGCCGCTGCTCAAGCAGCGAGCAGAAGAGCTCAACCCCGGCGGCATCCGCTTTCACCACGAACTCGTCGCGCTCCAGCAAGACGACGCCGTCGTCACCGCCACCATCACCGACCATTCGACCGGAAGGCGCTACCAGGTACGGTGCGACTTCCTGCTCGGCGCCGACGGCGGTCGCACGGTCGGACGGCTGCTCGGCGTGCCGATGGACGGCCAGCGCGACGTGATGCGCACCATCAGCATCCACATGAGCGCCGATCTCTCCCCCTGGCAGCGGGACCCCGACGTGCTCATCCGCTGGATCGTGCACACCCGGTACGGCGGCGCGTTCAGCGTCCTGGTCCCGATGGGACCCGACCACTGGGGGCCGACCTCGGAGGAGTGGGTGTTCCACATGAACTACCCGCCGGAGTTCGAGGAGCAGTTCGACACCGACGAAAAGGTCCTCGCCGTGATGCGCGATCGGCTGGGCATTCCGGACTTCGACCCGAAGGTGCACCTCATCACCCGCTGGTCGGTTGAGGGGCTGCTCGCTTCGTCGACGACGATCGGTCGCGTCTTCCTGGTCGGCGACGCAGCGCATCGCCACCCGCCCACCGGGGGGCTGGGACTAAACAGCGCCGTCCATGACGTCTACAACCTGTGTTGGAAGATCGCACATGTCCTGCAGGGAAAGGCCGGGGCCGCCCTTCTGGAGACCTACCAGCCCGAGCGGTTCCCGTCGTTCGCGCGCAATACGCAGCGCTCGGTTGAGAACGCCCTCAACCACCTGGTCATCATCGACGCGCTCGGCATCAGGCCCGACATCGACGCGGAGACCTGCCACGCCAACGTGATGCAGCTGTGGGAGGAGGGGCCGGTCGGGCACGAACGACGCGCCGCTGTCGCGGGCGTGTTCGCGAGCCAGTCGATGGAGTTCAAGGAGCACAACGTCGAGTACGGCTTCCGTGCGACCTCCTCGGCCGTCATCGCCGATGCCACTGCCGAACCGGACAACGAAGACGACATCCGCATCTACCGTCCCGACACCCGCCCCGGCTCCCCGCTGCCCCACGCTTGGGTTTACCGATCCGGGGAGCGACGGGCCCTCCGCGAGGTGGCGCCGCCAACGCACTGGATGCTCATCGCCGGCGAAGACGGCGCGGCGTGGTGCGCGGGGGCAAGGGAGGCAGCCGGCGAGCGCGGGATCAGCCTGGAGGCCGTCCGCGTCGGCCATGTCGACGGAGACTGGCTCGACCCACGACTGGCCTTCATCCGGGCCCGACAGTTCGGGCGCGCGGGGGCGATCCTGGTCCGGCCGGACCGGGTCATCGCGTGGCGGTCCCTCACCGCAGCCGAGCATCCGGCCGAGCAGATCGGCGCCGCCTTCGACCACGTGCTCGCCAGAGCGAGGAAACCCGAATAGCAGCCGCGAAGACGCCGACGACGACGCCTGAGGCCGCGACGGCGGCGCTGCTGGCGCCATCACCACCGGCGGGTCGGGGGGATCGGCGCTGCTAACCCAATCTCGAGCCTGGAGGCCCGGTGGACGCCGATCTGGACACCCTCGCGACCGGACTGTACGTGGAAGATCGATGACCTGCGGAAAGCCGCGCCCGAATGGGCGCCGGCCCGCCCGGCGGTCGGCATCGCCCCCAAGCTCTCCGACGCCGAGCTGGTCACCCTGGCGGTGGTGCAGGCCCTGTGCGGGTTCACCTCCGAGGCCCGCTGGCTGCGGCACGCCCGCGCCCGCCTGCGATACCTGTTCCCCTACCTGCCCCAGCAGCCCGGTTACCACAAGCGGCTGCGGGGCTGCGCCCGGCCTGGTCCTGCGCGTCATCCAGGCGTTGGCCGCCGACACCACGCTGTGCACCGACGACGGGTGGGTCGTCGACTCCACCCGGGTCGAGTGCGGTCGCTCCCGTAGGCGACAGGGTCAGGTGGCGATTCGCGTGAAGCGGCGCAGGTCGCGCGCCCGCGGGCGCTCAGGCACCGTGGGAATGCGGGCATGTGAACGGCGGTGCGCGGGTGAGCGCATGTATGCGGTGAAGCTCTGCTGGCTGTCCCACCAAGAAACCATCAGGTAGATGCCCGGCTCGTGATTGTCCCGCCACACCTCAAGCCGCTGGAAGCCCGGGGCGGTCTCGACCTCGTGCAGGCGGTTCCGGAATGCCCGCTCCAGAACGTCGGCGGCTGTCATCGCGATCGCTATTTCACTGGCCACGACGTAGGGGCCCGTCCCGCCGTCGTCGTCGTGTCCGGTCGCGTCGGAGCTCACTGGTGCACCCTCTTCCCGTCGGTGGTCACCCGACCGTCGACGCACCCGAGGTGCCACTGGGCCATCGCCCTGCTCGCTTGACGCTCTGACGTCCGGCGTGAGTTCTGCGAGGCCCGGTGGTTTCTCCGGGACGCGCGGACCGTCGACAGGGCTGAGCGCCGTCGAGCGCCGAACAGTGAGCGAACCGGCGCTGGGCTAGCAGCGAGGAGGCTGTCATGCAGTCTGCCCCCGTTTCCCTGCCGCCGGAACCCATCAACGGGGTGACCTGCGGCATCGACTGGGCCCGCGACGACCACGCGGTGTCGGTGGTCGACCGGTCCGGCCGTGAGATTCAGCGCTGGACGGTCGTGCACAGCGAGACCGGCCTGCGCGGGCTGGTCCGCCGACTCGCCCGGCTCGGGTGTCACCGAGGTCACGATCGAACGACCGGACGGCCCGGTCGTCGAGGCGTTGCTGGCCACGCTGAGCACCGTGGTCGAGCAGATCAAGGCGCTGTCCGAGCAGATCGCCGAACAGCTCGCCCTGCACGCCGACGCGCACATCTTCACCTCGTTGCCCCGCTCCGGCACCGTGAGCGCGGTCGGCCTGTTCGCCGAGATCGGCGACTGCCGTGCCCGCTACCCAACCCCCGAGTCGCTGGCCTGCTTGGCCGGCGTCGCCCCCTCCACCCGCCAGTCCGGTAAGCACCGCGCCGTCGGCTTCCGCTGGGCTGCCGACAAACAACTGCGCGACGCGGTCTGCGACTTCGCCGGCGACTCCCGCCATGCCAACCCCTGGGCCGCCGACCTCTACCGCCGTGCCATCAGCCGCGGCCACGACCATCCGCACGCCGTCCGCATCCTCGCCCGCGCCTGGCTCTTCGTCATCTGGCACTGCTGGCAAGACAGGGTCGCCTACGACCCGGCCAAACACCGGGCACTCCAAGCCCTCAACCGAGATCTTGCGCCGGCAGCTTGCCACAGGGCTACTCACGGCTGGTCCTTCAGCACGTCGAGCGACCGGTCGAGCAGGGCGCGGGTGGCGGGCAGCCCATCGCCCAGCTCGCGATAGATCGCCCGCAGACTGTCTACGAGCACGTCTCGGGCAACCCCGCGTGCCGCCAGCAGGTCGCGCAGCCAGGAGACGAAGTCGGTGAACAGAGTGCTGTCATCGATGAGGAGCGCGCAGCTGAGGAACCGCCGGATGTAGTCGACGTCCTCGCGAGTACGTTCGAGTTGCCGCTTGTCGTACCCAGCGACTTCAGGCCGCGCCCGGATCAGCTCATCGACGACGGCGTGTACGAATCCTGGGCCGAGTGTGTCGAGCCTCGACGTCTCGACGGGCTCGGGAACCGGCGTTCGCAAGACAGGCGGCTCCTGCTGCCATCCCGCCAGGAGGTGCGGGATCGCCGTTAACGGCGGCTCCCAGCAGTCGGCTCCCACAGCGCGAGCGCGACGTCCGTCCACCCCGAACGCACGTCCCGCCGCGATCACCGGGACGCCCACCTCGTGCGCGGCGAGCACGCAGCGGCGGGCCCCGGGCAGGTTGAGCGGCAAGGTGCACGAGAGCCCGAGAGCCGTGGGCTGGACCATGGTCAGGTAGGTCTGCAGATGCGCTGCGGGCAGGGACGGTCCCAGAAGGGTCACCCTGAGGCCGGCCGCGGTGAGCACCTCGGCCGCCATCCGGGAAGGCATCGTGTGCCATTCGCCCTCGGCGCAGGCAACCACCAGCGTCGGACCGTGCGGCGCGAATTCGTGCCGGCTGCCGCCGTACAGGACCGCCGCGGCAAGGGCCGCGTCGGTCGCGGCGGTCGCGGCGTGCTCGTGGGCCACGGTCCAGTCCGCGACTTGCCATCGCCGCCCCACCTCCACCTGCGCCGGTGCCAGCAGGTCGAGCACGACCGAGGACAGGGGAACGCCGGCGTTCACGAGCCGGTTGGCGAGACGGGCGGCAGCACGCGGATCACCGTCGGCCAGTATGTTCAGGAACTCTCTCTGGAACGGTGTTGCCGAAGCCGGGGCTCGTGGGGGCGTGCCCGTCATCGTTTCAGCCTATCCTCGTCCCCGAGGAGTGATCGGCAGCTCCGGACGCTGGTCCTGTCGCCGGGGAGGCGGTCACCGTGCGGTTTCTGCCACTGTCCTTCGCTTGGTAGAGCGCCGCGTCCGCGGCCCGCAGCGCGTCCCCGGCGTCCGCCCCGATCACTGCCGCAACCCCTGCGGAGAAGGTCACCGGGTAGGGCCGGGCGAGCGTCCAGGCCGCCCGCATGCGGTCGATAAGCGCGCAGGCGTTGGCGGGCGAGGTGGTCCGCATCACGACAAGGAACTCCTCACCGCCGAGCCGGGCCAGCTGGTCGACCAACCGGGATTGTGTCTGCAGCACCAGAGCGAATGCTGCGAGCACGCGATCTCCCTCGCCGTGCCCGTAGGTGTCGTTGACGCGCTTGAAATAGTCGAGGTCCAGCATGGCCACGGCGTCCCCGGCCGTCAGCCGGGACAACAGCCGCTCGGCGCCGCGACGGTTGAGCAGTCCGGTCAGCGGGTCCGACAGCGTCTCTTCGGCCAGCTGGTCCACCCGCCGCGACAGCATGATGGCCCGCCGGGCATCCTCCATCACCGTGGGCAGCACGCACTCGATTCTCCTCCGGGCGAGGCTGCCGACCTCGGCGGCCGGGAGCAGCGGCTCACCGCAACCAAACGACAGGTCGAGTGGGACGCCCTCGCCGCCGGCGAGGCGCGCGGGCACCGTCGTGCCGCCCAGCTCGTGCACCAGCGCGGTCAGCACCTCCACCGACTCCGCCACGTCGACGACCCACAGCAGCCGACGTGTCGCCACCAAGACCGCGAGCAGGGCTGCCTCATCCCCGCGCAGCACAACCGCACCCGCCAGCCACTGTGCGGCTCGCAGCTCGCGGCCGCTCAGCTGGGCGCGACCTTCCCCGCTGGTCGCTCTGCCGCCCCCTGGGGTCATCGACACATCGCTGCCCCACGGTCGTCCGACGCGGCGCCTGCGGCCATCCCAGGCGGCCTTGCAAGGCCCGCCCCGAGACCCATTTCCTGACCGAATCGCCTTCGCCACGTCTGCTCGCCACATTCGCAGACGACCTCCCGGGCCGCCCGCTCCGTACCTGATCAAGATGTCCTTCCGCATGCGATGTCGTCGGGCTATCGCCCTCGAACTCCGGTGACCACCGGCCTTTCCCGGTCAACGCTTTCCCGGTTGACCCGGCATTGGATTGTTCGGCGCCGTTCGGGCAGGTCTGAATCGCTGAATGTGATGATCGCACGTGGCCCGGCGGAATACGCCGGATTGGGGTATCCGCTCAGCTCAACCGGAGTAGAGCTCAGCTGGCGGGCGTGCCGGTCGCTAAGCGGTCGGGGTCTGCGGTGCGGCGCCGAAGCTCGCGGCGGACCGGGATGGGGATCCCCTGGAAGTGTGGAGGCACCGACTATGAGGCGCCCGGGACCGAGCCGAGCTAGATCATCTCGACGGTTGAGCGGCGACGAACGCGCCGAGCTGCTGCGGCTGCGGGCGGAGAACGCCGAGTTCCGGATGGAGCTGTGCTCAAACGATCCGTGGTCCTGGGGGGCGAAGAGGCGACGAAGTGATCCTGGCGGGCTTCGTCGTCGACCAGAGGACCGAGTTCGGCGTGCCGCACGCACTCACCTGCCGGGCGTTGCAGTCGACGCCACAGTCCTGACAGACAAGGAACGCTGGGGGTTTCTCCATGATCAGGACCGAGTTGGCTTGCCCTGGCGAGCGGCGCTGGCCGGGCGCCCAGCAATAGGACCGCCGTAGACCTGATAGTCGCCGCGAACTGCCAGCAGGCGCTGGCCCGGCAGCGGAGGCGGTGACGTCCCATCTGAGTAGGCGATCGTCGCCACGTAGGTTGCCCGGTCCACTCGTGCGGTCATCTGGGCGCCAAATGGCAACTCCCAGAAGGGACTGAGCTGTACGTCGACGCCGTCGCGGACGAGGGCGAGCACGACCCCGGAGCCCGCGAACGACGTACCGACTACGACCCGCTTCGTGGTGGAGGCGTAGTCAACGCGCACGACTTGCTGCCGGCCGCCTGGGCTTTCATCGAGATTGCTTAGTACGGCTCGCTCGAGGGTCTGGACATCACCCGAGCTGTCGGTCTGCGGGGTTTCCGCCCGTGCCGTGCTAACCGCCGTGACCAAGGTGGCGGCCACCGCGAGTGTTGCCAGGAACGTTCCGGCCAAAGGCACGAGTCGCCCGCAGTGGTGGAGCACCCGGCCGATCTCGGGAAGTAAGGACCCACCGATCACAGTCCAACCGAGGATGCCGATGGCAACGGTCCACTGTGTGATGTATAAGAACGGCGGCCCTTCGATGTGCCTGACCGCCAGGACGCCCGCCCCAGCGGTGGCCAGGGTTAGTGCAGCTAGCCAGAGCAGCTTCACGTGGCGCCGCCGGAGGGCGACGGCAACCGCAGCAACGAACAGACCCAATCCGAGCCCGATCATCACGGGAGGCCAGTCCTGCGGCACGAGTGCCCGCCGCGGTGCCGATAACCCGAACGCGTAAGACGGGAGTTTCGCCATCTCGTCTGCTACCGCTCGAAGCCCGGCAGCCACAGTCGAGTCGCCGGGCTGGTGCCGAAAGTGGGAGAGCAGCACGCCTAGATTGCCCGGTGAGGACGTCATCTGCTGGATGATCGGCGGCAACCAAACAAGAACGGCGATGCCTATGGTCGCCGCGGCCACTACCGCTCGGCGTCGCGGCCACCCACCCTTCACGAATACCCTGCGCCGGTTCCGATAGACCTTCTGCGCCAGCGCCAACGACGTCACCGCGGCCGTGGTAAGGACGGGCAGCAGATACCCCACGTGCGACTGCACCGCCAACGAAGCGGGCAGTACGGCGACCGGTAAGGCCCACGCATCCCCGCAGATTGCCGCCCAGCACAGCACGACGTAGAGCACGAACGGCAGCAACGGCAGGTAGGGATTCCACGCGTCGCGCAGGAATCCCGGCTCGACGAGTAAGCGCACGGTCACGGCGAGAACGAGCGCGGCCCAAAACCCGGGTACGTTTCCGGCGTGCCGTCGGACGAGCGCCACGATCGCAGCCGAACTGATTGCGCCGATCAGCAGCGCGCCGATCGCCAGAGACTGATGGACCTGTCCCAGGAGCCGGTACGGCCCGGCGAGCAGGTAGTACATCAGCGGGCCGGGGTGGTAGAAGCCAAATCGGGAGTATGGCCCCACCAGCACCGCTCGATCGCCGACATCGCGCACGAACAGTTCGGCGACGGCTTGGTCACCGTAGGGCAGGTAACGACCGTTGCCGATCGTTAAGCACACACCAATAATTCCGGCCAATCCCGGACATGCCGCCAATAGGGGCGGAAACCATGACTGGAGCCGCCGAGAGCGGCGGCGAGGGCTCAGGGCAGTAGTGTGAATAGTGTGTTTGGGCTCTTTGGCCAACACCACACTCATCGCGGGGAGGATACGCAACACTTTCTTGGTCAGGTGGGGGCTGGGGTTATCGACTGGGCCGGAATGCGTAGCTCGTAACTGCCCAGTCACCCAGCGTGGTCGTAGAGACGATACTCCACTCGGTTGGTGTCCAAGACCGATAGCGGACGCTCTGAATAGGCTTGATCTGGAAGAACATCCGCCCGACCGCGGTGGAGGTGCCTCGCGGCGGCCGACGGCCGCAGGCCCGACCACCGTCGATCTCGAGGCAACACGCTGTGAAGAGCCCGCTCCCACCATTACCAGCCCCCCTCTCCTCCCGTACCTGACCCCACCCACCCGCTTCGGTGGGCCCGGAACGGCCGGGTGGTGCCGTGAGTGTCGCCCTCGCCGGGACGAGCCCCGCCAGCTACACTGATCATGGTATGAGCACCGCAGGCGCCCCCGAGGGCTGGGAGCTCGTCGTCGGTCCCGACGGCAGCATCCCGGCTGAGCAGCTAGCCCGTCTCGGCTTGCGCCCGGGCGCTCACCTTCGTGTGGTGGCCGAGCAGCCGGCTCGGTCTCATCGCAGCGCCTACGGAGTGCTCGCTGGCGAGCCAGCCCCGAGCTGGGCGGACTATGAGGCAGCCAGCCGGTTGGCGATCGCCGACGCCGAGGGCGGCCCGACCTATCCCGGCCTGTGAGGGCCGTCGCCGACACTCATGCGCTGCACTGGTTCCTCACCGGCTCCGAGCGGCTGAGTGGACGCGCTCGACAAGCCCTGGCGACCGCCGAGGCCGATCAGGCGGGCGGCATTTTCTTGTCAGTGGCGTCCCGGATCGATCTGCACTACCTCGCTGCTGCCGGGCGGATGGAGCGGTCTCTCGCCTTACGGCTGTGGGCGGTGGTCCACGATCCCGACTTCAACATCCACCACGTGGCCGTAAGCGACGAGGTAGCCGAGCATTTCGGTGACGCCGCCCTGGCGGCGCTGCGAGATCCGTGGGATCGCCTCATCGTTGCCACGGCCTTGGTCCTCGATGTGCCGCTCGTCTCAGCTGACCGAGCAATCGGCGCACTGGACGCCGGCGTCGAGGTGCTCTGGTAGCCCTGGGGGTCCCGTAGCAATCGAGCGGATCCGTCGTGCGTTCGGCTACCGGGACTATCTTGACGCCGTCGAGGAGTTCACCGCGTGGCTGGACGCCCGCGCGTGGACCATCGGTGACAGACAGAGCGTATGCGTGTGGGGAGTGGGTCGGCGGATCCGGGATCGGCCGGGCCGACTGTGCTCTGGCAGGCCCGCATCCCACGGGACCTGGCAGCGCGGCTGGAAGAAGACATGCGCGTGCGC
>Ga0302263_10001111_pt1 | contig 10259 bp, 7 predicted proteins | sample II_Fen_N1_4_FD_194564 | JGI IMG/M metagenome (GOLD analysis project Ga0302263, IMG submission 194564) | Peat permafrost microbial communities from Stordalen Mire near Abisko, Sweden - II_Fen_N1_4 | ecosystem: Environmental > Terrestrial > Soil > Wetlands > Permafrost | place: Sweden: Abisko... | reverse complement strand
GTCGTCGAAGTGAAACACCAGCAGGAGATGCGAGCGGGGCGAGTTGCCGGTCAGGAGCTCGGTGAGCTCGCCGAACGCCTGGACCTCGACCTGGCAGGGAATCCGGATGGGCGGGGTACGGGCCCGCGGGTGACTGGGTGAACGACAGCGGGTCGCCATCGGGATCGAACGAGCCCGCGCCCAGGTTGGTGATGTTCGCTGAGCACAGCCCGGGGTCGTTGCACTGCGTCGGGCTGCTGCATACCGCCACCGGCGCGGCGTTCTCGATGTGGCACGTCGGATCGCAGCGGTCGCCGGCGAGCACGTTGCCGTCGTCGCACTCCTCGCCGGGATCGAGGACCCCGTCGCCGCACGCGGCCTCGCCGACCTTCACGTTGATGCTCGCGATCGCCAGACCATTGGTGATCGCGACCGTCGCGGCACCGGAGCCCACCGCCGTGATCACGCCGTCGTCCGACACCGAGATGATCGTCGCGAGCTGCGACACCGTGTACTTCGTCCCGAGCGCGGGCGCCGTGATATCGCGCCGGATCCCGTCGCTGTACGTGGCGAGCACGATGAGCCGGCGAGTCTTGCCCGGGCGCCGCAGCACCTGGTCGCCGTTCACCACCTCGAGTGAGGTGATCACGGCCGTCACAGAGACGTTGAGCGTGACCGGACCGGCAAAAGCCATGCCGCCGTCCGCGTAGAACGCGATCGCCCGCAGCGGCGCGACCGTCCCGGGACGGAACGGCGTTCAGCGCAACAAGATGTCCCCCGGTCGCCGTCGCCTGTGGGGCAGTCAGCGCAGCGGCAGGCTTTCGAGAGTGAATATCGGACTGGTCAGCGGAGTGTTGAACAGGAAGGTGTCCATCTGGGAGTTGGTCACCAGCAGCCGATCTCCGCTCACCGCGACGCCAGTTGTTGTGTCGGCTCCCGGGTACGTGCGTTTCGAGACGACGGTGGCCTGGGTGGCGTCGCTGGAGACCTGCAAAACGTCGACCTCGTTGTTCTCGGAACGGGCGAGGTACAGGATGTTCCCTCGCAGCACCATGCCGTCCGCGCTGGGGAGCGGCGGTGCAGCGATCTTGACGACTTCGCCGGTGGCGAGGGTGAGCCGGTACAGCGCGCCGCCATGCCAGTAGCCCACGATGAGGGACTTGCCGTCGGGGGTGGCGACGATGCCATTGCCGTTGGACTCGCCGGCCACGTAGTCCGGGAGGCTATAGGCCACCTCCAGGGTCCGGTGACCGCCGGTAGCGGGGGCGTTCACCTCGGCGGCAGGAATCCGGTAGACCACGGCGCGGTAGGAGTCGGTGACGTAGACGTCGCCGTTGGAGGTCACGGCTGCGTCGTTGACGAGGGTCGGCTGGCCTGGGTCAGCGACAGTGTAGACCGAGACGAGCTCTCCGGTGCTGGAGTAGACGAAGAACCGTCCGGTCAGGAAGCCGGCGACCAGCAGGCGGTTGCCGGCTACCTTGATTCCAGTGGCGCTGGTACGGCCGTCCTGGCCGCCCGGCAGAAACGGCTCGAGCGTCTTGGCCCCGCAGCGCCCGCGGTAGACGGTGCCGTCGGCGATGCTGGTGGCGTAGATGTAGTGGTCGTCGGCCGCGACGCTTTCGGGGAAGGCCTGGCTGCCGTGGAGCGTGATTGCGTAGCCTGTGTCGTCGCGGTCATGGCTCGGCGCGGCGTCGGCGGGATGCGAGCAGGCGGCGAGGGCGGTGGACATCGCGGCGAGCGCGACGAGCGGGTGTGTGGCGTGGGGAAGCATTGTGTTGAAGAACCTCTTCTGTTGACTGGTGAGCAACGATGAGAAACGATGAGAAACAGTGAGCAGCGTGCGGAACCCGGCCTGTCGCCTGGAGGTCAGGCAGCCAAGCGATGCGTGTCAGAGGGGTGTTCGTGGAATGCGGGAGTTTCCGGGGCGTCGTGGTACGCGTGGACGCACGCGACGTTCGCGCCCACTTCGCTTGCGAGCTTCAGCGCGAACGCAAGTGCGCCTCTCGCACCGCCGCTGAAGTCCATGCCCACGACAATCCAGCGATCCGAAGCCGGGGCATCACCAACTCGCGAGCTCGCGCGGTCTCCATGACTGGAGCCTATGGGCCAGCGGCTCGGCGCGACGTGGAGCCCCCGGCAAAACGGCGTCAAATCCGCGTGAAGCAGCCCGCCGCGCCGTCGAACGGCTAGGCCGTTCCCAGCCGTCGGCGCTCGGCCCCGCGTGAGTTGACAAGTCACCGGTGCGGAGGTACCGATCCCGGTCGCTCCGCGCTGTAGGCTGATCTGTGCTGTCCTTCCCCCCGTTTCGACTGGATCTTGATTCCGAGCGCCTGTGGAAGAACGGCGAGGAGCTCAAGCTCCGGCGCAAGCCGTTCGCCATCCTCCGGCACCTCGTCCAGCACCGCGACCGGCTGGTGACCCACGCGGAGATCGTGGAGGCCGTCTGGGGCAAGATCGCGATGAGCGAGAGCTTGCTCCGGACGCACGTGCGCGATCTGCGCCAGGGGCTCGGCGAGGGCGTGATCGAAACGGTGGTCGGTCGCGGATATCGCTTCCTGCCCGAGGTCGCCCACGTCGATGGCCGTCTGGGCCCGAACCAGCGGGCAGAGGCTCCGGAGACCTTCGCCAAGCCCGTCGTCGGCCGCGAATCGGAGCTCGAGACCCTCCGGGGCGCACTTCGTTCGGCCCGCGACCGTCGCCGTACAACGGTATTCGTCACGGGTGAAGGCGGCGTCGGGAAGACCACGCTTGTCGACTATTTCCTCCAGCAGGCGAGCGCGCAGGGTGCCTTGCTCGTGGGCCGCGGCGCGTGCATCGAGCAATACGGGAGCGGGCAGGTGTTTCTGCCTGTGCTCGACGCGATTGGTGCGCTGTGCCGGGGCCGCAGCGGCGATCGCGTGCTCGACGTGTTTGCCCGGCACGCGCCGACATGGCTCGTGCAGATGCCGAACCTCGTGCGGCCCGACCGCTTCGAGGACCTGCAACGCCGGGCGATCGGCGCCACGCCGACGCGCACGTTGCGCGAGCTCGTCGAGGCGCTGGAGACGCTCAGCAGTGATGCTGCCGTGGTCCTGGTCCTGGACGACCTGCACTGGACCGATCCATCGACGGCCGAGCTCCTCGCCATCCTCGCGTCTCGGCGAGAGCCCGCGTGCCTCCTCGTGCTCGGGACCTACCGGCCCGCGGAGGTCACGCGCACCGATCCGGTCGCCCGGGTCGCCGGGCAGCTCATCGCGCATCAACGGGCGCAGGAGATCGCGCTCGAGGGCTTCACGACCGAGGCTCTCGATGGCTATCTCACGCAGCGCTTTGGCGGTCATCGATTCCCGCCCGAGCTCGCTCGCACCCTGGCCCAAACGACAGGCGGACTCCCGCTGTTCGTCACGACCTTCGTCGACGACCTTGAGGCGCAGGGGCTGATCGTGGCTCGCGACGGTGGCTGGGACCTCACGATCCCCGTGGACCAGGTCGCGGCGCGCCGCCCCGACGGAGTCAGACGCCTCATCAACACGCAAATCGATCGGCTGGGAGCACCGGAGCAGCGAGTCATCGAGGCCGCTGCGGTCGCCGGGACGACGTTCACCGCCGGAGCCGTCGCGCACGCGCTCGACGCCGACGTCGATAGCGTCGACTCGGCGTGCGAGTCGCTCGCGACGGGACGAAAGCTGCTCCAGTATGTCGGCGCCGAGACCTGGCCGGACGGCACCATCCAGTCGCGGTACGTTTTCGGCCACTCGCTGTTCCAGCACGCTGCTGTTTCCAGAAGCACGTCGGCGACGGTCCGGGCATGGCACCGCAAGATCGGGGAGCGACTCGAAGCAGGCTACCCGCACCGGGCAGAGGAGGTGTCGGCCGAGCTGGCGAAGCACTTCGACCGAGGTCAGGTGCCCGCGAACGCGGCCCGCCATTACTTTGCGGCCGGCGAGCGGGCGGCACGACGTTACGGCTTGCATGAGGCCATCGCCCACTACGAACGAGCGCGCGCGCTGCTCGACGGCTTGCCTGGCGGACGTGAGCGCGATGTTCTCGCGATGCGCACGGCGCTCCGTCTCGGGTGGCGGCTGTTTCAGCGCGATGGATCGCCGAACGCAGCCATCCCGATGATGGAGAAGGCCGGCGCCCTCGCGGCTCGGCTCGACGAGAAGGCATCCCTCGCCGAGACCCAGGTTCGCCTCGGGTTTCTGTTCAGGGTGCGCGGCGACATGCGCAAGGCGAGCGAGCACGCCCGCGCCGCCGCCACGCTCCTCGAGCACGTCGAAGACGGCGTCTTTCGAGTGTTCGCGAGGGCTTCGGAGGCCGCGACGGTGCTGCTTTGCGGGGACCTCCAGGAGGCCGGCCGGCTGTTCGCCGCGCTCGGAATTCCTGGGGCGGCGACGGAAGCCGGCGTTCCAGAGCCGTGGTGCGATACGAGCATGGTCGTCACGACGGGGTCGATCTCGCCTGGCGCTGTAGAGGCGGGCGGGCCTCCGCGCGGCCTTGGCGAGTCCGGAGTGTCACTGTTCGCCATGGCGCAAGGTGCCTTCGCGCTGTGGCTCACGGGCAAGCCCGATGACGCGATCGCGTTGGCGCGCAAGGGATACGAGGCCGCCGACGCGCACGACGAACCGTGGGACCGCGCCGCGTTCCTCGCCGAATTGGCGACGATCCATGCCTGGCGCAGGGAGCCGGCGCAGGCGGAAGCGTTCGCCAAGCGCTGCCTCACTCTGGCCAAGCCGGGAGCGTTCGGTTTGTGGGCAAATCTCGCGGAGTTGGTGCTCCGATGGACAGAGGCCGAGCTCGCCCCCGACGTCTCCGAGGCGCGCGCCGATGAGCTGCTGAGCGAGCCCTGGGACAGCATCGCGTTCGGTTCGACCATGCCCTCCGTACTGTACGTCTCCCTGTGCGTCCGCCTCGGTCGCGCCGATCGGGCGATCGACGTGATCTCCGAGACGTTTGCGCGGATCGAGCGAACCGGCGAGCGATGGCTCGAGCCGGAGCTCCATCGCTTGCGCGGCGAGATCCTGCGCTCGACGGACGCGCCGGAGGCGGGCCGCTGCTTCGTCACAGCGATCGCCATCGCCCACGATCGGTCGTCGCCCTCCCTCGAGCTTCGCGCGTTGTTGAGCCTTCACGCGCTCGTTTCGGGCGCGAAGAAGCAGCAGGCGCGAAACGACCTGGCCCGGGTGCTGTCGCTCATCACCGGCGGCCAGGACACGCCGGATGTCGTCGATGCTCGCCGCGTCGTGGAGCCACGGCAGGCATCCCGCCGTTCGACGCGTTAGTCGGCGCGCTTGTCCGCACCCGATTGAATATGACGGACCTCCGCGGCCTACGCGCCCTCTGGCGGTCGATCAGGGGGCAGCCCGGCCGCGGCCGCGCAGCACGCCGCGCGCGCGGAGCGCCTCGACCACCGCGCGCGTGAACGCCGCCTGATCGCGCTGATCCAGGTGCATCTCGTCCGGACACAGCAGGTTCGCCAGCGCGGGCACATCGCCGGCATGGATCGCGCGCGCGGCGGTTCGCGCGGCGAACACGTCCCAGTACCGCGATCGTGGGTAGGCCTCGTCGACCCGCGCGGCCAGGCGCCCCGAGATCGGCATGCGCAGCACGACGACGTCGCCGCCGCGCGCCTGGATCCGGCGGACCAGCGGCTCGACCTCGCGCTCCAGGATCCCGAGCCATGCGTCCGGGGTGGTCGTCGGCGCGTAGTAGGGGAGCCGCCGGTCGGCCTTCGCGCGCAGCGCGGCGGGCGTGGCCAGCCGGTAGTCGGCGTGCGAGCTGCGCTGGCGATCGATCGCGACCCACTGGGGCGCCGGCCACTGCCGCTTGCCCACCAGCGCGGTGATGATCCGCCGACCGCCGACGGCGAGCACGGCGAGGCGCGACTGGAGCTGGCTCGCCGCGTAGCGATTGACCAGGGATCCCGGCGAGCGCCACAGCGCGTGCCCGCGCCTGACGTACGGATCGGACTGGTGGAAGAACTCGGGATCGATGACGTCGGGCTCGAGCAGGTCGAACACCACGACGCCGCGGAACGCATCATCGGCGGCGAGGTCGGCGAGCACGCCGAACGCCTGGTGATCCGTGATCGACAGCTGCAGCCCGCGCAATTCCGGCGCGGCGCGTGCGAACTCGGGGGCCGAGTAGGCCAGCGCCATGCGCGAGGTCCCGACGAACGCGACGATTCCCGGATCGGCGTCGACCTGGATCCGCGCCAGGCTCCACAGCACCGGATCGTCGACGACCGACGGCCGCTGGCCGCCCGCCCGCGTCACCAGCTCGAGCCGCCACACCACCACGGCCGCGAGCACCAGCGCGAGCAACCACGTCGCGCCCCACCGCCCGGCCGGGATCCACGGCTCAGAACTGAAAGTAGATGAAGGCACGATCCTGCCCTTGCATGACGAAGAGGCCGGCGACCATCGCCCCGAGCGCCGCGGCGCGGACCGGCCACGGCGTCCGCTCGGCGAGCGCCTCGAGCGAGCGGTCGCGCAGCGCCCAGTGCGCCGCGACGATCGCGAACACCGTGGTGCCGACGATCGCGCGCCGGAGGGCCGAGAACTTGCTCCCGTCGCCGCCGCCGAGCCCGACCAGGCTCCCGGCGATCGCGAACGCCTGCGACAGCGACGCCGCGCGGAACAACACCCACGCGATGCACACCAGCGCGAAGGTGGCCGCGCCGGCCATGAGCCGCGCGGCCCGTCGGGTGCGCCACCCGCCGCCGGGCAACCACCGCTTCAGCTGGCGCTCGCCGATCAGGTAGCCGCCGTGGAGCGCGCCCCACGCGACGAACGTCCACGACGCCCCGTGCCACAGGCCGCCGAGCAGCATGGTCAGCACCAGGTTGATGTTCGTGCGGGTCGGCCCGCGCCGGTTCCCGCCGAGCGGGATGTAGAGGTAGTCGCGAAGCCACGTCGACAGCGAGATGTGCCAGCGCGTCCAGAACTCGGAGAACCCGACCGCGGCGTACGGGAACCGGAAGTTATTCGGCAGCGTGAACCCCAGGCACAGCGCCGCGCCGACCGCACAGCTCGAGTACCCCGCGAAGTCGCAGAACACCTGGCCGGCGAACGCAAGCGTCCCGGTCCAGGCATCGACCACCGCGCCCTGCCCCGAGCCCGCGAACAGCTCGTCGGCGAACGGCGCCAGCACCGAGTCGGCGAGCCCCATCTTCTCGAACAGGCCGAGCACCATCAGCGTGAGGCCCCACGCCAGCCCCGGTCCGGTCGTGCGCCTCGGCGCCGCGCACTGCGGCAGGAACTGAGACGCGCGCAGGAGCGGGCCCGCCACCAGCGCCGGGAAGAACGTCACGTACAGCGCGAAGTCCAGGAAGCTGTCCGCCGGCCGCGTCCGTCCGAGATAGACGTCGAGCGTGTACGACAGCGTGTGGAATGTGTAGAACGAGATCCCGATCGGAAGCACGATATCGGTGTGCGCCGGGTGGTAGGCGAGCCCCAGCGCGTGCAGCGCCGCGGTGAGATTGGCCGACAGGAAGTTGCCGTACTTGAAGTACCCGAGCACTCCGAGGTTGACCACCACGCTGACGATCAGCAGCGCCCGCGCGCGCGCCGGCGTGCGCGCGGCCGCGCCCCCGTCGAGCTTGGGCGTGAACTCGAGCCGATGCTGAGCAGCGCCGCGTGCTGTCCGCGGGCCGCACCATGGATCGCCCATCACGCGGGCTGCGGAATCCGCAGCCGTGTGACTGCGGCGTTCGCAGTCGGCGCCGCTTCGCAAGCGCAACCAGCTGGAATCACGAGGCCCTGCAACCGGCACGGGGGGTGCTCTGTCCATGGTCATGATGCTCAAACTTCTCCCCGTCACGGCTCTCGCGCTAGGGCTCTCCGGTGGCGTCGCGCTCGCCGACCACGGCCGCGGAGGCGACCATCGCGGCGCGTCCGGCGAGCATCGGTCGGCTCCGGATCACGGCGGCGGCCGCGGCGGCGAGGTCGTGCGCGACCACCGCGAGTTCCGCGGCGGCTACGACCACGGCTACCGCGGCGGCTACGACCACGGCTACCGCGGCTACGACCACGGCTACCGCGGCGGCTACGACCACGGCTACCGCGGCGGCTACGACCACGGCTACCGCGGCGGCTACGGCGGCCGCGTGGTCGTCGCCAACAGCTACCCCCGCTACTACGGCGGCTACGCCCGCCAGCCGATCTACGTGGGTCGCCCGGTGATCCGCGAGCGCTACTACAATTACTACCAGCGGCCGACGCTGGTCGTCGAGAACTACGGTCCGCGCGCGGGCTACTTCTGGATCGGCGGCGCGTGGGGCTGGAATGGCGCCGAGTGGATCTGGTCGCCCGGCCACTACGAGCCCGACGCGGCGTACGACGAGACCTACTAGCCGCGGCCTCGCGGAACGGGCAGGTACGCTCGAGACCGCCGCGGAGTAACCACCGCGGCGGTTTTGTCGTATGCATGGCGTATGTCGACCTCGCGCTCCGGCTTCGATATCACGCGGCTCTCGAGCGATCGTGTCGCCGCCCTCGCGGCAGACTTCACGCCCGAAGAGCAGCACGTCATCCTGCACCAGGGGACCGAGCGTCCGTTCTGTGGCCTGTTCCTCGACAACAAGCAGCCCGGCGCCTACGTGTGCCGGCTGTGTGGCCTGCCGCTGTTCCAGTCGGACGCGAAGTTCGAGTCCGGCACCGGCTGGCCGAGCTTCTTCCAGCCGGTCGATCCCGAGCACGTCGCCGAGATCACCGATCGCAGCCACGGCATGATGCGCGTCGAGATCCGCTGCAAGCGGTGCGACGCCCACCTCGGCCACGTGTTCGACGATGGCCCGCCGCCGACCCACCAGCGCTACTGCCTGAACTCGGTCTCGCTGCAGTTCGTGGCCGCGGGCGAGCCGACGCCGCTCAGGAGCTGACCCGCAGCCGATTGACCAGCAGATCGTCCTGCACGATCTGGTCCTTGCGCCGGGTCAGCTCGTCGACGTCCCAGTTGCTGCTCAGGTAGCGGCCCTTGGCCCAGTCCGCCTGGCCGCTGCACAGCCAGACCGCGAACCCAGCCGCTAGCTCCGGCGGGTCGACGAGCAAGCCGTGGATGGCCTGGGGCATGTGCTTCGCCAGCGTGGTGAGCACGCCGCCGGGATGGATCGCGAAGCACTTCACCCCGGCCTCACCGTGGTCGACGTCGACGAACTCGCACAGCCGATTGATGGCGTGCTTGGACGTCTGATAGTCCGACGCGGTCGGCCGCACCATCTGCGCGCCGATCGACGAGATCAGGATCAGGTGGCCACCCGCGGGGTGCCGCCGGGCCGACTCGATGAGATGCGGGATGGCATACCGGATCACGTGATACGTGCCCTGTAGATTGACCTCCCAGGTCCGCCACCAGCTGACCGGATCGGACTCGCCGATCTTCGCCCACTGATCGAGATACCCTGCATTCGAATCCACCGCATCCACCCCACCGAACCGGGACACGCAATCATGGATCGATGCCTCGACCTGGTGGCGGTCCGTCACGTCGCAGACCATGTACTTACACTGCGTCTGTGGGTTCGCGCTGACCACGCGCGCCCGGGTGTCCTCGAGCGCCTGCTCCGAACGCGCCGTGAGGTAGATGGCCCGCGCGCCCGCTTGCGCGAACGCGACCGCGGTGGCCTGGCCGATGCCCTGCGATGCGCCGGTGATGAAGATGACCTTGCCCGACGCGCTGCCCTTCAAGGTGGTCTCGGGGTCGATGGCCGGATAGCGCGCGTGATGTGTTGCGATCTCGAGAGACTGCGCCTGGATCGATGACATGGGGAGCTCCTGGGGCTCGTTGCGGTTGGCTCGCCGGGAATCTACCCGTGGCACTCGCAGTAGCCCAATCAATAATGTAGATCTCGGCGCCACGTGCGCTGCTCGATGCAGCACTTCTCGAACCTCGGGCGCCATCGTCTCCGGCTCGCAGCTGCGCCGCCAGTGGGCACGCGCGGCGTGAGCCCGCCGCGGAGGCTTCGGCATCCTTGACCGGCGCGCCGTGCGCGCCTCGGCCCACGCGCGCAGCGCGGTCAGCGCCGCCAGGCACGTGACGGTTCCCGCCGGGTCGACGGCTCGTGTACGCTCGCGGGGTGTTGCAGCTGCCGTTCCAGCCTCCCGTCGAGCCGATGCTGGCCAAGCTGTCGAGCGGCCTGCCGAGCGAGGGCACCGGGTTTGTCTACGAGCCGAAATGGGATGGGTTTCGCGCGCTGGTGTGGCGGAGCGGCGACGAGGTCTACATCCAGAGCCGCGACCTGAAGCCGCTCGGCCGCTACTTCCCCGAGCTCGTGGCCCAGCTGCGGACCCACCTGCCGGAGC
>Ga0302263_10001109_pt1 | contig 10263 bp, 7 predicted proteins | sample II_Fen_N1_4_FD_194564 | JGI IMG/M metagenome (GOLD analysis project Ga0302263, IMG submission 194564) | Peat permafrost microbial communities from Stordalen Mire near Abisko, Sweden - II_Fen_N1_4 | ecosystem: Environmental > Terrestrial > Soil > Wetlands > Permafrost | place: Sweden: Abisko... | reverse complement strand
GGGCTTTTGAGCGTCAGGCGCAGTGGAAACAGGCTTTCGCCGCTGACCAGACTGGCCAATACATCGCCCCGGCTCCAGAGTTTGAGCAACTGGGCGCGCAGGTCGGCGGGCTGCGTCCAGCTCATGGCGCGGCTTTGGCTTTTTCGGCGCGGTAGTCTTCTATCGACAGGTTGCGCAGTTTCGAGGACCGCCCTTCGTCGTTCTGCACAAAACCCACGCTGGCGACAAACGGCTCGATGATGTGGATTTTCTGCAGCGGCGTGATGATCAACAACTGCAAATTGAGCTTGGCAAACAGCCGCAGGCCGTACTGCGCCGACTCGTCCGAGCCACGCCCAAACGCTTCGTCAATCACCACAAAGCGGAAGGAGCGCGAGCGCACCGCGCCCCATTCCAGCCCGAATTGATAGGCCAGACTGGCCGCCAGAATCGTATAAGCCAGTTTTTCCTTCTGCCCTCCGGACTTGCCGCCCGAGTCGGAATAGTGTTCGTGCTCGCTGTTGTCCTCGCGCCAACGCTCGCTGGCGGCAAACACATAGCCGTTGCGCACGTCGGTGACTTTGGCGCTCCAGCGCCGGTCCTGCTCGGACTGGCCTTCGCGCCCGCGAAAGCGCTCAATGATCTGCTTGACCTGCAAAAATTTGGCCTCCGAATACTGCGCGTCGTCCGAGCCGGTGAACGTGCCTTCGGTGCAGGCGCGCAGTTCGGTCTCGAAATCGCGCACTTCGGCGTCCGGCGTCGGCTGGGCCAGCAGCAGGATGTAGCGGCCAGGGTTGTAGTCGATCTGCGTCAGCGACTCGTTGATGCGCGCAATGCGCTCCTTGATGGTGGTGCGCTCGCGGGCCAGCTGCGACTGAAAATTGGCGACTTCGCGGATGGTGTTTTCGTTCAGCAGCTCCTTGAAGCGCACTTCAAAACGCGGCAGGTCATTGGCCTGCAGCGCGTCCAGCATGGTCCGGTATTCAAAACCCGCTTCCACGCTGGCATCGACTTCCGCCGTTTCCAGCTTGAACGCCTCTTTGTACGCCGACATGGCCTGAATGATTTTGTCGCGCAGGCGTTTGAGCTTGCCGTCTTCGGCGTCGATTTTGGTCTGCAGCCAGTCGCGCAGGTCGTGCTGGCGGTTGTCGCACGATTCCACTGTCAATTGATGCGCGCCCAGCGCTTCGGCGCGCACGGCTTCCAGTTTGGCGAAATACGCCGCGTGGATTGAAAAACCGGGTTCTTCCCGCAGCGCCTGCGTTTCGGCGCGCTGCGCTTGGGCGTCGCTTTTTTTCTGGTCGGCTTTGGCGCGTTTGTCTTGGTGCTCTCTGAGCAGCGTTTCGGTTTTGGCCAGCGTGGCCTGGGTTTGCGCCAGTTGCGCGCCCAGCGCTTTCAGCGCGCCGCTGGCCGATTCCAGCGCCTGCCTTTCGGCTTCGAGCCGGGCGACCTGCGCGGCCAGCGATTGCCAGTCCAGCTCGTCAAAATCGTCATACACATTGAGTTTGGCCAGCGCATCCAGCCGCTCTTTCAGCGCGTCGCGCTCGGCCATCAGTTTGGCGATCACGCCGCCGATTTGCGCCAGCCGGGTTTCCAGCTCGCGGGCCTGGGTTTGCAGCGCGGCGATCTTGTCCAGATTCGTCCAGCCCAGCACGTAGCGGCTGCGGTCGTCGAGCCGGTGGCGGTCGTCTTTTTCGTGGCGCTCGCCGCGTGATTTGATTTGCCCGGCTTGGGTAATCGCGCTGACTTCGCGGCGAAACTGCTCCTGCGTGGCGCAGCAGGCCACGTCAAAACGGTGGGCGATTTCGCGCTCCAGCCAGTCGTAAAACACCGAGTCGGGTTTGATGGTCAGCTTGCGCGCCAGCGAGTCGCGGTGCAGCGTGGGCATCTCGGCGCGTGTGGCCGGGCGCACGCGGAAATACACCAGCCGGGCCTGCAGCGCGGTTTGATCCACCCACTCGCAGACGGCGGCGTAATGCGCGTCCGGCACCAGCAGCGACAGACCAAAGTTGTGCAGCAGCCGCTCGGCGGCGCCTTCCCAGTCGCGCTCGTCGTCGCGCACCTGCAACAGCTCACCGGCGAAGGGCAGGCTTTTTTCCGGCAGTTTTAACGCTTTGCACAGCGCGCTGCGCAGGGCGATTTGTGTGGCCGGGATGTTGCTGCGCCGCGCTTTCAGGCTGTTGATTTCGCTGGCCAATTCGTCGTGTGCCTGTTTGCCTTGGCGCAGCGCCACCGATTGTTCGGTCTGCTCGTTTTGCAGCGCCGCTTCCTGATCCTGAAGCGTGGTTTTCATGCCCGCCAGACTTTGCCGCTGGGCCAGAAAATCCGCCGCCGAACCCATGCTGAGCAGGCCCAGCTGGCGGCACAGTGTGTTGTAACGCCCGGACTTTTCGCGCCGCCGCTCGATGGCTTTGTGCTGGGCGCTGATGTCCGCGCCGAGTTGCTCCAGTCGGTCGCCGCCGCTGTCGGCCATGCTGCGGCGCAGGCCGTTTTCTTGCAGGCGCTGGGCGGCGCGCTCGGTTTCCAGGCGTTCGACCTGCTGGTTCTGGCGCTGCCAGTCTTCGGCCAGCAGCGTGATGCGCTTGTCCAGCAAATCGAGTTTCAGACCGGCAAAATAACTTTTCAGCGCCTCGCGGCAGGCACGTAATTCTTCGGTTTGCGCCACCAGCAGCGCGTGGCGTTCGCCGTCGGCCACCAGCGGCGTGAGCAGCGCCACCTGGCGCTTGGCTTTTAAAACGGCCTCGTGGGCGCGGTTCAAGTCGTCAAAATGGCCGATCAGCGCGGTGATGCGCGGCGCCACGTCGAACGGCTCCAGCATGTGGCTGCGCACGAAATCAGTCAGATTGCCCACCGATTTCATCGACACCGTCTGGTGAAAGAGTTCCAGCGCCTGATCGTTTTCAATGCCAAAACGCCGCCGAAACCAGGCCGCATAGGGCGGAAAAGCGTCGAACAGTTCCGCGCCGCCGCTGCGCAGTTTTTTGCGCAGGCCGGTGATGTCGCTGCCGAAATTGGCAAAATCCGCCGCAATCGACAGCGAGCGCTCCGCGCCGACAAACAGCCGCGCCGGTTGGCCTTGCGCCTCTTTCATCCAGAACACCTGCGCCAGCGTGACGGTCTGGTCATAGCCCGCGTTGTGGAACACGCCAAGGATCACGCTGTAGCTGTTCAGCCCGCGCAGCGCGACCGGCTTGGCCGCGCCGGTGGCTTCGTTGCGCTCGGATTTGTAATGCCCCAGCACGTAGGAACGCAGGCTGCGCTCCTTGCTGTCCGCGCCCGCCGCCTTGTTGTAGGCCACGCGGTGGGCGGGCACCAGCAGCGTCGTGACGGCGTCCACCAGCGTCGATTTGCCCGAGCCGATGTCGCCGGTCAGCAGCGCGTTTTTGCCGTCCGGGTGCAGCGACCAGACCCGGCCATCGAACGTGCCCCAGTTGAACACTTCGAGCCGCTGCAGCCGGAAACCTGAAAGCGCGTCGTCGGCGGCGAAATCGAGCCCTTGGGTTTGTTGCGTGTCGTCATTCATCGCCAGTTCCTTTCAGGCCGGTTTCTAGTTGCTGGCGGTAGCCTTGGAGCCGCTCGTCAAACTCGGCCAGCCACTGCGCATCGACAAAGGCTTTCAAAATGCGCCGCACTTCAAAAGCCGCCGCCTGCCCGGCGGGCGCGCCGGTGGCGGGCTTGAGTTTGCGAATAAAACCCAGCTCGATCACCTTGTTCAGATGGGTGTCGATCTGGTCCACCAGCCGGGCTTCGTTGCTGCTGTCGGGCAAAAACACGCGCATCATGTCGGCCACCTGTTCACGCGAGAGCACCAGCCGTGTCTCGCCGCCGCTGGCGTCGGATTCGGCGAGCTTTTTGCGCAGCAGCGCCAGCAGCAGGCTGACGGCAAAGGACAGCGGGCGGCGCACGATCAGGCGCGGGATTTTATTGGCCGCCGCGTCGTCGCCGCCGTCCGCCGGGGCTGGACGCGAGCGCAGGAAGGCGTAGCCTTCGGCCTCGTCGAGGATCAATTCGAGGCCCATCACCGCCACATAGTCGCGCACCCGGTGCTGCAGGTTGGCGAGTGCCTGCCAGAGGCTGGCGTCGGTTTCCTGGTAAATCACGCCGCGCAGCAGGGGCACGATCAGCGCGGATAGCTCGGGCGCGGCGGGCGTGGCGGGCGGCGCTGACGCGGTGGGCGGCGCGGTTTCGGTTTGGTTGAGGGTCATTTTTTATCGTTGTTGACGTTATCGCCGAGAGCAATCCCAATCCCGGCCTTCCTCCAGAGGAAGCAGCCACTTCCTCTTTGGTGCTTGCAAGGCGTTGGGGGCAGCGCCCAAGCCGATGCCTGAAGCGCCACCTGAATCAATGCTATTTTCGCTTTTTCAGCGCACAAAAATCACCCGTGGCAAGTGCGCCTGCCGGGCCAGCGGCTGTCCGTCCGGCCCCTCGCCCTGCCAGTCAATCACCTGCGTGGCCGACTCGTCCACCGTGGCGCTGAAACCGTCGCCCGCCAGTTGCAAATAAGTGACCAGCTCGGCCAGCCCTTGTTGCAGCGGCTGCAACTGCACCAGCTCTTGCAGCGTGACCTGCGCCCGCGTCTGCAAGGTGTGGCGGATATGCCCGGCCAGCTTGGCTTTATCCACCACCACTTGAGAAAACAGCGCGCCCGCGTCCACGTCAGCCCCGCCGTCGCCCGCGTCCAGCTTGCCGCTGGCAATGCGGGGCTTGTAGGCCGGAACGTAGAGCGGCCTTTCCATCGGCAACTCGATTTCGGCGGAGGTTTCGGCAATCTGCATGACTTCGCCTGTGGGCGGCGTGCGGCGCAGCGCCAGCGCGTGGCCCTCGATGCTGCGCAAAATGTCCATGATGCGGCGGTTTTCTAGCCACGCCTGATCGTCCAGAAAGCGGCGCAACTGCTGCGAAAGTTGCGCCACCGTGCGTTGCGTGTGCTCGCCCGCCTCCAGCCAGTCGTAATGAATGCGGCGCAGGCGCACATCGGGTTTTAAACCGTCCACGGGCGGCAGCGCCAGCACGTCTTCCAGCAGCACCGACAACTCCTCCTGGCGGCGGCTGGACATCAAAAAATCCCAGAATGCCCGGAAACTGCGCCCCTGGTCCGAGCTGGCGATGCTTTCGCGCTCGTTCAAAATTTCTTCCAGTAAATCGCCCTTGGCACCTTGCCACAGCGTGATGCGCTCGCGCACGCGCCGGTCCAGATTGCGAAAGTTGTATTCCACCTCGCGGAAATCGGTCAGCAGCTCGCGCGCCAGCGCAGTGAACTGCTGAAAGCGCTCCTTGATCGCCGTGTCGCCCAGCACCGGCACATGGCCCGCTTCGACCTGCGCGATTTCCGCGTCGATGGCGGCGCGGCGCGCCTGCAGCTCGGCCAGGCGAATGCGCGGGTCGGCCTGACTGCCTTCGCTCATTTCCTTGAGCAGGCCGAACATCGTCAGCAGGCGCGACTCGGTGCCGACAAAGCTCCGCTCGGCGAGCGTCGTCAGCCAGGCGATGGCTTTTTCGGTGGCCGGTGTCAGGTCGAACTGCGGCTCGTCCGAGCCGGGCGCGTAGAACTTGCGCAGCCAGCCCTTGTCCGGCGCGGCCCAGTCGTTGAGGTACTCCAGCGCGGACTTGGGGAAAGCCTGCGCGCCCAGCCGCTCGCGCAGGCCGAACAATTCATCGTCCAGCGCCTCGGCCAGATCGGCCTGCGCCATCACGCGCAGATTGGGCGCAACGAACACACGCTGCAGAAAACTTGCCACCAGCGCCACATGGTCAGAGCGTAGCAGCCGCCACGCCGGGTGGCTCTGGCGCATCAGGTCGAGGGTGGGGTGGTCGAGGGGCAAGTGGGGCTTTCGGGGAGTGGGGCGCGTCAGGTGCTGGGTGGCTGGCAGAGATTGTCAACTGAGAACCGGCTGAATTTCTGAATAGGAGACGTTGAAGTCGGCTTCTCAGGGAAAGTGGCCATTGTTATCGGGCCACAAAAAATTTTGGCGATTGGGAATCGTTGCCTCATAGAACAGAATATTCGCTCCATTTGTTTTGATGCCCAACTCTTTGAGCATGCTTGGGGTTTTCTTCAATAAAAGCCGCAACCTCTTGTTTCGTTTTTGGAAGCGGCGCGTCGCTGTGGTAACCGCTGCCAGAAAAGCGGAAACCTGCTTCCCAGAGACACTTTGCGGCTCAACCAGGCAGAGCTATCGGATTTCGGCGGGGTTGCAAAGTTGCGGCCCATGAATGCCATTCGGTGGCCGCAGTTCGGGCACTTGTGAACAAGCTCGGATTCAGCGAGATGTGCGCTTCCCGTCGTGGAGTTGCTTGTCGCTGGCCGCTTAAAAGAAACTTGACAGTTGAAACACGCAAAGTTGTGCAGGAATGGCGTCATTGAATGCCTAACAAATTCATCGCTGGCGTGGCTTTTTACGCAGGTCCGGCGCAATGATAGGCTGGGCTGCGAAGCGGCAAGAGCGAAATGGCCGCACAGGGAAACACCGATTCACTCATAGATCTTTGCAGCGTAGAGGAATGCCGCAAATTTCTTCCACGGATTGGCCGCTTCCATTCCCTGATTGGCTCCGAAATTGCTATCTTCAGCCCAGGCAATAGCGGATTCCAAGAATCGCTCAATGGAGACATTTTCCCAATTGCCAGCATCTTGACCGTAAGGCGACGAGTCGATTTTCGCTTCCGCATTGACCGCAGCAATTCGATCCTGCATGAGGGCGTGGGCAAATGCCAAAAAAGATTGCTGGTCGGTGACGCACTCGATTTGTTCGTAAAGTTCCATATTAATGGCAAGTTTGTTTGAGCGTTATTTTATTTCCTGCATTCTCTCAAAGAAATAACATCCTTTTTCTTGCGCATCTTCGTCAGTATTGCCGCTAACCATCGCTAAAAATTCAAACAGCGATTTTCTGACGTAGGAGATGACCAGCTTTTGAAATGATTCACTGTTGTTTTCAATTTGCGCAATTTCTAAATCATTGTAATAGTCTAGTCGTGCCTCGTCATCGCCCGCAATTCGGGCAATGGGGTAGCCGTGCTGCAGCAAAATTAAATTCATCACCAGTCGGCAGGTTCTTCCGTTTCCATCAATCCACGGGTGAACGGTGACGATTTTTTCGTGCATGTTTGATGCGAGCAAAACGGGATGCAACGTGTCTTTATTCTCGTTGTACCAGATAAAGATGTCTTCCATTAACTTTTTAACCAGATAGCTTGGCGGCGGCGTATGTTTCGCGCCCGTAATGGTGACATCCTGTTTTCTGTAAACACCCGCTTCACGCGGACGAATACCACCCAGCACAATGCTGTGAATTGAGTTGATAAGATGCTCGCTCAGAATGGTGTTTTTTTCTGCCAGCTCCCGGATATAGTAAATAGCCTCTTGATGGTTTCTTGCTTCGAGGTGTTCGTCAAGTCTTTTTCCCTTGATCGTCATGCCTCGTGCAATGACCAAATGGGTTTCTTGCAGGGTGAGCGTATTTCCCTCTATGCGGTTTGATTCGTAGGTGTATTCCGTATCCCATGCTTCAAGCAATTTTACGAGCTGATTGGCATTCAATGGGCGAAAACTGTCCAGACATTTTTTCAGATCATCGAGTTGTGCCAGCGCCTCGGGCAAGGTATCGCACGCAGGGAACGTTTTATCAAATAGGAAAAGTAAATCCTTGGAGGATTTGACAGTGCCCAGAACATGGGAGAGAAAGGCTTGACGCAAGGCGTCGGTGGCTGGAGTTGCTGGCAGTGCCTTTGTGGCAGATGTTGGTTGCTTGTTTTGTGTCATATTCATATCCTATTCAAAGGGCCAGTTTTGCAAGTATGTTTTTGTAATGATTTCCGCAATACTTTGAGTAGGAAAATTTTCTTCGGTAATTTTTTGTGGTTATTAAGTATTGTAGCTAGATGGGGTGCAACCAATAGCAGAGTTTTTCAAATGATATTTTATTCTGAGTTTGCGAGTTGGTTATATCTCGATCTGGCAATGCAATACGCTTTGACCAAAGTGGAAACCATAATGGATCAAAAAAATCTTCCTCGGATGCTGGGCGAGTATTCTTTATCATCGTGCGCTCACATGCACCGAATTGAATAAAGTTGACTTGTGCTTCAATGAGACTGCAGGAGTTTGCCCCCCCGCTCAGGCTTGGGTAGTAGAGCTGAGTCACATCATCCTCCCAAAAGCATATTGGGCAAATTTCGTATGAGCCAGGAAATTCACTGAAAACTTGATGACCGCAGCAAGGGCATGTGTACATAGTCACTTACGAAGTAAGTTCAGAGGCAGGTAGTATAGCTGATTAACTGCATGCTGAACAATATTATTTAGTATTAGTCTTCATCTTGAAACCATATGCAGAAATACAGGTTATCGTCGCTCGTAATGATCAGGCCTGCATCGAACGTCGATTCTGTAAGCGGGTTCCAACTCTCGCCTTTCGCTACATTGCCGTTCGAATAATACTTGCTGCCTAGAGTCGCATGCTCGGCAAACACTTGTTGTGCAAAGGCTTGTGCTTGCGTCTGAGGCATGCATTCGTCTTCGTAGGCCATATCCTTCCACAGCAGACTAACCAAAATGGCATAAGCACTTTCTGTGTCATGCGCAACAAGTAGTGAGGGATCTGCTTTCAGGCCAAATTGGGATAGAACTAGCTTTAAATCCTGGGTTGGCTCACTAGTCATCGCGTATCTGACGACTCCAAATCTGCGGGCTTTGATGATCGATCTGGGATTAATCATGATGCCTTCCGTCCGCTGAAACAGATTGCTGAGCGGTTGCGTAGTAACGCCTGCTATGATGGATTGGTTCTTCTGGCATATAGCGATAGATTAAGCGCGAGCAACGCATCATTGTGTTGCCTATGGTATCCTCAATATAGATGCGCTTCAGAGCATCTACTCGACCATTAAAGCAGGGTTGAATCAGGTAACTGAGGGATGCGTAATCAGCATCAATAAATACAATTTCAAGAATTTCTCCTTTGTATGAGTCTGCATGAATAAGAAGATGGATATTCATGTTCTCATAGCCAGAGCGCGATACATCACTCGGGAAGTATGGCTCAACAAATGGGTTTGCATAAAACTCTAGGGTTTCTGAATCGTCCCAGCAGTTTCCTTCTGAAAGTTCATTCAGGTCTGCATTTGTATCGACTGCTTTCCAGGTCATAGCATTGATACCAAATGCCAAAGTTCAGCGACAGGCAGACAGCGATGTTGGCTAACTGTGCCTTGGGGCGAGCTATTAGGCCAGGTTTTTGGTACCGACATGATCACTTCCATTTTCGCTCAATTCTTTCCACCGCATCTAGGATGGTTTTTGCAAAGGCGCGTGCTTCAGCTGTATTGAATTCAACTGGATCGTTATAGGGCGTGGCAACTACCTTGAGATGAAGGATATTTTCATTTTCCGGTGTATCGCAGGAAACTATTTTATGGTAGGGTTGGCTTGATGATTCACTAATAAGGCGAGCGAGCCTTGAGCCGTCTTGCACGTTTAAAATATTGTCTATCGACACCACCTTTTTTAGGGCGGCCTCCACATCAAAGTTGCTGCCTTCAATTAAAGCGATTGCTTCGTTATGGAGTGCGTAGGCTAGGTGAGCTGCTACCCGAACCTCAAGCGGCCCTTTATTTTCACTGCCAAGGTATGGGGATAGAAGCTGACGAATTTCTTGGATAGCGTGAGCCAGTATTTTTTCTTCTGCTGCGTGCATGACTATGGAATACCTCCGAATGGGTTAGCGGTGGAAATCAGTGGCCGCCGGTGCGGCGTTCGCTGAAAGCGACTGTTGTTGAAACTATCTGCAGGTAGGCCGTACCCCATTTAGTTGAATGAGGATTGATTCATCACCTTCCACAATATCGCATCCACCCTGGATGCATGGATGAACTTCTGCTGATAGAAGCCTAATAGTGGAAGTTGCGATGAATATGTTAGCCTCGATTACTGAGTTCGCCCTCTCTTTGCGAAGCACTTCAATTCTTGCCAAGCCAAGAGGTAGTTCTGGAATATCACGTCTGCGAAAGATACTCCATTCCTCGGTAATGCTTGCCTCCGATACTTTATCAATTTCAACAAGGTAAAGCCCATAGAGCCCAGTTCCATCGTCAAGCTGGGATAGAAGGCGAAGTGTCTTTCCGGTGGCAAGCTGTATGTCCACATCGGTGAACTGCAGATAGGGAATAGAGGATAAAGTGTAAAGTGGACCCCCAAGTCAAGACAATTTTTCACTCAGTTTAAGCTGCACTCGGTTTGACTCGCAGCTGGACGGCGCTGCCCCGGTTTTGGCTTGTGAGCCGGTT
>Ga0302263_10001108_pt1 | contig 10268 bp, 8 predicted proteins | sample II_Fen_N1_4_FD_194564 | JGI IMG/M metagenome (GOLD analysis project Ga0302263, IMG submission 194564) | Peat permafrost microbial communities from Stordalen Mire near Abisko, Sweden - II_Fen_N1_4 | ecosystem: Environmental > Terrestrial > Soil > Wetlands > Permafrost | place: Sweden: Abisko... | reverse complement strand
CAACCCAGTCAGTGCCGTTGAGGGAGAGCATCGAGCCGTGCTTCAGCTTGCCCTTGGCCTTCCACGAGGTGAGGTCGTAAGCGGTGTCGTTCTCGGATACCGACTTCGTGAACAGGAGCGTGGCTGCGTTGTAGTCGAAGGCCTTCTCGGTGTCGTACTGCGGGGACTTGACTGCGGTCAGCAGGATCGGGGCGTTCTTCGAGAACTGGTAGGAGTTGCCCTCGTAGTCCACCGCCTGAATGCTGCCGCCAGAGGCCTGCTGCGGGGTGAAGAGCAGGTAGTGCTCACCGAACATGGCGCCGTAGTGGGTGTGATCGGGAGCCAGCGGAGGCAGGTGTGCCGCCGTCGTCGGGTACGCGATCTGCTCGGTCAGGCCGACCGTGGACACCACCGGAACGGAGGTGGGGCTGAAGTGTGCGATGGAGTCCTGCGGCTGGTTCGCGTAGGGCTCCACGTGGAGGGTGCCGTCCGCGTGCGCGACGTACACGATGGAGTTGCTGTCCAGTGCGCTGTAGGCAACCTTCTCGCCCTCGAACCCCTCGTTCGGGAGGCCGTTGACCAGATCACTCCACTGGGCGTACTGCACATCCGGGAGGCCTTGCATCGGGGCTTCGGCGCCGGGCTTGACCGTGGGCTCCACACCCTGCGGAGTCCAGAGCACCGTCAGCGTGCCGACGGACTTGCGGACCTTCTTGCCGTTCCAGACGAAGAAGACGAACTTGCCGTCGGGGGAGATCATCGTGATCTCCCCGGCCTTGCCGTCCTTGGCCTCCACGTGCATGCCCAGAACGGGCTCCTTGCCATCGGCGGTGACCGGCTTGCCTGCAACCAGAGCAGCAGCGTCAGGCGCCTTGCCCGGCTGCTCCATCGTGCTGGCCTTCTTGATGAACTCCTTGCCAGCCGCATCGGTGACGACGGCGTAGGGGCCCTTCGGCTTGACGAACGTGTACTCCTGACCGTCCACCTTGGAGGTGACCTTGTCTCCGGTCTCCGCCTTGGTGCCATCGCCCAGCACCATGTTCTTCTTGCCACTCGTGTCAACCGTCTTCGGCTTCTGGGCAGCAGGCACGATGTAGGTATCGGGGTCGTGCATCTTGATGGTCGAGGACTCGAAGATCTTTACCGGACCGTCCTCGAAGGTGTTCACAATCGGGGTCATCTTCGGCCCAGTGAACTGGATCTTGCCGGTGAAGGTCTGCCCGCCCGGCTGCGTGACCGTGGCCTGCTTGTTGAGGTAGTCGCTGTAGGTCATCGTGTCGTACAGCGTCTGACCGGAGATCTCGCCCGCGACGGGGATCTGGATGCCACTGTCAGACACCGCGACGGTGTCCTCGGGCTTGGCAGGCTTGCCGGGGGCCACGTCCTTCGGGCCGGTGTAGTAATACACCGGAGTGTCACCCATTCCGTGCTGGGCAGCCATCTCGGCGGAGCCCGGAGCGTACTCCGTCTCGCTCCCCTGCTCCCAGCCCTTCGTAGCCATGAAGGCCCCCGGAGCAATGGAGTAGTCGTTCGTGTAGTTCGGGTCTACCTCACCCACGATGTAGTAGTCCGGCTTGAAGCTGGAGTATTCGTACATCACGAGGTCTCCGGGCTGCAGGTCAGAGAAGTCAGCAAGCTGCTCCATCTGGTCCATCCCGGGCTCGAAGGCACTGACGCCGTCCCACTTCGGGACCATCTTGACCGGGGTGATCTCCGCCTCGGGCTCCACGGCAGTGTCGAGCGGGATGCCCAGCAGTTGCTTCTCCCAGTCCGGGATCGGCTCCACCAGATCGGCCTTGATGGCCTGCGTGGACGCTAGATCCTGACCGGTCTTACCTTCGGGCTCGGGAACGCTGAGCGCCTCGGGGTTCCAGCGGATCGTGTTGACCTCGTCACCGGGGAGGTTGAGCAGGTTCAGCACGAACGGGTACGGCGCCTCGGTGGCACCAGCCTTCTGCGGTGGGGCCAAGAGGATGTTCTTGGTCGAGCGGTTGACACCGAGGACGTTGAAGACCTCACCGTTCACCATCAGCCGGTCGCCGCGCTCGAAGTCGAGTTCGGCCAGCATCGAGGCGTTGGCCGGAGTGGTCGGGAACACCCCGTTGTGCGGGATACGCAGTCCGGTCGGGTTCTTGTAGATCTGGAACGGGCCACCCTCAGCCTGCAGGGCAGCGAGGTGAGTGCCCATGTCGATCTTCTCCTGCGAGACCTTCAGGGTGCCGAGGATGCTGGTGCCCTGACTGGTCCGGATGGAGTCTCCGGGCTCAGCAACCATCGCGAGGGAGAACAGGTCAGTGGTCTGGCGAGACCACTTTCGCGGCATTCCCCCACCGAGCATGTCGTCAACCGGGTCCACCAGCGGGGCCGAGGTCGGGTACTCCGAACCGGCGGGCTGCAGGGATTCCGGCAGTGGGATGTTGTAGGTGGCTGCGATGAACTGCCTGCGGGCCTTCAGGGTGTCGGCCAGTGACTTCGGGAGGTTGTGCTGGGCGACCATCTCTTCGATGCGCTCGGGAGAGATCGCGACAACGCGCTGGGCGCCGTCGATCTCGGAGGACTTCTCCATGTCCTTGTAGACCTGCGGGCGCTTGGCCTTCAGGCTCTCCAGTTCCCCCACGGTGGAGGTGAACGCCGAGCCCTTGGCCGCACCCTGTGCGCGGAACAGCAGTGCCCCGCCGTTGTCGATCCGGACCGGGGTGCCATCCTCCGTGGTCAGGACGTTGTCGTTGGTCATGCCGAACACGTCCCAGTTCGCTAGCCAAGCGTCCACGACGAAGTCCTCGTGGACCCGTGTCAACCACGCCGTGTCCTGCGACTGGATGTGGTCCCCGGCGTCCTGCTTCGAGTTCGGGATGACCTTCGAGAAGATCTCCTTCGTGTCCGGGTTGTAGCTGACCTCGGGGACTGCGACACCGGCCTCCTCGTACAGGGCGTTCGCGAGGGCCTCGTTCTGGCCGTGCTTGTCCGACTTCGCGGTCTTGACGTAGAACTTGTCCGGGGCAGGCTTCGCGGGCTCGGGCTGGAAGTGCCAGACGTTCTCCGACACCTCTTCGCCCACATCGAGCTTGACGGTGATCTCCTGCCCGTCCTCCCCCGCTACGGTGACGGTGCCGGACTTCAGGTAGGTGGTCTGCTGGCTGTCGTCGTAGCCGGACGCCCACTGCACGCGGTCTCCGACCTTGACCTCAGACACGTTGCTGTACTCACTGAAATCCTTGGTGGGTACCGAGTCCATGACAACCGCCTCAGAGGGCTTGGTGTCGTAGAAGCCACCCGGGTTGGACCCGGCCTGCCCGCCGGTCTTGACCATCCCGGTGGTGGTCATCTTGGCCTTGGCCGTCGGAGCGGCGTAGATCTTGGAGTTCGGCAGGTCGATGTCGGGCTTGCCGGTGGGGGTGCCGGACAGGTCGGAGGGGCGCACGGTGATCTTCAGGCCACTGTCCGGGTTGGACATGCCGACGACCTTGCCGTACTCCCAGTTCCCGGTCAGTCCACTCAGGAACTTGACGATCCCAAACTTGCGGATGAACTTGCCGTCCTTGCCGCGCGGGTGGAGCTTGTCGATCCACTCCCCGGCGGAGGCCATCATCGGCGCGTTGGTCGTGTTGTCCTGCACGAGGCCGTTCCAGATCCCCAGACCGACGATGTCGATCCTCGGGATGCTCACGAGACCGGGGGTGTAGCCGTCGCTCTTGTACCCCAACGTCATGTGTGGGGTGTAGTCCGGGTACTGCTCTGTCTTGGCCATGTGCTGCTCGATGCCGGGCAGCGCCATGATCATGTCGCGAAGTTCGGTGAGCTTCGGCTTGTCGAGCAGCAGGACGTGGGAATCCTCATCGTCACCGAGGAACCCGGTGCCAAGCGTGTCAACCGAGAAGGCACCACCCATCTCGTCCCACAGGGACTGCAGCGTGTTGGCGTACTCCTCAGCTTCCGCCTGATCGAGCGCGGGCTCACCGAGGTAGCACAGGGTGATGTGCTGTCCGTCCTCCTGTACCGGCGCCGAGTTCGGGCCGGGGATTGCAACGATCACACAGGAGTTGTCAACGCCATCATCGGTCATGCTGCGGTCTCCGTTGCTGCAGGTGCGGCGGGGAGGTTGGTGTCCCCGTTCGGGTTCAGGTCTGATGCAGGTGCTGCAGGCGGGGCAGCGGCGGGCTGGTTCCCGCTCAGGATGTTGGTTGCGGCGTCGGGGAAGGGGATGGCCTGTGCGGCAAGGTTGTCGTCCCGCTGCTTACCCAACAGCTTCGGGAGGGCGATCTGCAGCAGCGTGGCGGCAACGTCCTCGGGCAGCGAGGGCAGCTTGCTCATCAACAACTGCATGGCCAGTTCGGCCTCGTCCGGCTTGTCGAGGGTGGAGAACCCGTGCTCGCGGCGCCACGCATCTGCAGACAGCATCGAGCGGTCGTAACCGAGGGTGGCGTCGTCGGCGTGGTTCGGGCGGGTGACGATCTCGCTCGGGTCGTACCAGACCGTGACGCGGGCAGCATCCTCAGGGTCCACGCCCATGGCCACCAGAGAGGGCCTCAGGAAGATCTCGGTGACAGCGTCCGCGAAGACGATGGCCAGCGGCTCGATGTTGGACTTCCAGAAGTCCTCGGTGATCGCAATCGCGTTGGAATACTTGACGTTCTGGAGTCCGGTGACGATCTCCTTGGGGATGTCGATGCCCTGCAGGATGCGCTCCAGAGCCCGTTCCGCGCGATCCGCCAGCCACTGGTCCGAGGACCGCTCGAAGGTGATGTGGCGGATCTGCTGTCCCGCCTCACCCGGGCCGGTGAGCATCAGGGGGACGACCGACGACGGGGCCGACTCGTCCTCAATGGGGGTCATGGCCGAGTCGATCAGTTCGGCCAGCAGCGAGTTGCCCTGATCCGAGGAAGCAGCCTCAGCGGTGGGGGCGCCGTCCTCGTCCGGGAAGGTCCCGGCCTGCCCTTCCACGGAGCTTGCCGTGGTAACGCCCTCGGGGATGAACACGATGCCGTTGTTCAGCCGGGCGCGCGTGGTGGAGCGCACCAGCCGACCGAGCAGGAGAAGCTCCTCAATCGGGTCAGCGATGGCCTTCATCGAGGAGTCGGGCTCTTCGGAGTAGCGCGGGTGCTGGCGCCAGATCCGACCGATGGCCAGATCCTTGTCCCAGACCTGCCCGGTCTTCTTCGCGAGGATGCGGTCGGGGGAGGTGGTGGAGGCCAGATCTGCGCGGGGCACCAGAGAGATCTTGTCGGCTTCGATCTTGACCTCGTCCACGGACTTGATCGCCCACTTCGGGCTCTCCTTGCCGATGTCGATGAGGTAGCACTCTCCGGGGACCGACATGTTCAGGGCGAAGGCGCGCATCATCGAGGCGAAGTCCGTGGAGGTGAACGAGTACATCAGTTCGCTCGCCATGCGCGCGACTTCCGAGTTCACGTTCTTTCCGTCGTCCTCATCAAGGGGGACGGGAACCTCATCGGTGGTGGTGATCGCGGCGGCGTAGACCCGGATGCGGCTCAGTGTGTTGCCCACGACGGAGAACCCGTAGTGGATCTCGCCTACCGCGTCGTACCCGACCCACGCCTCACGCTGCCACTCACGGAACGGGATCGTTCCGGTGGCCAACTGTGTGATCTGCTTCTTGCCCAGCTTCTTCGCGGATGCGGTCAGCGCCCGCTGCACGCCGTAAGGAGATGCTTCGGTCTTCTGCTCACGACGGAAAACGCCCATGTCAGGAATCCTATCGGCGTAGTAGGTGGATCAGCCGCGCGAGTAGCGCACTGCTCCAACGGTTTGTGGTCCGGTTGACACGACCGTCTTGGCCCGCTGCGTCAGGTTGACCTGCGGGAACGGGTGCCACGTCTTCAGGCCTGCCGCACCACAGGCGCAGCCGTTGCCCCGCTCGATGACGAAAGTGTCGCCCTCCACAGTGACGACCTCCCCGCCCCGGAAGCTCGCGTTGTCGGCGTCGTTGATCCGCACGTCGTAGCGGTGCACCACCGGGATGCCGTTCTGGAACCCTCCGGGCCATGCAATGGTCAGCGTCTGGTCCGTGATCACGACCCGCATCTTGGTGACGTTCGGGAGTGCGGCGGGCTTGGGGGAGATCCGTGCGGGGAACATGTCCGCCACGATCTCTGCCGTACTCCCGGCCTCCAGCAGGCCGTTCGGCCCGAGGTCGATCCCGGAAGTGACTACGCCCTCCGGCGCGAGGGAAGGCTCAACGGGGGGCGCAGTCACGCTCGGTGCTGTTCTCTTTGCCATGTGCTGAATCCTACGGGTCGTGGGCCTGATTGAACTGTGGCGCAGCCTATCTATTTTGTGTGCTTGCATGCAAGTGTCTCTGTGTGTTAGCTTCTGCGTGGAAGAGATACACACAGAAACGGAGACCTACCCATGACCAGTCCCTACCCGATGCAGCCCACACCCTCGTACGCTCCCGAACCGCCCAAGAAGAAGCGCGGTGGATTCCTGAAGACCGTGGTCCTCACTCTGGCCGTCTTCCTGCTCATCGGTGTCGGGTACGGCGCCGGGAAGGGCGGCAGTGCAGCAGCCGAGCTTTCGGCACCGGCTCCCGCAGTCACCGTGACCACAGCGGGAGAGTCCTCGGGAGTGCCCCAGTCCTGCCTGCGGGCACTGGACGAGGCCGATGAGATCATCGCGATCTTCGGGGAGACCATGTCCATCGTTTCGGACGCCTTCACGGCAGCCGCCAACTTCGACTCCGATGAACTCAGCAGGCAGGCCGACAAGATCGGGGATCAGACCGCCAAGATCACGGCCAGCGACTACCCGACCTACGCGAACGCCTGCCGTTCAGAGAGCTAGGCGCTCCTGCGCGTCCAGCACGATCAACGCGCTCTGGGACACGGCCAACAGCCGTACCAGAGCGCGTCCTGCGTTCCCGGAGGACCAGAGGGCCATGACGATGCCTGCCGCCCAGATCGAGGAGCAACGGGAGCAGGACAGTAGGTATGCCACGCGCTCACGCGGGGAGCCGTAGGGGGCATCCAGAGCCCACTGGTCCACCTTCTGGCGGATGGGCTCAGTGATTTCGTCCTGCGCGATCAGCGCGGACAGTCGAGCAGTGGCAGCAATGATGGTCGCCGCTTCGAGGATCACGCACTGACCTTCCGCCGCATGCGCGGGGCAGGACCGTCGATGAGGCGGAACGACTGGCTGAAGGAGGGATCGGGGATCACGACGAACTCAGCATCGAGGTACACGATCCAATCCCCGATGTAGGCATTGCGGAGGCGGGAGCCGCACTTCCATACCCCGACCCCGTCGCGGGAGATCCGGGCGAGACCCCCCTTGCGCTTCACCCACGCAATCACGGCGATCCGGTTCAGCGTGGTGACTTGCATGGCTGAGTGTTTTCCGGAGATGGAAGAACACCCAACCGGCTTGGGCCGATCCATGCTTTCATCCCCGGATTCATTCACTTTTCCTGTGCCCCCAATGCGATGAGCCCGGTCCCTATCACGGCGGCGACGATGGCCTGCAGTGGGAACCAGTAGGCCAGCCCTGCGGCAACCAACAGGAAGGCGATACCCACGAGGTTGAACCACTTCAGGTCTGTCCTAATGGGGCGGGGTGACATGTCAGAACAGTAGCACCCCTGCTTAGTTGTCTGTCACCGAGAAACTCGGGTGGATGTGCTAGTGGTGAGCAGTTGCTGAATCCAGCCTCTTCGGCCCGCGCTTCCCGGGCGCTCCGCGCTTCTCCCACGTACGCTCCCTCTCGCAGGCTTTGCAGATCCGGAAGGTCTTCCCGTTGCCCCGGGTGCCGATCCGAGCGAACTCAGCGTACGGGTGCCCCTGCGGGCAGTGCGTCTTCTGCCCGTTTAGGGTCCGATTCCTCTCCGACATTGAAGCCATGTTGTGCTGGTGGTCACTCTCGATGAGGTGTGCTGGGTTGCAGCAAGACCAGTTGTCACAGGAGTGCTCGACATAGGTGGGCCACTTCCCTGTCAACTGGTAGAGCACCACGTGAGTTAGCACCTTGCGGATATGGCGCTCAGGAGTGCGCTCCCAGTGCATTTGCGGCCTGAGGGTCGAAGAGAACTTCCGGCTACCGCAGTAGAGCCAGCACTCGTCAGGGCCGCGCTTGTCTACGTTCTTCCAGAGGAACTCGAACCGGAGGGCTTCACGAGCAGGTGATAACATCTGTAGATGCTACCACGTGCACTAATGATGCGCTTGAAGCCAACAACGGCAGTTCGCGGTCTCTTCAATCGGCGCCAGCGGGTCACCCGGGAACCGGATCTCATTCCCGGCGTAGGTGATGAACGGTGTTCCCAGATCGGTTGACTGGCCGTCGAGGATTGCGTGCGAGGAGCGCACCTTCGCGTCCCTCTTGCTGCGCCACTCGACCCGGGGCCATCCTGCCTCCCCGGCAGCGTGGAACTCCGCCGCACTCCAGACTGCTTGATGCGTGCGGCGGGACAGATCCTGCGCGGTATCCCGCATTCGAGTCGGGTCAACTGCCGTCTTGATCAGCTTGGACGGGTCCTCGTGGGCGTCGAACTTGTCGCCCGCCGGGCTGACCTTCTCAGTCCACTGCTTTCCCGCGTGCCGGATCTCAATCAGATCCTCCACGATGGCCCTCGCAGCCTGTGCCACGACCTGCGTCCCTTCGGACACTGCCGTGTCAACCACCTGCTGCATGTTCGCCACGAGTGCAGCCCGCGCGGCGGTCGAGGTGGTCCGCGACAGGATCTGCTGCAGAGCCTTCTGCGCGACAGCGGCCAGAGCCCCAGCCAGCTTGGGTCCGATCTGCAGTTCCTGCATGATCTGTTCCCAGCTTTGCACCGCCTGCTTGCCTGCGGCGTAGGCCGTGAGACCGGCCAGCACGCTGAGGATCGCGGGTACCAGCGCGGAGCCGCCATTCGGGGGCTCGGGAGTGCTGGATGACATGGCTGAAAGCCTATCGCCCGTACCGGCCACCCCGGGCTCCCGCACGCTGCAGGCTTGTCTGCTTCGTGGCGACCCGGCGTACGCCCGCGTGGTTGGCCGACGTGGCCGTTCCCCCACCGGGAAGCCCGTTCTTCATCACCTGTGGCAGCAGCACAGAGGAGAGGCCCCAGACACCAGCGTCCATGCGGTCCGGGGAGTACCCGGAGTCCTTGGTCCACTCGGTGATCTGGGTCTCGTACTCGGGGAGGATGTTCACGTGGTGCACACGACCCTTCTCGTAGGCCACACCCACCGGCTCAGCACGGGCCTTCTTGTTGGTCGAGGCCCAGACCATGCGGATCATCGGTTTGGGCAGGTTCAACTGCGCGGCGATCTGCTCCATCACGAGCTTGGCCATCGCCCCACCTTGGTTGGACTCGACCACGATGGTGGCGTTGTTCAGGGCAGCCATCTTCACAGCACGCTCACCCCAGACCGCCGGGGAGCCGTAGATCGTGTAGTCCTCCAGCACCCATGCGTGGCGCTTGTGGGCGATGACGGCCTTCGGAGCGGTGATCAGCATGATGCCGCACTCGTCCGTGGGCTTCTCAGCGACCGACGGGTCAACCGCGAGCACCCGGTACCAGCCGTTGCTGGTCCATTCGTCCGGAGGGGCAGTCACCCGGTTCTTGTCGATGAAGGCTGACTTGACCATGGCCCCCGCGACCTCGTCCAGCATCTCTCCGTCAAGCTCCTGAGCCCCCAGCGTTGTACCACCGTAGAGGCTGTCGAGCACATCGAGGTAGGACAGTGACAGGTAGGGGTTGTCCATCGTCCGCATCTTGCGGACCATGATCCGTTTGGCCGGATCTGAGGCATCCTGCACCAGCTTTCGCATCAACGGGACACGTTTCGGGGTGGTGGCCGCAACGATCTGCGGGGTCCTGCCGATACGAGTGGCGATCCGGAGGTTGTCCCATGCCGTCAGTCCGTCGGCGCCCGGCTTGCCCTTGTACGCCGCCAACTCGTCAGCGACCCCGAGGTTGAATGCGGGGCCTCGCAACTGATCCGGCTCCTCAGCGGAGAATGTCAACCACTCCGAACCGTTCGGCAGGATCAATAGGCGCCGTGAGGGAATCCATTCGATCAGGTCCTGCTGCGACGGCGGGTAGATGTGGAGCAGCCCGGACGGCCCGTTGATCAGGGTGTCGCGCACGTCGGCAGCAGTACGGGAGAGCAGCGCCCCACGGAGCAATCCATCCGCTCCGAGACCGTGGCGCTCGGGCATGTCCGCCCAGTGCTTGTCCTCGTCCCGGACCCACTCGGTGGTGCCCCGGGTCTTGCCCGAACCACGCCCTGCCAGCAGCAGGGCAACGGCCCACGACTCATCGAACGGATCTAGGTACTGCTGTGGGCGCG
>Ga0302263_10001105_pt1 | contig 10279 bp, 10 predicted proteins | sample II_Fen_N1_4_FD_194564 | JGI IMG/M metagenome (GOLD analysis project Ga0302263, IMG submission 194564) | Peat permafrost microbial communities from Stordalen Mire near Abisko, Sweden - II_Fen_N1_4 | ecosystem: Environmental > Terrestrial > Soil > Wetlands > Permafrost | place: Sweden: Abisko... | reverse complement strand
ACGTCCGTCTGCCGGGCTAGGCGAGCAGGGCGGCGATGATCGCGTCCACGTCTGCCGCCGTCGGCACCACCATCAGCGTGCTGACCATGCCGAACATGCCGTCCGCGCCCTCCACGTGAGGGAGGATGTGGCAGTGGAACGCAAACACGCCGACGCGATCGGCGGTGATGTTCACGTCGTACCGCTCGCCCGGGTTGACCCCCAGGGTGTCGCAGTGGAACGAGGCGCCCTCGAGGGGGTAGCCATCGCGCGCGACGACCTTCATCCGGTACCCGTGGCTGTGCCACGGATGCATCATGAACCCCTCGTTCATGAACCGGATCCGTACCGTCTCGCCCTTCGCGGCCAGCACCGGGACGACCGCCGGGAAGCCGTGGCCGTTGATCGTGAAGCCGCCAAGGGCGTCATTGGAGATCCAGATGTATTCGCGGTCGAACTTGTCGTCCGCCGAGGGCTTCTTCGGGTCCACGACGTACCCCCCGAGTAGGCCCCGCCCCACCTGGTCGGTGGCGTTGTGGTGCGAGTGGTACATCAGCGAGCCGGGGCGGGAGGCCACGAACTCGTACGTGAACTCGTCGCCCGGAACGATCGGCAGCTGGTTGACGAAGGCGACGCCGTCCTGGAACGAGTCGACGAACTCCTCGCCGTGGAAGTGGACGGCAGTGGTCTCCGTCAGGTTGTTCTTGAAGATCGCACGGACCTTGTCGCCCTCGGTGACCCGGATCGTCGGGCCGGGCCACTGCTTGTTGTAGCCGAGTGCCGCGACGGTCGGCTTCAGCTCGTCGATCGGCCACTCCATCTCGTCCACGGTCATCCGGAACACCTTGACGTCTCCGTCCATCTCCGGCTTGAGCGGCGTGAGGGCGTCGGTGAGGACCAGCTGCGGGACCTGGACAAAGGCCGGCTTCTGGGAGAGCTCGGGATAGTTGTCCGCGGCGCCGAGGATTGTCGCCCACTTCGCGAAGTCCACTGGCCCGTAGACGTCCTTGAGCGCGGGGACGAGGTTCCCGAGGTACCGCCGGACCACGTTCCGGGCGTTGACGTCGTGCTGGGTCCAGCCGGGGGGGATGTTCGCGGCCGGCGAAGCCGAGGGCGATGCCGCAGCGGAGGCCGACGGCGCCGTCGTGGCGGGTGCCGAGGCCGCTGCCGTGGGTGCCGTGGTCGCGGCCGGAGGCGTGGTGGCCGCGCCGGGGGTGGCCGCCGTGCCGAAGCTCCAGGCGGGGGCGGCCGCGGGGGCGCACGCGGCGACGCTGACCGCCACCAGGCCGCCGCCCGTGAGGCCGGCGACGCGGAGGAAGCCGCGGCGGGTGAGCCCGCCGGACGCGGTCCCTGCGGACTCCTCGGCGGGACCGCCCTGGGACGCGGCGGGGGTGGTGACGACGGGGTTGTCCGCGGACATGGGCGCTCCTGCCGTGGTTGGCTGTGGATTGGGGAATGGTCGTGGGCGATGGTAGCGCTGCGAAGTGACCAATGGCCCGAACCCGCGGGTCCCTCCGCCCCGCAGCCCCCGGCTGGCTGGTAGGCTGCAGCCGATGACGCGCGACGGCAGCCCCATGTCAACCCCAACCGCCACGCGCCGGCGGTCCGTCCCGGCGGCGGCCGCCCACGCGGATCCGTTCCCGCTCGTGGCCGCCCTCGAGGCGCTGGAGGACTGGCGTCGCGAACCCACCCCGGACCGCCGTGCCCAGGTCGGCGATGCGCTCGAGGGGATACTCGAGGTGGCCGGCGCCCGCGGTGCAGTGCTGGAGATCTGCGCACCGCCGTTGCCGACCCTCGAGATCGGGGCAGGGACGCTGGCCCAGCTGCCCGCCCAGGAGGAGCGCGCGAACCTGGCCCAGTTCCCGCTTGGGTCGCACGAGGGGCACGGAGTGCTCGGCCGCATCTTCCTGGACGCGCCCGCGGGCACCGTGAACGCCGTCGTGCGGATCATCGAGCTGGCCGTGGATGCGGCCTGGTCCCGGGCGGAGGCCCACGGGCGCGCGGAGCGGCTCTCGGCGCTCGAGGCGGCGACGCGCGCCGTTGCGGCCGAGCTGGACATCGACCGCGTGCTGGGCCTCATCGTGGACCGCGTGCGGGAGCTGATCGGGGCGCGGTTCGCGGCGCTGGGTCTCGTGGACAGCCGCGGTCGCATCGAGCGGTTCATCACCAGCGGCATCAACCCGGAGCGCCGGGCGGAGATCGGGGGCGTGCCGCGCGGACACGGCCTGCTGGGGATGGTGATCCGAGACGGCCGGACGATCCGGGCCGCGGACATCGCCGCCCATCCCGCCCACTACGGGTTCCCGCCCCACCACCCCGAGATGACCTCGTTCCTCGGCGCACCGATCCTCGTCAAGGGCCGATCGGTCGGCAACCTCTACCTGTCGGACAAGCCCGGCGGCGAGCCGTTCTCGGAGGACGACGAGCGCCTGGTCGAGATGTTCGCGGTCCATGCCGGCATCGCCATCGACAACGCACGCCTCCACGAGCAGGTCCAGCGCCTCGCCGTCGTGGACGAGCGGGAGCGGATCGGCAAGGACCTCCACGACGGGATCATCCAGGCGATCTACGCCGTCGGCCTCTCGCTCGAGGACGTTCCCGAGCTGGTCGAGGACGACGAGGGGCGGCTGGACGCCGTGGCCCGCGTGGATCGCGCGATCGATGCCCTCAACCTCGTGATCGCGGACATCCGGTCCTACATCCTCCGCCTGCGGCCCTTGATGGGCGGCGACGAGGACCCGGTCGAGGCGCTCGCCCGACTGGGCGAGGAGCTGGGCATGCACGCGGTGATCGAGCTCGAGACGGATCTCGAAGGCGGCGCGGCGACGCTGCGCTCGCTGCCGCCCGACCGCGGCTCGGACATCCTGTTCATCGTGCGCGAGGCGCTGTCCAACGTCGCGCGCCACTCGGGTGCCAGCCAGGCCGCGCTGGTGCTCACGCTCGACGAGAGCGACTTGGTGCTGTGCATCGAGGACAACGGGCGAGGCTTCGACCCCGCGCTCTTCCGGGGTCCGGACAGCCTTGGGCGCCACCAGGGCCTGAGCAACATGCGCGACCGTTCGATCGGCATGGGAGGCACGTTCGCGGTGGAACGCCCGGATGGCGCGGGCACGCGTATCATCGTCCGAGTGCCGGCGTCGTCCAGCGTCGGCGCCGGGGAGCGCCCTTCCGCCGCCACCGGAGACAACAGACAGTGACTGATCTCACCTCGCGGCCCCTGCGCCTGCTCGTGGTCGACGACCACGAGGTGGTCCGCCAGGGACTCGTGGCGCTGCTCGATCGCCGCGAAGGATTCCAGGTGGTCGCCGAGGCCGGCACAGCCGCCGAGTCGATCGAGCAGGCCCGCCGTTTCCAGCCGGACATCGTCGTGATGGACGTGCGCCTGCCGGATGGGTCCGGGATCGAGGCATGCCGCGAGATCCGCGCCGAGCTGCCCACCACCCGCGTCGTGATGCTGACGTCGTACCCGGACGAGGAGGCGGTCCTGTCCGCCATCGTCGCCGGGGCGTCGGGATACCTGCTCAAGCAGATCCGCGCACGGGACCTGGTCGCGGCCCTGGAGTCCGTGGGCCGCGGTGAATCGCTGCTGGACCCGGCGGTGACGGAGAAGGTGCTGGAGCGTGTCCGCCGCATCGCCACCGGTGCGTACACGGACGAGATGGCACAGCTCACCGCACAGGAACAGCGGATCCTGCTCCTCGTCGCCGAGGGCAAGACCAACAAGGAGATCGCCGCAGAGGTCTTCCTGTCCGACAAGACGGTGAAGAACTACGTGAGCTCGATCCTCTCGAAGTTGAACCTCGAGCGGCGCGCCCAGGCGGCTGCCTTCGTCGCGAAGCACCGGCTGGACCGCGGCGGCGCCTAGATCCGGCGGCGGCTGCCCCTGCCGCGCCGTCTCCGCCGGCTCCGCCATCCCGGGTACGCTGCACTCCGATGGAGGATGACCTCGTCGCGTGGGGCCGCGTCCTGCGCATCGAGACCCGCGGCCGCGTGAGCGGACGGCCCACGCGAGTCGCGGAGGGGTTCGTGGAGCGGCCTGACGGATCCCTGGTGGTGGCGGCCGGCTCTGCCGAGGCGGACTGGGGACGCAATTTGGTCGCCGACCCGGCCTGCAAGGTGACCATCGCGGACGTGACCTTCGCTGCCGTCGCACGTGAGCTCGAGGGCGCGGCGCACGCCGAGGCGGTGCGGGACCTGATCCTCAAGTACGGGCAGCCGTCCGAGGGCCTCGGCGCCGGGCCGGCATTCGAGCTGCGCCGGGCTCCCTGAGGGCTGCCGGGCCGCGGGAGCCCGTGCGTCCAGGGAGTCCGCCCGCGCCGGGCGGACCGGGCCGCGCCGGAGGGCCATCCGGCAACATGCCCGCCGGCATCCGGGCGCCTAGACTCGTGCCATGCGTATCGTGTCGCCCGAAGAAGCCGTCGCCGGGATCCGGTCCCGCGACCAGATCTACCTCCAGTGCGCAGCCGCCACGCCGTCGATCCTCCTCGACGCGCTCGTGGCGCGCGCCCCCGACCTGAGCGATGTCGTCGTCGCCCACCTGCACACGGAGGGGCCCGGACCGCACCTCGCGCCCGAGATGGCCCCTCACTTCCGGCACCGCGCCTTCTTCATCGGCCCCAACGCGCGCAGGGCGGTCAACGAGGGCCGCGCCGACTTCGTGCCGGTGTTCCTGTCGGACGTCCCGGCCCTCTTCCGCACCGGGGCCTTCCCCCTGGACGCCGTGTTCGTCAACGCGACGCCTCCCGACGCCCATGGGTTCTGCTCCCTGGGCGTGTCGGTGGAGGCGATGCACGCGGCGGTGGACGCCGCGAAGACCGTCATCGTGCAGTTCAACGCGGCGATGCCGCGGACCCTCGGCGAGTCGTTCATCCACGTCAACCAGATCGACCTCGCGGTCGAGGTGGACGTCCCGCCGTACGAGCACGCACGCCCGGCGATCGGCGACGTCGAGCGCAGGATCGGGGCCCTCATTGCCGAGCTCATCCCGGACGGGGCCACGATCCAGCTGGGGATCGGCGCGATCCCCGACGCCACTGCCCAGCTGCTCACCGACAAGAAGGATCTCGGCGTGCACACCGAGATGCTCACCGACGCGGTCGCGGAGCTCGTGGAGGCCGGCGTGGTCACCGGCGATCGCAAGGTCCGCAACCGGGGCAAGATCGTGGTGGCGTTCATGATGGGCACGAAGAAGCTCTACCGGTTCGTCCACGACAACCCGATGGTGGAGATGCGGTCGGTGGACTACACCAACGACACGCACGTGATCCGCTCCTTCCAGAACATGACGGCGATCAACTCCGCCATCGAGGTGGATCTCACCGGACAGGTCGTCGCGGATTCGATCGGCTACCGGATGTACTCCGGCATCGGCGGCCAGATGGACTTCATCCGCGGCGCGGCGCTGGCCCCGGGCGGGAGGGCGATCATCGCGCTCCCGTCGACGGCCGGCCCGGACGGCTCGCTGTCACGGATCACGCCGCACCTGGCCGAGGGCGCCGGCGTCGTGACCACCCGGGCGCACGTGCGCACGGTCGTCACCGAGTTCGGCGTCGCAGAGCTGTGGGGCAAGAGCCTGCGGGAGCGGGCACAGGCGCTCATCGCCATCGCCCACCCGGACCACCGCGAGATGCTCACGTCCGAGGCGCGCCTGCACCACGAGCTGTAGCAGCCGGGGCCGGGCCACGAGGGCAGGTCCCGGCGACCGAGATCCCCGGCGTTCACCGTCACGGCCCCGGGAATCACGAAACCCCCACCGCGAGGGCGAGGGCTAGAAGTTCGGGTGGGTGCCGGGCGTCCCCTCCGGCACCCACCTCATGCGCAGTCTCCGATGTACGGAGTCCTCCGGTGAGTGCCGATCGGACCGCGTTGGCGGGACCTGCGGCACCCCGCGCAGGGCGGCCCGGCCGACGACCGGCCCGTGCCGGACCGCCATGCTGTCCAGACGCGGAGGCAGCCACCGCCGCGTCCGCCTGCTGGCCTCGCGGTCCGGCGCGGGCGCCTGCAAGCGCCTCCCCCGAGGCCGCACATGCGCATCGAACGCGTGTTGATCATGGGTGCCGCAGGCCGGGACTTCCATGACTTCAACGTCGTCTATCGCGACGATCCGTCGGTGGAGGTCGTCGCCTTTACTGCGACGCAGATCCCCGGCATCGCCGACCGCCGGTACCCGCCGGAGCTCGCGGGGGAGCGCTATCCCGCCGGAATCCCGATCCGTCCCGAGGCGGAGCTGGAGACGCTGATCCGGGACCTCAAGGTCGACACGGTGGTCTTCGCCTACAGCGACGTCAGCCATGAGCAGGTGATGCACGCGGCAAGCCGGGCGCTCGCGGCCGGCGCGGACTTCTCGCTCCTCGGCCCGGCACGGACGATGCTCCAGAGCACGCGCCCGGTCGTCTCGGTGTGCGCGGTTCGCACGGGGTCCGGGAAGAGCCAGACCAGCCGTTACGTGGCCAGGGCGCTGGAGGCCCAGGGCCTGAAGGTCGCGGTGGTCCGACATCCCATGCCGTACGGGGACCTGGTCGCGCAGCGCGTCCAGCGATTCGAGACCTACGCGGACCTGGACCGCCACGAGACGACGATCGAGGAGCGCGAGGAGTACGAGCCGCACCTCGATGCCGGTCGCCTCGTCTTCGCGGGTGTGGACTACGAGGGGATCCTGCGCGCGGCCGAGGCCGAATGCGACGTGGTCATCTGGGACGGCGGCAACAACGACCTGCCGTTCTACCGGCCGGACCTCGCGATCGTCGTGGCTGACCCGCTGCGGCCGGGCCACGAGCTCCGGTACCACCCGGGCGAGGCGAACCTCCGGTCCGCCGACGTGATCGTCATCAACAAGGTGGACTCGGCGACACCCGAGGCCGTCGCCGCCGTCCGCGCCGACATCGAGTTCGCGAACCCGCGTGCCGCGGTGGTGGAGGCTCGGTCGTCGCTGGTCCTCGAGGGCGGCGACATCCACGGCCGGACCGTCGTCGTGGTGGAGGATGGGCCGACCCTCACGCACGGCGGGATGACGTACGGCGCCGGCGTGGTCGCCGCGAGGCGATTCGGTGCGGCAGAGATGGTGGACCCGCGTCCCTACGCCACGGGCGAGCTTGCCGCCACCCTGGCGAAATACCCGGACCTCGACCGGCTCCTCCCGGCGATGGGCTACGGCGACAGGCAGATCCACGAGCTGGAATCCGCCCTCGAGGCGATTCCGGCCGACCTGGTCCTGGCGGCCACGCCGATCGACCTCACCCGCGTGCTCACGGTCTCCAAGCCGGTCGTCCGCGTCCGGTACGAGCTGGAGCCGGTCTCCGGGTCCCTGGAAGCGGCCCTGGCCCCGGTCATCGCGCGGGCAAAGGGGGCCCCCGCCGCCACCCGCTGATCTCCGCCGATCGCCATCGTGGGCCGGCTGCGCGCAGGCGCGGCCGGCCGGCCGGTTCGGTGCAGCCCGGGCTATCCCGCGATCGCCGGGTCCACCACGAGCACTGCCGTCCCCCGTACCTCGCCCGCCTCCAGCCGACGGAGCGCGATGTTGGCGTCCGCCAGGGGGTGGGTCTCGACGTCCGTCGTGACGCCGATCCGGGCCGCGAGCTCGAGGAACTCGCGTGCGTCCTGCCGCGTGACATTGGCCACGCTCCGGATCGAGCGCTCCCACCACAGGTCCTCGTACGGCATCGCAGGCAGGCCGTCCAGGTGGATCGCGTTGATCGCCACGACACCGCCGCGGTCCAGGGCACGGAGCGCGGCCGCCACGACCGACCCCACCGGCGCGAACGTCACAGCCGCGTCAAGCGCGACAGGCGGCCGCTCCTCCAGGCCGCCGGCCCACGCGGCACCGAGCTCGAGCGCACGGACGCGCTCCGGCGCCGACCGCGTCGCAACGTACGCCTCGACGCCCCACGCCCTCGCCACCTGCAGCGCCAGCCGCGCCGAGGCCCCGAACCCGTAGAGACCCAGCCGGGCGCCAGCCGACGACGGGCCCAGGCCCGCAACCCGCAGCGACCGGTACCCGATCACGCCCCCGCACAGCAGCGGCGCCGCGGCGAGGTCCGGGAAGGCCGCCGGGATCCGCACCAGCACGTCCGCCCGGGCCACCATCGTCTCCGCATACCCGCCGTCGCTGTCCCAGCCGGTGAAGACCGCCGACTCGCAAAGGTTCTCGCGCCCGGTGCGACAGAAGCGGCAGGTGCCGTCCGTTCCCGCCAGCCACGTGACGCCCGCCCGGTCGCCTACCGACCAGCCGTCGACGCAATCACCGACCAGCGTGACGACGCCCGTGACCTGGTGTCCGGGAACGATCGGCAGCCGGCGTGCGACCAGGTCCCCCTCGCACAGCTGGAGATCGGTCCGGCACACGCCGCACGCGGCGACCCGGAGCCGGACCTCACGGGGTCCCGGCGTCTGGTCGGGCCGGTCGACCGCGACCAGCGGTCCGGCAGAGGCGGGCCCGGGTCCCTGGAGGAGCATCGCGCGCATGGTTCACGAAGCCTAGCGAGGGCGGCGTGCACGCACACCGGTCGCGAGGCGGGACGTCAGGGGCCGCCCGGCCGGGACCGGTCACGGAACAGCCGATCCGGGCGACGCGCGCTTCGGGACCATCGGCAGGCGACCACCGGCGCGGACGCGGTCACGATCAGCGTGCGGAAGGAGCATCTCCATGCACGGATCGACACGCCTCCGGCCCGTCAACCAGGGGGTCGGCACCGGTATCAACGCGGTGGTCTGGATCGAGCCCGGGCGCGCCCTGATGGTGCGGGGGAGTGACGGTGGGGAGCACACGACCCTGGAGCTGCCCGTCCCGCACGCCCCGGCCGTCACGCCGCCGGCGCTCGCGGAGATCGCCCACCAGATCGGCAACGTGGACCGGGTCCTCGTCCTGGGCAACGATGAGCTGCGGATCGCCCTGGAGCGCGAGATCGTGGCGATCGGCCACCGGCCGGAGACCATCCGCGAGGCCGTGATCGAGGGCCCCGTGGACGAGGCCGTCCTGCTCGCACGCCTGCGCAGGCTCGCCTGAGACCGACGCGCCCGGACCTGGGTCGCGGCTCGCCCCACGCCTGATCGGACGCGGTGTCCCGGCCGGGCCGTGCCGTCCGGCAGGGTCCTCGCGCGAAGGGGCCCATCCGCCCGCGACCGACGGCACTCCCGGGAAGGGGGTCGCGGGCAGACGATGAACCTGCGGGCCCTGGAGCGCGCGACCCTGTTGTGCGAACCGGCTGGCACGAGTGAGGTCGCACCTCCCATGACAGTCTCTACCTTCCCGTCGTCCCCCGACCTGGTCTCCGGCCTGGAGCTCGAGCACGGGCTGCCGACCCTCGCCGACCGGTTCGAGATCGTCGTCCTCGACCTGCCGGATGCGGAGGCGACCCACCAGATCGAGATGCCGAGCCGGGTCCAGGAACAGTCCATCAGCCGTGCCGCCCATGTCCTCGATCTCCGGATCGAGGATCACCGAAGAGAGGAGGGGACCGGATGACCCATCTCGCACCGCCCTCGGTCCGACTCCTCATCTGCGGCAACGCGGACCGGGGAGACGACGGGGCAGCGCTCAGCGCCGTGGCGACGTTGCTGCCCTCGCTGCCGTCCGCTCTGCTCGAGCGCCTGGAGGTGCGCCGCTGCGGCCACCTGCGCGTCGAGGACCTGCTGGACGTGCCGGCCGGCGAGCTGGCGGTTGTCGTGGATGCGGCCGTCGGGATCCCGCCCGGGCATGTCGTCACGCTGCCGATCTGGCAGATCGTTGCGGACCCGGCCGCGCCGACCCCCCGGTCCTCGCACGAGCTGCCGATCGACCAGGTCCTCGGGCTCGCCCAGGAGCTGCGTCCCGGAGGGCTGCCGGAAGGGACGTTCATCGGGATCGGCGGCCGCCGATTCGGGTACGGGCGCCCGCTGTCGAGGTCCGTGCGGCTGAACATGCCGACCTTCCAGGCTGCGATCGCCGCCGAGCTGGCCCGGCTCACGCACGTGCCGGTGGAGGGCCCGGCGGCATCGGCGTAGCCCGCCCGGGCTCACGGCCCGGCCCACGACGTCGCCCCGGGCCGTTGCGACAGCCCTGCCCGGGGCACCACCGATCCGGGTGTCCCGCGACCATCGGCCCCCGCCTTCGGGACCCCTCGCCCTCCGGGTCGCCGGTCTGCTCGCGCACGCTTTGCGCGTGGCCTCGATGAACGGCCGTCCCAACGACGTCACGGCCGCCGTCGCGGCAGCCACAGGAGTCGGGCGTGGGCCCGCGGAGGTGCTCGCGTGAGCGTGGTCTCGAGGCACGAGCCGAGGCTCGTCGGTGACCTGATGGCCCTGGAGCCCATCGTCGTCCGGGCGG
>Ga0302263_10001103_pt1 | contig 10292 bp, 7 predicted proteins | sample II_Fen_N1_4_FD_194564 | JGI IMG/M metagenome (GOLD analysis project Ga0302263, IMG submission 194564) | Peat permafrost microbial communities from Stordalen Mire near Abisko, Sweden - II_Fen_N1_4 | ecosystem: Environmental > Terrestrial > Soil > Wetlands > Permafrost | place: Sweden: Abisko... | reverse complement strand
AGGCGCGGCGCCCGGCATCGCGCGCCTCGCGAAGCGCCGCGCACACGGCGAGCAGGTCCGCGTCGCCGGGCGGCACGTACGTGATCAGCACCTCCGCGGCGCCGCCGCACACCATCTTGTCGCCGCTCGTCAGGTCCGCGCCGCCAAGGTCGGCGCTCGCGCAGTGGGAGCGCCGCTCCGCGAGCGCTTCGGCAGCGATCTGCATCATGTCGTGCTCGAGCAGGCCGCCGCCGATCGAGCCGGCGATCGAGCCATCATCGCGCACGAGCATCTCCGCCCCGGCGGCGCGCGGCGTGGAACCCCGGTCGGCGACCAGCGTGACCAGGGCGAACGCGCGCCCGGCTTTCAGCAGTTCGAGTGTGTCGGTGAGGATCTCGTCCATCGTGGTCTCTGCCGCGATTGTACAGGCGCGCGGGGCGGCGAACCGGCCGTCCGTGCTGCCCAGGCCCATGCCGGCCCCGCGCTGCCGGCCCGGCCGCCCCCCGACCGGGCCCCGCAAGACGGCCGCTCGATTGTCAAAGCGCGGCCGTCCTCCTATGATTTCGAAAAGGGATCATCCTTTTCTTCACCACCCCCTCGGCCGCCACTGGGCTTCGCGCGTCCTGAAGCGCCCCGCTCCGGCGGCCGAAGCAGTCAAGCGAGACGGAGGGAGACACCGTGCCCGGTACCGTCGTTGTCGGCGCCCAGTGGGGCGACGAGGGCAAAGGCAAGATCACCGACCTGCTGGCCGAGAAGGCCGACGTGGTCTCACGTTTTCAGGGCGGCAACAACGCCGGCCACACGATCGTCCGGGACGGCGAGGAGTTCAAGTTCCACCTCATCCCCTCGGGCATCCTCTACGAGGCCAAGACCTGCATCATCGGCAACGGCGTCGTCATCGACCCGCACATCCTCTTCGGTGAGATCGAGGCCCTGCGCGGACGCGGCATCAGCTGCGAGAACCTGCGCGTCAGCGGCAACGCCCACCTGATCATGCCGTACCACCTGCTGCTGGACGGCGCCAACGAGCAGCAGCTGGGCAAGTACAAGATCGGCACCACCGGCCGCGGCATCGGCCCGTGCTACGTGGACAAGTACACGCGTATCGGCATCCGCGTACAGGACCTCCTCGACGAGAAGATCCTGCGCCGCAAGGTGAGGACCGCGCTGCAGGAGAAGAACTTCCTGCTGCAACGCTACGACATCGGCGTCCTCGACCCGGACCAGGTGACGGACGAGCTGCTCGGCTACACCGAGCGCTTCGAGCCCTTCATCTGCGACGCGAGCCTGCTGGTCAACACCGCCCTCGACCAGGACAAGCACGTTCTCTTCGAGGGCGCCCAGGGCGCGCTGCTCGACATCGACTTCGGCAGCTATCCCTTCGTGACGAGCAGCAACACGATCGCCGGCGCGGCGTGCACCGGCGCCGGCGTGGGCCCCACGCGCATCGACCACGTCATCGGCGTCGCCAAGGCGTACACGACGCGGGTCGGCGAGGGGCCGTTCCCCACCGAGCTCTTCGACGAGGTCGGCGGGGCGATGTGCGAGATCGGCCACGAGTTCGGCACCACCACCGGTCGCCAGCGCCGCTGCGGCTGGCTGGACCTGGTGGCGCTCAGATACGCGGTGCGCCTCAGCGGCATCACCCACCTCGCGCTCACCAAGCTCGACGTGCTCACCGGCCTGCCCACGCTCAAGGTGTGCACCCGGTACAAGGCCGGGCGCCGGGTGCTCGACGAGTTCCCGCTGCTGCAGAAGGACTTCCACCACGCCAGACCGGTGTACGAAGAGCTCCCCGGCTGGACCGAGGACCTCCGCGACTGCGAGACGTGGCAGGACCTGCCGCAGACGGCCCGCGACTACGTCCAGTACATCGCGGAGTTCACCAAGACCCGGGTGAAGTTCATCGCCGTCGGCCCCGGACGCGACGAGACGATCATCCTGCCGCGCAGCATCGGCCGCGGCGGCGCCGTCTAGCCTCTCCTACTGCCGGATCCACACGGGCAGCCGGCCCGTGCCGATGTCGGTGGACCAGGTGAGGTCGGCGGGCAGCACGAAGACGTGCTGCGAGCTTGTCTGCCCGTCCCAGCCCGAGGCCTCGGTGGCCATGCGGGTGCCCGTCGGCGACCAGGCGAGCGACGTGAGCATGAGGTCGCCGAGCAGGCCGGCGGGGGTGCGGACGAGCGACCCGGCGGCGATGTCGTAGACCCAGACGCAGGCGTCCGACGCGCCCGAGCTGTCGTTGACGCCGGTGAACGCCACACGGGCGCCGGCGGGGTCCCAGCTCGCGGCCTGCGGCGCCGGCGTGAACAACGTGAGCAACGGCAGGCCCGTGCGCGAGCGCAGGGCGTACGTCACGCGCACGTCGCTGCCCGTCTGGCCGGTCAGGAACCAGGCCGCGTCGGCGGAGACCTGCGGCCGCGAGAACGCACGATGGTCGGCGACCACCCGGTACTGCTGGGAGACGACGGTGCGCCCGGCCCCGGCGCCGCCGAGGGTCAGCAGCTTGAGGCTCTCGCGGACGACCGGCCTGCTGCCGCCGGAGATGGCCGTGAACCTCACGTAGGCGAGCTTGCCGGCGCCCGGCGCCGCGAACGGCTCCGTCCCCGACAAGCCGTGGAAGCTGCGCACGCTGCCGACGGAGAGCGTGACCAGATACAGGCGATCGGCATGCGGACTGGCCGTGCTCCGCGTGGTGGCAGAGACGACGAGCCGGTCGTCGTCGATCCAGGTGAGGCCGTGGACGCGCCGCACGCCGGCGCCGAGCAGGGAGATGGTCGACGTGGTGGAGCCGTCGGCGATCCAGATGTGCGGCGCGCTGTTGGCCGGGAGGTAGGCGATGCTGAAGCCGTTCGGCGAGACGGCCACCGCCCCCGCGTGGCCGGGCAGGGCGCCGGCCTCGGTGGACGTGCCGTCTTCGGGAGAGACCAGCCACAGGGCGTCATGGTCGCCGGCGCTGCGCGCCATCAGGACCCACTCCGTGCCCGCAAAGCCGGCCGCCCTCGCCCACGGTGAGGCGGCGGTGGCGACGGCCGCGAGGACGAGCGGCACGGCGACCGCAAGCGCGAGCACCGCGAGCGCGGCGAGTGAGAGACGGCGATGTCGGGCGATGGACGCGGTCACGATTCCCCTTGCTGACAGACCCTGTCCGGTATCGACCCACGGTACTGCAGGCGTCACGCCCTTGCCACCGCCCTCACCGCGATACGCGACCCGAGGCGGGACGATGGAGCGCCGGCGCCTCGGGTCCGGTCCGGTCTGTGTCAGATGGTCGCGACCGTCACCTGGCTCGCACCGCCTGTGAAACGGATCTCGTAGCGGTCGGTCGCCTCGGTGAAGCCGCCGGAGGTGAGGACGGCGCGGCCGCCGACGGCGCCGAGACGCTGGCCGTCGAAGATGAGCTGGCTCGCGCCGCCGTTCACCTCGGCGCGAGCCTCTGTCCCGGCGGGGCGGCGCAGGAGCACCTCGCTGGCGCCGCCCGAGATGCGCACCGGCACGACGCCGATGGGGGCGGGCAGCGTGACCTCGATGTCGCTGGCGCCGCCGGTGACCTCCAGGGCCGTCACCCGCAGCGCGCTGAAGTCGGCGACGAGCTTCCACATGCCGCCGCGCAGTGAGATGTCCCACGGCACGGCGGTCGTGAGGGCGAACTCCGCCGACTGCGAACGCCAGTCGAAGGGCCGGAAGCGCCGGCGCTGCTGCACGGTGACGACGCCTCCCTTGACGGTGATCTCGGGGGCCGGGCCCTCGAAGGCCGCCCGGTACAACTCGGTCAGCGACGCGTCGCCGCACAGGCTGACCTTGGCGGCGCCCTTGGTGAACTCCAGGCGGCCCGCCGTCACTCCCGCGAGCGGGGCGTGGCTCTGCACGTCGTCGCCGCCGGCGGTGACTTCGCCGGCTCCCGGCGCCCCCTCAGCCGTGAGAGAGGCGATCTGTCGTTCGAACACGCTGCGCGTCCCGCGCAGGTAGTCGCGGATCACGGTGAGCTCCGCCGCCTCGCGGCCTTCGAGCAGCTGCCGCGTCGCGAGCTCGACCTCGCCCTGGATACGGGCGCCGATCTCACGCGTCGCGACCGTCGAGACGACGAGCACGCGGCGCCTGTCCCCCGGGTCGGGGACCCGGTTGGCGTAGCCGCCGCGCTCGAGGCGGTCGAGCACCGTCGTGATCGCCCCCGGCGTCAGGCCGCTCTCCTCCGCCAGCTCGCCGGCGGTGACCCGCCCCCGCCGGTACAGGATGCCGACGCAGCGGAGGTCGGTGCGGTTGAGGCCGAACTGCAGCGCGACGGCTTCGTCGAGCTGGTCGCCCGCCCTGCGCAGCTCGTCCAGCTCGAGGCCCACCTCGTCGACGAGCTGGGCGTGCTGGGCTTCATCCTGTGTCATCTCTACCTCCCGGCGAAAAGCGGGAACACTCCCTGAGGCCCGCGTGCCGGCGTCCACGTGGCGACGGCGCCGCAGCTTTCGTTCACATGACGGATGATACCACAACCTAACCATTTGACAATCTAATTATCAGCGGTACACTCACTTTCGCTCGAACAACAGCGGTGCCGCCGCCGAGAAGTGCGGCGTCGAGCGGGAGGAAGGACGGAAGGTATGGACAACGCGATCGAAGCCCGCGGTCTTGAGAAGACCTACCGCGGCGACGTGAAGGCGCTCAAGGGAGTGAGCCTCGCCGCGGCCGAGGGCACGGTGTTCGGCCTGCTCGGCCCCAACGGCGCCGGCAAGTCGACGACGGTGAAGATCCTGACGACTCTCTCGCGCCCGGACGCCGGCGAGGCGTACGTGGCCGGCTACGACGTCGTCAGGCAGCCCGGCAAGGTCCGCCTCGCCATCGGCGCGGTGGCGCAGAAGTCCGGGCTGGACCCGCAGATGACCGGCCGCGAGAACCTGGTGCTCCAGGGCCGCGTGTACGGCATGCGCGGCGCGGCCCTGCGCTCGCGGGCGCAGGAACTGCTCGAGCGCTTCGGGCTCGAGGAGGCCGGCGACCGCACCGTGCGCACCTACTCCGGTGGCATGCAGCGCAAGCTGGACGTCGCCGTCGGCCTCATGCACCGGCCGCAGGTGCTGTTCCTCGACGAGCCCACCACCGGGCTGGACCCGGAGGCGCGCGTCGACATGTGGCACGAGATCGGCCGGCTCGCCGGCGACGAGGGCCTCACGATCCTCATGACGACGCACTACCTGGAAGAGGCCGACGGCCTCGCCCAGCGGCTGGCGATCGTCGACCAGGGGATCGTCGTCGCCGAGGGCACGCCGGACGAGCTCAAAGGCGAGCTGCGCGGCGACGCGATCGCCGTCGAGCTGGAGGACCAGCCGCTCGACGGCGAGGTCCGCCGCGCCCTCGACAGGGTGCCGGACCTCTATGACATCGCCGTGGAGCCGCGCGCGCTGCGCGCGCGCACCGACAGCGGCGCCCGCGCCGTCCCGGCGGTGCTCGCGGCCCTCGAGGCCGAGGGCGTCAAGGTCGCCTCGGTGACCGTGTCCCGGCCCTCCCTCGACGATGTGTACCTGCGCTATGCCGGCCGCGCCTTCAGCGAGGCCGACGCAGAGGAGAAGAAGAAGCGATGAGCAGCGCGATCACAGACACCTGGTTCATGACCCAGCGGCACTTCCGGAACCTCATCAGGCAGCCGGTCTGGATCCTCATCTCCCTCGTGCAGCCGATCGTGTGGCTGCTGCTCTACGGCGCGCTGTTCCGCAAGATCGTCGAGATCCCGGGGTTCGGCTCCGGCAGCTACATCGACTTCCTCACGCCCGGCATCGTCGTCATGACCTGCCTGTTCAGCGCCGGCTGGAGCGGCATGGGCCTCATCGACGACATCGACCGCGGCGTCGTCGACCGCTTCCTGGTGAGCCCGGCAAGCAGGGGTTCTCTCATCTCCGGGCGCCTGCTTCAGGGCGCGGTCGTCGGGGTGATCCAGTCGGCGATCATCATCGTCCTCGGGCTGATCATCGGGGCCGACTACCCCGGCGGGATCGCCGGCATCGTGGCGCTGACCATCTGCGCCGTCCTGCTGGGCACCGGGATCGGCGCGCTCAGCAACGCCATCGCGCTGCTCTCGCGCAAGGAGGAGACGATGATCGCGGTCAGCAACTTCGTGCTGCTGCCGCTCGTGTTCCTCAGCTCGGTGTTCATGGCCCAGGCGCTCATGCCGGGCTGGATGCAGGGCGTGGCGAAGTACAACCCCGTGAACTGGGCGGTGCAGGCAGGCCGCGCGGGCCTCGCCGCCGGCCCCGACTGGAGCCTCGTCTTCACGCGCATGGGCTGGCTCGCGCTGTTCACGGTGATCTGCACGTGGCTGGCGACGCGCGCGTTCCGCGTGTACCAGAGGTCGATCTGACGCAAGCGCGGCGTACACCGGAGCGGCCTCGTAGCGGCCGGGTGGGGATCTCTCCCGCCCGGCCGCCGCACTTCGCCCCGCTCCCGGGGTCGAGACCAGCGTAGCCCCGGCCCCGGCCTTTGACCGCCACCCCCGCGACCAGTCAGACTATGGAGCGAGCCATCGGTTCTCGGTCACCAGGGGGGGTGGTACCAGATCCATTTGCACGGCCCTCGGCGCGTCCCGCGCGGGACGGCCTCTCTCGTCACGTCGACACCTGGAGGTCCCATGCACCACAAACGTCTTGTCCTCGCCCTCGTCCTTGCCGTCATGGCCGCAGCGCTGCTTGCACCGGCCGCGCTCTCCGCGCCGGCGACTGCGCACGGCTCCGGCATGCTCACGTACGACCAGGCGGTCGACTATCTCTTCGCCAAAGGCTATCCGGCCAACATCGAGACCTATCTGAACAACCTCGGGACCTCGCCGCTCGGCTACCGCCTCGCCGGCACCCCCTCAGACAACCAGGCCGCCCGCTACATCGCCGACAAGCTGAGCGGCATGGGCCTCGCGAACGTGCACCTCGAGAAGGTGCCCGTGGACGTGTGGGATGTGCGCGGCGCCTCGGTCACCGTGGACGGCACCGAGTACGCGTGCTCGCAGTTCGCCGGCGTCCCCGGCGTGGACGCGCCGGTCACCGCCGACGTCGTGTACCTCGGCAACGGCCTGGCCGCCGACTACGAGGGCGTGGACGTCAAGGGCAAGATCGTCCTCATCGATTCCGCCATGGACAGCTTCTGGTTCAACATCCAGGGCGCCGAGGCGGCCAAGCACGGCGCCGCGGCCGTCATCCTCACCAGCAACTACAGCGACCCCGACCCGGAGTACCCGTCGTTCCCGTGGTACAGCTGGGCCTCCGACGCGCTCGGCGGCAACGACGGCGAGTACGACATGAGCTGGGCGCCGATGATCTACCTGTCGCAGAAGGACGGCGACACGCTCAAGGCCAAGATCGCCGCCGCCGCGCCGAACGCGGTCCAGGCGACCTTCGCCAGCGACGTGCACATCACGATGGCCGACGATGGCGGGTTCGGCTACAACGTCGTGGCGACGCTGCCGGGCTCCGCCCACAACGGCCAGAAGGTCATCCTGGACGCGCATCATGACGCCCACCTGCGCCCGGGCATGGACGACACCGGCGCCGTGTCCAACACGCTGGCACTCGCCAAGGCGATGACGCTCAGCGGCTACAAGCCGAAGCGCGACATCGTCTTCCTCTTCGACACCGCCGAGGAGTTCGGCTACACCAACAGCTGGTACGACTGGAGCATCGGCGCCTGGCACTTCATCACGAAGGCGCACCCCGGCTGGGCCGGCCACATCGCCGCCATGTGGAGCATCGAGCTCATGGCCGCCGAAGGCGCGACGCTCGACTTCAACACCTCACCTGAGCTGGCCGCGTGGATCGACCAGAACGCCTCCGCGGGCCAGGCCGCCGGGCTGCTCTCCAACGGCTACACGCTGAAGACGCCGCAGAGCACGTGGCAGAACGGCTGGAGCTTCCAGGGCATGGGCGTGCCCAGCTTCGAGGTCTCGGCTGGAGGGGCGAACTACGACCTCATGTACCACAGCACCTACGAGGTCCAGTCGTTGCTCGACTGGGACTACATGGCGAACATCGACAAGTTCTTCTACCGGCTGTTCAAGAACATGGACCACGGCGTGCTGCCCTACGACTTCGCCGCTCGCGGCGCCGACCTCAAGGCCGCGGTCGACCCCGACGAGCTGCAGGCGGCCGGAGTGAGCGCCAAGGCTGCGAACCACCTGGCCGCCCTCGCCGCGGGGATCGAGAAGCGCGGCTCCGTGTGGAACTCCCGCCGCGCCAAGATGCCGGCGAAGTACCGCACCACGTTCAACCAGGGTCTCCTCGAGATGGCACGGCAGTCCCTCATCGGGTACCAGGCGCTGGACGCCTGGGACTACACCTGCTACCCGCACCAGCAGACGATGTGGGACATCGAGTACATGGACTCGGCCCTGGCTCACTTGCGGGCGGATCCCGTCGAAGCCGATGCGGCGATCCAGGACCTGACCTCGGTGGGCGTCAACTGGTACGCGAGCGTGTTCAGCCCCAGTTGCGTCAACTACGATCTCACGCGCCACGACCCCGACTACTACCGGGTCACGTGGGGCGCGCTGGGCAAGCAGATCAACCACTTCGACATGGCGCCCGTCTGGGCGCTGATCCACGCCGGGCAGTACGACAAGGCGATCGCCAAGGTCCAGAAGATGCGCGATGCCGACGCCCTCGACCTGCGCATGCGGGTCAACGGCATGAACCAGACCGGCGAGATCCTCGACCTGTCGCTCCGCTTCCTCATCGGGCTCTCGAGATAAAAGGCGCCTGAGAAGCGGAACGCAGACGCGCGAAGCGAGGGGCCGGCCGTGAGGGCCGGCCCCTCGCGCGTACGGAAGGCGTCGCAGGGGGCCGCAGGCGGGCGGGAGCGCCGCTCGTCGCCCTTCCCCGTCACGCCCGGCCCGAGTAGACTGGCGAGCGTCGGGCCGGGCCGGCGCACGCGCCACCCGGCGGCAGCGCCAACAGCAGTCGGAGGCCTCATGCGCGTCCTCGTGGTCGGCGGCGGCGGCAGAGAGCACGCCCTCGTCCATTCCTTCGCCCAGTCCCCGCTCGCGGACCGCATCTTCTGCGCCCCGGGCAACGCCGGCACCGCCGCCGAGTCCGACAACATCCCCATCGCCGCCGACGACCTCCCCGCCCTGCTCGACTTCGCCAGCCGTGAGGAGGTGGACCTCACGGTCATCGGGCCGGAGGCGCCACTGGTCGTGGGCCTCACCGACCTGTTCGAGGAGCACGGCCTCGCCGTGTTCGGGCCCAACCGCGAGGCTTCGCAACTCGAGGGCAGCAAGGTCTTCGCGAAGGAGATCATGGCCGCCGGCGGCGTGCCCACCGGCGCCTACCGCCGGCACGAGCGCCTGGAGTCGGCCATCGCCGACATCGAGGGCCGCGACGATTACCCGCTCGTGGTCAAGGCCGACGGCCTGGCCGCGGGCAAGGGCGTCCTCATCTGCAAGGACAAGGCCGAGGCACGTGATGCCGTCGCGGCTTGCTTCGTCGCCCGCGAGTTCGGCGACGCCGGCGACGTGCTCATCACGGAGGAGCACCTCACCGGCTCCGAGGTCTCGCTGCTCGTGCTCTGCGACGGGTCCACCGCCGTGCCGCTCGCGCCGGCGCAGGACTACAAACGCATCTTCGCCGGCGACCAGGGGCCCAACACCGGCGGCATGGGCAGCTACTGCCCCGTGCCGGGGTTCGAGCAGAAGGCGATCGACGCCGCGATGGAGCACGTGGTGGAGCCCGTCGTCGCGGCGCTGCGCAAGCGCGGCGTCACCTACCGCGGCGTGCTGTACGCCGGCCTGATCGTGACGGAGGCCGGCGTCAAGGTGCTCGAGTTCAACTGCCGCTTCGGCGACCCCGAGACGCAGGCCGTCCTGCCGCGGCTCGACTCCGACCTGCTGGAGCATTGCGCCGCCGCCGCCAGCGGCGAGCTCGACGGCTCCAAGGTCCTCTGGAAGCCGCAGGACTGCGTCACCGTCGTGCTCGCCTCCGCCGGCTACCCGGCGAGCAGCCACAAAGGCGACGTCATCAGCGGCCTGGCCGAGGCGGCCGCCCTGGACGACGTCACTGTCTACCACGCCGGCACGGCGCTGCAGGACGGCAACGCGGTCACGGCCGGCGGCCGCGTGCTCGCCGTGAGCGCGCTCGGTGACGGCTTCGCTGCCGCCCGCGAGCGCGCCTACCAGGGCGTCGCCAAGATCACCTTCGACGGCATGCAGGTCCGGCCGGACATCGCCGAACGGGCCGTCAAGGCACGCGCCGGCGAGCTCGACCTGTTCCCGGCGGGCTTCGCCGGCTGAGACGAGCGGCCGGACGGACTCCGCCGCCCGGCCACAAAAGGAGAGCGACGTGGAAAAGACCAGG
>Ga0302263_10001102_pt1 | contig 10293 bp, 12 predicted proteins | sample II_Fen_N1_4_FD_194564 | JGI IMG/M metagenome (GOLD analysis project Ga0302263, IMG submission 194564) | Peat permafrost microbial communities from Stordalen Mire near Abisko, Sweden - II_Fen_N1_4 | ecosystem: Environmental > Terrestrial > Soil > Wetlands > Permafrost | place: Sweden: Abisko... | reverse complement strand
GCGTCGGTCATGCAGCCTCCTCTGACCGGCGCGGGCACTGGCTCGGCGACTGCCTCCCTCCAGCGGCAGCAGTGGAGGGCCCGGACCGGACGGTTCGTCCTTGGCGCCCCTCGGGGCGCGCCTCACTCGCCCATGATACGTTCGTGCGCCGCGGGCCACAATCGAGCGGGGACGTGGCGGGAGGCGCGGCGGCGGCTCAGCCGGATCCGCCGCGGGCGGACGCGCCGCGCGAGAGGCCGCCTCAGGCGCCCGTGAGGGCGCGCCGGGCGGCGTCGGTGAGCGCGGCCACGGGCTGGGCGCCGCTCACCGCGAAGCGGCGGCCGAAGACGAACGTCGGGACGGCGCGAATGCCCATCTTGGCCGCCCGCTGCTCGTCCAGCCGCACGGCCGTCTCGGTGAGGTCGTCGTCGAAGGCGGCCACGACCCGCTCCGCGGGCATGCCGGCCGCCTCCGCCAGACGCTCCAGCACCTCGCGGTCACCGACGTCCTCCCCGCGCGCCCAATACGCCTCGAGCAGGTCGAGTCCGAGGCGCTGCTGCAGCGCCTGTTGGACGCCCTCGCCCTCCTCGTCCTCGCCCTCCTCCAGCGCGCCGAGGAGCAGGCGGTGGGCGAGCAGCGTGTTGGGACGCCGCCCGAGCTCGGCCACGTCCAGAAGCGGCAGGCCGTCGGCGTCGGCCGCGTCGGCGAGGTGCCTCCCGATGCCCTCGAGCGCCCCCGGGCCGTACTTGCCCTCGAGATACTCGACATAGCCGACGCCTTCGGCCGGGATCGTCGGGTCCAGCTCGAACGCGGCGAACCTCCAGTTGAGCTGGTCGGCCTCGTCGCCGAGCTCCTCCAGCGCCTTGCGCCAGCGCGACGCGCCGACATAGCACCACGGTCAGACGATGTCCGACCAGATCACGACGTCGATCACTGCCTTCTCCTGTCTCTCGAACGGTCGCTCGGTGCTTTCCCCGGCGGCCGCCACGGTAGTCCGGCGGACCGGCCGCCGAGACAGGACGAAGGGGAAGACAGCGCGCCGCACCTCCTGAGAGAATGGACGCGGCACCATCACCCGGCGAAGGAGCATCCATGCCGTCCGAACTCACCGTCCACGCCGTGCAGCAAGGCCCCATGGAGTTCGCGCTGAGCGACGGCGAGCACGAGGTGACCATCGACTACCCCCTCCCCGGCAGCGACGGGGACCTCAAGGGGATGACGCCGCTCCGCCTGCTGCTCGCGAGCCTGGCCGGCTGCAGCGGCAGCTCCGTCGCCGTGCTGCTCCGCCGGGACCAGCAGCCGGTCGACCGCGTCGAGGTCACAGCCCGCGGCCAGCGCCGCGACGAGCACCCGACGGTGATCACCTCCATCGACCTCGCGTTCACCGTGTACGGCCACGTCGACCCGGAGCGCGTCGCGCACGCCCTCCAGCTCTCGGAGGCGACGATCTGCCCGGTGTGGGCGATGCTCAAGGCGGGTACGCCCGTCACGAGCAGTTACACCGTAGTGACGGGGTGAGGAGGGCGCAGTGCGCACGATGACCAGGCGGGCGACGCTCGTCGCCCTCGCGGTGGCCCTCGTCGCCCTCGCAGTCACCAGCTCCGGATGCGGCAGCAGCGGCACGGGCGCCAAGCCATCCCAGGGCGCTTCTCCCCAGTGGACGACAGTCGTCACGAAGGACATCCCGGGAACGCAGCCGATCAAGGTCAACCTGGGCACCTGGGCGCTGGGCAACGGCGTCCGCCTCGGCTGGGAGCTCTCCGGCCCCACCACGAAGCCCCCCGTCGTCCTCACGCTCCGAATCATCAACACCACCAACGGCATCGGCTACGGCACCGCCGTGAGCTCCAGCGATGCCGGCTTCTCGACGTCGGAGCCGAACGCGATCATTCTCAACCCTATCTGGCCCGGCAAATACGTCATCTTCTTCAGCCAGCGGTTCCCGAAGGCCAAGGGCCCCGGCTACGATGTCAAACTGACCATCTCCACGTACAAGTTCCAGAAGTAGGGGGGGACCATGACGTTCACCTTCGGACCGAGGCGAGCCATGTACGTCGACGGCTCGGAGGTGACCCCGCCGGGCGGGCCACTCACGCCCGCCGAGCTCGACCACTTCGAGGCCTTCGACCTCCTCTACCGCTCCCTCTGCGCCCTCCTCTTCAACTACGTCCCCACGTCGGGCCACCCCGGCGGCTCGATCTCGTCGGGACGCATCGTCGAGGCCATCCTGTTCGACGCGCTCGACTACGAGCTCGGCGACCCGGACCGGCCGGACGCCGACCTCATCAGCTACTCGGCCGGCCACAAAGCGATGGGCCTCTACGCGATGTGGGCCCTGCGCGACGAAGTGGCGGCGGTGGCTGATCCGACGCTGCTGCCCGCCAGCCTCGGGCAGCGCCTGCGCCTGGAGGACCTCCTCGGCTTCAGGCGCAACCCCATCACGGCGACGCCGCTGTTCCGCGGCTTCGGCGCCCGCGCGCTGGACGGGCACCCGACGCCGGCAACGCCGTTCGTCAAGCTCGCCACGGGCGCCTCCGGCGTCGGCGTCGCCAGCTCCATCGGGCTGGGCTTCGGCGCCGCCGACCGCTACGGCGCCGACACCCCGCGCGTGCACATCATCGAGGGCGAGGGCGGGCTGACGCCCGGCCGCGTGAGCGAAGCGCTCGCCGCGGCCGGCACCGCCTCCCTCGCCAATCTGGTGATGCACCTCGACTGGAACCAGGCGTCCATTGACAGCGACCACGTCTGCCGCCAGGGCGTCGTGCCCGGTGACTACGTGCAGTGGGACCCGCGCGAACTGTTCTACCTGCACGACTGGAACGTGATCGAGGTGGCGGACGGCCACGACGTGCAGCAGGTCGTGGCCGCGCAGCGGCACGCGGCGACGCTGCAGACGGGGCAGCCGACCGCCATCGTCTACCACACGCACAAGGGCTGGCGGTACGGCGTGGAGGGCAAGGCCAGCCACGGCGCCGGTCACAAGCTCTGCTCCGAGGGCTTCTACGAAGCGCTCGCGGAGCTGAGCCGCACCACCGGAGCCGAGCTCGACCTGCCCACCTGCTCGCCGGGCGAGCAGCGCTGCGCCGGACCGGACGGCGCGACCGTCCGCGAACAGTGCTTCTGGGCGGCGCTGCAGGCGATCCGGGCGCAGGTGCACGCGCAGCTGCCGATGGCGACCGCGATGGCGGAGCGGCTCGCGGCCGCCCGCGACCGCCTCGAGGCGCGCGACCGGGCCCCCAGGCCGGGCGCTCCGCGCGTGGACGAGGTCTACGAGCTGGCCGGCGCGGCGGCGCAGGTCGCCCCGGCGCCGGAGGCGACGCCTCGCGAGCTGCGCCTCGAGCCCGGCACGTTCACCACGCTCCGCGGGGAGTTCGGCCGGGCGCTGCTCCACCTGCAGACGGCCAGCGGCGGGGCGTTCCTCGTCGCCGCCGCCGACCTCATGGGGTCGACCAGCGTCAACACCATCGCCGACGGGTTCCCGGCGGGCTTCTGGAACGCGAGCGCGAACCCGGACGCGCGCCTGCTGTCGGTCGGAGGGATCTGCGAGGACGCCATCGCCGGAGTCCTCAGCGGCATCTCCGCGTACGGCCACGACCTCGGTGTCGGCGCGTCCTACGGCGCGTTCATGGCGCCGCTCAGCCACATCGCCGCGCGCCTGCACGCCATCGGCGCCCAGGCGCGCAAGGCGGGGAGCGGCGAGCCGTACAAGCCGATGATCCTCGTATGCGCCCACGCCGGCCTCAAGACCGGTGAGGACGGCCCCACGCACGCCGACCCGCAGCCGCTGCAGCTCCTGCAGGAGGACTTCCCCAAAGGGACGGCGATCTCGCTCACCCCGTGGGAGCCGCAGGAGATCTGGACGCTCACGGCGGCCGCGCTGGCGCAGCGGCCCGCGGTCATCTCGATGTTCGTCACCCGGCCGACGGAGCCGGTGCTGGACCGGCCGGCCCTGGGCTTGGCCCCGGCCGAGGCGGCGGTGACGGGCGTGTACGTGCTGCGCGCGAGCGAGTCGCCCGACGTGACCGTGGTGCTGCAGGAGAGCGCCGTCGCCTACGCCTTCGTGCGCGAGGCGCTACCGCTGCTGGAGGAGAAGGGCGTGGACGCGCTGGTCTACTACGTCGCCAGCGCCGAGCTCTTCGACCTGCTGCCCCCGGACGAACAGCGCGCGATCATGCCCGAGGCGCGCGCGGCCGAGGCCATCGGCATCACCGGCTTCACTCTGCCCACGCTGTACCGCTGGGTGACGAGCGAGGTCGGCCGCGGCGCCAGCCTCTACCCGTTCCGCAAAGGCCACTACCTGGGCAGCGGCCCGGGCGAGGTGGTGCTGGCCGAGGCCGGCCTCGACGGCGCAAGCCAGGCCGAGGCCATCCTGCGCTACATCTACGCCCGCGCCGGCACACGATAGGCCGCGCGCCGGCTCTGCCCAGCCACCCGACACCTCCTGAGGAGAAGCGATGACCGAACCGAAAGAGATCGCCGCCACCGCCGAAGAGGTCGTCCCCGGCCTCTGGCACTGGAGCATCAGCAACAGCAACATCGGCGGGCACATCTCGAGCTCGCAGGCGGTGCTCACGCGCGAGGGCTGCGTGCTCGTCGATCCCGTAGGCCTGGACGAGGCCGCGCTCGGCAGGCTGCCGCGGCCGACGGCGATCCTGCTCACCGCCCGCTGCCACCAGCGCGCCGCGTGGCGGTATCGCCGCGAGCTCGGGGCCGAGGTCTGGCTGCCGGAGGACGCGGCCGCGGCCGACGAGGAACCGGACCATACGTACGCCGACGGCCAGGTGCTGCCCGGCGGGCTGCGCGCGTTCCGCACGCCCGGTCCGGAGCGGTCGCACTACTCGTTCCTCTACGACGGCGACCCCGGAGTGGTCTTCTGCTCGGATCTGCTGAGCAGCGACGAGACGGGGCTGCATTTCATCAACCCCGCCTTCCACGAGGACCCGGCGGCGACGCGCACAAGCGTCGAGCACCTGCTGGGGCTGCCGTTCGGGATCATCTGCTTCGCCCACGGCACGCCGGTGACGGACGATCCCAAGGCCGCGCTGCGGGAGGTCCTGGCCGCGGACGCCTGACGGACGGCGCGCCTCAGCGCACGGTCAGGCTCGCGCTCCCGGCGACGTTCTGCGGGTTGCCGGCCGTGTCCCGCGCCGCCACGACGTAGCGGTACTTCCCCTCGGCCAGACCGCCGGTGAACGTCACCGCCGACGCCCGCCCGACCGGCACGCGCCGGCGGACGAAGCTGCGCAGCACGCGCCCGCCACGCGTCGTCACCGTGACGACCGCCGTGCAGGTGGGCCCGCACGGCGGCGCGTCGTCGACGCGGAACGGCAGCCGTGTCACGTGGCCGCGGCGCACGACGACGGCCCTCAGGGCGACCGGCGTCGGCCGCACCGTGTCGACGAAGATATCGGCGGTCGCGACGACGGACGCTCCGCCGTCCAGCCGGTACTGCGCCTGGACGACGTGCACGCCCTCGACAGCCGTGAGCCACACGGTGTTCAGCGCCGCGTAGGGCCTCCAGGCTCCCCATTCCGCAGCGCCGTCACGGAAGCGCAGCTCGCAGCGCGCCGACACCCAGGGCTGCTCCTGCAGGACCGGCGCGGCGACCGAGGCCATCACCGCATTCCCGGCGTCGTTGGGGTGCAAGGCGTCCTGCGCGTAGAACTGCCGGTCCAGGTTGTCGCCGGTGTCGCCGATGCGCGGGTCGGCGGCGATGTCGGCGAGCCCGTCGGCGAACGTCTTCCACGAAGCACGGACCATGCCGTCGAAGGCGAGGCGCGTCGCCTCGAACGTGACCGGGTCGCTCGCCGGCAGGACGGTCAGCACCACGACGCGAAAGCCGGCGGCGCGACGCTGCGAGCAGTAGCTCTTGAGCGCGGCGTAGACACTGGCCGCGGTCGCCCCGTTGCGGAAGTCGCCGCCACCGGCGAGGACGACGCACAGGTTCAGGTCGGCGGTCGGCTGGTAATGAGCATCCACCTCAGCGGGGGCCTCGGCGAGCATGTCGGCGATTGTGGCTCCGCCGGCGTACGACAGGTAGCTCTGGCAGACCCGCGGGACGAGCGACAGCGTCTGCGTGGGGAACTCGTAGCCCGGGTCGGCCCCATGGCCGGCGATGATGCTCCCCCCGTCCCAGACGACGACGGCGGGGCTGAAGAACGGCGACCAGCCTTGGTCGCCGGCGGTGACCCGCAGACCGCGGCAGTAGGCGGCCCCGTCGTCGACCCGGAACCTGGGGTTGAGCGCGCCCGCGACCGGCGCGAGCGCCAGCGCTGCAAGCAGCGCTACGGCGAAGGCCCCGGCCGCCGCCTGGACGGGCCGGCCGAGCGTTCGAAGTCGTCCCATGCCCCACTCCCTGTGCTGGTCCCGCGGGCCGCGGTCACGGCAGCCCGCGCGACCAGTCTACACGCGGGGACGGAGCATCGTCCCCCGCGTCAGGAGCCGATGAGCCGCCGCGCGGTCGCGGCGCCGCCGACCGGCGAGTAGCTGACCACGGCGCCGGTGTGCGGCGCGTCGATGATCCGCCCATGGCCGCTGTAGATGCCGACGTGGCTGTAGGAGCCGGAGCCGCCGTAGAACACGAGGTCGCCGATCTCAAGGTGCCGCAGTGAGACGCGGCGGCCGCGACTCGCCTGGTCGGTGGCGCCGTGCGGCAGGTTCCAGCCGAGGCGCTGGTAGACGTACAGCACGAGCCCCGAGCAGTCGAACCCGCTGTGCGACGCGCCGCCGTACACGTAGGGAACCCCGAGCTGCTGCCTGGTGACGCGCAGGACGAGGCGGCGCTGCCGGGCCAGGCGCCGCGCGCGCCGCTTCGCCCGGCGCTGGGCCTGGGTGAGGGGCGGCTTGGCCGCCGGCGCCGTCGTGGCCGTCGACGCCGTGGTGGGCGTGCCTGTCGCGGAGGGTGAGCCGGCCGGGGTCGGCTCCGGGGTCGCCCCGGGCGACGGCGCCGTGATCGCGGATGTGGCCGCGAGGAGGGCGCTGGGAGCGAACAGGAGGGTCAGGAGGGCTGCGATGGAGATGAGACCGCAGGCCAGACGAGTGTGGTGCATCGGTGTGCCTCCTTGATGGCCGGGATCGCTTGCCCGGTCTCTCGGTGGGCGCCTTGATGACGCCGCGGCCGCTGGTCGGCCGTGTCCGCCCATCGGGGGCGAAGTCGCGAGGGTAGGGGCCTCGCCGGACGGGGTCAACCCGAACCAGGTAGTGCGACGGGCGTGGTCCGGAAGCACCGTGGAGACGGCGACCACCTGGCCCCCTCTCCCTCAGGCGCCGGCGGCCTCCCCCCGCAGGGGCAGGTCTCCGGCGTCGAAGTTCCTCCCACTGGTGACCCCAGGTTCAGCCCGCCGGGTGACGACGGGGAGCGGGCGCGGCCCTAGGCTTTCCTCAGGCAACGTACTCAAGGGGAAAGGAACCCATCATGACCGTGGACGCCACCACACCTGCATTCGCAAGACCCCGTCTCGACGTCGGGCTCACCTTCAAGGGCGGATGGAACGCCTTCGCCGCCGACATCGTCCCGCTCATCGTCGGCGGCCTGATCGCCTGCCTGCTCTCCGTCATCACGCTCGGCATCCTGGCCGGTCCGCTGAGCGCAGGGCTCTACAGCATGGTCGTCGGCCGCATCCGCGAGGGGCGCCCGGCCCGGATCGGCGACGTGTTCTCCTGCATGGACCGCTTCTGGGGCTTCCTCTGGGCGGCGATCGTGCTGGTCGTCCTGATCGCGCTCGCCTCCCTGACGATCGTCGGCGGCGTGCTGCTCGCGACAGTCTGGCTCTACGTCTTTCCGTTCATGATCGACCGCAAGATGGGCCTGACCGACGCGATGTCCGCCAGCTACCACCAGGTCGTCGACAACGGCTTCTGGGAGCACCTGGCACTACTCGTGATCGTCTTCGCCATCGGCGCCGTCGCCAACGGCTGGGTCGGGCTTCTCACGACGCCCTTCACGATCGCCCTGATCGCCGCCGCCTACTTCGTCTCCGGCGGCCGCGGGGACCTGATCGAGCACCCGCCGATGCCGCCGGCGCCGCCCGCCCCGACGTGGCAGGTCACTCAGACGGCACCCGTGGCTCCGACCGCGGATGAGGCTCCGACCGCCGCAGCCGAGGCTCCGATCGCCGTCGAGGCTCCTGCGGGGACCGCTCCGGCTGCTCCCGCCGAGACCGATCCCGCAGCGGATGAGGCTCCCGCCGCGGAGGCCTGATCCAGCGCAGATGCAGACGGGCCCGGCGGAGGCGCATGCGCCTCCGCCGGGCCCGTCGCTCGTTGCGCTCTACTTCCGCGGGGCGTGCACCCAGCCGCTGTCCTTGAACACGGTCCAGACGGCCATCGAGTGCCCGCGCCCCAGGCCGTACTCCGCCTTGAGCCAGTCGACGAGCTGCGTCGCCGTCATGTCCGGGTCGTAGACGCCAGCCGCTTCGGCGGCGGCCTGGAGCTCCGCAGGGGTCTTCCCGGCCTTCGCCTTCACCGCATCCAGATACGCCTGAAACGACATCGCCGCTCCCTTCGTAGCCACCAGAGAAACGTCCCCCCTGCGCGGCGGATCCCTCCGCTCCGCCCCCGCTACCGCCTGCGGCAGACGAGCTGGCCACCCTTGAACGGCACGATCAGCGCGTCGACGCGCTCGTCGGCGTGGGCGCGGTCGAGCATGGGCTGCATGACGCTCTCGAACCCGATGGCGTTGTCGGCGACCAGCAGCCCGCCGGGCACAAGAAGGGGCATGACGGCCTCGTAGCACTCGCCGTAGATGTCCTTCTCGGCGTCGAGGAAGCAGAAGGAGACGCCGTCGAGCTCGGAGACGCAGTCGAGGAAGTCGCCGTGCACGGACTCGACGACGTCGCCGACGCCCGTGGCGGCGAACGTCTCGCGCGCCAGCGCCACCTTGGCCTCCAGCACCTCGTAGGTCGTCAACCGCTGCCCCACCTCGCGGCAGGCCAGGGAGAGCCAGAGCGTGGAGTAGCCGGCGCTGGTGCCTATCTCGATCCAGCGGCCCGGCGGAGCGGTGGCCGCCAGCAGCGCGATGAACCGGCCCACCTCGGGCGGCACCTGGCGCAACCTCTCGAGCCGCGTCGTGCCGTCGGCGCGGTCGCGCGCATCCATCGCTTCCAGCTCCGCCATGCGCGCGAGCATCGGCTCGGGGATGTCATGGAACACGGTCACCCTCCTTTCAGGCGCAGCCGCTCGGCGCGCGTCTTGATGCCGGGGAGCATCCTCCGCATCATCGGGAAGTCGCCGATCTCGAGCAGCAGCAGCGTGAAGACGGCGATGCCGGGCGACTCCCACTGGTACCGCTGCTTCAGCCGGGTGACGAGTCGCGTGCCGCCGCCCGGCAGCGGAGTGAGCTTCCACGCCCAGGTGCTGTCGGGCTTGGCCCAGAGCAGCCACTCGTCGCTCTCGAACGCCGCGACCTTGAACGCCGTGGTCTCGCTCACTTTGCTTGCCATCGGCATCCAGTCGCCGACCTGCGGGTGCTCATACTCCTCGAGGACCTCGTCGGCGCTCTCGTGGCCGGCGTTGTCGAGAAGGGCGTAGGTGTAGAACCCGGCCCGCCGGTAGCCCATCTGGACGATCCACGGCCAGACCAGCTCAGGAGGCGCGTCGACGGTGATCGCCCGCGTGGCTTCGAACGAGGCCTTCGGCACGAGATCGTCGCCCGGCATCGGACCGGCGACCTCGGCGTCGGTGGCGCCCCAGCGCAGGTGCTGCTTGCGATGGAACGGGGTGCACATGAAGAGCGGCACGCCGCTGAGCGCGTCGAGCGCGGCGCGCGCAAAGGAGCGTTGTGAGGTCACGGCTGCCTTCCCTGTCGTTCCGTGAGGGGCGGCTCCGGCGCACCCTCGTCGGGTCTGCGTCGCCTAGTCCACCGGCAGCTTGAAGAAGTCGCGCGGCGTCTGGAAGCAGACCTGGTCGATGGTCTCCTTGTCGAGGCCGAACAGCTTCATCGCCAGTTGCACGCGTGGCACCATGAAGTAGTCGTTCCCCATGCCGCCGAGTTCCGAGTTGATGATGAGGCGGTCGCGCCACTCGGGGTGGTCGATGACGATATGCGCCGCGGCCTCGGGCGGCATCTTGTCCCAACAGATGGAGAGGCCGACCATGCCGCCGGTGCTCATGCGGAACTCCATCGTCTCCTCGCCGGCGTGGTCGAAGACGCAGCGCTCCACCGGGTAGCCCTCTTCCTTGATGATCTCGAACACGCGCGGTGTGACGGTCTGGCCCTGCGGTGCGAGTCGGATCGGCGTGTGCAGGATCACCGGCAGCTCGTGCTCTCCGGCCAGCCTGAGGTGCTCGCGGAACAGCCACTCCTCGAACTCGGTG
>Ga0302263_10001101_pt1 | contig 10293 bp, 6 predicted proteins | sample II_Fen_N1_4_FD_194564 | JGI IMG/M metagenome (GOLD analysis project Ga0302263, IMG submission 194564) | Peat permafrost microbial communities from Stordalen Mire near Abisko, Sweden - II_Fen_N1_4 | ecosystem: Environmental > Terrestrial > Soil > Wetlands > Permafrost | place: Sweden: Abisko... | reverse complement strand
CCCTTCCACCAGGGCCGCGTCTACCTCGCCGTCGCGCACCCGCTCCAGGCCCACCCGGGTGTTCCCAACCGAGACCCGCACGGCGACGTCGGGATAGAGGCCATGAAAGCGCGCCAGGATGCCCGGCAGCAGGTAAGAGCCCACGGTGAGGCTTGCCGCCAGTTCCAGCCGCCCGCGTCGCAGGCCCTTGAGTTCGGCAAGCTCCGCGAGAGCCCGATCACGTTGCGCGAAGAGGGCACGGGCATGACGTTCCAAAAGTTCGCCCGCGGCGGTGAGGCGGACACCACGCGGCAACCGGTCCAGGAGGACAGTCCCGAGCGTCTCTTCCAGGAGCCGCAACTGCTTGGTGATAGCCGGCTGGCTGGTGCCGAGCGAGTGGGCGGCAGCCGTGAGGCTCCCCGAAATGGCTACGGCGTGGAAGACTTCCAGATGGTGCAAGTTGAGTCCATATCCCATAGATATGGGATCTATGAAAATGATGCATTTGTGTCATGGCATTTTTCCCCCTATCGTTGTCTCATGAAAACGCCAGACCTTGTCCGAACACTCCTTCCTTTGGCCGTGGCCGCCGCCTGCCTGATCCCGGGGGAGCCTCCCGCCGCCGCGCTTCTGCTGGGAATCGCCGTGGCGGCTCTGCCCGGCCGGCCAAGAATCCGCCATGGCGGCGTCCTCTCGCGCGTGTTGCTGCAGGTCTCGGTGGTCGCCCTGGGGCTGGGGCTCGACATCCACGTGCTGCTGCGCACCGGCCTCGAGGGACTCGGGCTCTCGGCCCTCACGGTGGCCGTCACCTTCGCCGCCGGGATCCTGCTGGCAAGACTCCTGCACCTGGAGCGGAGCGCCTCGCGCCTCGTCTCGGCCGGCACCGCCATCTGCGGAGGCTCGGCCATCGCGGCTGTGGCCCAGGCCACCCGCGCCGACGACGACGCAGTGGGCACCGCCATGGGAACCGTGTTCCTGCTAAACGCCGTGGCGCTCATCATCTTCCCGCCGCTCGGGCACCTCTTGGGCATGGATCCGCGCGCCTTCGGGACCTGGGCCGGGGTGGCCGTCCACGACGTCTCGTCGGTGGTGGGCGCGGCTGCCGCCTTCAGTCCGGCGGCATTGCCGGTGGCCATCGCGACAAAACTTGCCCGCACCCTCTGGATCATTCCCATCAGCTTGGTGGCAGCCCACCTGACGGCCAGACGCACCGGCGCCAAGGCGGGCAAGGGCGCCAAGGTGCCGCTCTTCCTGGTAGGCTTTGTGGCCGCTTCGCTCCTCTCGACGCTTTTCCCGCCGGTGCGCGAGGCCGCACCCCTGCTCGCGACGCTTGCCCGCTCGGGCTTTACGCTGGCGCTCTTCCTGGTGGGACTTGGCGTCCACCTGGACAAAATCCGTCAGAGCGGCTGGAGGATCCTGGCGCAAGGGAGCATCCAATGGGCGCTCACGGCCGGCATCTCGCTTGCCTGGATCCTGACCAACCGGCACTAAACACAGAAAAGTGCGCCAGGGACGGTGCGGCACAGCCTATCCAAACTCTGCTGCCCACCGAACCGACTTACCTCACCCAGCAACATCTGGTGCCGATGCCCACCTCACCCCGCCTGCGGCCTTCGACTCCGCTCAGGCATCGCAGGCACCCCTCGGCTGCGGGCAACGCGACGGAATAGAACCGACCCGCCTACGGCGGGAATGGTCAACGACTTCGGGGCCGTAAGACGGCCCCGGCCATCACCCTGCCCGCTCCCCTTCGACACGGCCTACGGCCTGCTCAGGGCGAACGCAGGGCAGAGCGATGGTGTCAATTCTCAGCACACCGGAGCGAGAAGCCGTATGACTTGCTGTCGCTGTAGCGGTACACGCCGGCGTAGCCGTAGTAGAAGTACCGGTCCCAGGCGCCGGACGCATCGTCCTCGGAAGACGACCAGAAGTCGGCGTCGACGCCGAGGTCGTAGAACGACCCGTAGAGGTTGATGCGGCCGCCCGCCGGCAGAACATTGAATCCGTAGGCATTCGTGCCGTTACCAGAGTTGTACCAACCGCTCGTAGATTTCAACTTCGTGCCAGATGTAGCAGAGTCGACGTACTGAACCAAAGTACTCCACTCACCATCACTGGGGATATGCCAACCAGATGGGCAGATCCCCTGGACGCCACTGGGGTTCGCGGTGCTGGAACCGGAACCGTTCATCACTTCTGACCATGTGTACAAACGGCCATACGTAGCGCAGTTGGAAGACAGATTGTCGTAGCACACGCCAACGCTTCCTGAAGGCCCGGCGTAATTAAGGTTCTGAGCCATCCATGTCTGAGAACCGATCTTAACGTACTTGTAACTCTGACCGTCACGGCTATCCGTAAACGTACCGGACGCCGAACTACCCGACGTATTGCCGCCAGAACCACCGGTTCCAGAATTCGACGTAGACGACGAACCGCTTCCATCGCTGCTCGTTGAACTATCGCATGAGACAAGCTGCAGCGAGGCCGCGATCATGCCTGCGGTCAAAACCAAGACATTCTTGATCTTCATATACGGGTCCTTTGGGAAATTTGAAACAAATCTCGTCGGGGGGAAGAATCCTCATGACCACAATTCCTAGAAAAATTCCGAAGGCCTTGGCCCACCTCACCCCGCCGGCGAATGCGCCGGCACCCCTCTCCTGCTCGACCCTTCGGCGGAGCTCAGGGCAACGCGCAGGCGAGGGGGCAGCACCAACGTGGTGCCATAGATAACCGCAAAAGCAAAGCAGCGGCATTACACTACCGCAGCTTCACAGCCAAGCGATGACAGAAACCCAACAACGGCACCCAATGTCTTATCTGCCTGAGTCAACAAAGGCCACTTGGCAGTAAGCCTGGCGCGGAGCTGTGGCCTAATCCGGGGTGCAGGGGGTGCATACCCCCGTGAGCGGGTTCCAAGGGTGCGCGGCAGCACCCTTGGCCGGGTGCAGGGCGGAGCGCCTGCAAACGCCGTTAACATGACAACCAGCCTGGACCCACCTCACCCCGCCCCTGTCGGGGCACCCCTCTCCTACGGCAACCGCAGGAGAGGGGGCAGCATAGAATGCCGTTGTAAAGAAGCTCCCTTCGCCACCCGTTCCGGGGGGAGAAGGGCTGGGGATGAGGGGGGGCGCCAGGGATGCCGCCCGCAGGGACGGGACACCCGCCGTATTGGGGCGGGGGCCCGGCAGGCAGCCCGGCCCCGAAAGGGGAGGCGCCCATCTTGCGGTACTTGACTTTTTGATTCGGATTCGTATTATATGAATCAGAACCATGAAACAACTCGATCCCATACCCAATCCTCAATCGGCACTCTGCCTGCGCCTGATGCGCGTCTGCGGGGAGCTCTCGGCCGCCGGAGACGCCTGTCTCGCCGGAACCGGGCTCAACCAGACGCGCTTCGCCATCCTCTACCACCTCGCCCAGGCTCCCGAGGGACTCAATCCCAAGGAGCTGGCGGCGCGCCTGGCGGTGCCGCGCGCCACCATGACGGGGCTCCTCGACGGCCTGGAGAAGGAGGGCCACACCGAGCGGGGACCCGACCCATCCGACCGCCGAGCCCTGCGCGTGCGGCTCACCGCTTCTGGGACAAAATTCGTCAAAACGACTGTTCCCAGCCACTGCCGACGGCTCTCACAGGTTATGGAGGCGCTTTCGGAGAAGGAGCGAGAGACGCTTGGGACCGTACTTGATAAGATCGAAACGGCCGTGCGTTCGATGGAAGGCCAGCCATGAAGTCCACGCTTCTCGTTCTGGCAATGCTGCTGCCGTTTTCTGCCAGAGCCCTCACGCTGCAGGAGGCCTTGGAGCAGTCCGACCGCAGCAGCTATTCTGAAAAGATCTCCCGCAGCCGGCTGGACGAGCGCTCTGGACAGGAATTGTCATCGCTGCAGGGGATGCTTCCGACGGTGCGCGCCGAGGGCGGATGGAGCGCCACCGACGATCCGCTGGGGGCCTTCGGAACGCGGCTGCGCCAGCGCTCGATCACCATGGCGAGCTTCGACCCGTCCGCGCTGAACGACCCCTCGCGCGCCTCGGGATGGAACGCCGCCCTGGTGGCCGAGGTGCCGCTGGTGAACGTGGACGCCTGGAAGGGACGGGCAGCCGCTTCCGGCGCCGTCGAAGCCGCCCGCCGCCGTTTGGAAGCAGAACGAATCCGCGCCCGCAGCGAAACGACGCGCGCCTACTTTGACGCCGTGCTGGCCCAGGCCGCCGTACGAACGTGGCGAGGCGCCCTAGAAGCGGCTCAAGCTCATAGCAATCAAGCCGCCTCGGGAAACCGGGAAGGCACCGTGCTGCGATCCGACCTGTTGCTCTCTGAAGTGCGCGTCGGAGAGGTTGAGGCATCGCTTGCCAAGGCGCAAAGCGATTCCGCACTTGCCTTACGGCGCCTCTCCTTCGCGATGGGAATGCCCACAAGTGCCATCGGCTCCCTTGAAAACTTTCCCCAAAGCCCGGCCCTACATGCGGCAGCTGCAACACTTCCAGAAAGCAACAAGCGTCCCGAGGAGGAGGCCGGCAACGCTGATTCCAAGGCAGCTGAACTCGATGCCGCACGGGTCGGTGCGGCGCTACTGCCGCGTCTCAACGGCATCACTCGCATGGACTGGAACGCTTCGGGATCGCCTTTCTCAAAAGAGCCTTCCTGGACCGTTGGGATTCAGGCGAGCTGGACGCTGCACGCCACCGGCGAGGTGGGAGACCGGAAAGCTGCCCGCGCCCGAGCCGAAGAGGCGCGCACCCTGGAGGCCATGACGCGAGCAAAGTTAGACCTCGAGGAAGCGTCCCTCGCAAGTGGGCTGAAGCTCGCGCTGCAGCGCCTGGACATCGCTGAAACTGCCGTGTCCCAAACCGCCGAGGCTCACCGGCTCACGGCTCGCCGCTACCAGGAGGGCCTGGCCACCATGGCCGAGACGCTTGAGGCCGCAGCCCTGGAGACCTCATCGAAGCTTTCCCTGGAAAGCGCTCGGCACGATGCCGTCCTCTGCCTATCCGACCTGTCGGCGCTGCGGGGCCTCGGCTCCGAACGCCTCGAGACCTTGACAAGAACCGCAAGCACGAGGTAACCATGAATCCCAAGATCCTGATGACGGCGGCGCCACTCTTGACGCTCGCCCTGCTTTCGTCATGCCAAAAAACAGAAAATTCACAGGCAGGGAGCTGCCGCCAAGAGCCCGGTACGGCCGTGGCTGCGCACGATTCGCTGATCCCCGACGGCATCCTGGCCCAGGGAACCGCCGAGGCGGTGCGCCGCGCCGACCTTTCCACCCGCTTGATGGGGCGCGTCCTTTCGGTGACGGTCCAGGAAGGGCAGACGGTACGGGCCGGACAAATCCTGGCACGCATCGACGCCGACGAACTCTCGGCGCGCTCGCAGGGAGTCGCCTCGGCGCTTTCCGGCGCAAAGGCTCAAGCTGAACTTGCACGCACAAGCGTGAAGCGCATGCGAGCCCTCTATGCCGACAGCGCCGTCACCCGCGCCGCCCTGGACCAAGCAGAGGCCGAACTCACGCGCGCCGAGGCGGGGCTCTCGCAAGCGCACGCCCAAGGCGCCGAGGTCCGCTCGGTCGCCGCCTACGCGAGCCTGGCAGCTCCCTTCTCCGGAAGGCTCGCGCGCCGCCTCGTCGACCCCGGAGCGCTGGCCGCCCCGGGCATGCCGCTCCTCACGGTGGAGGATGTCACGCAGCTGCGAGTGCGAGTGAACGCCTCCCCCGAAGCCGTCGCCGGATTGCGAAACGGACAAATCTTGTCAGCGCAGGTCGGCGGGCGCGAGACGACCGCACGCATTGAGGGAATCGTGCCCGCACCGGTGGGGAACCTCATGATGGTGAACGCCCTGGTGGACAACCCGGGCGGAGCCCTTCCCTCGGGCGTATCGGCAAGCCTCCTCTTACCGCGCGGCACACGCCGGGCGCTGCTGGTGCCAAGCCTTGCGCTGCGGCGCGAGGAGGAGCTCACCAGCGTATTGGTGCGCCAGGGATCCTGCGACGCGCTGCGCTGGGTCCGCGTAGGCGTCACCGTCGGCGACAACGCCGAAGTCCTCTCGGGACTGCGGCCTCTTGAGTTCGTCGTGGTTCCTTCGCAGACGGCCGGGAGGTAACCCGATGGGAATCGCCGGCCGCATCACCCATGCCTTCCTGAGATCAAAGCTCACGCCACTGGTCACCATCGCCTCGCTGGCGGCGGGCGTCCTCGGCATGATGGCCACTCCGCGCGAGGAAGAGCCACAAATCTCCGTCCCCATGATCGACGTCTTCGCCGCCACGCCCGGCATGTCCCCCGAGGAAGCCGAGAACCTGGTCGTGCGCGGCCTGGAACGGACGCTCTGGGAAATCCCCGGCGTAGAGCATGTCTATGCCGTAGCCGGGGACGGTCAGGCCATGGTCACCGTGCGCTTCAAGGTCGGGGAAAACCAGGAGAAGAGCATCGTCAAGGTGGAATCGAAGCTCGCCTCCCGCCGCGATGCGCTGCCGCCCGGCATCGCCCCGCCGCTGGTGAAGCCGCACTCCATCGACGACGTCCCTATCCTCTCGCTCACCCTCCACGCCAAAGGCGGCAACTCGAACCAGCTGCGCGAGATCGCCCTGCACTTGGAAGACGAGATCCGCACTCTGCCTGATGTCGCCTCCACGTGGGTCGTGGGCGGATCGCCACGCCAGTTCCGACTGGATCTCGACGCCGCGCGAATGGCCGCCTCTGGGGTCACGCCCGCGGACATCTCGCAGGCCCTGTCCCGCTCGTCGGGCGCCGCGACCGTTGGCGAGTTCTACCGCCAGGATTCAGCCTGGAGCGTGCGCGTGGGCGCGCCCTTCCACACCGCCGCCGATCTGGAAGCCATAGTGGTCTCGCGCCGCCAAGGTCAGTCGGTGACGCTGCGCGACGTGGCCCGCGTCAGCGAGGGCTTCGGCGAGACAGACGCTTATGTGAGCCACCACGAGCGCGGCCACTCCGAAGCGGCCGTGACCATCGCGGTGGCCAAGCGTCCCGGAGCCAACGCCACCGTGGTCTCCCGCGCCGCCCTAGAGCGAGTCGAGGCGGCCAGATCTCGGCTGCTGCCCCCGGACGTTCGGCTGGAAGTCACCCGCGACTACGGCGAGACAGCCAAGGAAAAGGCCGATGAGCTCATCCTCCACATCCTGATCGCGACACTTTCCGTCACGGTGCTAATTCTGCTCTTCCTGGGCTGGCGCGAGGCCGTAGTGGTGCTGGTAGCCGTGCCCGTGACGCTTTCTCTGACGCTTTTTGTCTACTACCTGCTGGGCTACTCGCTGAACCGCATCACCCTGTTTGCCCTCATCTTCTCCATCGGCATCCTGGTGGACGACGCCATCGTGGTGGTAGAAAACATCTATCGCCACCTGCAGAAAGGCAAGCGCGCCCCAGAGGAGCTGGCGGTGGAGGGCGTGGACGAGGTGGGAAACCCCACCATCCTGGCCACCATCGCGGTGATCGCAGCCATCCTCCCGATGGCCTTCGTCTCGGGGATGATGGGGCCCTACATGCGCCCCATTCCCATCGGAGCCTCGGCAGCCATGATCGCATCGCTCGGCGTAGCCTTCGTCATCACGCCATGGCTTGCCTTCAAGCTGCTGAAAGGACACGTCGCCGCAGAGCACGACGGCGCCCCCGTCGAAAGCCGCTTTGCCCGCTTCTACCGCTGGCTCATGGAAGGCTTGATGGCCAAGCGTTCGCGGCGGCTCTTTCTCTACGGCGGCGTGGTGGCGCTGCTGCTACTCTCGGTCGCGCTCCTGGCGGTGCGGGCGGTACAGGTGAAGATGTTGCCCTTCGACAACAAGAGCGAGTTTCAGGTGATCCTGGACATGCCGCGCGGCACCACCCTGGAGCGTTCCGACGCCCTAGCGCGCGAGGTGGCCGACAGCCTGCTGCGGCTCTCCGAGGTGACGAGCACCCAGGCCTACGCCGGCACCTCCTCGCCCTTTAACTTCAACGGCCTAGTGCGACACTACTTCCTGCGACGTGGCGGCAACGTGGCCGAAGTTCAGGTGAACCTGCTGCCCAAGGGCAAGCGCCACCGCCAGAGCCACGCCATCGCCTTAGAAGCGCGAAGCTTGGTCGAAACGATCGCTCGCCGCTACGGCGCCGCAGCCAAAGTGGCCGAGATTCCGCCAGGACCTCCTGTGATGTCCACCTTGGTTGCCGAGGTGTATTCACCCCACGACAGCCTGCGGCAGGAGACGGCACGGCGCGTGAAGAATGTGCTAGCAACCACCCCCGGCGTCGTGGATGTCGATTGGAACCAGGACGCCCCGCAAGCCGAGCGATTCTTCCGCATCGACCGCGACGAAGTCGCCCGGGCCGGAGCTGACGAAGAGGCCATGATCCAAACCTTGGCAATTTCTCTTTCAGGAGCCCCGGTGGCCCAGATGACAGTCCCCGCAGCCCGCGAGCCGCAGATGGTGGTGGCACGCCTTCCCACAGCGGCGCGCTCCTCAGAAAATTCGCTGCTCTCGCTTCTGGTTCCCACCACCTCCGGACCGATGCCGCTGCAGCGCTTTGTGAAGGTGGATTCGGCACTGCGCCCAGCCACCCGCTACCGCAAGGATCTGCGCCCCGTCATCTACGTGACCGGAGACGTTGCCGGGTCCATAGAATCTCCCGTCTACGCCATCGAAGCCATGAACAAGCGGCTCGATTCACTCAGGATGGACGGGAAGGTGGTGACGCGCTACAACTCCACGGCCCCCAAGAATCTGGAAGAAACCGCCCTTAAGTGGGACGGCGAATGGCAGGTGACCATCGAAGTCTTCCGCGATCTGGGAATCGCCTTCGCGGTGGTGCTCCTGCTCATCTACGTGCTGGTGGTGGGATGGTTCCAATCCTTCTCCATTCCCCTCGTGATCATGGCGCCCATTCCCCTCACGCTCATCGGCATCCTGCCAGGACATGCCCTTTTCGGGGCCTTCTTTACGGCGACCTCGATGATCGGCATGATCGCCCTGGCCGGCATCATCGTGCGCAATTCGATCCTCCTCGTAGACTTCATCCAGCTTGCCCAGGATCGCGGCCTGCCGCTAGCTCAGGCCGTAATTGAGGCTGGCACGGTGCGTTTTCGACCTATCGCCCTCACGGCTGCGGCGGTGGTGGTGGGCGGCATCGTGATGGTGCTCGACCCCATCTTCCAGGGCCTTGCCGTGGCGCTGATGAGCGGCGCCGTGGCCGCCACCCTACTCACCATGGTCCTGGTGCCGCTCCTCTACTGGGAGCTGCGCAAGAACGAACCAGATCCCGAAGAGGAGCTGCCATGAAGACCGAACCGATCGTCCGCTGCGTCGCCGGGAGCCTAATCCTTGTTTCGCTGCTCTTGGCGCACGCTTTTGGTCCCGCCTGGCTCTGGCTGGCCGCCTTCGTGGGCGCGAACCTCTTCCAGTCGAGCCTCACCAGCTTCTGTCCGCTGGAACTGATCCTGAAGCGGTTGCGTCCGGGAAAGTAGGCGCATCCCGCCGAAGCGGCAGCTCAGCTCCGGGGGGAGTCCTGCGCTCCCTCCGACGGTTCTCGGAATCATTCCCGAGACTCCGGCGCACCCTCGCGAGACTCGCAATCCCTCTTGCGAGAGTGATCCACACCCTTCCATGACTCCTTTTCCCTCTCTGGAGGGTCAGCTGCACCCTCCGGAGACTCCCGCGCACATCCCAAAGAGGAATTTTTCCTCTCCAGAGAATCTTCGGCACCAACGCGCGGGTAAATTTCTCTCTCCCGAGACTCCCGTTTCCTCGTGCGAGAGGGAATTTTCCTCTCCGGAGACTCCTTGCCACTCTTCCGAAAGGAAGCGGAACCCTCCCGAGAGTCCCGGCTCCTCTTCAGAGCCGGGGACGATCTCTCCTCTTTCCCGATCAATGGTCAAAGGAGGTCTGTCGGTCACACGATCAAGCTGGCGTAGCGGTGCTGCGACGCGAACGGCGGAAGTAGCTGGAAATGTCGTCCTGGAGCACGTCCATGCCGGGAACCTTGCCACTGGAAAGCTTCATGGCACCGTAGATCTCCATAGACGCGCACAAGGCATCGCTGGCGACGGCGGTCATGGTGTCGTTGACGGCATCGTTTAGCTGGGCCAGACTCTGCTGCACGGGGCGCAGCGCATGCAGAAGTTCCACGTCGCGGCGATATTCCTCGCGGTCGAAGGCACGCGGCAAGATCTCGGGATGCTCTTCGGAGACGGCGTAGGCCTTTTCCACCACCGGCAGGAAGCCGTTTCCGGCCTTGAAGAGCCCTCGGACCTCTTCGGGAGTGAGATGGACGAGAAAATTGAGCGTGCTTCGGATCTCGGCGATCTTGGCAAGCACAGCGTCGCGG
>Ga0302263_10001100_pt1 | contig 10294 bp, 7 predicted proteins | sample II_Fen_N1_4_FD_194564 | JGI IMG/M metagenome (GOLD analysis project Ga0302263, IMG submission 194564) | Peat permafrost microbial communities from Stordalen Mire near Abisko, Sweden - II_Fen_N1_4 | ecosystem: Environmental > Terrestrial > Soil > Wetlands > Permafrost | place: Sweden: Abisko... | reverse complement strand
AAATGTACAGCCCGAGCCCGCTGGAGCGGCTCTCAGAGGAGAAAAAGGGCTCGAACAGATGGGTTTGGACCGACTTTTCCAGCGGCAGCCCGTCGCTCCAGACGGACAGGCGGGCTTGGTCGGGTGCCACCAGCTGGGTGCTGAGTTGAATCGCTTGGGGGGTGGTGCTGGCGTAGCGCAGCGCGTTGTCGAGCAGGTTGATCAAGAGGCGGCGCAGGTGCTCGGTGTCAAAGTAAACCGCTGCCTCATCGGCGGCCAGGGTGATCTGTAGCCGCCCGCAGGCGCCGTTTTGCCGGGCCCAGTCGCTGGCGATGTCCTGGGCGGCTTCGTCGAGCACCAGCCGGGTGCTCTGGGGCGCCGGAAGCTGCTGCTGGGCACGGGAAATATCCAGCACCTCATCGACGATCTTGGCCAGCCGCCGGGCGTTTTGACGGATCATGGTGGTGAGCTGGCGCGCACCGGCGTCTTGCAAGTCTTCTTCGAGCAGGGCGTTGGCCTGGGCAATGGCGGCCAGCGGGTTTCTGATCTCGTGGGCCACGGCGGCGGACATGCGGCCCATCGCGGCGAGTTTTTCGATGCGCAGGCGCGCCTCCAGTTCGCGCAGGTCTTCGAGAAAGATCACGCACAGGCTGTCATGGATGCCGTCGTGCAGCGCGGTCAGGTGCGAGCGCACCTGCAGCCTGCGGGCGTTCAGGCCGGGGGCGGCCAGGCTGATGTTGGCGGTTTGTGGCAACTGGGTGTTAAAGCTGCGCTGCAGCAGCTCGCTCAGGGGTTGCCAGGCGGCTTGCGCATTCAGGCTGAAGGGCGGCGGACCGACCGCATCTTGAGCCGTCAGCAGGCGCCGCGCTGCGGGATTGGCCGAGCGCACGATGCCGTGGATGTCCACCACCAAAATGCCGTCGGCCAAGCTGGCAATGACCAGTTCATTGACCTGGATGTGCATGCGGGCGGTGGCCTGGTTGGTCTGGGCGCGCCTTTCTTCCCGCGCCAGCCGCTGGGCCAGCTGGTTGGCCAGCAGCGCGACCAGAAAAAAGCCCGAGCCGCTCAGGCCAGCCTGCAAAAAGCTGCTGTTGAACTCGCCGTTGCCCTGCAAGGTGCTGGACCAGGCATTGGCCAGCAGCAGCAGGGTCACGCTGGCAGCGGTGCCAAAGGCCAGCAAGATAGGTCCGAGCACCGAGGACAGCAGCACCGGCAGCGCAAACAGCGGGGTGTAGTTGATGCCGTTGGGCTGCAGAAAATTGAGCAGCGAAAAGGTCGCCACATCCACGCCGATGGTGGAGACCCATTGCGCGTCAAAGGTGCCGCGCGGCGGCCTGGGGCTGGCCCCGTAGCGCACCGCCACGGTGGCGCACAGGTAGAGCAGGCACACGATCATCGCGTCCTGAAGGGTGTTTTTGCCCATGATGTGCAGGGCCGCCTGCAGGATCACCAGCACGCCTGCAATCGCAATGCGGGCGGTCATGAACACATGCCAGAGCCGGGCAAAGGCGTTCATCGTCGATTCGGCCTCCCAGGCGCCAATCAATTTTTCGGCAGTTTCCTGCCAGAAGTGCGTCTCGGAGGGCATTTAACCTTCGGCCTGACGGCGGTGGGTTTCGCTGCAGTACAGGCGGGCGTCACGCCCGATCAGCGCTTCGGTGCGCGGCAGATGCACCTGGCAGACGCTGCAGGCGACGATTTCAGTCGCGCCATCAGCTTGGGCGGGGCCGCGGCGGGCGGGCGGGCGTGGTGGTGTGGCGGCGTCTTTTTGCGTCTGGCGCTCATATTGCCAGAGCCAGAAGACCACCAGAATCAGCAGGATGACCAGCAGGTATTTCATGCGACGCGCTTGAGAATAACTTCAAGCACGAAGCGCGAACCGACGTAACCGAGCAGCAGCAGCCCCGCGCCCAGGTAGAGCACGCGCACCGCCTGCGGACCGCGCCAGCCGAGTCGGGCGCGTCCGGCCAGCAAGCCCGCAAAAGCCAGCCAGGCGAGGATGGAAAAAACGGTCTTGTGGTTCCACTTCCAGGCCAGGCCGGGGCCGTACAGCGTTTCAGCAAACAGCCAGCCCACCAGCAAGGTCGCCGACAGCAGCACAAAACCGGCCTCGACAAAGCGGAAAGTCAGGCGCTCCAGCGTCAGCAGCGGCACGCCTGCGTCGTTTTGCTCGGCCTGGCGCATGGCGCGTTCGGCGCGCAGCATCAGCCAGCCATGCACCACGGCGGCAGCGAACAGCCCGTAAGAGGCAATGCCCAGCGCCCAGTGCAGCGGCAGCCAGGGCGAGGCGATGCGCGGGTAGCTACTGCCCGGAAACAGCAGCGAGAAAATCACCGCCACGCTGCCCAGCGCAGCCAGCGCCCAGTGCGCCCGCAACTGCGGAAACAGGCGCCGCTCGACCGCATACACCGTCAGCACCAGCCAGACCGTCATCGACAGCGCGGGCGCAAAACCAAAGCGCGCCGGGCTGCCCAGCAGGCCGTCGGCCAGCGTCAACCCGTGCAGCAGCCAGGCCGCCAGAACCAGGCTGCGCAGCGCGCGCGCACTCCAGCGCGGCAGGGCCAGAGCCAGTACCGCATAGGCCGCCGCCGCGCCTGCCGCAGCCATGAGACCCCATCCACCACTGAAAGCTAAAATCATGGCTACAGTTTAGCGCCTGACCAGGTTTGCCCTGGCCTCTGGCTTTCTTGCCGCCCCCCCCGTTTTCAGGATTTCACCCCATGGCTTCAGCCCTTACCGACAAGTTATCCCGCCTCGTCAAGGAGATGCGCGGTCAGGCGCGCATGACCGAATCCAATGTGCAGGACATGCTGCGCGAGGTGCGCATGGCCCTGCTCGAAGCCGACGTGGCGCTGCCGGTGGTGCGCGACTTCATCGCCCGCGTCAAGGAAAAATCGCTCGGCCAAGAGGTGATGGGCTCGCTGACGCCGGGCCAGGCGCTGGTCGGCATCGTCAGCAAGGAGCTGGCCGCCACGATGGGCGAGGGCGTCAGCGACATCAACCTGGCCGCCCAGCCGCCCGCCGTCATCCTGATGGCCGGTTTGCAGGGCGCCGGTAAAACGACAACCACGGCCAAGCTGGCCAAGCACCTGATTGAAAAGCGCAAGAAAAAAGTCCTGACCGTCTCCGGCGACGTGTACCGCCCGGCGGCTATCGAGCAGCTCAAGGTCGTGACGCAGCAGGCGGGCGCCGAGTGGTTCCCGAGCACGCCGGACCAGAAACCCGCCGACATCGCCCGCGCCGCCATCGACTACGCCCGCCGCCATTTTTTCGATGTGCTGCTGGTCGATACCGCTGGCCGTCTGGCGATTGACGAAGTGCTGATGGCCGAAATCAAGGAGCTGCACGCGCTGCTCAAGCCGGTCGAAACCCTGTTCGTCGTCGATGCGATGCAGGGTCAGGATGCGGTCAACACCGCCAGGGCTTTCAAGGAAGCGCTGCCGCTGACCGGCATCATCCTGACCAAGCTCGACGGCGACTCGCGCGGCGGCGCGGCGCTGTCGGTGCGCCAGATCACCGGCGCGCCGATCAAGTTCGCGGGCACCAGCGAAAAGCTCGACGGCCTGGAAGTGTTCGACGCCGAGCGCCACGCCGGGCGCATTTTGGGCATGGGCGACATCGTCGCGCTGGTCGAGCAGGTGGCTGCGGGCGTCGATATGGCTTCGGCGCAAAAGCTGGCCGCCAAGATCAAGTCCGGCGACGGCTTTGATTTAAGCGACTTTCTGGATCAGCTCCAGCAGATGAAAAAAATGGGCGGGCTGTCCAGCCTGCTCGACAAATTGCCCACGCAGATGGCGGGCAAGGCTGGCCAGATCGACATGGACAAGGCCGAAAAAGACATGAAGCGCAAGGAAGGCATCATTTTGAGCATGACCCCGCTGGAACGCAGCAAGCCCGAACTGATCAAGGCCACGCGCAAGCGCCGCATTGCCGCCGGTTCGGGCGTTCACGTTCAGGAAGTCAACCGCCTGCTCAACGAGTTCGAGCAGATGCAGGGCATGATGAAAAAGATGAAGGGCAGCGGCATGATGAAAATGATGAAGCGCATGGGCGGCATGAAGGGCATGCCCAAGTTTTGAGCCTTTTATTAAAAAATTACCTCAACCCTGTTAATGGGTTCCAAATCATGAAAAACAAATTGTTCAATATCGCCAGCCAATGGGGCAGCAAAGCCGGTGATGCGCTGTCAAGCGCAGCGGTCAGGGCGGCGGCGATGACGCAGGACCACCAGCCCGACGCGCAGGCGATGGCGCTGGCCAAGGAGCGGCTGCAGCGCATGGCCGCCGCGACGGTGGTTGAAGTCAAGGATGCGATGAAGTCAGACTTGACCAGGGATGCGGCCAAAGGCGCGGCCATCGGCGCTGTTGTCGGTGTGCCGGTGCCGCTGCTGGGGCCGGTGATGGGCGCCGTTGTCGGCGCTGGCGTGGGGGTGTACGCCAACCTGACGCGCGCCAAGACGGACGCGCCCAAGCCCGGTGCGCCGGTTCAAGCCCCGGCCAGCGCGGAGGCGGCGCCCGCTACCGGCATGTACGCCGAACTGCTCCAGCTCAACGAGCTGCTGCAAAAAGGCATCCTGACCCGCGAAGAGTTCGAGGTGCAAAAGGCCAGGGTGCTGGACGACTATTGAGCGCTCAAGCCGCCTGCAGCCGGGGCTGGGCCAGTTCGCTGGCGTGCAGCCAAGCGCGGCGCAGCACGGCGGGCGAGCGGGTTTCTTCGGGAATCAAGAGGTAGTTGGCCGAGCGCAGCGCACGGCCCACGCCGACCTGGCTGGTCAGCACCGTCATCGGAATCGACAGCAGCAGCGGCAGCCCCACGGGCAGCAGCCAGATCAGCGCGCGCGCGTCGATCATCGCAATGCCCAGGGCCAGCAGCACAATCACGCCGCTCATCGGGGCGAGTTGCGCCAGTGCGTGCGCCCAAGGCACGGCGGCGGCTTCACGCGGGGGCGATTTCCATTCGAGCTTCAGGCCGGTCAACGCAATCACGACGAACAGCGAATGCGCCAACATGCGAATCGGCGCCTGCAGCAGCGCAATCAGCGTTTCCAGCAGTGCGCTGCGCAGCAGGCTGGCAATGCCGCCATAGGCGTTTTGCTGGCCCTTCAGCACCACGGCGGCCAGACCAAGGATGCGCGGCAGAAACAGCATGCACAGCGTCCAGGCCCACAGCCCGATCAGCTCGCCGGGCAGGCGCGCCCAGTCGCCCAGCATCGGCGAGCCCGACAGCCACAGCGCCGTGCCCAGCGTCATGAAGCACAGCCACAGCGGCGCCGACAAATAAGCCATCGCGCCGGTGCCAAACATCGAGCGATGCACCGGGTGAATGCCGGGCTCGGCAATCAGGCGGGAGTTTTGCAGGTTGCCCTGGCACCAGCGGCGGTCGCGTTGCAGCTCGGCGAGCAAATCAGGTGGCTGCTGCTCGTAGCTGCCGACCAGATCGGCGACCAGCCAGACATGAAAACCAGCGCGGCGCATCAAAGCGGCTTCCACGAAGTCGTGCGACATGATGCTGCCGGACATGCCGCCCGTGCCCTTGATGCGGTCGAGCGCGCAATGTTCCATAAACGGTTTGATGCGGATGATGGCGTTGTGGCCCCAGTAGTGGGACTCGCCCATCTGCCAGAACTGCATGCCCAGCGTGAACAGGCGACCCGTCACGCGGGAGGCAAACTGCTGGGCACGCGCATGCAGCGTCACATGGCCGATGGCCTGCGTGGCGGTCTGGATGATGCCGGCTTTGGGGTTGGCTTCCATCAGCTTGACCATGGAAACCAGGCAGTCGCCGCTCATCACGCTGTCGGCGTCCAGCACCACCATGTAGCGGTAGTCCTTGCCCCAGCGGCGGCAGAAATCGGCGACGTTACCGGCTTTGCGGTCGGTGCGGCGCTTGCGCAGGCGGTAATAGACCTCGATTTGCGGCTGGTCTGGCTGGCTGGCCAGCTGGGCGCGCAGGTCTTCCCAGGCGGCGCGCTCGGCTTTGATGATGGCCGGGTTGTTGCTGTCGGACAGCACGAACACGTCAAAGTTTTTCACATGGCCGGTGACAGCGACCGACTCGCAGGTGGCGCGCAAACCGGCAAACACGGTGCGCACATCTTCATTGCAGATCGGCATGATGATGGCGGTGCGGGTGGCGGTGTCCAGCGTGTGGTGCTGAACCTTTTTGCTTGAGAGGCTGTGCGCGTCGCCGAACAGCGTGACGTAAAAGCCCATCATCGCCGTCATGAAGCCGGTCACCACCCAGGCGGTCAGCAGCGCAAACAGTGCCAGCTGGCCGTATTGCAGCCAGGCGTTGTCGTAGTCGGGCTGCATGTTGGCAAACAGGGTGCTGGCCAGCGCGGTGCTGACCAGCGTCAGTGCGACAAACACGGCGCGGCGTCGCTTGGCGGCATGCTGCCAGGGCGCCAGCACTTCAACCGCAGCGCGTTTGGGGGCGGCTTCCGACTTGGCAAAAGGCAGCAGCGCGGCGGTCGCCAGGCTGTTCCAGAAACCGCGCCACGGGCGCGGCGCCATCGAGCCGCGATGCACCGGCGGTGCGGTCACGGCGTTCGGGTGACGTTCTTCGCGCAGCAGGCTGCGCCGATTCAGTTTGTAATCAGGTTGGTCCATGTTTCGCTCAGGGTGTGATGGTTGTCTTGGAGAAAGGCGCGCAGCTCTATTGGCTGCAGCGGCTGGGTTGCTTCAGGCGTCTGGCCTCGCTGGGCTGCTGTCGGGGCTGGCTGCTGGGCCACTGGCAGGCGCTCGACGCGCAGCGCCATGCGCCAGGCGCCGGTGGCCGGGTTGCGCCAAGCCAGGCTTTCCAGAATGCGGGCGTTGGCGCTGGCCGTCGTGATGGCCTGTACTTGGGCGTTGTCTGGCAGCGCGTCCAGCGCCGGGCCGGTGAAGTCGATGACAAATTGGGTCTGCCGGGCCAGCGCTTCGGCGTCCAGCTGGCTGTAGCCTGTGCCTTTGCGCGACTGGGTGACCCAGCTGTTCGGCGGGCGCTGCTGGTTCTGGCCCTGCCAGGCGATCTGGTAGCGCAGTTCCAGCGCTTCGCCGGGCGCTGGCATTTTTTCCGGCACCCAGTAGGCGGCGATGTTGTCGTGGGTTTCGTCGGGCGTGGCAAATTGCAGCAGCTCGACGCGGCCCGCGCCAAAACCGCTCAGCGGCGTGATCCAGGCGCTGGGGCGCAGCTCGTAGCGCGCTTCGGTGTCTTCGTAGCTGGCAAAAGCGCGGTCGCGCTGCATCAGGCCAAAGCCCTTGAGGCGTTTGACGGCAAACGAAGTCACCAGCGTCGAGGCCGGGTTCTGCAGCGGGCGCCAGAGCCATTCGCCCCCGCCCTGGCCGTCATCGGTGGCGATCATCAGGCCGTCCGAGTCATGCACTTCGGGGCGAAAGTCGCCGGGGCGCGGCTGGTTCTCGCCGAAGAAAAACATGCTGGTCAGCGGCGCCAGGCCCAGCGTGGCGACCGGCTTGTCAGTGGCGCGCATGAAAATTTTCGCGTGGACTTCGGTGACGGTGTCGTCGCCCGGCTTGACATCGAAGCGGTAGGCACCGCTCATGCGCGGCGAATCAAGCAGCGCGTAAATCGTCAGCGGGCCGTTGGCAGCGGCGGGCTTTTCCAGCCAGAAATCGGTGAAGCGGGGGAATTCTTCCTGAGCCGCGCTGACGGTATCGACGGCCAAGCCACGCGCCGACAGGCCGTAGCGCTGGCCCATGCCCAGCGCCCGAAAGTAGCTGGCGCCGGAAAACACAATCAGCTCGTCCTTGTGCTCGGCGGAATTGAGGTGGCTGAAAGCGCGCACGCCGCCGTGGCCCAGATCGCCCCAGGCTTGCGACTGAAACTGGTTTTTGCCGAAGTCAAAAGTGGCCGGGTCGTAGGCCAGCGGCTTGACGCCATCGGGCGTGATCTCGTGGATGCGCACCGCCTCGCCCTGGCGCCCGACGTGGAAAAAATTGATTTCGTAGGGCAGCTTGTCGGCGCGCCACAGGTTCAGCGCGGGCTTGTAGCGGATGTCGCGGTAGCTGTCGTAATCGAGCGTGGCCAGTTCGGCGGGCATGGCCTGCGCGGCAGGCTGAAACGGCGTTTCGGCGCGCTGGCGGGCGAGCGCGGCTACGTCGTCGATGTCCCAGGCCAGCGCCTGACCCGCGCCCAGCAGCAGCGCCGCACCGCAACTCAGCGCGGAAAAACACGCCTTCCACGCGGGCGCGCTGGCGGTTGGGATTGGGCTGAAAAACGCAGGCATAGCCTGACTAGGGCAAACCCTGTGCCAGCTTGAAAAAGTTGTTTTAAATCAATGGCTTAAATTGATCTGCAAGCCGTTTCCGTGCAAAGTCCCGGCAATTGCATGAAAAACTTCGGGAAAACCACGATTTTTGTCGTCGAACAGCGACAGTATTCCGATCAGGTTTAGAAAAACCTTTGAAATCAAGGACTTGGCTTGTCGCCAAAAAGCGACTTGAAAAAAGCTCAGGCCGCAGGCGGCGCGCCGTCGGCCTTGAAGTGGCCCGGCGTCAGGCCGTGTTTTTGCATCAGCCGGTAAAACTCGGTGCGGTTGCGGTCGGCGAGCCGGGCGGCGTCGGCGACGTTGCCGTCGGTCAGTTTCAACAGGCCGACGAGGTAGTCGCGCTCGAAACGCTGCTTGGCTTCGGCCAGCGTCAGCACCGGCACGCTGGGCGAGCGCAGTGCGCGCTGCACCAGCGCCAGCGGCACCAGCGGCGTGGTCGAGAGCGCGCAGACCTGCTCGACGACGTTGTAGAGCTGGCGCACATTGCCCGGCCAGGCGGCGGTGCTCAGCGCTTTGAGCGCTTCGGGCGCAAAACCGCTCAGGCGCTTGCCGTATTTGGCCGCCAGCGTGACGAGAAAGTGATTGGCCAGCAGCGGGATGTCTTCCCGGCGCTCGGCTAGCGGCGGCAGCGTTAGCGTGACGACATTGAGCCGGTAATACAGGTCGGCGCGAAAGTCGCCGCTGGCCATCGCCGCGTCCAGATCGCGGTGCGTGGCCGACAAAATCCGCACATCGACCGGAATCGACTGGCTGGAGCCGACCGGGCGCACCTGGCGCTCCTGCAGCACGCGCAGCAGCTTGACCTGCAGCGCGGGCGGCATGTCGCCGATTTCGTCCAGCAGCAGCGTGCCGCCGTCGGCGGCCTGGAACAGCCCTTTGTGGTTCGCCACCGCGTCGGTGAACGCGCCCTTGACATGGCCGAACAGCTCGGACTCCAAGAGCGCCTCGGGAATCGCGCCGCAGTTGACGGCGATAAAGGGCTTGCTGGCGCGGGCGCTGGCCTGGTGAATCGCTTGCGCCAGCATTTCCTTACCGGTGCCGCTTTCGCCGCGCAACATCACGCTGGCGTCGGAATGGGCCACCATTTGCGCCTCGGCCAGCGCCTCGGCCATGCGGCTGGAGCGGCTGATGATCTGGGTTTGCCAGGCTTTCGGGCTGCCTTTTTGCGTCGCCGGGGCCGGGGCGCTGAGCAGCAAGGCCTGGGCGATTTTGTCCAGCAGCGCCTTGCCGTCGAACGGCTTGGTCAGGTAGGTGAAGACGCCGCGCTCGGTGGCTTCGACGGCGTCGGGAATGGTGCCGTGGGCGGTCAGCAAAATCACCGGCAGCGACGGGTGCTGGGCGCGGATGTCGTCAAACAGCGCCAGGCCGTCTTTGCCGGGCAGACGCACGTCGCTGAGGACGAGCTGCGGGCGCTCCAGTTGCAACTGCGTCAGCGCCGCTTCGGCGGAGGTCACGGCGGTGACGCGGTAGCCAGCGGCGGTGAGGCGCATCGTCAGCAGGCGCAGCATGTCGGCGTCGTCATCGACGACCAGCAGGTGCTGGGCGCCGGGGGCGGCGGGCGCGCTCATGGGGCGGGCGCGCGATTGTGGCGGCTGGCCGGGGCGGCGGCAGCGGGCGGGCGGCTGGTCAGGCTGCGCTCAATGGCTTTGATGGCTTCGAGCCGTTCGCGGGTTTGCTCCAGACGGCGCTGCACGTCGCGGGTTTGCTGGATTTGTTTTTCCAGCTGGTCTTCGAGGCGGCGCTGATCGGCATAGCGCGCCGCCAGCAGCCGGGCCAGCGGCTGCAGCGGCTGGGCGAGCGCGCTGGGGTTGTTGAGGATGCGGGTGATCAGCTCCTGCGCTCTGGCCAGTTCGGCCGCCTGGTGCAGCTGGCTCAGCGACAGGGCCAACTGCAGCTGTTCGGCAGGCGTGGCCGGGTTGCCAAGCCGGGCAATTTCGCGGAACAAATCGGGCGCGGGCAGGGCACGCACCCGGTCGGCGTAGGCCAGCAGGTCCACGACGGTGTCGGCGGGCGGCAAAGCAACCGGCACTTCGGCAGGCGGCGCTGCCG
>Ga0302263_10001099_pt1 | contig 10294 bp, 10 predicted proteins | sample II_Fen_N1_4_FD_194564 | JGI IMG/M metagenome (GOLD analysis project Ga0302263, IMG submission 194564) | Peat permafrost microbial communities from Stordalen Mire near Abisko, Sweden - II_Fen_N1_4 | ecosystem: Environmental > Terrestrial > Soil > Wetlands > Permafrost | place: Sweden: Abisko... | reverse complement strand
CAACGGCCACAGGCTGACCGTGCTGCCGGCGGACAGGGGTGCCCGCCAGCGCCTCAAGATCCTGCAGCTGCTCGCGGCGGTGGAGGCGGACGGGCGGACGCCGCTCGCCGAGGCCCTGGTCACGGGCGTCGGGCGCCTGCGGCGGGGGATGACCGCCATCGTGATCACCGCCACGCAGGATCCGTCGTTCATCCGGCCGCTGGCAACGCTCCGCGGGCGGGGGATCGGGGCGGTGGTCGTGCTCCTCGACATCGCCGCGTTCGAGCCGGCGTCGGACGAGGAGGGCGCGGAGGCGCAGCGCCAGCGTGCCCGGGCGATGCGGCACGCCCTGGCCGAGTACGAGCTGACCACGTACGTCCTGGGGCCGGACCGGTCCCTTGCCGAGGCCCTCGCGCGATGACGCCGTCGGACGGGCGACGCCTGCGACGTCCCGAGGAGGGCTGGCTGACGCTGGGCCTCGTGCTCCTCATCGTCCTGATCCTGGCCTGGGCCGTGGACGACCCGGGCTGGGTCAACGGGAAGCCGGGCCTGACCGATGGCCTCGCCTGGTGTGCCGTGCTGGGCATGACCGTTGGCCTGCTCGGCCCGAAGGTCGGCTGGGGCCGGTGGACGACGCATCTCATCGGCGCGCTGTTCGCGGGCCTGCTGATTCCGATCCTGGCGGGCTGGGCCTTCGCGCCCGGCGCTCCTGTCGCGGAGGCGTTCCACCGGACGGCAGAGGGGACGGTGAACGCGTATCTCGACATCGCCTGGCTGGGCCGCCAGTTCACGCAGCAGGAGATCCACTACGTCCTCGTGCTCGGGGCGCTGGTGTGGGGAACGGCCCAGTTCGCCGCGTACGCGGTCTTCGGCCACCGGCGCCCGCTGAACGCGGTCGTGATGGTGGGCATCGTCCTCCTGGTCAACATGGGGCTCACGAGCCGGGACCAGCTGCCATACCTCGTCGCGTTCACCGGCGCCTCGCTGTTCCTGCTCATCGAGATGCACGCCTTCGACGAGCGCGCGACCTGGGTCCGGCGCCGGATCGGGGATCCCGGCGCGATCTCGGCGGTCTATCTCCGCGGCGGAGCGGTGTTCATCGTCGCGGCGCTGTTCGGCTCGATGCTGCTGACCCAGCGAGCGACCTCGGCCCCCCTGGCCGGCGCCTGGGAGGGCGTGAACGACCAGCTCATCGGGGTCGGCGTGACGATCGGCCGGCTGTTCCCGGTGGGCGGCGACATCCGGCAGGGCGGAGGAGTCAGCTTCGGCTCACAGGCGCGCATCGCCGGTCGCTGGTTCAGCGATCCGGGGATCGCGTTCGAGGCTTCCGTTCCCGCGGGATCGGAGCCTCAGCTCTGGCGGGCGGCGACGTACGACACGTTCGTCCTGGGCGGCTGGGAGCAGACGGACGTGAGCTCCGTCCCCGTCGAGCCCGGAATGCCGCTCCTGGCGGGCAGCCCGGAGGACCCGGTCCCGGAGCTCACCCGCGAGGTCAAGGTGTCCGTCCGTCCCGATGGGTACCACGAGGACCTGGTGCTGAGCCCGGGGACGCCGACGTTTCTGGACCAGCAGGCGAACGTGCTCCAGACCGGCACCGACGGCTGGTTTGCCGGCGTGAGGACGCCGGGAGCCAGGGACGGGTACACGGTGACAGCCAGCGTCCTGCGGCTCGACGACCAGGCCGCGATCAGCGGGAATCGCCTGCGGGCGGCATCCGTGGACTACCCGGCCGACATCATGGCCCGCTACACGGACGTTCCCGTCGGTGCCATGGGTCCCTACGCGAACGAGCTCCTGTCCACCATCCTCCAGTCCGCGAAGCCGACGAACGCCTACGACACGGCCGTCGCGATCGAGTCCTACCTCAAGGACGACACCCACTTCTCGTACTCCACCGACGTCCGCGACCTGGACTGCGACCCCGCCACCGTCAGCGCCGTCGAGTGCTTCGCCCACTACAGGAAGGGCTACTGCCTCCACTACGCCTCGACGATGGCGATCCTGTTGCGCGAGGCGAACCCGAGCAACCCGATCCCGACGCGCCTCGTCCAGGGGTTCCTCCCCGGCACGCGCACAGGGACCGTGGACACCGTCCGCAACCTCGACGCGCACGCCTGGGTGGAGGTCTACTTCCCCGGCTACGGCTGGATCCCCTTCGACCCGACCGGCGGCAACGTGGGCACCCCCAACGTCATCAAGGCCGGCCCGCGCGTAAGCGCCGTGCCGGCGCCGTTCCGTACCCTCGCCCCGGACCAGCCGGATCCGACGCGCCGCATCGGCGGCAACCTGCCTCAGGCCGGCGCCGGGGGCACCACGCCCGGGACCGGCAGCGACGGTCGGGGTCTGATGATCGTGCTGGCCGTCGTGCTGGGCGTTCTCGTGCTAGCTGCGGCGTTTGCCGCCTGGGTGCGTGGCCCGCGCGGCGAGCTCAGCCCGGACGCGGCATGGCGGGCGATGGCCGCTTCCGCGTCCCGTTTCGGGTTCTCGCCACGACCCACGCAGACCGTGTACGAGTACGCTGCAACGCTGGGCGAGCTGGTGCCGGGTGCACGTGGGGATCTCGACGTCGTCGCGACGGCGAAGGTCGAGACCACGTACGCGGGCGTCCGCCTGGGTGGGGCTCGCCTGGACGTCCTGCGCGCGGCGACGCGGCGGCTCCGGGTGTCGCTGCTGGCGCTGCTGTTCCGCCGTCGCGGCCGCAGCCGTCCCGCTGGCACCACGAGGGGGCGCCTCGGCCGCCGCTAGACCTAGAGCGCGCCCGAGCGCGTTCGCCGCTCGGCCGCCTCGCGGGCCGCCTCGTCCTCGAGCGATGCGAGGTGCGCCGTCAGGTTGTGCGCCCGCAGGACGGGACGGCCGCCCCGGAACTCGATCACGCTCATCCCGGTGAGCCCGAGGCTGAACATCCAGAACCGAGTCAGCGGCAGGCCGAACAGCGTCAGCATGACGACCTTGAACACGCCGTCGTGGCCGACGAGGATGGACCACGGCTGGTCGTACCCTGCGCCAGCGCCCGCGTACCCGCCGACCTGCGGGCGGTCGAAGGTGCCGCGCGGGTAGTCGCGCCCGAGGCGGTCGAGAACGCGACCGAGCGCGGGCCGGACACGGGCCTGGACCTCGGCGAGGGTCTCGCCGCCCGGCGCCACCGACTGCCAGGGCGTGTGCCGCCACGCCGAGATCTCCGCTGGCCAGCGACGGGCGATCTCGTCCTGGGTCACGCCCTCCCAGTCTCCCTGCCGGAGCTCGAGGATGCCGGGCTCGGGGCGCACCGGGATGCCGGTGACGTCGGGCCCGTCGACCCGCGCGACCGCATCCGCGATTGCCTGGGCCGTGGCCGCTGTGCGGGCCAGCGGCGAGTGGACGATCTCCACCGGACGTCCCCCTGGAACCGGCATGGCCGGAGAGGCATGGGGACGGGCGAGCCGCTCCCCGGCGAGGGCCGCCTGGTGGCGGCCCAGCTCCGACAGCGGTGTCTCCGCCTGCCCCTGGAAGCGGCCCTCCCGGATCCACTCGGACTCGCCGTGGCGGACCAGGACCAGCGTCGCGTCCAGGCCCTCGGGGATCGGCGACCCGTCGGCGGAGGAGGGGCTCCCGGCCGGCGAGCCGTCCCTCACCGGTCGCCGCCCAGTCGGATGGCCCACACGTCGATGACCGCGGGATTCCCGCGAATGGTGTCCAGCACCGCCTCGGGGACGTCGTCATCGAGCGCCAGCACCATGAACGCGTCCGCGCGGGGCGCCGATCGGGCGAGGTTCATGGCGCTGATGTTGACGTCCGCCTCGCCCAGCATCAGGCCGATGCTGCCCATCGTCCCCGGGCGGTCGTAGTGGCGCGTGATCAGCATGGAGTCCGCCGGCGCGATGTCCATCGTGTGCTCGTCGAGCTGCGTGATCCGCGGCTCTCCATGGGCGACGGTTCCGGCCACGGTGACCGTGCCACCCTCGACCTCCGCGATGAGGGTCAGCAGCGACGCGAAGGCGCCTGCGCTCGGCGTCTTCTGTTCCACGATGGTCAAACCGCGCGCCTTTGCCACCGTCGCCGCGTTGACCAGGTTCACGCGCTCCGTCGTCGTCGTCTCCAGGAGTCCCCGGAGGACGGCAGCGACCAGGGACGACGCGTCGTAGGCCGCGGGCTCGCCGGCGATCTCGAGCGTGAGGGTCCGGGGCGCAGACCGGGCGAACTGCGAGAGGAACCGGCCGAGGGTCTCCGCCAGCGGCAGGTACGGGGCGATGGCCTGCGCGGTCTCGGGCGTCAGGAGCGGCGCGTTGACCGCGTAGCGCGCAGGGCGCCCGTCCAGGACCTCGAGGATCTGCTCCGCAACCTCCTCCGCCACGGCGATCTGCGCCTCGGCGGTGGAGGCGCCGAGGTGCGGGGTGAGCAGGGTGTTGGGCGCATCGAGGAGCGGCGAGCCGGTCGGTGGTTCGGTGTTGAAGACGTCGAATCCGGCCCCGGCGATCCGTCCGGTCCGCAGCGCGTCCGCGACGTCCTGCTCGTCCATCACGCCGCCACGGGCCACGTTGAGCAACAGGACGCCGGGCTTCATCCTCTCGATGACCGCGGCGTTGATCAGCCCGGTTGTGCCGCGCGTCTTGGGCACGTGGACGGTGATCACGTCGGAGCGCGCGACCAGCTCCTCGAACGTGACGAGCTCCACCCCCAGGTTGCCGGCCTGCTCGTGGTTGACGAACGGGTCCGAGCCGATGACCGTCATCTCCATGGCCCGGGCCCGCTTGGCGATGGCCTGGCCGATCTTGCCCAGGCCGATGATGCCGAGCGTCTTGCCGCGCAGCTCCACGCCGGTGAACTGCGAGCGCTTCCACTCGCCGCGCCGCATCGACGCGTCCGCGGCGGCGGTCCGTCGTGCGAGGCCGTACATCAGCGCGAGTGTGTGCTCGGCCGCGGCGATCGTGTTGCCGGTCGGGGCGTTGACGACGGTGATCCCGGCCCGCGTGGCGGCCTCCAGGTCCACGTTGTCCACGCCCACGCCTGCGCGGCCGATGACGACGAGGCGGGTGCCGGCGGCGATCATTGCGGCGTCCGCCTTGACCTGGCTCCGGACGACCAGGGCGTCGTACTCGGGCAGGATCGCCTCGATCTCCTCCTTGGGCAGGCCCAGCTTCTCGTCCACGTCGTGGTGACGCCGCAGGAGGTCGAGGCCCTCGGCGGCCAGCGGCTCGACGACCAGGATCCTCATGCCACGGTCTCCGCGGTGGGCTGTGCCAGGAGGGCCCGCTGGGCGGCGGCGACGGCCGCACCCGGGGCGACGCCCATGCCCTGCTCGATGGCGGACGCCTCAAGGACGCCGATCGCCGCCAGGATGTCGTCCGTGGTCACGGAGCCCAGGTGCCCGAGTCGGAAGATCCTCCCCTTCAGCTTGCCCTGGCCCCCCGCGAGCACGAGGCCGCGGCGCTTGAGGCCGGCGTTGAACGACTTCCAGTCGAGCGTCTCCGGGATCCAGGCGGCCGTGACGGTCTTCGAGGCCACCTCGTCCTCCGCGAGCAGCTCGAAGCCGATGGCCCGGAGGCCGGCGCGGGTCATCGCGGCGCAGGCTGCGTGGCGGGCGAACACGCCGTCGCCCTCCGCGTTCATCAGCCGGATTCCCTCGTCGACCTGGTACATGACCGCGACGGCGGGTGTCCATGGCGTCTCGCCGGCCACCTGCGTGTCACGATGCCGCTTGAGGTCCAGGTAGAAGCGCGGCATCTTCGCCGTCTCGCCGGCCTTCCAGGCGCGTGGCCCGACCGCTGCCATCGCCATGCCCGGGGCCGACATCCACGCCTTCTGGGAGCCCGTGACCACCAGGTCAAGGCCCCACTCGTCCATCCGGAACGGCACGGCGCCGAGCGCGGAGATCCCGTCCACGAGGATCAGCGCATCCGGCGCGACCTGGCGGATCGCCGCTGCCAGCGCCGCGATGTCGCTGGTGACGCCCGTGGACGTCTCGTTGTGCGTGAGGAGCACGGCCCGCAGGCCGGGGATCGCCGCCGCGGCCTCCCGGACGGCGGCGGGATCGGCCGCCATGCCCCATTCGACCTCGAGCCTGGTGACAGCGGCGCCATAGACCTCGGCCACCTTGGCGAACCGGTCGCCGAAGGCGCCCATCGTCACGGCGAGGACCGGGTCGCCGGGGGAGAGCACGTTGACGACGGCCGCCTCGAGGGCACCCGTGCCGGCACAGGTGAGGAGGATCACGTCGTGCTCCGTGCCGAAGTAGGGCTTCATGCCCGCCTCGACACGCTTGAACAGGGCCTTGAACTCCTCGCCTCGGTGGTTGACCATCTGGCGCCCGCCGGCCTCGCGCACGGTCGGGGGGAGGGCCGTTGGCCCTGGGATGCGCAGGTTGGGCTCGAAACGGGTCATCGGTCGGGTCTCCTGGGGTCGCGGAGCGGGTCTGCGGATGGTGCATGAGATGACAGGCATCCGTCCACCGTGGTAGATATGACGTCATATGAAGACCGTCCGGACCACCATCCTGCTCGATGCCGACCTGCTCGACCGGCTGGACCGGCACGTGCGCCGCCAGCGCAGCACGAAGACCTCGGTGATCGCGGCGGCATTGGAGGCGTGGCTCGACTCCCACGAGGCGACGCCCGCGTTCCCGTTCCTCGGCATCGGGCGCAGCTCTCACGGGCGCCTGTCGCTGGACGGGCGGTCGATCGCAAGGCGCGAGGCGGGCCGCCGCCCCGGGGATCGCTAGGTGGCCGTCCTGCTCGACCCGTCCGTGGTGCTGGCGGCCGCGGACAGCGCGGATCTCAACCACCAGGGCGCCGTCGGCTGGTTCGGGCGCGTGGATGAGCCGCTGCTGCTGGGCGCGCTGGGCCTCGGGGAGCTGGACGTGCTGCTTCAGCGGGAGCTGGGCGTCGCGGCATCCCTGGCCCTGGTCGAGGCGCTGGTGTCGGGCTCGATCCGCCTCGTCACGCCGACACCCGAGGACCTGGCCCGAGCCGTGGTGCTGATGGGGGAGGCGGCCGAGCACCGGCCGAGGCTCGCCGATGCGCTGCTCGTCGCCAGCGCGGAGCGCTTGGGGGTCAGGCGAGTCGCCGCGTTCGACCGGCGGCCGCTGGCCGTCTTCCGGCCCCGGCACGTGCGGAACCTCGACTTCGAGCCCTAGGAATCCGGAACAGGCCCGTCCGGGTAGCGAAAACGGGGCCGGCGGACCGGCCCCGTTCGATGCGGCTGAGCAACGCCCGGCGCGCTAGGCGACGCGCTTGACGACCACCGTGGCGGCCTGGACGTCGTGATAGCCCTGGCGCTTGGGGCTCTGGGACGTGGTGTACAGGAGGTACAACGCGTACAGGAATGCGAGCAGGTTGATGAAGATACCCACGATCGGGATGATCGCGGCGAGCGCGAAGGGGCCCCACAGGAACGCCCAGCGGCGGATCGCCTGGTTCTGGGTGAGGGTGGCACCGTCGGCGGCGTTGACCGTCTCGAGGTTCAGGAACTTCTGGCCGAACGACGCGCGCATCCTCGTCCATCCGTACACGAAGTAGATGGCACTCACGAACGCGTAGATGAGGCCGAAGAAGAGCGTCATGATCAACCCGAGGCCACCCAACGCCACGGCGAAGACCCCGCCGATGATGATGAGCACGACGTTGATGACCCACAGGATCACGCCGTCGATGATGAGCGCGATGATCCTGTTGACGAGGTCCGCGTATACGATCCCCGGCGCGGGTCCCGGCTCGGCGGCCACGGCCTGCGTCTGGAAGCCACCTGGCGCGGCGGTCGGCGGCGGCGCGTTCCAGCTCCCGCCCTGCGGGGGCGGGACTGCGCCCTGCGGCGGCGGGACTGCGCCCGGCGGCGGCGGGACTGAGCCCTGAGGGGGCGGAGAGCCCCCGGCCGGATCCGTCATCGAATACCTCCCTCATCGGCGTCACCTGCGCCGCACCGCGTCAGGATAGTCGGTTGAGCGACGATGGGGAACCCCCATCCCGATGGACCGCGGGGAAGCCGATCGTCCGGGCTGTTCCACGAGATCCGGCGGGGCACGACGTCGGCGGTGCGCATCGACCGTGTGCATCGCGTCGCCGAAACCATGAATCCACCGCATGCATCAGGGGGCCGCCATATGAAACGAGGCGGGCTCGATCGCGTCGCTCGGGACGTTGGCGAGGCGGACGATTCGTGCCATGATCTGCTCCGCCACGACACGCTCACTCCTTGCAGCAGGATCCCCCAAGATGCGAATTCGACCGGCCAAGATCGAGGAACTCGCACCCAAGCAGCGCGAGAGGGCGCTCTCCCCCCGCCAGCTCGCCGCCCTGCAGCGGGAGGAGGAGATCCGCAAGGCGCTCGGTCGGCTGAAGTCCGACGATGACATCCTGGCAATCGAGCTCGACCCGGCGGAGAAGATCCCCACGATGCGCGCCGCGGTGAAGCGTGCCGTCGCCGCCTACAAGCCTGGCACCAACATGGCGATCCGGGGCCGGACGATCTATCTCTCCACCGGACCGCTCCCCGGCGGACGCGGCCGCAAGCCAAAGGCCCGCTGATCACGGGACGCCCGCGTCGCCCGGTCGCCGGAGCCCATCGCGTCCGGTCGCCGGCCGCCCGCGGCGTCGCACCCAGGTGCGCCCGAGCGTCTCTCCGGCTGCCTGACCCGTCCCGGAGCCTCCCTTGACCTCCGCCAGCCGTCGCTCCCCGTGGCGCCTCGTCCTCGCGATGATGGTCGTGCTCGTCCTCCTCGGGGGCGCAGCCGTCTGGACGAACGTGCTCGGCGTGGGCGACGAGGTGCGGGGGGTCGCCCGGCGGATCGAGCTGATCGTGGACCCACCCCCTGACCGACCGATCGCCGCGGAGGTTCACGTGACCCCCCGCCCCTCACGGGCTCCCATGCCGAGCCCCGCCCCGACCCCGGTGGCGTCGCTTGCGCACGGTGCCCCCACGCCGGCGCCGACCCCCACCGCGACGCCCGCCCCGCAGCGGGCGAAGGTGGACGTGAACCTGTACCAGGACCCCGCGGCCCACTTCATCACGGAGATCGATCACGAGTGGTGCGCCGTCGCCGGGACGCAGATGGTGCTCGCGGCCCACGGGAAGGCGGACCTGACCGAATCGTTCCAGAGGAAGCTCAACTCGCGGATCGGGGAGTGGGAGAGCCGGCGCGACAGCCTCAACGGGGGCTGGGGGCCGTCGGCGGTCGTGGCGGCCCTCGACGCGTACGGCGTCCCCGGCTACGAGGTCCGGACCTATGAGACCCGCGCGGATGCGCTCCAGGACGCGGCCCGGGCCATCTCCGAGTTCCGCGCGCCCGTCCTCCTGTTCGCGTGGCGCGGGGCTCACACCTGGGTGATGACCGGCTTTCGGGCGGACGCGGACCCGCTCCTGTTCGACGACGCCAAGGTGGCAGGCGCCTACGTCCTGGACCCGTGGTACCCGCGGATCTCGTCGATCTGGGGCCCCTCGGACCCGCCCGGGACGTACCAGAACGCCGCGGAGATGCGCCGGAACTACCTGCCGTGGAAGCGGCCGGAGGGCAAGTACCCGAGCCGCGACGGGCTGTTCGTCGCAGTCGTCCCCACCGTGGCCCTGAACCGCTGAGCGTCAGCCGGGGGCGGGAACCGCCCGGCCTGCTGGTGCCTGGGCATCGTCCCGCATGCGTCGCACGAGCAGCAGGCCCTGCAGCCCCGTCCGCACCGCGGTGCCGGCCGCGAACCCCAGCGGAATGGAGAGCACGCCGACCGGCCCCACCAGCGCGAGGGTGACAACCACCGTCACCGCGAACCCCGCGAGTGACGCCAGGACCGGCTGCACCGTGTTGTGGGTGGCGTAGAGGCCACGGGCCGTCAGGTGCCCGAGGGCGTCGAACGGCACGGCGAGCGCGAATGCCGCCAGCACCGACGCCGTGACGCGCACGTCCTCTGCATCGAAGGCCCCCCCACCGAGCAGGACCTCGATCATCAGCGGCGCGATCACCGCGAGGCCGACGGCGGCCGCGACCGCGAAGACCGTGATCGACGCCGCGCTCGTGCGCACCTGGCGCCGGAAGCTCCGCCGGTCGTCCGCGGCCCACGCAGCGGACAGGGCCGGGAACGCCGCCAGTGAGATCGAGATGCCGAAGAACGCCACCGGCACGCTCTGGAAGTTGCGCGCGAAGCTGACGGAGGACACGCTGCCAGCGGCGAGGGTCGTGGCGATGTTCGTGAAGAACAGGAACGTCAGGGGCTCGATGGGTTGGCTCAGCATCTTGGGCACCATCAGGCGCAGGAACTCGCGCAGCGCCGGCAGCCGAAGGTCCAGGCGCAGCCGCATCGGGACGGACGAGCGGAGCATCCCCACCACGCGGACCCCGAGGTGGAGGGCCGCGCCGATG
>Ga0302263_10001094_pt1 | contig 10313 bp, 4 predicted proteins | sample II_Fen_N1_4_FD_194564 | JGI IMG/M metagenome (GOLD analysis project Ga0302263, IMG submission 194564) | Peat permafrost microbial communities from Stordalen Mire near Abisko, Sweden - II_Fen_N1_4 | ecosystem: Environmental > Terrestrial > Soil > Wetlands > Permafrost | place: Sweden: Abisko... | reverse complement strand
GCTCCTAAAGCCGCAGGCCTGGAATCCGAATGGCTTCAGGTGCTCTGTGAAACCTACAACTGGTTGGCCGTGCTCGATGATCGCAGCGCCCAGAACCGGGCTCGGGCCCAGGTTCGCCTCCAGGCACTCATAGAACTCAACCCGGATTTCGAGCTGGACCGAGCCCTGACTTCCCAGCGCCTCGCGACCCTCTTCGATCGCATGAAAGGTGAGAAATATGCCCTCGTCAAGTTGAGCTACACCCCGGAGGGCGGCCGCTTGGTGATCGATGGCAGGCCAATGGCGCCCTTGCCGCGGAAGTATCTCTCCTTTGGAGCCCACAAGCTGACCTACGCCCGTCCCGGCCACGCTCCCGCTGACCTCTCCCTCGAACTCGCGCCGCGTGATGTGAAGACCGCGGATTTCAAGCTGACCCGGACCGCTTCGACCATCACGCTCTACGTCCAGCCGAGCGATGTGGAAATCCTGTTGGATGGGCAGAGCCTTGGTTATGCCATTGGCAAAGCCGGCCCGGAGGCGGCCTCCCTGGCCATCCCTTTGGGGCTGCGGCCAGAGGAGCTCTCAGCGCCCTTTGTCATCCCCGAACTCAGCCCCGGCAAGCACCGCCTCGAGCTGCGCGCAGCTTGCTTCCGCACCAAGGTGCTCGAACTGGGGGCCGAGCTTTCGACACCCGCCGCTGATCACACGCTCGAGCCCATCCGAATGGAGCCCTCCAGGGGCACCCTTTCCGTGAGTTCCGCTTGGCCCGGAGGCGAACTCTTTCTTTCCGGCCAAACCCGTGGCCCCCTGCCCCTGACGAGCCTCTCGGTGTGTTCGGGTCCCTACGACCTGCTGGTTCGCTTCCCGGGGGGCGGGTTCTCCCAGCGCATCACCCTGGAAGAGGGCAAGTCCCTCAGTCTGGAAGCCCGTCCGAAGCCCCGCCTGGCCTTCCTGGGCCTGGAAGCCGGCGACTTCACGGGCCGCGCCCGCTTCCTGGGCCAGCTGGAGTCCCTTGGCGACCGGCTATCGCAACTGGCCTTCCTGCCCGCCCACCCAGGCGAATCGCCCACGGAAGCCCTGGCCCGTCTCAAGGCCTCCCGTGAGGCAGAGTTGGTGTTGATCGCCCGCCCCGTCCTCGACAAGGTCATCCATCGCATTGAACTCGTGGTGGCCAACCTGGACGGTGAAGAAGAACGCCTCCTGGTGAAGCCCCTCGAGCAGGACCCGCTGGGGGCTCTGGCGACGCGTCTCAACCTGGTCCCAGCCATCCAGCAGCCCGGCTTGGGGCTGACCGCCGTGGATATCCCGGGTGAAGGTGGCCCCTGGGTACTGGCGGCGACGGAACCGGCCCTCAAGGCCGGACTTCAGGTCGGCAAGCCCGTTCTGCAGGCCCAGGGGACTCCCGTCTCCTCCGTACAAATGCTCCAACAGGTGATCGGGACCGCCAAAGGACCCATCTCCCTCGTCCAAGAAGGTGGGAGCTCGACCCTGCCCGTGCAAACGGAAGCCCTGGAAATCCCTTTGGGTGCTCCCCAGCTCTGCTATCCGATGGTCCTCGCCCACCTGCGCCTGCTCTATGCCGGTGCCAAAGGTGATGAGGCCAACCTGATCAAGCTCAATCTGGCGCTCACCCTGATGCAGTTCCGAAAGTACGACAAGGCCATCGAACTGCTGCGGGATGCCAAGCTCAGTACCGTCCGTGGGGTCAGCCAGGGCACGATCGACTACCACACTGGGCTCTGCTTCCTCCGCCTGGGTACCGCCTACCAATCTGAAGCTGGACAGGCATTCCGGCAGGCCCTGAAGTATCCTCAGGCAACCCTTCTCGGTCCCGATGGCCCCCTGGTCGCCCCCCTGGCCAGACAGGCGCTCGAAGACCTGAAGTGAGTCTGGAGGTATCCATGCAGCATCAGCGCGGTGAAGGCAAGATCGGATGCTTTGTCTCCCTGCTCGTCCTGGGCGTGCTGGGCGCGGCGGCCCTTAAGGCCGTACCGGTCTATTACGGCAACAACGAGTTGTACGATGCCTGCGACTTCATCGCGAGTGGCGCCAGCAAGAAGCCCCTCGAAACCATCGAGCGGGAAGTGAAGGAAAAGGCCCGTGACTTAGGTGTCATTGAGGCTCTCACCGACAAGACCGCCATCCGGGTCACCAAAACCGGGGGCGGAGATGCTGGGTTCTGCACCATCACCCTCCGCTACAAGCGCACCATCGATTTCTACGGGACCTACAAATACACGCTGGTGACCGACAAGCGCATCACCAAACCCATTTTCGAAAACATCAGCTGATCCACCCTTGCAGTCAGGGCGGCCTCACGGCACCCTGCCCAGATGCATCTGTCACTTCCAGAAGACAAAGTCCTCGCACCCGGCGAAGCCCTTCGCCCGGTGCGCATGCCGGGTTCCAAATCCGTCACCAACCGGGCCCTGTTGCTGGCGGCCCTGGCCCCGGGTGAAAGCCACCTTCGTGGGGGTCTGGAAGCCGAGGATACCCGGTGGATGCGCCAAGCCTTGCGAGGCTTGGGGATCCCCTTAGAGGAACGCGACGGGACGTGGTGGATCCAGGGCGGAATGCGCCCTCGTGCTGAGACGCCACTCTGGCTCGGCGCTTCCGGCACCACCCTGCGCTTCCTGCTCCCCTGGCTGGCCCTGGCGGCCGAGGGGCCGATTCGGTTGGAAGGGGATCCCCGGCTGTTCGAACGGCCTCTGGGTCCCCTCCTGGATCCGCTCCGAGCCCTTGGCGCAAAGTGGTCGCCAGACGACTCCGGGGCTTGGCTCCATCCCAGCCCGGCCCCACCCAAGGGACTGGAACTCCGCGTGGATGCGCGCCTCAGCAGCCAGTTTCTCTCGGGCCTGGCCCTGGCCGCAGCCGCTCTGCCCGAGGCCAGCCAGCTCACCTGGACCGAGGTGGCCAGCCCGAGCTACCTCGGCCTGACCACCCAGTGGCTTCGGCGATTCGGCTGTGCGGCGGAACTGGCCTTGGGGCATTGGCGGATCCCCGGGGGTTCCCTGACCCCCCTGGAGGTGGAACTCCCGGGGGACTGGAGCGGGGCTGCTGCCTTCCTGGCGGCCGTGGCTGCGACCGGCCGGAGCCTGCGGGTGGGGCCCCTCGATCCAGAGGATGCGCAGGGGGACCGCGCCATGGTGGCCATCCTCGAGGCCGCCGGATGCAAGACCGCCTGGATGGGGCCCCAGGTGCTGGAGGTTTCGGGCAACCTCCAGCGTGGCCTGGATGCCGACCTGACCGATTGTCCGGATCTCGGGCCGGTCCTGGCGGCGCTGGCGGCCCTGGCACCGGGCCCCTCCGAACTGCGCGGCCTCCATACCCTGCCCCTCAAAGAATGCGACCGCCTTGATGCCTCCGCAGAGTTGGTGCGTTGGCTGGGTGGGCAGGCCGAAGTGATCGGGGATCACACCCTGCGCATCACTCCGGGGACACCAGCCGTGGGGCGCTCCCCCTTCGACCCCAGGAACGACCACCGCATGGCCTTCGCCGCTGCCCTGGGCGGGCTAAGTCATGGCGGCGAGCTTTTGAATCCGCACTGCGTCGCCAAGACTTTCCCGGACTTCTGGGACGTCTGGCGGAAGATGCTCGGATGCTGAAAGCGGCCTGGCTGGGGGATTGGAAGGCCCCATGGGGGCTTGACCGGGGGCGGCGATGGGGCGACAGACCCTGGGCCCTGGCGGCCATCTCCCAGGCCTGGCTGCTGGGCGGTCGAGAGGGCCGGTGGCCCCGCCTGGACCAGGAGGCTCGTCGCCCCCTGGGACCCCGCGTTCTGGTCTCCCCCACGGTCTTCGAAACCAGGCCCGATCCCGCCTGGGTCGCCCTGCTGCGGCATGGCAGCAGCGGCGTGCCCGCCAGCCAGAGCGGGTCCAAGGAGGATGAGCTGCTGGCCTGGGCCTGGGAGGCCCTGCTGGCGGGCGATGGCGCCCCCTGGATGGCCGCCGGTTCCGTGCTGCTGGACCTGCCCCAACGCCTGCACTGGATGGCGGTCCTCGGCGCCGTGGACGAGGCGGGAGGCCTTCAGCTGCCGCCGTACCTGGACCTGGTCCCACCCGAATGGCACCACCTGCCACCGGGCTGGTGGGAGATCCTCCTGAAGGCCCAGGATGCGGACGGCCGACTGCTCCCGGAGGGACCGCTGGATCCCGGTCTCCCCTGGCCGGTCATCCAGCGCCACGCGGAATCCCTGGTGATGCCCAAGCTTCCTGAGGAGCTGGCGTCCCACCACGCGTCCACCTGGCTGCATCAATCGCCGGAGGGTGGATGGATGATGGATCCCAAGATCCGAGGCTGGGCGCGGGGTTTCGGTGCTTCGCCTCATGGTCTGACGGCGCTGACCCCCCAGAATCTCGGCGCGGGATGCGTGCCCGAAGCCGCTTTGGACAAGGTGCTTCAGCTCAAGATGCCCACCAACCACCCGTCCGGGTGGGGTCCCTCCCTTGAGGCAGACCTCCAGGAGCACCTGGTCCGCCCCGATCCCCCGCCCGCGTCCGGACACCCCACCTGGGATCGCCTCCGCATGCGCTGGGGCGGCGAACCGGCTCCTCCCTGCCCGGCCTATCCCGCCTGGGGCGCGGCGGCTGATCCGTGCGCCGACCCTTTCCATTGGATGGCCCAGGGCCAGCTGGCCTTCCGCGCCTATGATCCCGAGAAGGCCCTACGGGCCTTTACCTTGGCGCACGCCCATTTCACCCGGTTGGATGCTTCCGACTGGGCTGGACGCGCGGCCTCCAATGCCGCGACCGTGGCCGTCTACTGGGCCGATCTTCCGGCCCATCAACGGTGGGCGCTGCTCCGTGGCCCGCTCCCACAACCCTGGCATGACCTCGAAGAGGCTCAGCTGGCTGAGGTCCATCTCGAGCCTGACGCGGCCATGGCTAAGCTTCGGGCCCTGGTACAGGCCTATCCGGACTTCAGCGAAGGATGGGGCCTCCTTGCCAGCTTTGGCGCTGATCATGAACGGTGGGACCTGGTCCGGGAGGGCCTGGCCCACTCGCAGGACCACCCCTATGACCGTTTCTTCAAGGCGATCCTGGGCGCGCTGACCGAACCGCCACCCCCGGAAGCCGATCCCGAAAGCCGGGTCTGCTGGGAGGCCCACCGCCTCTACCGGGGCTCTGGAGATCCACAGGCCTTCTGGGCGGCTTGGCGGGACTGTCCGACCCAGATCCTCTGCCTCGAACTGGGCTTACAGGTCATGGAGCGGGTGCCAGATCAGCGCAACGCCAGCGGACTGCTCGCCCTGCAGGCCATCGCTGATCGAGCGGCATCGCCCCGGCACCAACGGCGCCTGGCCGCCCTTTGGCCCCAGTCTGATGTGGACGGGAATCCAGCCCCCACGCTGCTCTTCAAGGATTGGCTGGCCCAGCGCGACACGCCCACGTGGATTGCGTGGGAAGAGGACGGCCGCCTCCACTCCCTCGGCACGGGAGGACCTCCCCCGGAAGGTGCCCTCAGCCGCCTCGCGAAGGATGGCGCCCTCGCCCCCTTCCTCCACGGCGGCTGGGTTTGGCGGGGCCATCCGCTGATCTGGGAAGGGTGTCCCGTGGGTGCCGTGCTGTTGGCCCACCCCCCGGAAGCTCCCCCCGCACAGCCCCTGGAGCCGCTGCTCATCTCTCCCTGGCTGGCTCGGATCCGGGCGCGACGCCCGGCGGAAACCATCGTGGATGGCGGACTGCTGCTCACCGATGGCAGTGAACCCATGGCCGCGGTGTTTCGCGAACTGGATCGGGTGGCGAACTCCGATCTGCCGGTGCTCATCCTGGGTCCCACCGGCAGCGGCAAGGAGTTGGCAGCTGGGGAAGTACATCGTCGATCCGGCCGCTCGGGCCCCCTGGTGGCGGTGAATTGTTCCGCCTTTGCCGAAGGTCTGCTGGAGTCCGAACTCTTCGGCCACATGAAGGGGGCCTTTACCGACGCCCACCGGGATCGGCGCGGAGCCATCGAGGTGGCCCGCAGCGGCACCCTGTTCCTCGATGAAGTGGCCGACCTCTCGCCGCGCCTGCAGTCCCTGCTGTTGCGGGTGCTCCAGGAACGCGAGATCCGGCGGGTGGGTTCGGATCACGCCATCAAGGTGGATGTCCGCTTCATCGCCGCCACGCACCGGCCCTTGGACGAGCTGGCCGCGGCAGGCTCATTCCGGCGCGATCTGCTGTTCCGGCTCCAGGGCGCTGTCCTGAAGCTGCCCACCCTGACAGAGCGCCGCCACGAATTTCCCTTCCTGCTCCCGCGCCTTGCGATCCGTGCGGCGCAGGCCGCGAAACGACCCATTCCCGCTCTGGCACCGGGGCTGCCGCAAGCCCTCGCCCGCCTGTCCTGGCCGGGCAATGTGCGCGAGCTGCTCCATGCGCTGGAGCGCGCCATCCTCCGCTGCGAGGACGGCATCCTGAAGCCCCGCCACTTCCCTGAACTGGATGCTCCAAGCCTGCAATCCCGGACCTGGGATGAGGCGACCCGAACCTTCCAGCGCAAGCTCTTGCTGGACACCCTCCAGGCCTGTGGCTTCCGTGTGGCGGATGCCGCAGAAACCCTCGGCCTCGCCCGTCCAGCCCTCTATGCCACGGCCAAAAGGCTGGGCGTGGACCTGGTGGCCGAACGGATCACCAAACCCTTCTGATCCGCGAAACGCTACAGTTTCCGGCCAAAGCTCCGCTCCAGATCATCGAGGGTCAATTTCTTGATGATCGGCCGCCCATGGGGGCAGGTGTTGGGAACCTCGCAGGCCAGCAGGTCCTGGATGAGGCCCAGGGCCAACTCGGGCGGCAAGGCATGGTGTTTCTTGATGGCGGCGCGGCAGGCCAGCTCCGCGTTGAGATCGCGGCGGAAGGCGTCCAGATCCACTCGGCCCTCGCGTTCCAGGCGTTCCAGCAAGTCTTCCAGCAGGGCCTGCGGATCCCGGTCGATCAGAAAATCCGGCAGCCCACGCACCACCAAGGCATCGGCACCGAAGGGTTCGGCTTCGACACCAGCAGCTTCCAGTTCCGACAGGAAGGGGGTGAGACGCGCCAGGGCTTCAGGGCCGAGCTGCACCACCTGGGGCGGCATCAGGGGCTGGATGGCTGGGGCATGGCGACGGAGGAAGAGCCGCTCGAAAAGCACCCGCTCATGGGCCACGTGCTGATCCACGATCCAGATCTCGGGGCCACCCTCGGCCTCCACTTCCACCATCAGGTAAGTCTGCTGGAAGGCACCGAGGTAGCGGACCCCGCCAGGGCCCGGGCCTTCGGCCACGCCAGTGGGGGTGGGTTCATAGGCATAGACCGTTTCCAGGGGGCGAGTCGCAAAGGTGCTGGCAAGGGCCTGGTACACCCCCAGAGCGCCCCCAGAATGTTCCGAGGACCAGAGCCGCGGATGCTGCGGCATCGCGCGGCGGGAAGGGTCGAGGTCCAACTCCGCCTCCAGGGGCTTGGGCGGCAGCTCCAGCACCGAGGCCAGCCCACCCCGCAGCTTGGCCCAGGCCTCCTCGGCGCCGCCGCGCACCCAGGCGAAGATGCGCTGGGGTTCGCGGAACCGCACCTCGGCCTTGGTGGGGTGGACATTCACATCCACCGCTTCGGGAGGCATCTCCAGGAAGATCACCGCCGCCGGGTAGGAGCCCTTGGCGAAGGTGCCGGACCAGGCCTCCGATAAAGCCGCCAGCAACAGGCGGTCCCGCACGGCCCGGCCGTTCACAAAGAGGTAGAGGTGGTTGCGATCGCGGAAACTGAGGTCCGGCGGCGACACGAAGCCCCGCAGACGCCAGGGAAGCTCCCCATTCACGAAGGGCACCAGGCGGCTCAGTTTCTCCCCCAGCAATGGCGCCAGCCGCTGCCCCGCGTCCTCCACGGGCGGCAACACCAGGGGCTGACCGCGGTCGGGGCGGATGGTCCAGTGCACGCCGGGTGAGCTGAGCGCCAAGCGCGCCACCACGCCCCAGAGCTGGGCGTGCTCCGTATCCGTGGATTTCAGGAAACGGCGGCGCGCAGGCAGCTGGGCGAAGAGGTCACGGACGGATACGGTGGTCCCCCGGCTGCGGGCCGCGGGAGTCACGCCCTTGATGATGCCGAATTCAGAGCGCAGGTGATGGCCGGCCCCCTCAGACTCCGCGCTGGTGAGATCGAAGCGGCTCACGCTGGCGATGCTGGGCAGGGCCTCACCCCGGAACCCGAAGGTGCCCAGGTGCCCGAGATCCTCCGCCGTGCGCACCTTGCTGGTGGCATGGCGTTCCAGGGCCAGGTAGAGATCATCCCGGGCCATGCCCGAGCCATCATCAGCCACTTCCAGCAGGCGCTTGCCCCCGTCCTCCCAGGCCACCTCAAGGTGCCGGGCACCGGCATCGAGGGCGTTCTCTACCAGCTCTTTCAGCACGGAGGATGGTCGTTCCACCACCTCTCCAGCGGCGATCTGGTTGGCCACCTGGTCGGGCAGGATCCTGATGCGGGACATGGCTATGAAGCTATCAGCTGTGAGCGAGGGAAGGCGAGGACGAAGGCAAAGGAAGCCAGATCAGGCAGACTGGAGGCATGCATTCACGCGCCCTCGTCTCCGGTCTTGCCCTCCTGCCAGCCCTGCTCCAGGCGGCGCCGCGCATCCAGGCTCCCGATGCTGCGTGGATCACCTTCACCACGGCCCACTACCGCATCCACTGCCCGAAGGCCTTCGAGGCCTTCGGCCGGGAAGTGGCCGGTCGGGTGGAAGGCATCCACGCCCAGTACGTCGGACTCATCGGATTCACGCATGGAAAACCCATCGACATCCTGATCATGGATCCCGTGCTGGAGGCCAATGGCATGGCCTTCCCGTTTTTCCAGCGACCTTTCGTCGTGCTGTGGAAGACCGAGCCCGAACCGGATTCCCCCATCGGTCACCACCACGGCTGGGCCGAACTGCTCCTCACCCACGAGCTGGGGCACATGCACCACATGCTGCGGCCAACCCGCAAGCCGGGCCTGTGGGAACGCTGGACCGCAGTCGTGGGTCCCATCACCCGGAAAGCGCCGCGCTGGGTCTTTGAAGGCTATGCCACGCTCATTGAGGGCAAGCTCACGGGCAGCGGCCGCCCCCACAGCGCCATCCGGGCCTCGGTGCTGCGGCAGTGGGCCCTGGAGGGCAAGCTGCCCACCTACGAAGCCCTCAGCGGGATGGATGGCTTCCTGGGTGGCAGCATGGCCTACCTTGGCGGCAGTGCCTACCTGGAGTGGTTGGAGACCAAGGCTGACGATCCCAAGATCTTTCAGACGCTGTGGACCCGCATGGCCGGAAAACGCGATTTTGAGGCCGCCTTTCGAGCCACCTTTGGATTCAGCCCCAAGGATGGCTACCAGCGCTTCTGCGCCGAGCTGACCCACACCGCACTCGAGCTCGAACGCCGGGTCCAAGGTGAAGGGCTGCGGGAAGGCGCCATCGTCACGCAGCTGAATGGTTGGGCCACAGACCTGGCCCTCAGCCCGGATGGTTCCAGGCTCCTGGCCCGGGTGCTGGCTCCGAAGAAGCCCGGCCTCTACGTGTGGACCCTGAACGCCCCGGCTCCCAAGCCGGCAGCCAAGGATCCCGACGAACCCATGGACCATGCCGCGGTCGCGCCCGTCCTTCCACCCTCGCGTCGATTGGGTCGCATCCATGGCGCCCTCCCCTGGAAACCGCTCTGGACTTCACCTGAAACCATCGCCTACCAGCTGCGCCTCCCCAATTCGGAAGGCGTTCTGAAGCCGCAGCCACGCCAGTGGACTTTAGACAAGGGGCAGCCCCCAGCCAGTTCGGTGGCGAAAGGTCCCCTGACCTGGAAGGAAGTGGACGGCATCTGGAATCTGGTGGACAGGAGCGGAAAACCCCTCACGCGCACGCTGGCAGCGGCATGGAATCCCGTCGCCACGCCCGATGGCAAGTGGATCTACTACACCCAGCTCAGCGCCTCTGGCCTGCAGATTCGCAAGCTGGATGCCACCCTGCCTCCGCTGGAGGCGAAACCGTTGCCTCTGGATCCCGTGCCCCTGGTGAAGGATCTGGTCCTGCCGAGGGCCGATGAGCCCAGCCCGCTGCCCCCGCCGGTGTCCGTCGAGCCCCACCCGTACCGCGCCGGGGAAAGCCACGAGGTCTTTTCATTGATCGGGTACAGCGACACGCCCTCGGGCCTCAGCTACCAGATCGGCGGCGGCGGCAACGACATGCTGAACCGTCTGAACTGGCAGGTACTCGCGGGCCTGGGCAACAGCACGGGCCCGCGCGGAGGCATGCTGGGCGCGACCTGGCGGGGTTGGAGCTGGGCTCCCTCCCTGCAGGTGTTTTCCGCCCTGGATCGCCCCTCCCGTCAGGACCATCTCGCCGCGCAGGGCTACGATCGGGAACACCGG
>Ga0302263_10001087_pt1 | contig 10362 bp, 11 predicted proteins | sample II_Fen_N1_4_FD_194564 | JGI IMG/M metagenome (GOLD analysis project Ga0302263, IMG submission 194564) | Peat permafrost microbial communities from Stordalen Mire near Abisko, Sweden - II_Fen_N1_4 | ecosystem: Environmental > Terrestrial > Soil > Wetlands > Permafrost | place: Sweden: Abisko... | reverse complement strand
TCGCTCGGAGGCGATCGTGCGCGCGCGCGAGGGCGGTCTCGGCAACATCGTCTGACCGGCTACGTGCGCTTGCTCCTGGGCGGCGCTGCGGGCCGGGTCCCGGGGCGCCGCGGCGGGTTGCGGAACGCGAGGAAGAGGGTGACCAGACCGTAGGCGGGGATGACGGCCAGCGCGGCGTACGCCGCGATGCCGGTGGCTCGGGCCGTGACGAGGAGGCCGCCGAGTGCGATGACCTGGTAGAGGAACCCCCACTTGAGCATGTCCATGTCGGCGTGCAGTGCGATCGAGGCGCCGAGCCGCACCACCAGCGCGACGACACCGCCGAGCACGGCCCCGCTCGCGAGCTGCTGGGTCGAGGCCGACAGGCTCGACAGCAGCGGCGCTGTGAGCTGCGAGACGCCGGAGAACCCGCCGAACAGCAGCGACAGCCAGATCATCCAGCCGGCGAGCCGCCACTGCCGCGGCGGTTCCGCATCCGGCGCCGCGAAGCCGCGCCGCGTGAACCACAGGACGACGAGGAACACGCCGACGGCTGCCACGCCGTAGACCGCCATCCGCGCCTCGTCTCCTCGGGTCGAGGTCGCAGGCTATCCCGCCGACAGGCGGGTGCTCTCGTCGCCGACGCACGGCAGTGCCGGCGCCACGGGTCCCGGCGCGGGATCCGGCGGGCGGTCGAACCGGTAGATCAGGACCGACCCGCCCAGGGTTCCCACGGGGCAGTAGGCGCGCAGCCACGAGAGACGGTCCGCGTGGACGCTCGTGAGGTTCGTCGCCGACACCGCCACCCACCCCGTCACCGTCCTCGGGTCGACGGCGAGCAGGTCGCGCGCGCCCGGCAGGTCGGCGTACGACGTCCCGCGCGGGCCGAACCAGTCGACGTAGGGCGAGAGACCGACCGACCACGAGCGCAGCAGCTCGAAGTCCTGGCCCCAGTCGACGTTCGAGTCCGTGGCGACTCGGTAGGCCGGCGTGAACGGCGGCGAGGTGTAGGCGAGCGAGTGCGGAACCGAGGCCAGCATCATGACGGCGGCGACCACGGCGACGCTCATCGCGCCCACGCGCGCGATCCCGGGACGCAGGACCAGCACCACCGCGGACGCAGCGACGCACCACAGCGCGAACGTCGGCAGCAGGTAGCGCACGCCGAGGTCGCGGGCGCTGCCGACCAGCGGGACGACGAGCGCGAACGCCGGGATCGCCAGCACCACCAGCGCGTCGCGCCGCGCCGACCGCTCGGCGAGCCGCCACGCGACCGGACCGAGGAGCAGCACCAGCAGCACAGGTGTCGTCACCTTCACCAGAAGGCTCCCCGGCCAGAACCACCAGACCCCACCAGTCCAGGCGACGCCGAGCAGGTAGCCGTGGGTCGGCGCCGAGTCGCTCGTGGGCAGCGCCAGCAGGCCCTCGACGTACGGTCCCGGCAGCAGCCAGTCGGGCGAGGTCAGAACACCGAGGTCGAGGACGGCGTACGACGCCCAGAGGACCGCCCACGCGACGACGACGACGAGCAGTGCCGGCACGAGGGCGTCCCTGCGCCGCTGCACGAGCATGACCACGACGGTGAGCGGCACCATCACGAGTCCGAGCATGGAGGTCGCGAGGCAGAACCCGACCGCGGCTCCGAGCAGCAACGTGGCTCGACGACCGGACACGCGACGCGCGTGCAGCATCGCGACGGCCCAGACCACGACCGCCAGCGCGAACGGGAGGTCCACGCCGTTGAGGTGCCCGAGACCCAGCACCATCGGCGAGACGAGCCAGAGCGACGCCGCCACGAGACCGCCGCCGAGGCCCACGAGCCGGCGCCCGAGAATCCCGAGCAGCACCGCGACCACCAGCACCAGGAGTACCGGCACGACGCGCGAGGCGAAGGTGACCTCGTCGAGGATCCCGGCCTGGCGCTGCGCGCGCAGGAAGGCGGCGCCGTAGGTGCGCTCGTCGTTGGCCCCGACGACGTGCCCGGGCGGCAGCTGCGCACCGGTGAGCAGCACCGGGATCGCGGCGACGGCCTTGGCGATCGGCGGGTGCTCCGCGTTGTAGGCGAGGTCGTGCTGCTTGAGTGCCAGCAGGCCCGCGGAGACGTAGACCGGCTCGTCGAACGTCGGCGAGTCGTCGCGCGCCTGGGCGAGCATGAGGCCGGTGGCCAGGACGCCGAGGAGCACGACGACCGCCACCGCGAGGCGGCGGACGGTCTGCGGACGCAAGGGGCGGACGATGTCCCGCGGGTGCTCCACGGCCATCGCGGGCTCAGAGCACCAGGAGCATGCGGTGGTTGCCGAGGGTGTTCGGCTTGACCCGCTCGAGGTCGAGGAACTCCGCCACACCCTCGTCGTAGGACTGGAGGAGCTGCTCGAAGACGTCGTGCTCCACCGGTGTGCCATCGATCTCGACGAAGCCGTGGCGGCCGAAGAACTCGGTCTCGAACGTCAGGCAGAACACCCGCGCGACTCCGAGGTCGCGCGCGCGCGCCAGCAGGTGCTCGAGCATCACGCTCCCGACGCCCTTGCCGCGCAGGCTCGGGTCGACGGCAACGGTGCGGACCTCGGCGAGGTCCTCCCACATCACGTGCACGGCCCCGCACCCCACCACCTCTCCGTCGAGCTCGCCGACGACGAACTCGGGGACGGCCTCGTAGAGGGTGACGGTCGCCTTCGACAGCAGGCGCCGGTCGGGGGCGTAGGTGTCGACGAGGCGGCGGATGGCACGGACGTCTGAGGTGCGCGCCGGGCGGATGCGCAGCCGCTCGGCCGGGCTCATTCCGGCTTCACCAACGGGAACAGGATCGTCTCGCGGATGTTGAGCCCGGTGAGGTTCATCAGCAGCCTGTCGATCCCCATGCCCACACCGCCCGAGGGCGGCATGCCGAACTCCAGCGCGCGCAGGAAGTCCTCGTCGACCTGCATCGCCTCGGCGTCGCCACCCGCCCTGAGCAGCGACTGCGCCACGAGCCGTTCGCGCTGGATGACCGGGTCGACGAGCTCGGAGTAGCCCGTGCCCTGCTCGTTGCCGTCGATGTAGAGGTCCCACTTCTCCACGACGCCGGGGAGCTCGCGGTGCGCGCGCACGAGCGGCGAGGTGTCCTCGGGGTAGTCCAGGACGAACGTGGGCCGCGTGAAGGTGCCGACGACGTGGTGCTCGAGCAGCTCCTCGACGTACTTGCCCGGTACCCAGGTCTTCTCGGGCGCGATGCCGACGGCCTCCACGAGCTCGCGCAGGACCTCGACGGGGGTGACCGGCGTGATGTCGCGTCCGACGGCCTCGGACACGGAGGGATAGACGAAGACCTCGTCCCACTCGCCGGAGAGGTCGCGGCTCTCGCCGTCGAGCCGCTCGAACTGCAGCGACCCGAACGCGGCGAGCGTCGCCTCCTGGATGAGCTCGCGCGTCATCCGGGCGTTGTCGCGGTAGTCGGCGTACTCCTCGTAGAACTCGAGCATCGCGAACTCCGGCGAGTGCGTGGCGTCCGCGCCCTCGTTGCGGAAGTTGCGGTTGATCTCGAACACGCGCTCGAGCCCGCCGACGATGCAGCGCTTGAGGAACAGCTCCGGGGCGATGCGGAGGTAGACGTCGAGGTCGAACGCGTTCGAGTGCGTGACGAACGGTCGCGCCGTCGCGCCGCCGTGCATCGTCTGCAGCATCGGGGTCTCGACCTCGAGGAACCCGCGTCGCGCGAAGCTCTCGCGCAGCGACGCCACGACACCGACGCGCAGACGGGCCACCTCCCGCGCCTGCGGACGCACGACAAGGTCGACGTAGCGCTGGCGGACGCGGGTCTCCTCGGCCAGCGGCTTGTGCTCGACCGGCAGCGGGCGCAGCGTCTTGGCCGCCATCTGCCAGGAGTCGGCGAGCACGCTGAGCTCGCCGCGGCGCGACGTGATGACCTCGCCCTCCACGGCGACGTGGTCGCCAAGGTCGACGTCGGACTTCCAGTCGGCGAGCCGCTCCTCGCCGACCTTGTCGAGGGAGATCATCGCCTGGATCTCGGTGCCGTCGCCCGCGCGCAGGGTCGCGAAGCAGAGTTTGCCGGTGTTGCGCACGAAGATGACCCGGCCGGCGATGGCGACGATGTCGCCCGTCGCGGTGTCGGGCTCGAGGTCGGGATACGCCGCTCGCACCTGCGGGATCGTGTGGGTGCGCGGCACCCGGACCGGGTAGGGCTCCCGGCCGGAGTCGAGCAGCCGCTGCCGCTTCTCGCGGCGCACGCGGATCTGCTCGGGGACGTCGTCCTCGTGATCTGCGATCGCTGCGGGATGGTCGGCCATGCGCGCAAGGCTATCGGTGGGGATCGGCGACCTCGTCGGGGATAGCGTCGGGCCATGACCTCGCCCGGGTTCGAGGACCGACGGCTGTCCTTCGGCGCCGCGGCCGCCGCCTACGCCGCGCACCGCCCGACCTATCCCGTCGAGGCGCTGCGGTGGGTGCTCGAGGCGGCGGCCCGACCGGTCCGGGAGGTCGCCGACGTCGGCGCGGGCACGGGTGCCTTTAGCGGGGTCCTCGTCGGTCTCGGTCTCGACGTCACCGCGTTCGAGCCGGACGCCGGCATGCTCGACCAGCTCGCCGCGGCGCAGCCGGACGTCCGCGGAGTGCTCGCGCCCGCCGAGCACCTGCCGATCGACGACGGGTCCGTCGACGCGGTCACCGCGGCCCAGGCCTGGCACTGGTTCGACAAGCCGGCCGCCGCCGCCGAGTTCGTGCGCGTCGTCCGGCCGGGCGGCGTGATCGGCCTGTTCTGGAACGTGCGCGACGACCGGGTGCCCTGGATGGACGCGCTGTCGGACCTCGTCGACGGTGAGGACTCGATGCGCGCGACGCGGTCGGACGCCGTCGCCGAGATCGCGGCGGTGCACCCGGGCGTCGAGCGCGGCGACTTCCCGCACACCGTGGCGATGACGCCCGAGGCGGTGCTCGGACTCGTCGCGACGTTCTCCTACGTCCGGCTGCGCACCGACGCCGACGACGTCTACGCCGCCGTCCGCACGCTGCTCGCCACGCACCCAGACACGGCGGGTCGTGACGTCGTCGAGGTCCCGTACGTGTGCGCGGCGTACCGGATCCCGCGCCCCTGAGCGCCTACGGCGAGAGCTGCACGGGGACAGTGGCCTGCAGGACCGCCTCGACCAGCGCCTCGGTGCGCAGGTGCGTGATCTGCTGGTAGTCCGGGTCGGCCACCATCCGCGAGAAGGCCTCCCGGCTCGGGTATCGCACGAGCAGGACGAGGTCCCACTCCTGACCGGGTTCTGCCACCAGCACCGTCGAGCCGTCGCCGGCGTAGAGGACCTCGGCGCCGTACCGCGGCATGAACGTGTCGGTCAGGGCGCCGGCGTAGCGCTCGTAGGACTCGCGGCCGCCCGGACGGAAGCGCAGCAGGTTGAGCATCACCACCGGCCCGCCCGGATCCTCCTGGAGCAGCCGCTTGAGGTCCGCGCCTCGGGGGTCGATCGCCATCTCAGTCTCCCTGCGTATGCCGGTGGTCCTCAGCATGGCGGCTGCTCCAGGCGGCTATCACCGCTTCGCGCACAGGCGTCGCGCTTCGGCGTGGTGCTGTGGATCTCCGCCCGGCGGTGGCGGCGCCCGCTCCTACGGTCCCGCTCACCCGACCCGAAGGAGCTCCATGCACACCACCCGAACCATCCTGCTGTCCGTCGGCCTCGCCGCGGTGCTGACGACATCCCTCTCGACCGCGCCCGTCGAGGCGACGACGTCGCAGTCCCGGGTGCCAGCCGCCACCACCGTCACACGAACCCCGGCCACCACCACCCGGCCGACGCCGAAGTCCCCCGTGCCGCACAAGGTCCGCCGCCCGAGCCGGACGAAGGCCGTCATGCCCACGCGCGCGACGGCGGCGCTGAGGCCCGGCCTCACCTCCGAGCCGATGACCTACCACGGCGGCGTCCTCATGACCGCGCCGGCACACGTCTACCTCGTAGGGCTGCGCACTCACGGCCTGACACCGCGGGTCGCCACTGTGGCCGGCACACCTCGGTACCCGGAGAGGCTCATGACGGGAGCGGGTCAGGTGTTCTTGTCGAACACCAGGCGGAGCCCCTGGAGCGTGAGGTCCGGTCGGTGCACGGTGACGGTCGACGACTCCTTGATCACCACGGGAGCGAGTCCCCCGGTGGCGATGACGGCCGTGACGGCACCGCCGAGCTCGGCCACGATCCGGGTGACGATGCCGTCGACCTGCCCCGCGAAGCCGTAGAGCGCACCGGACTGCAGCGCCTCGACGGTGTTCTTCGCGATCACCGTGCGCGGGGCGACGAACTCGACCTTGCGCAGCTGCGCGGCACGCGAGGCGAGCGCGTCCAGCGAGATCTCGACTCCCGGGGCGAGCGCACCTCCGAGGAACTCCCCCTTCGCGGACACGACGTCGAAGTTCGTCGACGTACCGAAGTCCACGACGATGCAGGGACCGCCGTACAGCGTGTGCGCGGCCAGGGTGTTGGCGATGCGGTCGGCGCCGACCTCCTTCGGGTTGTCCATGAGCACGGGTACGCCGGTCCGGGCACCCGGCTCCACGATGACGTGCGGCACGTGCGCGTAGTAACGCTCGAGCATGGTGCGCATCTCGCGCAGGACGGCGGGGACGGTCGAGCACAGCGCGACCCCGGTGATGTCGGGGTCGTCGCGGAGCAGGCCCCGGAAGGTGAGGCGGTACTCGTCCGCCGTCGAGCGCGGGTCGGTCTTCACGCGGTAGGAGCGCAGCAGCTCCTCGCCGTCGAACAGACCGAGGACCGTGTTCGTGTTGCCGACGTCGATGGCGAGCAGCATTCGGGTCTCCTTGGGGCGCCTCGCGTGCTCCTGTCGCGCGTCGGGGCACATTCGTGCGGGATGGAGGGGCGGGTCAGGGGAGGGGGCGGAGGTCGGCGCCGATGTCGAGGACGGGGGCGGAGTGGGTGAGGGCTCCGACGGCGACGTAGTCGACGCCGGTCGCACCGACGGCTGCGGCGTCCGGGAGGGTGAGGCCGCCGCTGGCCTCGAGCCGGGCGCGCGGCGTGCCCGCGTGCTCGGCGTGCTCGGTCGCGATGCCCACGGCGAGGCGCATCTGGTCGGGCGAGAAGTTGTCGAGCAGGACGAGGTCGGCACCGGCGTCGAGGACCTCGGTGAGCTGGCCCAGCGAGTCGACCTCCACCTCGACGGGCAGTCCGGGCCACATCGCGCGCACGGACTCGAAGGCCGGCGCCACCCCGCCAGCGGCCACCACGTGGTTGTCCTTGACCAGGGCGGCGTCGGACAGGGACATGCGGTGGTTCACCCCGCCGCCGCAGCGCACGGCGTACTTCTCGAGCACCCGCAGTCCCGGAGTCGTCTTGCGGGTGTCGCGCACCCGCGCCGACGTCCCCGCGAGCGCGTCCGCCCACTGTGCCGTGGCCGTGGCGACTCCGGACAGATGGCACAGCAGGTTCAGCGCGGTGCGCTCGGCGGTCAGCAGGTCGCGCGTGCGGCCGGTGACCGTGAGCAGGACGTCCCCCGCACCGACCCGGGTGCCGTCCGCCGTGACGACGACGACCTCGGCGTCGCCCTCGGACACGGCGTCGAACACCGCGGCGGCGACAGGCACGCCTGCCGCGACGCCCGAGCCCCGCACGACGAGGTCGAGGGTCGAGCGCTGGTCGCCGGGCACGGTGGCGGCGGAGGTGACGTCGACGCCGCCGTCGAGGTCCTCGGCCACGGTGGCGCGGACGAGGTGCTCGACGTAAGCGGGGTCGAGCCCCGCGTCCTCGAGGGCGGCGAGGGTGGTCGGGCGGAGACTCATACCTGCTCCTGGATGGGACGGGTCGAGGAGAGGGAGACGTCCTCGCGGGTCGTGACGAGGACGCCGTCGGCATCGAGCACGGTCACGAGCCGGACGTGCCAGTGCTCGTCGTCGGTGTCCGGGAAGTCCTCGCGCCAGTGCGACCCCCGGGTCTCCTTGCGCATCTTGGCGTTCGCGGCGAGGACGGTGGCCACGGCGTGCAGGTTCGTGGTCTCCCACGACCCCGTGTGGGGGTCGCTGGAGTGCGTGTCGCCGACCGCCTCGAGGACACCGAGAGCGGTCGCCATCGAGTCGCGCGACCGCAGTACGCCGACCCCCTCGGTCATCGCGGCCTGCAGCGAGCGCCTCGCGGTCGACGACAGGACGGTGCCCGGGTCCGCGGGTGCGACCGGGTCGCGCCGCCCGGGCAGTCCCTCGGCGAGGACGTCGCCGATGCGCGAGGCGAAGACGAGGCCCTCGAGAAGCGAGTTCGAGGCGAGCCGGTTCGCCCCGTGCACCCCCGTGCAGGCGCACTCGCCGACGGCGAACAGGCCGGGTATCGACGTGCGGCCGTGGGTGTCGGTGCGCACGCCGCCGGAGGCGTAGTGCTGGGCGGGCGCCACGGGGATGAGGTCGGTGGACGGGTCGACGCCGATCTGCCGGAGCGAGGTCAGGATCGTCGGGAACCGTCGCTCCCACATCTGGGTGCCGAAGCCGCGGGCGTCGAGCCACACGTGCTTGGCGCCGGTGTCGCGCATCCGGCGCATGATCGCCTTCGCCACGACGTCGCGCGGAGCGAGGTCGGCGAGCGGGTGCTGGCCCTCCATGAACCGCACGCCCGCGTCGTCGCGGAGCACCGCGCCCTCGCCGCGCACGGCCTCGCTCACGAGAGGTTGCTGGCCGGTGGCGTCCGAACCCAGCCACAGCACGGTCGGGTGGAACTGCACGAACTCGAGGTCGGCGAGGGCTGCCCCGGCGCGCAGCGCGAGCGCCATGCCGTCACCGGTGGCGACCGACGGGTTCGTCGACAGCGAGAACACCTGGCCGAGACCGCCGGTGGCCAGCACGACGGCGGGCGCGAGCACGGCGCCGACGCCGTCGCGCTGGCCCTCGCCCATCACGTGCAGGGTGAGGCCCTGGACCGCGCCCTCGTCGTCGAGGAGGAGGTCGAGCGCGAGCGCGTTCTCGATGAGCTCGATGCCCGCGCGGCCCTCGACCGCCGCGACGAGTGCGCGGGAGATCTCGGCACCGGTGGCGTCACCGCCGGCGTGCGCGATGCGGTCGCGGAGGTGTCCGCCCTCGCGGGTGAGCGCGATGTCGCCGGTCTCGTCGGTGTCGAAGCGCGCGCCGAGCGCGATGAGGCGGCGCACCGCTCCCGGCCCCTCCGTGACGAGCGCGCGCACGGCGTCGGGGTCGCAGAGGCCCGCCCCGGCGACCAGCGTGTCGAGCTCGTGCTCGGCGGGCGAGTCGTCGTCGGCCAGGGCGGCGGCGATGCCGCCCTGCGCCCAGCGCGTGGAGCCTTCGTCGACGCGGGCCTTGGTCACCACCAGCACGCGGTTGCCCGCGGCCCGCGCGTGGAGCGCGGTCGTGAGACCAGCGACGCCGGACCCGACGACGACGACGTCGGTCTCGTGCGTCCACCCCGGGGCCGGAGCCGCGAGGCGACGCGGCAGGCGCAGGCTCACGGCGCGCCCCCGAGCACCACGCGGGCGTTGTCGAGCAGACGCACGGGCCCGACCCGCACGGCCACGAGCAGGCGGGCGTCGCCGTCCTCCGGAGGTGCGCCGAGCTCGGGGTCGGTGACGACCGCGTAGTCGGTCACGAGGTCGGGGACGCCGTCGAGGAACGACTGCACCGCGGACACGACGCCACGCGCGCTCCCGTGCTCGCGCGCCGTCTCGGCACCGATGACGAGCGCGCGCGGCACGGCGAGGGCGATCCGTCGCTCGGAGTCGGAGAGGTAGGCGTTGCGGCTCGACAGCGCGAGGCCGTCGTCCGCGCGCACGGTCGGCACACCGACGACGTCGACCGGCAGGTCGAGGTCGCGCGCCATCCGGCGTACCAGGACCAGCTGCTGGTAGTCCTTCTCGCCGAACAGGGTGAGGTCCGGCCGGGTGAGCGACAACATCTTGTGCACGACCGTGAGGACACCGCGGAAGTGACCCGGGCGCACGGCACCCTCGAGCAACGTGCCGAGCGGACCCGGGTCGACGGTGACCGAGGGGGGGCCGTCGCGGTAGACCGTCTCGACCGGGGGTGCGAACACGAGGTCGGCGCTCTCGCGCGCACACACCTCGACGTCGTCCTCCAGCGACCGGGGATAGCGGTCGAGGTCCTCCCCGGCGGCGAACTGCGTGGGGTTCACGAAGACGGTCACGGTGACATGACCGTCGACGCCCACCCGCGCGCGCGCCTCCCGCACGAGGTGCGCGTGTCCCGAGTGCAGGGCGCCCATCGTCATCACCACGGCGCGGCGGGTGCCGGGAGGCACCGAGTCGTAGGCCGACCGCAGCCCGGATCGCGAGGTGACGACCCTCGTCTCCGACGTCATCGGTGCTCCTCCTCGGTGCGGGCGAGTACGTCGAGCAGCGCCTCGGCGGCGTCGGGCCGCAGCATCCCGGCCGCGA
>Ga0302263_10001086_pt1 | contig 10364 bp, 5 predicted proteins | sample II_Fen_N1_4_FD_194564 | JGI IMG/M metagenome (GOLD analysis project Ga0302263, IMG submission 194564) | Peat permafrost microbial communities from Stordalen Mire near Abisko, Sweden - II_Fen_N1_4 | ecosystem: Environmental > Terrestrial > Soil > Wetlands > Permafrost | place: Sweden: Abisko... | reverse complement strand
CCGCCACGGGATGTCCCCGGTGACCTTGAGCCACTTCGCGTGCTGGTTGAACATCGAGTCGACGATGTGGATGAAGGCTTCGTAGCAGTTGAAGACGCCGTGGCGCCCGGTGAGCAGGTAGCCCTCCAGCCAGCCCTGGCACTGGTGCTCGCTGAGCACCTCCATGACCCGCCCCTCGGGCGCCTGGAACTCGTCCGTCGGCAGGATCTCGGCGTCGAACTGGCGATCCGTCACCTCGAACACCGCGCCGAGCCGATTGGAGGCGGTCTCGTCGGGGCCGAACATCCGGAACGTCTCGCGGTTCCGGTCGGTGACGTCGCGCAGGTACAGGCCGAGGACGCCGGTCGCCGAGGACGTGGTCGTCCCCGGCTTCGGGACCTCCACGGCGTAGTCGCGGAAGTCGGGCAGCCGCAGGTCGCGGAGGAGCTCGCCGCCGTTCGTGACCGGGTTCGCGCTCATGCGCCGGTAGCTCTTGGGCGCCAGCTCCGCGAGCTCCGGCGACAGCACCCCGTTGTCGTCGAACAGCTCCTCGGGCCGGTAGCTCCGCATCCACGTCTCGAGGATCTGGCGGTGCTCGGCGTTCGTGCGCACCTCGCCCATGGGGACCTGGTGCGAGCGCCAGGTTCCCTCGACGGGCTTGCCGTCGATCTCCTTGGGGCCGGTCCAGCCCTTCGGGGTCCGGAGCACGATCATCGGCCACGCCGGGCGCTCCGTCACGCCGTCCTGGCGGGCCGCCTTCTGGATGGCGTGGATCTCCTGGACCACGGTGTCGAGCGTCGCCGCCAGCTGCTGGTGGACCGAAGCCGGGTCGTCGCCCTCGACGAAGTGGGGCCTGTGGCCGTAGCCCACCATCAGGGCCTCGAGCTCGTCCCTCGGGATGCGGGCGAGGACCGTCGGGTTCGCGATCTTGTACCCGTTCAGGTGGAGGATCGGCAGGACAGCGCCGTCCTTGGCCGGGTTGAGGAACTTGTTCGAGTGCCAGCTCGTGGCCAGCGGCCCCGTCTCGGCCTCGCCGTCGCCAACGACCGCGCAGACCAGAAGGTCGGGGTTGTCGAACGCCGCCCCGTACGCGTGCGAGAGCGCGTAGCCCAGCTCGCCGCCCTCGTGGATGGAGCCCGGCGTCTCGGGCGCCACGTGGCTCGGGATCCCGCCCGGGAACGAGAACTGGCGGAACAGCTTCCGGATCCCGTCCTCGTCCCGGGTGATGCTGGGATAGACCTCGCTGTACGTGCCCTCGAGGTAGGCGTTGGCGACGATCGCCGGACCGCCATGCCCGGGCCCGATGACGTACATCGCGTCCAGGTCCCAGCTGCGGATCACCCGGTTCATGTGGGCGTAGATCAGGTTGAGGCCGGGCGTCGTGCCCCAGTGGCCCAGGAGCCTGGGCTTGACGTGGCGCGGCTCCAGCGGTCCGCGCAGCAGCGGGTTGTCCAGCAGGTAGATCTGGCCAACGGAGAGGTAGTTGGCCGCGCGCCAGTAGGCGTCGATCAGCCGGAGCTCGTCTGGGGCGAGCGGGCCGCTCGTGGCGGCGGGCGTGGACGCGAGGTCGGGCGTGGTCATCGAGGCCTCCTGCTTCGGGTCGCCTTAAGCCTAGCGTGTCCACGGGAGCGCTGTGGAACCGGTTCCGGTGTCCGGACCCGGCTCAGCCGCACGCGTCCGGATCGAGCTCAACCGCTCGCGTCCAGGACGCGGCGGACCGCCGTGAGGAGCTCGAGCGGTCCGAAGGGCTTGGCGAGGATCGGCTGGCTGGAGAGCGACGTCACCTGCGCCGTGTCCGCGCGATCCGCGTATCCGGACATGAACAGCACCGGCAGGTCGGGCCGGGCATCGCGCAGGCGGGCGGCGAGGCCGGGGCCGTCCAGGTACGGCATGACCACGTCGGTGACCAGCAGGTCGAAGGTGGCGGGGTCGAGCCTCGCGGCCTCGCGGGCGTCGGCCTTCACCGTGAGGCTGTAACCGGCGCGGCCCAGGACCGTGGTGGCGAGCGCGCGCACGGGCGCATCGTCCTCCACCAGGACCACGCGCTCGCTGCCACCGGGTGCACGATGGGCGCGCGACGCGGAGGACCGCTCCGGGACGCCCTCGGATTCGGGCACCAGGATCCGGAACGTCGTCCCGCGGCCCGGCTCCGTGTCCACCCAGATCGTGCCGCCCGCCTGCTCCACGAAGGCGTGGACCGTGCTGAGGCCAAGGCCCGTGCCTCCCTGGTCCCCTTTGGTGGTGAAGAAGGGCTCGAACAGGTGGCTCCGGACCGCTTCGGTCATGCCGGCGCCAGAGTCCCGGACGACGAGCTCGGCGTGGCGCCCGGGCCTCACGCCCAGGTGCTCGTCGGCGAAGGCGCGGTCAAGCTCGACGGACCTGGCCCGGATCTCGAGGCGCCCGCCATGGGGCATGGCGTCGGCCCCGTTCACCGCGAGGTTGACGAGGACCAGCTCGAGCTCGGTGGGATCCACCAGCAGCGTGGCGCCGGAGCGCGCGTCGAGCACCACCTCCGCGGCCTCGGGGAGGAGCCGGTGGAGCAGGGGTCCCACGCCCGCGACCAGGTCGTCGAGCGCCACGAGGCGTGGCTCGCGCGGCTTGCCGCGCGAGAACGCGAGCAGGGACCGGGTGAGCTCGCCGGCGCGGTCCGTCGCGTCCAGGATCTGGCCGACGTCCGCGGCCGCCGACCCGCCCTCGGGGACCTCCGCGAGCAGGAGGCTCGCGTACCCGGTGATGGCCGTGAGCAGGTTGTTGAAGTCGTGGGCGATGCCGCCGGCAAGGCGCCCCACGGCCTCGAGCTTCTGTGCCTGGCGCAGCTGCTCCTCGAGGCTCTTGCGGGTGCGAAGGTCGTGGGCGACCGCCGACACGCCGACGACCTCGCCTTCCGCGTTCCGGACCGGCGCGATGACGACCCACGTCGGGAAGGTGACACCGTCCCGGGCGACGTATGTGAACTCGGCGGCCGCGGAGGACTCGCCGCCCAGGATCACGCGCTCGCGGAGGGAGAAGGCCTTCGGCAGGTCCTCGGGCGCGATGTAGGTGGCGATGGTCCGCCCGATGATCTCTCGGGCGCTGTAGCCCAACGCCCGCTCGGCGGCCGGGTTCCAGGAGCGCAGGACGCCCTCGAGGCTGGTCCCCACGATGATGTCGCCCGCCCCCTCCACGATGGCCGCGAGCCGCGCGCTGTCGTCCGCGGCCCGGCGGATGGCGGTCACGTCGCGGATCACCGCGAGGCCCACGGTCGAGCCGCCGGGTCCCGCCATCAGCCTGGCGTGGGTCTCGCCGACGAACGTGGTCCCGTCCGGGCGCGTGTACTCCGCGTCGACGCGGACCGCCCGGCCGACGGAAAGCGTCGCCAGGGCGCGCTCGTCGGTGCTGCCGACGAGCCGGAACGGCGCCACCTCCTCGGTCGGGCGGCCCACCGCGTCGGCAGCGGAGACCCCGAACAGCCGCTCAGCCCCCGGGCTCCAGTACACCAGCAGGCGGTCCTCGTCCGTCGCGATGACCGCGTCGTCCACGGCGGCGAGGATCGCATCCCGGAAACGCAGCTGCCGGTCCGCCTCGACGCGCGGGCGCTCGTCGCGGGCCACGATGAGGATGGCCCGCACCTCCCCGTTCGCGCCCCGGACCGGGGACACCGACACGCTCACGGGGACGGTGTCTCCCCCAACCTTCCGGAGCTCGGTGTCCGGGAACGAGAAGGACGCGCCCTCCTCGAACACCTGCCGGCAGATCTCGGCGCGCCTCTCAGGGGCGGCGACGAGGGGGCCTGGGCGGCCGATCGCGGACGTGGCCGGGGTTCCCGTGAGGCGCTCGGCGCCGGCGTTCCACGTGATCACCACGCCGGAACCGTCGACCGTGTAGATCGCGTCGTCTGCCTGGTTGACCACGGCGGCGAGCCGGGCCTCGGCCTCGGTCGCCTCGCGCTGTCGGGTCACGTCCCAGACCAGGGACACGCGGGACGGGCTGGGCTGGTCCTCGTGGAGCGGGTACGACACCACCTCGAGGACGCGCGCGGTGCCGTCCGCCTCGGCCATGCGGACGTCGCCTTCCCAGGCCTCGGCGCGGCTGATGGCGTCCTGGAGCGGCTCGTGGCCGCTGGCCCGGTCGTCCGGGAACATGACCGACATCGGGCGCCCGACCGCCTGCCCCGCCGGGACGCCGAAGATACGCGCCGCGCCGGGGTTCCAGAACGTGATCCGGGCCTCGGCGTCCGTCACCACCACCGCGTCGGCGATGGCGGCCAGGATCCGCGCCTCGAACGCGACCCGCCCCCGGGCGGCGACGAGGTCCGTGACGTCCCGCACGGCGCCGTCGATGGAGACCGCCTCGCCGGCCCCGTCCAACTGGACGGCGAGGTCAACCTCGACCCAGGCGCGGCTCCCGTCGATGCGCCGGATCGAGACCCGGAGGCGGTCGGGCAGCTCGCGGGGGTCCATCCCGAGGACATGGCGGACAGAGGCCGTCGCGCGCGGACCCCCATCGTCCGCATCATCCGAGGTGTCCGCGTGCAGGCGGGCGACCTGCCCGAAGTCCTCCAGGAACGCATCGGCCGGGAGGCCCGTGATGACCTCCGCGGCGCGGCTCACGAACTCGAAGCGCGGCTCGGGGCGCAGCCGGACGCGGAACAGCAGGTCCGGCGAGCGGTCGAGGAGGGTCCGGAACCCCTCGAGCGGGTCCAGGGGCGGGGTCATCGGTTCTCCCGGCCCAGCCGCGGGGCGCGCGTCCGGCAGGCCGTCCCCCGACGATACGCCTCCCCGCCGCCGGACGCCGGGCCATGGGTCATGCCGTCACTCCGTCATCGGACGCACAGGCGGCCCCCCTCGGGCTCGTGACCGCGTCACCGCCCTGGGGGTACCTTCGGCCCCCCTCGACCGGCGGTGGCGGCACCTAGAATTCGGGCGCGTCCCTCCTTGGAGGCCCGGTGCCCGTCCTCGCCCCGCCCTCGCCATCCCGCCCAGCCCCCGCGACCCAGCCCGACCGCACCGCCGGCGGGCCCTGCATGGGACGGGTGCGCGCATGAGCCTCGAGCCCGCCGCGCGCACCACGGGGACCGCCGCCCGGATCGCCGCCGTCATCGAGGTCGGTCGACTGCTCGCCGTCGCGAGGTCCGAGTCCGAGACCGCCCGCGAGCTCCTGCGCATCGTCGGCGAGCTCACCGGAGCCATCGCGGGGGCGGCGTGGGACACCAGCCCCGACGGCACGCTCCTGCGGCTCGCGACCTGGTCGAGCCCCGAGGACGGCGCCCGCGAGGTGGCGGAAGCCGTGGCGATGCTGGCCGAGAGCACCAGCGACCCCGCGGGCCCCGTCGCCGACCGTCGCGGCCCCGCATGGATCACCGATCTGCGGGACGGGGGCCGGGTCGACGGCGACCGCTGGATCCGGCGAGCGCGCGACGGCGGCATGGCCTGGGCGGTGCTGCTGGGGGTCCGCGGCTCCGGGCCCCTGCTGGGGGTCGCCGCGCTGTTCGGACGCGGCACCTGCGCCTCCGACGACGCGGAGCTGGCGCTCACCCTGGAGGCGCTGGGCCAGCAGGTCGGCACGTTCCTCGAGCGCGCCGCGGCGGGACGGGTCGCGGCCGCCGACGCGCTGCGCGACTCGAACCTGGAGCTCGCCCGCGCGCTGGACCGCGCACAGGAGCTCGCGGACATCGCGGAGCATGCGAGCGCGGCCAAGAGCGCGTTCCTCGCCTCGATGAGCCACGAGATCCGGACCCCGATGAACGGCGTGCTCGCGAGCGCCTCGCTGCTGCTGGGCACGGAGCTGACCTCCGAGCAGCGCAGGCTGTCGGAGGACATCCAGGGCTCGGGCGAGTCCCTGCTCGAGATCATCGACCAGATCCTGGACCTGTCGCGGATCGAGGCCGGCCGCCTGGAGCTTGCCGAGATCAACTTCGACCTCCATGCCGTGATCACCGCGGCGAGCGCCATCGTCCGGCCCGTCGCCATCCGCAAGAACCTCTACCTCGGCGTCCGGCTTCTGCCGAACCTCCCGATCGCGGTCCGGGGCGATCCCCTCCGGCTGCGCCAGGTCCTCATCAACCTGCTGGGCAACGCCATCAAGTTCACCGAGCGCGGCCAGGTGCTGCTGCGCGTGGCGCCGCTCGGCGACGTCGGCGGCCGGCTGATGGTCCAGTTCGAGGTGGTGGACACCGGCGTCGGCATCGCGGCGGAGCAGGTCGACCGTCTCTTCGAACCGTTCACCCAGGCCGACAGCTCCACCGCCCGGCGGTTCGGCGGCACCGGCCTGGGCCTCGCGATCAGCCGCCAGCTCATCGAGCTCATGGGCGGCTCCATCGACCTCGTGAGCGCGATCGGTGAGGGCAGCAAGTTCACGTTCACCGTGACCCTGGACGCCGGCGACAGCGACTCGCTCGAGGAGCACCTCATCTCCGATGACGCCGGGGTCGCCCACGGGCTCCTGGCGGGCAGGCGGATCCTCCTCGTGGACGACCACCCGGTGAACCGCGGCGTGGCGGAGGCGGCGCTCCACCGGTTCGGGGCCGAGGTGGTCACGGCCTGGGACGGACAGGAGGCCCTGGACCGGTTCGAGCCGGGCCGCTACCACGCGATCGTCATGGACGTCCGGATGCCGAACATGGACGGCTACGACGCGGCCCGCGAGATCCGGCGCATCGAGGTCGAGGCCTTTGCCGTCCGGACGCCGATCCTGGCGCTCACCGCGGACGCCATGGCCGAGGACCGGGATCGCGCGCTGGCGGCCGGCATGGACGAGCACCTGGGCAAGCCGTTCCGGGTGGCGACGCTGGGCGAGGTCCTGGCCCAGCTGATCGACGCGTCGGCGATCGACCTCGCGAGCAGGTTGTCGCCGGAGGCTGCCGCGCCGGCGGGGCCGCCGGTCGAGGCCGTTCCCACGGACCTGGTCGGTCGGCCACGCGTCCTGGTCGTGGACGACAACGACATCAGCCGTCGGCTGGCCACGAGCCTGCTCGCCCGGCACGCCGTTGCGGTCGAGACCGCCGTCGACGGGGCCGCCGCCCTGTCCCGGATGGCGGCCGTGCCGTTCGATCTCGTCCTGCTCGACGGGTTCATGCCCGGGCTCGATGGGCCCGCCGTGGCCCGCGAGGTACGCCGGCGCGAGGGCCTCGGAGGACTGGCGGCCATCCCGATCGTGGCCGTGTCCGCGAGCGTGCTGCCGGAGGACCGGCGCCGCATGCTCGAGGCCGGGATGAGCGACTACATCGCCAAGCCGCTGCGCGGCGAGGAGCTCGCGGCCGTCCTCGAAGTCTGGCTGCCCGGTGACGCCGGGCTGCGCACCGCGCGCATCCCGCAGGCGCCCGTGTCGTACGCGACGGTTGGCGGCGACGGGGACGTGCCGATCCTCGACCTGCCGACGTTTGCCCGGCTCGCCGACCTCGGCGACGCGCAGTTCGTGGAACGGATCGTGCGCCTGTTCCTCGCCGACGCGGCGGAGCGGGTGGCCCAGGTGGACGACGCGATCGACTCCGGCGACGTCATGCGCCTGCGCGCCGCGCTCCACGCACTCGAGGGGATCTGCGGGAACGTGGGTGCGACCGCGCTGGACCGGCGGGCGCGCGAGCTGCACGACGCGATCCGGCTGCGCGAGGACCGGGGCGAGGATCCGCTGGGCCGGCAGGTCGGCCCGAGCGACCTCGAGCCGCTGCTGGACGCGACGCGGATCCGGCTGCAGGAGCACCTGGTGGGGAGCCGGCGCTAGGCAGGCAGCAGGCGCCGAGCCGGGAGTCGGCGGCGGCGGTTGTGCCGCCGCCGGGCCGGCGGCGGGGCGGTTGTGGCCGCCGGGCGGTCAGCCGACCGCGGCGACGCGCTTGCGGACCTCGGTGCCGGTGCGATCACCCCAGCCGCCGGTACCCGGCACCGACTCGGCCGGGTTCACCAGGTCCTCCGGGTTGAGCTCCGCGAAGGCGTCGACGACCGCCGGGTCGAAGTGGGTGCCCCGCCCACTGTTGATCTCGTCGACGGCCATGTCCACCGGCCACGCCGACTTGTAGGGCCGCTCGTGGGTCAAGGCGTCGAAGACATCGCACAGGCCCACGATGCGCGAGGCGAACGGGATGTCGCCGGCCACGAGCCCGTGATAGCCGCGGCCGTCCCAGCGCTCGTGGTGCGTCATCGCGATGCGTTCGGCGAGCTGGAGCAGGCTGGACGAGCTCCCGGCGAGGATCCGCGACCCGATCGTCGTGTGGGTCTTCATCTCCTCGAACTCGACGGGCTCCAGCTTGCGCGGCGCGAGCAGGATCCGGTCCGGGATCCCGATCTTGCCCAGGTCGTGGAGCGGAGCCGCGAGACGGAGCAGGCGGACCGTGTCCTCGTCGAGGCCCAGGATGCGGCCAAGGAGCGCGGCCACGCGCCCGACCCGGACCACGTGGCGGCCGGTCTGGTCATCGCGGTACTCGGCCGTGCGCGCCAGCCGGTCCAGGGTCTCCAGCTGGGCCGCCTCCACCGCGGCCGTCCGTTCACGGACCCGCTGCTCCAGGTCCACGTTCCGGAGCTCCAGCTCAAGGTAGAGCATCCGCGTCTCGAGGAGGTTCCGGGTGCGCAGGATCACCTCGATGGAGTCGATGGGCTTGGTCAGGAAGTCACGTGCCCCGCTCTCGAGGGCGCGCCGGCGGGCGTCGTCCGTGACGTCGGCCGTGAGGACCAGGATCGGGAGGTAGCCGGCGGCGTCGAGCTGCGGGCGCAGCCCCTCCATGACGCTGAAGCCGTCGAGCCCCGGCATGTGGAGGTCGATGACGATCAGGTCCGGCGTGTGGAGCGCGACGAGGGGCGCGACCGCGTACGGGTCCTGGGTCAGCGTGACGTTTGTCAGGCCCGCCTTCTCCAGCACCTGGCGCAGCACGCGCAGGTTCAGCTCCTGGTCGTCCACGAGCAGCACGCGTGCATCGCGCAGGCGTGCTGGCAGCATGGGCAGGGATCGCTCAGCCATGATGGGGGGATCATCCACCCGATGGATGGTGATTGATAGGTCCCCCATCTGGGGTGGTGCTCGTGGTGGTGCGGGGTGGCTCGACCCGGCTAGTTCAGGCACCGTATCCGGGTCCATCGCGCACCCCGGTGGAAGTCACTTCGGGTCGTGTTGACGATCGCGTCATCGCCCGGCGGTGTGAGGCCGGCACATACGTGGCGCGTAAGCGGCGCAGGGCAATGTGCTCCCGTCATGTCGACCAGGAACGAGCGGGACGAGTGGGCGATGCGGGTGTTGGGCGCGTGGCTGCGCGACTGGCGGCTCTCCACCGGGACCACCCAGCGGCGCGTCGCGGCGCTGGCTGGGATCGACCAGGCGCACCTGTGCCGGATTGAGCAGGGCAAGCGGCGGCCGTCGGGCGCCCCGCTGGGACGGATCATCATCGCCCTGGACTGGCTCTCCGGGGGCGGTCGCCGCGGCGGCCCGTGGTCCACGTTCGGTGCGCCGCTCCCGAGCAGGTCCGCGCGGTGGGGTGTCGCCAGGCCACCGGCCGTCGTCGGTCACGAGCCGCTGCCGGAGCCGGCCCCGCACCCGGCCGAGCCCGCGACCGACCAGGGCTGACCGACCGGGGCGACCAGGCTGGCTGGTCGCCATGCCAGCATGCCAGCTCGAGCCCGATGACCCGACCGTCAGCGCCATGGTCAGGGTGTGCGGCGGCACGATCCCGGCGCACGACGATCCTGCCCTGCACGCCAATCCCGCCCCGTTCGGGGCTTGATGACGCAATAGTCAACGCGGACCGATGTGCCTGCCGGCGCCCGAACGGGGATCAGTCGTCGCGGCGCATCGAGACCACCAGGAGCAGGAACGTGGTCTCGAGGATGTCCACGCCGGCGATCACGAGCGCGACGATGAACGGCAGTGGATGCCCGATGAGCCAGCCGGCCGCCGCGGACAGCGCCGCGACCGCCAGGAAGACATAGCGGACGCCGCGCACCAGGGTGGCGAGATCGCGGCCGGTCATCGCGCCGGCCGGGAGATGTCGACCGGCCTCGAGGCGCTGCACCGCCTGGAGCACGCACCACAGGGCGGCCACGACGCTCACCCCCACGAGCGCGGCGCGCACCATGGGCGGCGGCTTCGCGATCACGGCGAGGAGCTCGCCGTTCCAGCCGAGCAGCGTTCCGCCGACCAGGGCCAGGCCGCCCGCGAGCAGCCACGCCAGCCGCCCGCGATCCATGCCGTTCATGCCGGTTCCAGCGCGACCTCGTGCATCTCGCCGTCGATGATCCGCCACGCGCGCAGGGCAGGCTCGTCGGCGAGCGAGATGAGCAGGTACAGCGCATCGGGGTAGAGCGCAAGCCCCACATCCGTCGACGACGGGACGGCCGGCGACGTCACGTGCGAGTGCACGATGCCCCAGATGACCTCGCCCGCGTCGTCCGTCTCGACCGTGATCCGGTACAGGTCGTCGGCGTTGA
>Ga0302263_10001084_pt1 | contig 10377 bp, 11 predicted proteins | sample II_Fen_N1_4_FD_194564 | JGI IMG/M metagenome (GOLD analysis project Ga0302263, IMG submission 194564) | Peat permafrost microbial communities from Stordalen Mire near Abisko, Sweden - II_Fen_N1_4 | ecosystem: Environmental > Terrestrial > Soil > Wetlands > Permafrost | place: Sweden: Abisko... | reverse complement strand
CGGACGACCGCGGGCCCCGGACCGGCCTCAGCCCAATGCCAGGATCCGCGGCCGCAGCCAGTCCAGCGCGTTGTCGATGTCGGCCATCAGGTGCCTGGTGATCAGCAGGTGGTCGGGGGCCAACGTCCAGGCGTGCTTGGACTGCACGCCGATGACGGTGATCCGGATCGCGAACGGCTGGGGTCGACGCCCGAGGATCGTCGGCAGTTCCCGCACCAGAGTGTTCAGGCCCAGGCCGGGCGCGGTGTGCGCACGCCGGATGCGGGGGTCGTCGTTGACGCCATCGGACCAGAGGTTGGCGTTGTGGTAGTGGCGTTGCATCAGCGCGCGCAGGTCGGGGACGCCGGACAGGGCAAAGAATCCGGGGGGACGCAGGTCGTCGATGGCACTCGTCCCGACCTCGAGCGCATGCCGCCACCACCGCGCCCACTGGCCGGAGGCGATCGCCAGGTCGACATCGCGTCCACCCAGCAGGCGCACCGCCCCGGATGCGGGGACCTCGACCGGCCTGCGGGACCACACCGGCCAGACATCGGTTGGCGGATCCAGCGGTGGGATCAGCGGGTCGGTGATCGGTTCCAGGCCCGCAACGTCACGGACATACAGCGCGATGCGCAGGGCTTCCGGCTCGGTGATGGTGATCTTCCACCGCTCCGTCCCGGCGATAAACATGCATCCATGGTGCCAGCGTCAAGGGGTTCACGGCTCGTTTTTCAGCTGCCTGCGCTCGCTCAGGACGCCAGCGCCAACCCGGCCGCCAGCAACGCCGCGTAGACGATCTCCAGGCGGGCGGTTGCCCCGAGCACGCCGATCAGCGCCGGACCGCGGGCGCCGCCGAGCACCTCCCGCACGGGTGGCACCGCCAGCGGGGCGGCCAGCATCGCCAGCAGGCACCAGGGGTGCCGTAACCCGCTGACGGCGACCGCGAGGAACGCGCCCGCGATCATCACCACGAACACCCGGCGGCTCAGCGGCTCGCCGAGATGGACGGCCAAGGTGCGCTTGCCGGCCAGTTCGTCCGAATGCACGTCCCGCAGGTTGTTGGCCATCAGCAGCGCGCACGCCAACAGGCCGATGCCGACGGCGGCCACCGCCGCGGTCAGCGAAATCCGGCCGGCCTGCACGTAGGTGGTACCCAGAACGGCCACCAGGCCGAAGAACACGAACACGAACGCCTCGCCGTAGCCGGCGTAGCCGTAGGGTCGTGGTCCGCCGGTGTAGAACCAGGCCGCGGCCACGCAGGCCACGCCGACCGGCACCAGCCACCAGGAGGTCAGCGCCGCGAGGATCAGCCCGGCCCCCCCGGCCACCGCGAGACACAGCAGGGCGGCCCGGCGCACCGCGGCGGGTGCGGCGGCACCCGAGCCGACCAGCCTCATGGGCCCCACCCGATCGGCGTCGGTGCCCCTGACCCCGTCCGAGTAGTCGTTCGAGTAGTTGACCCCGACCTGCAGGGCCAGCGAGACGAGTAACGCCAGAGCTCCGCGGAACCACGAGAAACCACCCAGCGCGATGCCCGCGCCCGTCCCCACCAGGACGGGCGCGAACGCGGCCGGCAGCGTCCTGGGACGGGCGGCGGAGAACCACTGCTGTGCGGTAGCCACGTGCACCGACCCTACCGATCGGACCGGTCGTGGTGGCCGAATCACCCGGTCGCGTCGCCTCCGGCGGTGCCGTCGGGCCGGGGGCCGGCGAGTTCGCCCTATCTGGCCAGGCCGGCCACGAGGTTGATGGCAGCCGCAATGATGATCGCCCCGAACAGGTAGGACAGCAGCGCGTGTCGCAGGGCGGTGGCGCGGATCTGCCTGGTGCTCAGGTCGGTGTCGGAGACCTGGTAGGTCATGCCGATGGTGAACGCCAGATAGGCGAAGTCGGAGTAGCGAGCCCGATCCTGCTCGTTGAAGTCCACCCCGCCGACGGGACCGGTGTAGTACAGCCGGGCGTACCGGACGGTGAAGATCGTGTGCACGGCGGCCCAGGCCAGCGCGATGCTGACCACACTCATTCCGGCCTGCACGTCGCGGCCGACCTGGGTGGCCGAACCCGCCGCCAGGAAGAGCCCGACCGCGCCCAGGCTGGCGACTGCCGCGACCAGGACGGCGACATCGGTGAGCGCGCGGCCGGAATCCTCGCGGGCCGCGTGACTCGCGGTGGCCGGCGCGTCCATCGGCCAGATGGTGATCCAGATCCAGGTCAGGAAGACCAGCGCCGCGGCCATCCAGCCGATCAGGATCCCCACCTGCCATGACCACCGCAGCGAGACCGCAACGCCCACCACCACACCGACGCACAGGCAGCACAGCAGCCGGGTTCGGGCCGTGACGTCGTATGCCCCGCCCACGTCGGGCCAGGGTCGTCCGGCTGCGCCGCCCGCGGAATCGGGTTGGCTGTCCGCGGTCACGTCCATCACGGTATGCCCGCCGCCGGGTCCGCTCGGCTGGCACCGCCGGCTTGCACCGTCGGCTTCGGCTCGGGTCATGCTGTCGGGCTCGGCCCCTGGATCGGTGACGGTGGGGCATCGCCGTGACGTGGTGGTAGTACGAGGCCGGCGGCTTCCGCGGCCGCCCGGTACGCGCAGGCCAGTGACCGCACCGTTTCGTGGGCGTTCAGCCCGCTCGGATTGGGCAGCACCCACAGTTCGGCGCCCTGCAGCCGGATCCCCTGCCGGCCGGTCGTCGCGCCCGGCTGTCCGAAGGCCTGCCGGTACGCCGTGATGCCGAGCATTGCGACCACCCGCGGACTGGTGCGCCCGACGAGTTGGATCAGCGGACCGACGCCGGCGCGGATCTGCGCCTGGGTGAGCTCGTCGGCCCGCGCGGTGGCATACGGCACCAGATTGGTGATCCCGATGCCCAGGTGCAGGAGCAGATCGCGGTCGGCCCGGGTCAGGCCTGCCCCCGCGATCACCTCGCGTTGGGTGATCCCGGCCAGGAAGAGGGCCGGCCAGAAGCGGTTGCCCGGCCTGGCGAAATGCGTGTTCACGGCGGCGGTCCACAGGCCGGGGTTGATCCCGACGAACAGCAGTCGCAGCGGATCGGCGATCAGGTCGTCCACCCGGGCGCCGCGGAACCCCAGCAGCTGGGCGCGGGTGAACGGGGCGGGCACGTCAGGCATCCTCGCCGGCCCGTGCAGGCGGGGGCGCGCTGGGCCGGGTCAGGGCCATTTGCGCCCAGCGAGGCGCCCGGCCAGCTCGCTGACGGCCAGGTTCCGGACCGCCGTTCGGTCGGGCTTGCCCGGGCCGCGGCGGGGGAGATCGGCGACGAGCACCAGGTACCGGGGGGCCGCGGCCGGGCCGTGCGCGTAGGTCGCGGCGCGGCGCAGTGCGTCGAGATCGGGTGGACGGCCTGGCCCGGCCCGCACCACCGCGACCACCGCGGTGCCCCATTCCGGATCCGGGACGCCGGTGACGATGATGTCCGCGACGCCCGTCACCCGCATCAGGACCGATTCCACCAGCGCAGGATCCACCTTGATCCCGCCGGTGACGATCACCTCGTCGACCCGGCCCACGATGCGCATCCGACCGGCGGCGGTGACGGCGAGGTCACTGGTCAAGAAGGTGCGGTCACCCGTCGCCGGGTTCCGGACGAACGCGGGATGGCCGTGCAGGTCGCGGTAACCGCGGGCCACCACCGGGCCGGTGATCGATACCCGGCCGGCACGGGCCGGCCAGGGTGGGTCGGACGCGCCCCGGTGTGCTCCGGCCGGATGCCGTCGAGGCCCGCCCGGCCCGCCCGAATCGCCCGGCCCGCCCGAATCGCCCGGCCCGCCCGTCGTTGACCCGCCGGTCCGGCGCGACGGGTCGCGCTCCCGGTCGATCGCCACCTGCACGCCCGCCAGCGGGATCCCGTCGTACACGCACCCGCCGCAGGTCTCGCTCATCCCGTAGGTGGTCACCACCCGGGCGCCGGCCTGCTCGGCGTCGTCGAGCAATGCCTGCGGGGTGGCCGCTCCGCCCAGGAGTACCGCGGTGAAAGTGGTCAGGGCGGTCGTCGCGTCGGGATCGGCCAGGATCCGGTGCAGTTGGGTGGGCACCAGCGAGGTGAACCGCGGACCGGGCGCCATCCGCCCGACAGCTGCGGTGAACGTCTCGGTGCTGAAGCGGGGCCTGGTGTCCATGACGACCGGCTCGGTGCCCAACGCGATCGAGCGCAGCAGCACCTGCATGCCGGCGATGTGATGGGCGGGCAGCGTGAGCAGCCAGTTGCCGGCTCCGGCCGAGTGACCGGTGCCGGCCCGGGGCCCGATGCAGGACAGCCGCCGGCGAGTGGCCTCGGCCGACGCGGCCAGTGCCGACGCGGGGAGCAAGGCGCCCTTGGATGCACCGGTGGACCCGGAGGTGGCCAGCACCAGGACCGTCGGGTCGTCCGGGTCGTCCTCGACGGCCGCGAGGCCCGCACCCGCGGCGAGGGACGTTGCCAGCCGGGCGGCCTCGGTGTCGTCGTCCTCGGGTACCGGCAGCAATGCCGGACCGTTGCCGGCCAGGGCCCAGCGCAGCCGCGGGAGCAGGTCGAGGATCCGCTCTCCGGTGGGTATCGGCAGCGTCTCGAGAGTTCTGGCCATGACGGGGGGTCGGTGCCGGCGCGGTCAGTAGGCCCACGGGAAGGGCGTGAAGTCTGCGGGTCTCTTCTGCAGGAACGAGTCCCGGCCCTCGACCGCCTCGTCGGTTCCGTAGGCCAGCCGGGTGGCCTCGCCCGCGAACAACTGCTGGCCCACCATGCCGTCGTCGGCGAGGTTGAAGGCGTACTTCAACATCCGTTGCGCGGTCGGCGATTTCCCGTTGATCTCCGCTCCCCACTGCAGCGCGACGGTTTCCAGCTCGGTGTGCGGCACCACCTGGTTGACCGCGCCCATCGCGTGCATCTGCTCGGCGGTGTATTCGCGGCCCAGGAAGAAGATCTCCCGGGCGAATTTCTGGCCGACCAGGCGCGAGAGGTAGGCCGAGCCGTAGCCGCCGTCGAACGAGCCCACGTCGGCGTCGGTCTGCTTGAACCGGGCGTGCTCGGCGCTGGCCAGCGTGAGATCGCAGACCACGTGCAGGGAATGCCCGCCGCCGGCCGCCCACCCGGGGACCACCGCGATGACGATCTTGGGCATGAACCGGATCAACCGCTGCACCTCCAGGATGTGCAGCCGCCCGGCGCGCGCGGGATCCACGCTCTCGGCGGTGTGACCGGCCGCGTACTGGTACCCGGTGCGGCCGCGGATCCGCTGATCCCCGCCCGAGCAGAAGGCCCAGCCGCCGTCCTGCGCGCTCGGCCCGTTCCCGGTGAGCAGGACGCAACCGACGTCACCGGTCATCCGGGCGTGCTCCAGCGCCCGGTAGAGCTCGTCGACCGTGTGCGGGCGGAACGCGTTGCGCACCTCGGGCCGGTCGAAGGCGATCCGCACGGTGGGCAGGTCGACGTCGGGGCTGCCCGTGGCCGCGCCCGGGCGGGGGCCGACATGCCGGTGGTAGGTGACGTCGGTGAAGTCGAAACCCTCGACCTCGCGCCAGCGGGTCGGGTCGAAGATCGCGCTCACGGCTGCGGTGCCCATGCCGGTCAGCCTACGAGCGCGGCCCCACGGATCCAGCGCCCCGGGGTTAGCCGGTTGAGCGGCCGGCCGCAGCGCGGGTGCCTTCTCGACACGGGTCGACTCGATCTTCACCGGATCTGAACACGGGCCAGGCCGTCCCCGAAACACCCTCCGGCAGGCTGCGCCACATCGGACCGGCGCGAGGCCGTCCATCCAGTAGTGCGAGGAGATTGTGATGGCGAGAATTGCACGTCGGGCCGCAGTGGCCGCCGGTACCGCCGCGATCGGCATGGCCGCGATCGTGGCGTTCGCGGTCCCGGCCGCCACGGCCGGCACGGCCGGCACCGCATCGGTGGCAACCACGACCGCGGTCAGCACCGCGCCGGCGACCGGCAAACCTCACGTCTGTCAGCGGTTGGACCGGTTCGAGCAGCGCGGGAAGACGGCCGTCGCCCGGCTGGGCGCCGGCGCCGGCACGAAGGGATCCGTCGCCTGGCTCGAGGCCAAGGCCGAGGCCGCGACCAAGGCCGGAAACAACGATCGGGCGACGAGACTGAGCGAGCGGGCCCAGCGCCGCACGGAGGCCTTGGCGATCTTCAAGACACTCGGTCCCCAGTTCGACGCCGTCATCAAGGCCCATTGCGCCTGATCGCCGGCGGTGCGTCGGGTTCCGCGCGGCGAGTTGGTCGCCCATCGCCGCCGGGTGGTCGACGCTGACCCCATGAACGATTCGCTGACCGACCAGGGCGCGCCCGCCCGTGGCCTGGTCCTGGTGGTCGAGGACGAGGCCGTCATCGCCGACGTCGTGCGCCGCTACCTGACGGCGGCCGGATTCGGGGTGACGGTGGTCGGCACCGGGCGCGAGGCGATGGCGGCGATCGCCCGCGACCGACCCGTCGCCATCGTGCTCGACATCGGTCTGCCCGACGCGGATGGACTGGATCTGTGCCGGCGGCTTCGGGCGGCGGGGGACTGGACGCCGGTGCTGTTCGTCACGGCCCGCGACGAGGACGTCGACCGGATCCTCGGGCTGGAGATGGGCGGGGACGACTACCTGGTCAAGCCGTTCAATCCGCGGGAGCTGCTCGCCCGGGTCAGGGCCGTGCTGCGGCGCTCGGCGGGATCGCCGATGTCCGCTCCGGTGCTGTCGGCGGGACGGGTGCGGGTGGACCCCGGCCGGCGTCGGGTATGGGTCGAGCCGCCCGCGGACGACGGCGATCGGAATGAGATCGATCTGACGGCAACGGAATTCGACTTGCTGGAGTTCCTGGTCCGGCACCCGGGCCGGGTCTTCGAACGCTCTGGGTTGCTCAGTTCCATCTGGGGTTACCAGTCCGCCGCCGGCGCCCGCACGGTCGACGTGCACGTCGCCGCGCTGCGCGCCAAGCTCGGTGACGCCAGCCCGATCCGGACGGTCCGCGGCGTCGGGTATTCAGCGGATCCCCGGCCGTGACGAGCGCACCAATCCCGCCGACCGGCCCGGTCGCGACTGCCGTCCCGCCCGGGCCGGGCGGGATGCGAAAACGGGCCAGGACGACCCTCGCGGTCAGGGTGACGCTGCTGGTCATCGCGGTTGCCGTGCTGGTGGCCGGCATCTCCAGCGTGGTCGGGATCCTGGTGGTCCGCCGCACGCTGATCGACACCACCACGCAGGCGCTGTCCGATCAGGCCGATCTCGTCGCGGTGCAACTGGCCGCCGACCCGTCGCCGGGAGCTGCGCTGGCCCCGATCTCCGCCATTCTGGCCGACCAGGGCATCGCGGTGCTGACGATCGGTCCGGACGGGAAGCTGACCGGGTCGCCGCGATCGGCGCTGCGAGCCGCCCGGGAGGTCGGCGCCAACCGCGCGGTCGGCGGGCAGTCGGTGTCGGGCAGCACCACGGTCGGCGGGAAGCTGCGATTGGTGCAGGCCCGATCGAGCGCGGCCGGCGGCTTCGCCCTCGTCACCCCGGCAGATGTGGCGGCGGCCACCCGGCAGGCGCTGGAACGCCGTTTGCTGGCCGCGGTGATCGCCGGCTCGGTGGCCGCGGTGCTGATCGGACTGCTCATCGCGCACGTGGTCTCCAGACCGCTCCGGCGCACGGCCGCGCTGGCCCGCTCGATGAGCCGGGGGGCCCGCGATGTCCGGGCGCCCGTCACTGGACCGCGCGAGGTCGCCGAGGTCTCCACCGCCGTGAATGATCTGGCGGACGCGTTGCAGCACAGCGAATCCCGTCAACGCGAGTTCCTCGCCTCGGTGTCGCACGAGTTGCGGACCCCGCTGGCCGGGATCGTCGGCCAGGCGCAGGCGCTGGCCGACGGGATGGTCGGCCCCGACGAGCAGGCGGGCGTCGGCAGGGTGATCGTGGCCGAATCCGCCCGCCTCGAGCGCCTGGTCTCGGACCTGCTCGATCTGGCCCGGCTGGGGGCCGATTCATTCCACCTCGACGTCGGGCCGATCAACGTCGCCGCGCTGGTGATCCAGATGGGTCGGGTGTGGCGGGTCCGTTGCGACGCGCGAGGCGTCCAGTTGATCATCGACGTGCCGACCGACGCGGCGCAGCAGCCGGTGGTGGCGACGGACGCCCGGCGGCTGCGTCAGGTGCTGGACGGGCTGGCCGAGAACGCCTTGCGGATGGTGCCGCCCGGCCGACCACTGGTGCTGCACGTCGGCCGGGAGCCATCGGCCGGCCCGTTGGTGTCGGTGGTCCTTCAGGTGCGGGACGGCGGACCCGGTCTGGCCGCCGATGACTACCCGGTCGCGTTCGTCCAGGGCGTGCTGCACGAGCGCTACCGCGGGAAGCGACCGGGCGGCGCCGGTCTCGGACTGTCCCTGGCGCACAGCCTGGTGCAGCGGCTCGGCGGCACCATCGTTGCCTCACCCGCCGCCGAGGGCGGTGTCGCGATGACGATCCGGCTGCCGGTGGCACCGGACGCCTTCGACCCCGGCCCACCGGAACCCGGGCGACCGGTCGGCGGGTAGCGCACCGGGAGGGATCCCCAGCCACTGACGTGACGCTGGGCAGCGGCCGGGTCAGGCACCATGACCGGATGCGCGCCGAACTCGAGGAGCTGATCGGCACCGCGCGGGTGTTCGCGGTGCCGCTGGTCGAGCAGTTCCGCGGCATCACCGCGCGCGACGGTGTGCTGCTGCGCGGCCCGGCCGGTTGGGCGGAGTTCGCGCCGTTCCACGACTACCCGGACGCCGACTGTGTGCCGTGGTTGCGGGCCGCCGTCGAGTCCGCCACCGTGACGTGGCCCGAACCGGTCCGGCGGCGGGTCGAGGTCAACGTGACCGTTCCCGTCGTCGGCCCGGCGCGAGCCGCCGCCATCGTCTCCGCGTCGGGGTGCCGGACCGCGAAGGTGAAGGTGGCCGACCCGCGGGCCGACCTACGGGCGGACGCCGCTCGGGTCGCGGCGGTGCGCGACGCCCTTGGCCCGACCGGCCGGATCCGGGTCGATGCCAACGCCGCGTGGACCGTTCCGCAGGCGTGCCGGGCGATCGGCGTGCTGCAGCACGCTGCCGGCGGGCTGGAGTACGTCGAGCAGCCGTGCCGAACCCTCGAGGAGCTGGCCGAGGTACGCCGGCGGGCCGGCGTGCTGGTCGCGGCCGACGAGTCGATCCGGCGCGCGGCCGATCCCGCCCGGGTGGCCCTGTCCGGCGCGGCCGACGTCGCCGTGGTCAAGGTCGCGCCGCTCGGTGGGGTGCGCGCCGGGCTGCAGGTGGCGCGGGCGACGGGCCTGCCGGTGGTGGTGTCTTCCGCCGTCGACACCGCCGTCGGACTGGCCGCCGGACTCGCCCTGGCCGGTGCGCTCCCCGAGTTGCCCTACGCCTGCGGGTTGGGCACGGCGAGCCTGCTGGCCGGCGACGTCTGCGCATCGCCGCCGCTGGTCACCGACGGGTTCCTCGATGTCCCCGCTTGGGCGCCGGAACCCGACCGGTTGAGCGGGGTCCTCGCCTCCACCCGGATGGCGGCGTTCTGGCTGGCCCGGTTGCGCCGCGTCGCCGAGCTGCTCGCGGCGGGCGACCCGAATGGTCCCGGCCCGCCGGTATGAGCCGGCCTGGCGATCCCGGGGGCCGCTGTGATCCGGTACTGATCATGGACGGGACCTTTTACCCTGGCGACCGCCACCGGCGCGCGCGGAGCCTTGAAGCATGGTAGAGACCACCGCAGACCCGATCAGCGTCCTGACCGACGCCGAGTGCTGGGGCCTCCTGCGCCAGAATGTCTTCGGCCGACTGGCGGTCAGCGTGTCGGACCAACCCGAGATCTTCCCGTTCAACTACGTGGTCCAGAACGGCACGCTTGTCTTCCGTACCGCACAGGGCACCAAGCTGGCCGCGCTGACCGTCAACGAGCACATCGCGGTTGAGATCGACGGATACCACGAATCGGGCGGCTGGAGCGTGATGCTCAAGGGGCGCGCACACGCCACCGAGTGGGGCGATGACTACGAGCGGGCGCAGATCTCCGGGCTCAAGCCGTGGGTGGGTACCCGCAAGCAGGTGTACGTGCGGATCGTCCCCGAGCTGATCACCGGACGCCGGTTCGTGTTCGGGCCGGAGCCGGACGACCAGTAACCCCGCACCGATCCCCCTCCCCCGTGTTGATCATGGGGTGCAGCCCGCAATTTTCGGCGTGTCGTCGGCGTGTCGCGGGCAGCGCGTCATGATCAACACGGGTTGGCGGCGGCTCAACGCGGGGCGGGCGGCGGGTTGGCGGCGGCTCAACGCGGGGGGCACCCGAAAGGAGAGTTGACATGCTGCTGATCGCGGCGACGGTGATCACCGGCGACGAGCTGCTGCAGCCCGGCTGGCTTCAGGTCGAGGGCGGGTCGGTGACCGCGGTCGGGGCCGGTAGCCCGCCGCGGGCAGCAGATG
>Ga0302263_10001076_pt1 | contig 10406 bp, 11 predicted proteins | sample II_Fen_N1_4_FD_194564 | JGI IMG/M metagenome (GOLD analysis project Ga0302263, IMG submission 194564) | Peat permafrost microbial communities from Stordalen Mire near Abisko, Sweden - II_Fen_N1_4 | ecosystem: Environmental > Terrestrial > Soil > Wetlands > Permafrost | place: Sweden: Abisko... | reverse complement strand
ACCGCCGGGCGGATCCCCGCCTCGCGGGCCTCCTCGTCGGCCATCGCCGCGGGCAGGGCCTGGTCGCCCGGCCGGAACAGCACCCGCTCGTCCCCGTACCGCGCGAACCCGGCCTGCATGAACAGCTCCACGTTGTCATCGGCGTCCGCGCATGCCACGTGGAAGCGGACCGCCCCGCGCTTCGCGCCATCGCGGAGCAGGTGCTGGACCAGCCGGAAGCGCACGTCGCCCGCGTCCAGGCCGCCCACCGCGTCCAGCTCCACGACCGTCCACTCGTCCCGCTGGCTCTCGCGCTCCACGCGGAGCAACCCGGCGATGTGGCTGTCCCGGTCGAAGACGTAGAGCACGTCATGCGGCTGGAACGCGCCCAGCGGCAGGCGGAACAGGCTGAACATGCCGATGGGCCGCCCCGACACCGGCAGCCCGAGAGACCGCATCCCTTCGCTGTCGCCCTGGGCAAGCCGGCTGAGCTCCCCGAGCGCGGCGAGATCCGTTATCCGGGCCGCCCGAACCGTTCCCGTGCTTCGTGCCATGCTCGCCTCACCGCCCCTGCTGGGAACGACGGGTCGGGTGCGGCCGGCGACCGCTGCCCTCTCCCGGGTCCGAGTGCTCCGAGGCCAGCATGGCGACCAGGCGGTGGAACCGCGTCTCGCCGGCGAGCTCCGGGTGGAACGACGTCGCAATGAGATTACGCTCGCGCACCGCCACGATCCGCCCGTCCGGCAGCCGTGCAAGCACGTCCACGTCGGGCCCCACGCGCTCGATCACGGGCGCGCGGATGAACACCGCGTGCACGGGCTGGTCTCCCAGGAGCGGCACGGACAGCTCCGTCTCGAATGAATCCAGCTGGCGTCCGAACGCGTTGCGCTCCACGGTCACGTCCAGCAGCGGCAGGATCGGCTCCTCCTCGCCGGCGATCTCCCGGGCCAGCACGATCATCCCGGCACACGTCCCGAACACCGGCGCCCCGCTCGCGGCGAGGCCCAGGATCGGCTGCCGCATGCCCCAGCGATCGATGAGGCGCCGCATGGCGGTGCTCTCGCCGCCGGGCAGGATCAGGCCGGCGACGTCGTCCAGGTGCTCCGGCAGGCGCACCTCCACCGCCTCCACGCCGATGGCGCGCAGGACGGCGACATGCTCCGCGAACGCCCCCTGGAGGGCGAGGACCCCGATCCTCATCCGGCCGGCCTCATCGTGCCGGCGGTCCGCCGACGCGTCCCGCCTACCAGCCGCGGACCGCGAGGCGCTCGTTGTCCGGGATGGCCTCCATCGCGATACCGCGCATCGGCGCCCCCAGGCCCTTGGAGACCTCGGCGATGATCCGGGCGTCCTGGAAGTGGGTCGTGGCCTGGACGATGGCGTTCGCCATGCGCGCCGGATCCTCGGCCTTGAAGATGCCCGAGCCCACGAAGACGCCCTCGGCGCCCAGCTGCATCACCAGCGCCGCATCCGCCGGGGTGGAGATCCCGCCCGCGACGAAGTTGACGACCGGGAGCTTCCCTTCCGCGGCAACCTGCCTGACCAGCTCGAACGGCGCCTGGAGGTCCTTGGCGGCGGCGAACAGCTCGTCCTCGCGCATGCCCTGCAGGCGGCGGATCTCGGCCAGCACGTCACGCAGCTGGTGGACCGCCTCGACGACGTTGCCGGTCCCTGCCTCACCCTTCGTGCGCATCATCGCTGCGCCCTCGTTGATCCGGCGCAGGGCCTCGCCGAGGTTCCGGCAGCCGCACACGAACGGGACCTTGAAGGCGTGCTTGTCGATATGGTTCCGCTCGTCGGCCGGGGTGAGTACCTCGGACTCGTCGATGTAGTCCACGCCCAGGGCTTCCAGCACCTGCGCCTCGACGAAGTGCCCGATGCGGGCCTTCGCCATGACCGGGATCGACACCGCGGCCATGATCCCCGTGATCATCTCGGGATCGGACATGCGGGCGACGCCGCCCGAGGCACGGATGTCGGACGGCACGCGCTCGAGCGCCATCACGGCGACGGCGCCGGCGTCTTCGGCGATGCGGGCCTGCTCGGGGGTGACGACGTCCATGATGACGCCGCCCTTGAGCATCTGGGCGAGGCCCTTCTTGGTGGCCCAGGTGGATGTTTCGGTCATGGTGTGCAGGGCTCTCCGAGAGGACGCGTGGAGGGTCGGCCGTCCGGCTTGCCGCGGGGTCCTCGCCCGTTCGAACCGGCTCGGTCCGGCGTCACCGGCGGATTATCGCACGGCGACCTGCGAGGACCGGCTTGGGGGTTGGGCGTGCGCCCGAGGCGTGCCGTCGGCTAGCGCACCAGCGTGCGCACGACCCCCGACATCAACGTCGTCGCGCGGCGGGCGGAGGTCGGCGAGAGGCGGCTCAGCGCCTCGACCAGCTCCAGGACGTCCTTGTCCGGGAGGCCGTCGAGGAGCCGGACCAGGCGCAGGACGGTGTCGTCGGGGACCTCGCCCAGGAGGCGCAGCGCGCGCTCCAGCTCCGTCGGCTCCAGGCGTGAGACCAGGCCCACTGCGCGGTCGAAGAGGCGGACGAACACGAGGAACGTCGCGAGCCACTCGCGAAGACGGACGAGCTCGGTCTCGCCGGGGTGCTGCTCGAGGGCGGCGTTCGTGTCGGCCAGCGTGCGCTCCAGCACGAGGATGATCGGGTCGCCCTCGCGGACCTTGCGCTCCGCGACGACGCGGCCGAACCACCGCCAGTGGTCGCCGATGGCCATGTAGGCGGTGCCTGCTGGTCCGCGCCGTCCCACCCGGCGGGGCTCGGCGAAGCGCTCGACCAGGCCCCAGGCCTCGGCCTCGGCGAGGGCCAGGCTGGCGGCGCGATGGCTCAGGCCCAGGGCCTCGCGGACCTCGCGCTCGGTGAGCGGCTCCTGGCGCGCCATCAGGTAGGCATGCACGCGCGCGATGGCCGGTGCGACGCCCCACGCCGCGCCCATCTCGCCCCAGGCATTCGCCAGCTCGATCCGGATCTCCTCGGCCATGGGAGAGGAGGGGCGCGATGTCGCCATGGCGGGAGAGCGGGCGGCGTCGGTCACGCCCGAATGCTACCCCGCCCGCCGAAACCTGTCCCCGGTTGATAGCCGATTTCGAGCGCGCCGTCCGCGGGCGCGCCGGCCGGCTGGCGAACTCGGCGTATCGTTCCCGTCATGCCTGCCCACCGCCTCGACCCCGTCGTCCTCGACCACGCCTTCGAGCTCGCCGCCCGCCAGGCGGAGGAGGGCGTCGTCCCGTTCGTCATCCTCGGCGTCGCCAACGCCGGCGGAACGATCCGCCTGGAGGCCGTCCCGCCGAAGGATGCGGCCCCGATCGGGTCGGCTGCCGTGTGCCTGCTGGCGTCCATCACGAAGCCGATCGTCGCCACGGCCGTCATGCGGCTGGTCCAGGAGGGACGCTTCTCGCTGACCGCGCCGCTCGCCACGTGGCTGCCGGAGCTGGCCGATACGGGCCGCCCGCCGATCACCGCGTGGCACGTGCTGACCCACACGACCGGCCTGGGCGAGGTGGACATCGAGCAGCTGATGCTCGATGGCGGCAATCGCGGTGAGTTCCTTCGCCGCACGCTCGCCCTGCCGCAGGAAGCCGTGCCCGGCTCCCGGTTCAAGTACGTGACCTGCACCTTCGACCTGCTGGCCGAGGCGGTCGAGCGCGCGACCGGGACGCCGTTCGAGCAGGTGCTGCGGAACGAGGTGCTCGATCCGCTTGCCATGACCGACACGCGGTTCGATCCGCGGATCGACCTCGCGACGCGGATGGCACCGGTTGTCGTGGGCGGCTGGGGCGCAGCGTCGGGACCGGAGCTCCTGGACCCTGCGACGCCTTCGCCGCTCCTGGGCGGGTCGATCGGGCTGCGGATGGCCGGGGGCGGACTCTGGAGCACGGCCGCGGACCTGCTCCGGTTCGGGCGCGCGATGCTGCGCGGCGGCGAGCTGGAGGGCGCGCGCGTGCTGGCGCCGGCGTTCGTGGACCTGGTGACGCGCGAGGTGACGGTCGGCGGACTGGGTGCGACCGCCGACCGCCTCACGGACGAGCACTACGCGATCGGCTGGGACAAGCGCGGCCCGGCCTCGCCAGCGTCGGCGTCGGCGTTCGGGCACGGCGGGATGTCCGGGACGCGCCTCTGGATCGATCCCGGGCACGACCTGGTCTTCGTCTACCTGACCGGCGTCCTGGGCCTGCCCACGCAGCCGATCGACGCGGTGCAGAACGCGGTGTACGCCGCAGTTCGCTGAGGCGCTTCAGCCGGTTGCGGCGGGCTCGCCCGCGCACGTGCAAACCATTGACATATCCGGCCGCGACGGCGTAGATTGCATGCCGTTGCTCATCTGAGCCACCAGCTGCTCATATGTGCAGTTTCGCGAGAGCGGAGGATCGGTGACCGCAGCGCGGAGTCGGGGTACGAGCGACACGCGGCTGATGGTGCGCATCGCGCAGATGTACTACCGCATGAACCTCAGCCAGGAACAGATCGGCGAGCGGCTCGGGTTGAGCCGCTTCCGCGTCGGTCGGCTGCTGGACCGCGCGCTGCGCGAGGAGATCGTGCGGATCGAGGTCGTCCACCCGGACGCGCGCCTCGTGGAGCTCGAGGAGCAGCTGGTCGAGCGCTTCGGCCTGCTGGCCGCCGTGGTGGCCGACGTCCCCGCCGCGAGTGGTGCGGGCATGGCGGCGGACGACGTGGCGCGCGACGCCGTCGCGGACGCGGCCGCGGACTTCCTGGCGACCCGCCGTCCCGCCGGCACCATCGCCGTCTCGTGGGGCCGCACGATGCTCGCCCTTGCCCGCCGTCTCCCGGCCGGCTGGACGCAGGCTCGCGAGATCGTCCAGGTCAACGGCGCCACGTCCCGCTCCGCCCAGCCGACCCGCGCCAACGAGATCGTCGAGCGGTTCGCCGCCACCTCGGGCGCCTCCATCCGGCTCCTCGTCGCACCCGCCATCGTGGGGACGCCGGAGCTCCGCACGGCCCTGGTCGAGGACGCCGGCATCCGGGAGACGATCGACGTCGCCCGCCACGCTCCCACGGCGATCTTCGGCCTCGGCATCCCGGCCCCGGACAGCCCCCACCTCGAGTCCGGCTTCGTGAGCAGCGACGAGCAGGCGCGCCTCCGGGCCATCGGGGCCGTGGGCGACATCATCGGCCGCTTCGTGGACGGAGAGGGCCGCATCGCCTGGCCGCTGCTGGACGAGCGCAGCGTGGGGCTGCCACTCGACGACCTGCGGACCAAGCCGCTCTCGATGGGCCTGGCGGCCGGCGCCGGGCGCGGACCCGTGGCGCTGGCGGCGATCCGCGGCGGCTACGTCAACGTGCTGGCGACCGACGACGCGACCGCGGCCTGGGTGCTGGCCCATGGCTGAGCGCCGGATGCCGAACGAGGAGGTCGTGCGCCAGCTGGTGACGCGCGCGCTCGAGGGCCTGGAGGCGAGCGGCGCGTCCGCCTCCGACCCCGCCCTGGCATCGAACACGGCCCGCGGAGCCGAAGCCCCCGTCGTGCCTGCCGCCGCGGGCCCGAAGACCGTCGCCGTCGGCGCGGACCACGGCGGCTTCGCCCTGAAGGTCGTGCTGGTCAAGCACCTGGCGGACAACGGCTTCGGCGTCACCGACTGTGGCACCAACGGACCCGACGCCGTGGACTACCCGGAATTCGCCCACGTCGTCGCCCGCCTGGTGGCGAGTGGCGCCTGTGCCAACGGCATCGTCATCGACGGCGCCGGTATCGGCTCGTCGATGGCCGCGAACAAGGTCCCCGGCGTGCGCGCGGCGAACGCCCACGACACCTCGATGGCCCGCAACGCGCGGGAGCACAACTACGCCAACGTTCTGACGCTCGGCGCCCGGATGATCGGCGAGGGCCTGGCTCTCGAGATCGTCGACACGTTCCTCGCCACCCCGTGGGGCGCGGAGCGGCACGGCAGGCGCGTGGCGAAGATCACCGACATCGAGCAGCGCTACAGCAAGCCCCAGGCAGAGGAACCGCGATGACCGCCCCGCCCGACGACCGCGCCCAGCTCATCGAGGCGATCACCCGCCAGGTCCTGGCGACGCTCGCGGGCGCCGACGGCCCCGGCGCGGACGGCGCCAACTGCGCCACCTGCTCCGGCGGGTGCGCCGCGCGCTGCGCCCCCAGGGTGGCCGAGGTCGTCGCCGGCGGAGCGTCGCGCGTCAGCTACAGCGGCGAGGCGGGCCACGTCCCGGTGAACCTCGCGAAGTACATCGACCACACGCTGCTCAAGCCCGACGCCACGGAGGCCGACATCGACAGGCTGTGCGCCGAGGCGATGAAGCACGGCTTCGCCTCGGTCTGCATCAACCCGGTCTGGGTCTCCCGGGCGGCGAAGATCCTCAAGGGCAGCGGCGTCGCGGTCGCCTCGGTCGTCGGCTTCCCGTTCGGCGCAACGATCACGGAGATCAAGGCCCACGAGACGCGCCAGGTCATCCGGGACGGCGCCCGCGAGATCGACATGGTGATCAACATCGGGGCCCTCAAGTCCGGCCTGCTCGACCTCGTCCGTGAGGACATCGCCAGGGTCTCGGACGCGTGCCACGAGTCGGGCGCGATCAACAAGGTGATCATCGAGGCCGCGCTCCTGACGGACGCGGAGAAGGTGATCGCATGCCGGCTGGCGAAGGACGCCAGGGCGGACTTCGTGAAGACGTCCACCGGGTACGCCTCCGGCGGCGCCACCGTGTTCGACGTCGCGCTCATGCGCGAGGCGGTGGGGCCGCGAATCGGCGTCAAGGCCGCGGGCGGGATCCGGACCAGGAACGATGTCGAGGAGATGATCGCCGCGGGGGCGACCCGGATCGGGGCGTCGGCCGGGGTCAAGATCGTGACGGGAGCAGGTGAGGCCAGTGGCAGGTATTGATCTCCGCGCGTACGTCTTCCTGGACAGCCTCCAGGCGCAGTACGCGGCGTTCCTGGGCACCGTGGCGCAGGGCTTCCTGCCGCTGCCCGGCGACGCCTCGCTCTACATCGAGGTCTCGCCGGGCATCGAGATCAACCGGCTTACCGACATCGCGCTCAAGTCCACCTCGGTCAAGCCGGGCATGCAGATCATCGAGCGGTTCTTCGGCCTGCTGGAGATCCACTCACCTTCCCAGGCCGAGGTGCGGGCCGCGGGCGCCGCGATCCTGGCCGAGCTCGGCCTGTCCGAGAACGACCGGATCAAGCCCCGGATCCTGTCCAGCCAGATCATCCGGCGGATCGACGACCACCAGGCCCAGCTGATCAACCGGACACGGCACGGCCAGATGATCATCGGCGGCCAGACGCTCTACGTCCTGGAGATGGAGCCCGCCGCGTACGCCCCGCTGGCCGCCAACGAGGCGGAGAAGGCCGCGAAGATCAACATCCTCGAGGTCCGGTCGTTCGGCTCCATGGGCCGGGTGTACCTGGGCGGCGAGGAGGCCGACATCGACGTCGGCTGGCGCGCCGCAGTGGCCGCGATCGAGGGGATCGACGGGCGCGACGCGAAGGCCTAGCGCTCGAGCGACAACCGCCGGGCGCCGGAGGCGATCGGCGCCGAAACGACAACCACCAACCGATCCGGCGGCCACCCGGCCGACCGGAGCACACACCGAAACGGGAGAGGGTCCGATGGCAGACGCACTGGGGATGATCGAGGCCCGCGGGTTCGCCGCGGTGGTCGAGGCGGCCGACGCGATGGTCAAGGCCGCCAAGGTTGAGCTCGTCAGCTACGAGAAGACCGGCGGCGGGTACGTGACCGCGGTCGTGCGCGGCGACGTCGCCGCGGTCAAGGCCGCCGTCGAGGCAGGTGCCCGCAGCGCCGCCAAGGTGGGTGAGGTCGTCGCGACCCACGTCATCGCTCGGCCGCATGCAAACGTGGACACCGTGCTGCCGCTCGGCCGCATGGAAGAGGCGAAGGCCGAGCTCGGCTGAGCATGGGGTGACCCGGCTTGACCGGGCGCCCGGACGGACCCTCCCGGGGGCGGTCGACGCGGCCGCCCCGTGACTGAAGGCCCCCAGGGGCCGGAGAGGAACCCGATGCTTCTCGGACGAATCGCCGGCACGGTCGTGGCGACGCGAAAGGAACCCCTGATGGAGGGGTGGCGGCTCCTGATCGTGCAGCAGCTCGGCGCGGACAACCGGCCGACGGGGGGCTATGTCGTGGGGGTGGACACCGTGGGCGCCGGCGTGGGCGAGGTGGTGCTGTACGCGAGCGGGAGCTCCGCGCGGCAGACCGAGGTCACGAAGGATCGCCCGTGCGACGCGGTGATCATGGCCATCGTCGACACCTTCGAGGTCGGCGGCACGGAGGTCTACCGCAAGTAGCGTGGTCGACGAGCGCGAGATCCAGGACATCATCGAGCGGGTGCGCCGGCGTGTCGGCTCGCCCGACGCCGGTGCCGGCCGGCGCATGGCGGTCCAGGCGGAGCTCGCCGCCGAGGCGACGGCAGCGGTCGGCGACGGCGTCTTCGTGCGTCTCGACGAGGCCGTGGCGGCAGCCGCCGCGGCATTCCGTTCCACCCGCCTCGAGCTCGACCAGCGGAAGGTGATCATCGAGGCCGTCCGGCGGGCGGCCCTTGACCAGGCCGAGACCCTGGCGCGGCTCGCCGTCGAGGAGACGGGCCTCGGGCGCGTCGACGACAAGACCACCAAGAACCGGCTCGTCGCCACCAAGGCACCCGGGCCCGAGGACCTCGAGGTCGAGGCGGTGTCCGGCGCCCGCGGGATGATGATCACGGAGTTCGCGCCGTTCGGCGTTGTCGGTGCCATCACGCCTGTGACGAATCCCGCTGCCACGATCCTCAACAACACCATCAGTGTCGTGTCCGCCGGGAACGCGGTGGTGTTCAACGCCCACCCGTCCGCGCGTCGCGTTTCCAACGCGACCGTCCGCCTCGTCAACCGCGCGATCATCGCGGCCGGCGGGCCGCCCAACTTCGTCACCTCCGTCGCCGAGCCCACCATCGAGAGCGCCCGGGCGCTGATGGCCCACCCGGACGTCCGCGTGCTGCTGGTCACCGGCGGCCCCGGGGTCGTCCGGGAGGCGCTCAGGACCGACAAGAGGGCGATCACAGCCGGGCCCGGCAACCCGCCGGCCGTCGTGGACGAGACCGCGGACGTGGAGAAGGCCGGCGCCGACATCGTCAGGGGCGCGTCCTTCGACAACAACATCGTGTGCACGGACGAGAAGGAGGTCATCGTCGTCGCGTCGGTGGCCGATGAGCTCGTGAGATCGATGGCCCGGAACGGTGCCTACGTCCTGGCCGAGCACGAGCTGCGGCGCCTGGAGCGCGTGATCTTCACGGACCTTGGCGCGCCGGGGAAACCGGGACACATGAACCCGGCCTGGATCGGCCGGGACGCGGCGCGAATCCTGGCCGAGATCGGCGTGCGGCCGGCCGTGGAGCCGCGGCTGCTGGTCGCCGAGGTGCCGGCAGAGCACAGCCTGGTCTGGACCGAGCAGATGATGCCGGTGCTGCCCGTGGTACGGGTGCCGGACGTCGGCGCGGCAATCGACCTGGCGGTTCGCGCGGAGCACGGGTTCCGCCACACGGCCTCGATCCACTCCACGAACGTGGACACGATCACCCGGATGGCGAGGGCGATGGACTGCTCGATCTTTGTGACCAACGGGCCGAACTTCAGCGGTCTGGGCGAGGGCGGCGAGGGCTTCGCGACGGTGTCGATCGCCAGCCCTTCGGGGGACGGGATGACCCGGCCGCGGACGTTCTCCCGCGAGCGCCGGATCACGGTCGTCGGCGCGCTGCGGATCGTCTGATGCCGAAGCCGACCACCCCGCCCGCCACGACGACGGCCGCGCCGGCCGTTCCCGCCCGCCCGCTCGCAGCGCCCGACCCGCTGCAGCCCGCCCTCGCGCTGCTCGAGTTCGACTCCATCGCCGTCGGCATCGAGGCCGGCGACGCCATGGCCAAGCGCTCCCCGATCGACGTGCTGCGCGCCGGGACGATCCATCCCGGCAGGTACCTGGTCCTGATGGGCGGCGCCGTCGGCGACGTGGAGGAGGCGTTCGCGGCCGGGCGCGAGGTGGGCGGGCCGTGCCTGCTGGACACGGTGTTCCTGCCCAACGTCCATCCGCAGGTCGTCGCGGCCCTCCGCGGCGTGCGGCAGCAGGGCGGCGGCGAGGCGCTGGGGATCATCGAGACCGAGACCGTTGCCTCCGTGATCCGCGCCGCCGACGCAGGCGTGAAGGGCGCGCGGGTGACCCTGCTGGACCTTCGCCTGGGCGACGGCCTGGGCGGCAAGGGCTACCTGCTGTTCGACGGGCCGGTGTCGGAGGTGGAGGCCGCCGTTGCCGCCGCCTGCGAGAGGGTCACGGACGTGGCCGCGGGCGCGCTGCCCGGCTCTCGGGAGCCGGTCTGGCGCGTGATCTCGCAGCTCCACCGCGAGATGCGCCACGAGCTTGAGGCGGACCCGCGCTTCCGTCGGCGGATCCAGGACGA
>Ga0302263_10001070_pt1 | contig 10428 bp, 8 predicted proteins | sample II_Fen_N1_4_FD_194564 | JGI IMG/M metagenome (GOLD analysis project Ga0302263, IMG submission 194564) | Peat permafrost microbial communities from Stordalen Mire near Abisko, Sweden - II_Fen_N1_4 | ecosystem: Environmental > Terrestrial > Soil > Wetlands > Permafrost | place: Sweden: Abisko... | reverse complement strand
ACGCGTGTGGTGGTCGTGCTTGTGCGTCTTGAGGTGCTCCGTCAGGTGAGCGATGCGGTGGCTCAGCAGCGCGATCTGTACCTCGGGAGAGCCGGTATCGCCCTCGGTCGTGGCGTAGTCGGCGATGATCTTCTTCTTGGTCTCCGCGTCGGTTCCGATCGACATTCGGGCTCCTTCTCCGCCCCTCGGGGCACTGTTCGTTGCGCGGCGCGCCGGGGCCTGTTCACCCGGGCACTCTCGATCCGCGGCCGTTGCACGGCAACCTGGCGAGATTATCAGCGCTGCGCGACCTCACCCAAAATGGCGTGGGCCGTGCGGACGCGACGAAGGCGGGCGCCGTCCGGCACCCGCCTCCGAGGCACGAGGGTCAGACCGCCGGCGGCGGGTCGTTGCGCTGCTGCTGCTCGGTCGTGGTCCGGCTACCGTCGGCGTGCGTCGTGGTCGCGACCGACCGAGTGGTCCGCCCACGGTTCATGGTGACGGCGGTCAGCACGATCACCAGGACGCCGGCGAGGACCAGGATCCAGCCGACGGTGGTCGGGTCGACGGCGTTGATCGAGTCTGCACGGCGTACACGAGGATCAGGCCGACGGCCAGGAGGAAGACACCTGGTCCGTATCCCATCGAGACATCCCTTCAGTCAGGTCCGCCCCGGCCCGGGCGGATCGTCGCCCGGCCAGGCGGAGCCGGGCAGACCCCGTGGGGTGAGGGTGTCGTCGCTGTCTCCGATGAGGAACACTCGAGAGGTGCGCCCTCTCCTTCAGCTCGCCGAGCCGCCGGTGCCCGCGGGCTACACCGGGACCCGTCTGACCGCGTGCAACCTGTGCGAGGCGATCTGCGGGCTCGAGCTGACCCTCACCGACGGGAAGGTCACCGGCATCCGCGGCAACCCGGACGACCCGCTCTCGCGCGGCTACATCTGCCCCAAGGGCGTGGCGCTCGCCGACGTGTACGACGACCCCGACCGGCTGCGCCGGCCGGTTCGCAGGCGTGGGGACGACTGGGAGGAGATCGGCTGGGACGAGGCCCTCGACCTGGTGGCCGACGGACTGGCCGAGGCACTGAACCGTCACGGCCGCAACGCCGTCGGGATCTACCTCGGCAACCCCAACGCCCACGCGCTCGGCTCCGCCACCCATGCGGTGCCGTTCGTGAAGTCGCTCGGGACCCGGAACCGGTTCAGTGCGTCGACCGTCGACCAGGTGCCCCACCAGCTGATGGCCTGGCAGATGTTCGGCCACCAGCTGCTGCTGCCGATCCCCGACCTCGACCGCACGTCCTACCTCCTCGTGCTCGGCGCGAACCCGATGGCCTCGAACGGCTCGCTGATGACCACGCCCGACTTCCCCCGCCGCGCCAAGGCGATCAAAGACCGTGGCGGGCGGATCGTCGTGCTCGACCCGCGCCGGACCGAGACGGCCAAGATCGCGACCGAGCACGTCTTCGTCCGGCCCGGCAGCGACGTGGTCGTGCTGCTCGCGATGCTGCGGACGGTCCTGACCGAGGGCCTCGCCAGCCCGCCGGCGTACGTCGACGGCCTCGAGCAGCTGACGACCCTCGTCGACCCCTTCACACCGGAGCTCGCCGAACAGGTCAGCGGCGTCCCGGCGGCGACCGTGCAGCGGCTCACCCGCGAGCTCTGCGAGACCCGGGGTGCCGCGGCCTACGGCCGCCTCGGGGTCTCGGCCACCGCCTTCGGCTCCGTCAGCCAGTGGGCCATCAACTGCCTCAACCTGCTCGCCGGCGACTTCGACCGGCCGGGCGGCGTGATGTTCCCCGAGCCGGCGGTCGACGTCGTGGGACGCCGGTTCGTCGGCACCGGGCACTTCGACCTCTACCGCAGCCGCGTGCGACAGGTCCCGGAGTACGGCGGTGAGCTCCCCGCCGCCTGCATGCGCGAGGAGATCGAGACCCCCGGCGACGGACAGATCCGCGCGTTCGTCAGCATCGCCGGCAACCCGGTGCTCTCGACCCCGGACGGCGCCCGGCTCGGCGACGCCTTCGACTCGCTCGACTTCATGGCCGCGATCGACATCTACCTCAACGAGACGACCCGGCACGCGGACGTGATCCTGCCGCCGACCACGGCTCTCGAGCGCGACCACTACGACCTGGTCTTCCACGGCCTCGCCGTGCGCAACACCGCGCGCTTCAGCTCCGCGGTCTTCCCGAAGCCCCACGGAGCTCTGCACGACTGGGAGATCTACCGCGAGCTGACCGAGCGGGTCGCCGGCCGGCTGCACCGCACGACACCCCTGAAGGCCCGGCTCAAGCGGCGGCTGCGGATGCGGACCAGCCCCACCCAGCAGCTCGCCCTGCTGCTGCGCACCGGCCGCCGTACGACGCTCCGAGAGCTCCGGGCGCACCCGGCAGGCCTCGACCTCGGACCCCTGCTCCCCACCATGCCCGGCCGGCTGCAGACCGCACACCACCGGATCGACCTCGTACCCCGGCTCGTCGTGGACGACCTGAAACGGCTCGAGACCTGGCTGGCCGACCGGCCCCGAGACGCGCTCGTGCTGATCGGGCGGCGGCACAAGCAGGACAACAACTCGTGGTTCCACAACTCCACGCGGCTCACCCGCGGCCGTCCCCGGCACCAGCTCCTGATGCATCCCGAGGACCTGTCCGAGCGCGGGATCACCGACGGCACGCTCGTGGAGGTCAGGTCGCGAGTCGGCGCTGTGCGGGTCGAGGTGGCCGCCACCGACGACATGATGCGCGGCGTCGTCTCACTCCCCCACGGCTACGGTCATCAGGTCGACGGCACGAGGATGGCGAACGCGGCGAAGGTGCCCGGGGTGTCGATCAACGACCTCACCGACCCCGAGCTGCTCGACGTCTCGGGCAACGCCGCGCTGAACGGCGTACCGGTCACGGTGGCGGCTGCGCCGGCGTGACCGGGGCGGTGACCACCCGTCGTACCAGGTCGGCCCAGCCCTCGAGGATCCGCTCCGTGGGCAAGCCCTCGGTCTCGACCTGCTGCACCAGGATCGGCACCTCCAGGGGTGCGATGAGGGCGGTCGCCAGGAACGGGACGTCGCCGCGTACGCCGAGCTCGTTGAGCAGGTGGCGCACGTGCATCGCGGTGAAGGACACGGCGGCATAGCTGCGCGAACCCGCGCGGCCGGCGGCCTCGATCAAGGCCCGGTGGTGGAGGTTGAGCTCGAGCCGCGCACGTCCGAAGGCCAGCAGCCGATCCATGGCCGGGGCACCCGGGCCGAGCGCAGGAGGCCCGGAGATCACGGCCGCCTGGAACGCGGTCTCGCTGCGGTTGAGGACGGCGGCCATCAGACCCTCGCGGCTGTCGAACCGGCGGAAGACCGTGCCCTTCCCGACGCCGGCCCGAGCGGCCACGGCGTCCGTGGTCACCGCTTCGACGCCGCACTGGTCGATCAGCGCCTGCGCCGCCGCGAGCAGCGCCTCGCGGTTCCGCGCTGCGTCACTGCGCTCCGGGGGCGGGTCGCCCAGGAGCGGGAGCGGGATCGGCACGTGAGGCAGCGTAGAGGCGGAGTGAGGCGGGGCACAGGTCGACTTCCCAGGCCCGGCCGACCGAGTGCGGGGCGAAGAACCGCACCGGGGCGAGGTCGCCGGCGACGGATCCGGGAGATGCCGCGGGAATAGAAGCGGACCATGGTCCGTTTTGGCTCACATGACTGCACCCACTGAGACCCGCGTGGTCGTCCTTCTCGGCAGCCTGCGTGCCGACTCCTACAACCGTCGTATCGCCGAGCGTCTCCGCGAGGAGGCTCCGGCCGGCGTCACGCTCGAGATCGCCGACCACCTCGGGGACCTGCCGTTCTACAACGAGGAGCTCGACGGGTACGGCGTCCCGGCCGAGGTCTCCGCGCTCCGCGCACAGGTGGCCGGCGCCGACCGCGTCCTTGCCGTCACCCCGGAGTACAACGGCACCATGCCCGCCGTGCTCAACAACGCCATCGACTGGCTGTCGCGGCCGTTCGCGGCCGGGGCGATCAAGGACAAGCCGTTCGCCGTCATCGGCGCCACCCCGACCCGCTTCGGCGGCAGGTGGGCGCACGACGACACCCGCCGCTCGGCCGGCGTCGCCGGCGCGGCCGTCCTGCCGGACGTGACGCTGTCGCACTCGACCCTCGAGGGGGACGTCTTCGAGGACGCCGCGGTCTTCGAGCACTTCCTCGGCGCGCTCACGGCGCTGGTCGAGTACGAGGCCGCCTCCGCCGCCGCCTGACCGCTGCTGCCCGGCGGGTGTGCCGGCGTACGCGGGTTCATCAAGGTTTGAGGACCAACCGACACTTCCCACGATCAACTGGTCGTGGGAAGTGTCGTTCTTCGTTCATACCTTGATGAACCAGAGGTCGACGCATGCAGAGTCAGGCGCCGAGCACCCGGCGTACGGCGTCGCGGGCGGACTTCGGGTCGCTAGCGGAGAGCGCGGCCTCGGCGGCATCCTCGAGGGCGTCCATGTTGGCCGCGGCGATCCGGGCACCGACCGGGCGGACGGCGGCCGACGCCATCGACAGGGACGTGATGCCCATCCCTACCAGGACGCAGGCGAGCAACGGGTCGGCGGCAGCCTCGCCGCACACACCGACGGGCTTGCCCACCTGCTTGCCGGCCTCGGCGGTGATCGCGATCAGCTGGAGTACGGCGGGCTGCCAGGCATCGGTGAGGTGCGCCAGGTCGGTGGCCATCCGGTCGGCGGCCATCGTGTACTGGGTCAGGTCGTTGGTGCCGATGGACAGGAAGTCGACCACCTCGAGCATCCGGTGGGAGAGCAGCGCGGCCGAGGGGACCTCGACCATGACGCCGGGCTTGAGGCCACGCTCGCGGACGGCCTTCGCGAAGTCGGCCGCCTCGGCCACGGTGGCGACCATCGGGGCCATCACCCAGGTCTCGGTCCCGGTCTCGCGGGCAGCTCCGGCGATGCCGTCGAGCTGCCGGGACAGCAGGCCGGGGTTGTCGAACGACAGCCGCAGGCCGCGTACGCCGAGGGCGGGGTTCTCCTCGCCCTCGTGGGTCGCGAAGGCGACCGGCTTGTCGGAGCCCGCGTCCAGGGTGCGGACCACGACGTAGCGCCCGGCGAAGGGCTCGAGCACGGCGGCGTAGATGGACGTCTGCTCCTCGGCGGACGGCTCGTCGGCGCGGTTGAGGAAGCACAGCTCGGTCCGGAACAGCCCCACGCCCTCGACCGGTCCGGACGAGGCCGCGCGCGCAGACTCGCCGTCGGCGACGTTGGCCAGGATCTTGATCCTGGTGCCGTCGGCCGTCTCACCCGGGCCGCTCCAGGTGGCCAGCGCCGCCCGTTTCGCCTTGTCCTCCTCGACCAGGCGTGCGGCCTCGTCGGCCGCGGGCGCCGTGTCGATCGTGCCCGCCGTCCCGTCGACCAGCAGCATCGTGCCGGCTTCGATCTCCATCACGCCGGCGGTGCCGACGACGCACGGGATGCCCAACTGCCGGGAGATGATCGCGGTATGGCTGGTCGGGCCGCCCCGCTCGGTCACCAGGGCCAGGACGACCGACGGGTCGAGCGTGGCGGTGTCGGACGGCGCGAGGTCCTCGGCGAGCAGGATCGCGGGAGCGTCGGGCATCTGGACGCCCGGCTCGGGCTCCCCCACCAGATGGGCCACGACCCGGCGCTCGATGTCGCGCAGGTCGGTCACCCGCTCGGCCATCAGTCCGCCCATCTGCGTGAACACGGCCGTGAACTGCTCGACGGCCGCGGCCACGGAGGTCAGCAGGTCCTCGCCGCTGCGCAGGTGCTTGCGGACGGCCGAGCGGAGTCCCTTGTCGCGAGCGAGTCCGGCACTGGCCGTCAGCACCTCGGCCGCCGCATCCGACGCCTTGTCCGCCCTGCGCGCGAAGCCGTCGGCCACAGCCGCCGCCGCGTCGTCGTACGCCGTGAGCGCGGCGTCCTCGTCGAGCGAAGCGCCGTCGAACCGAGCCACCGCCTCGGGCGAGATCTCACCCCGCACCACGAGCGCGGGGCCGTACACCACACCGGGGACGACCGGGGTGCCGTGCAGGGACGTGGCGGTCGACTGGTCGCTCATGGCGACACGCTACTCCCGGCCCCCCTTGACAAGTCAACACGTTCGGGCGTAAAACAACACATACACAGATCCCCGAGGAGCCAATCGTGACCATGTACGCCGAGGAGCGCCAGCAGGCGATCGCGCGTCTGGTCACCCAGCGGGGCCGGCTGTCGGTGAACCAGCTCGCCCGTGAGTACGACGTCACCACCGAGACCGTGCGTCGCGATCTCTCGACGCTGGAACGACTCGGACTCGTACGCCGGGTCCATGGGGGGGTCGTGCCTCCCGGCTCCTTGTCCCTGATCGAGTCCGGCATCCGCGAGCGCGACCACGTCAACACCGAGGCCAAGGAGCGCATCGCCCGCGCCGCCCTCGACCGCCTCCCGCCCGCCGGCGGCACGATCCTGCTCGACGCGGGGTCGACGACCGTGCGGCTCGCGAACCTCCTCCCGCCGGACCGCGAGCTCACGGTCGTCACCCACGCGGTGCCGATCGCCGCGCGGCTGGCCGGCCTGGCCCACCTCGAGCTGCGGCTGCTCCCGGGCCGCGTCCGCCCCACCACTCAGGCGGCCGTCGGACCGGACACCGTGCAGGCGCTCTCCCACCTCCGCGTCGACGTCGCCTTCCTCGGCACCAACGGCATCACCGCCGACCACGGGCTCACCACTCCCGATCCCGACGAGGCCGCGGTCAAGCGAGCGATCGTCGGGTGTGGCCACCTGGTCGTGGCCCTCGCCGATGCCTCGAAGTTCGGACTCGAGACGGCCGTGCGGTTCGCGTCCCCCGGCGACCTCGACGTCGTGATCACCGATGACGGCGCTCCCGCCGGCGAGCGCCGAGCCCTCACCAAGGCCGGCATCGAGGTCGTGGTCGCATGATCGTCACGCTCACCGCCAACCCCAGTCACGACCGCACCGTCAACCTCGCTGGGCCTTTGGAGCGAGGAGCGGTCCAACGTGCCGAGTCGGTCATCTCGCAGGCCGGCGGCAAGGGTGTCAACATCTCCCGCGCGTGCGTCGCCGCCGACCAGCCGACGATCGCCGTCCTGCCCGCCACGAAGGACGACCCGTTCGTGCTGGAGCTCCTCGCGGCCGGCATCGACTGCCGACCCGTCCACCACGCGGGCGACCTGCGGGTCAACATCACGATCACCGAACCGGATGGCACCACCACCAAGCTCAACAGCCCCGGCCCCCCGGCGACGCCGGCACTGCTCGAGGAGCTGACCGACGCGCTCGTACGACGTGCCGGCAGCGCCGACTGGATCGTCCTGGCGGGCTCGCTGCCGCCCGGCGCGCCGCCCGTGTGGTACGCCGAGCTGGTCACCGCCCTGCGAGCCGCCGGCGCTCGCGTCGCCGTCGACACCAGTGACGCGCCGCTCAAGGCGCTCGTCGACGCGCTCTCGGAGGACCCGGCCAGCGCGCCGCACCTGATGAAGCCCAACGGCGAGGAGCTCGCCTCCTTCACCGGCCACCAGGCGGACGACCTCGAGTCCGACCCCCGGGAGGCCGCCGTCGCCGCGCGTGACTTGATCGCGAGGGGGGTGGAGAGTGTGCTCGTGACTCTGGGTCCTCACGGCGCCGTGCTCGTGAACGCCGTGGGCGCCTGGCACGCCACCCCAGCACCCACCACCGTCGTGAGCACCGTCGGCGCAGGCGACTCCAGCCTGTTCGGCTACCTCCTCGGAGACGTCACCGGACGTGAGCCCGACCAACGACTCGCTCTCGCCGTGGCTTACGGCAGCGCGGCAGCGGGACTGCCAGGCACGACCATCCCCCACCCCCATCAGGTGCGTCCGGAGCTCGTCCGGGTCACGCGTCTCGACCTCACCCCAGGAAAGTGACCATGACCGACCTCATCACGCGCGACCTCGTTCGTCTCGACGCCGACCTCGGCACCGACAAGCACGACGTGATCCGGGCCCTTGCTCGGATGGTCGCCGACGGCGGCCGCTCCGCGGACCCCGACCAGCTCGCCGCCGACGCGATCACCCGCGAAGGGACCGCGCCGACCGGCCTACCGGGGGGCATCGCCATCCCCCACTGCCGCACCACCGGGGTCGAGGTGCCGACGCTGGGCTTCGCGCGGCTCTCCCCGAAGGTCGAGTTCGGCGCGAAGGACGGGCCGGCCGACCTGGCGTTCCTGATCGCTGCTCCGGCCGGCGGGGATGCGACGCACCTCCAGCTGCTGACGAAGCTCGCCCGGGCACTGGTGAAGAAGGACTTCACCGACAGCCTGCGTGCGGCCACCACGCCCGACGAGGTCGTCGCCCTCGTGCTCGGCGTGGTCGGTGACGCGCCAGCCGCCGCAGCAGCTCCCGCCGCCGCGGCACCCTCGAGCGGGACGCGGTCCCTCGTCGCGGTCACCGCGTGCCCGACGGGCATCGCCCACACCTACATGGCTGCCGAGGCCCTCGAGGCGGCGGCTGCCAAGGCCGGCGTACCGATCGCGGTCGAGACCCAGGGCTCCGCGGGCTCCAAACCGCTGCCCCCGGCGACCATCGCGGCTGCGTCAGCCGTGATCTTCGCCGTCGATGTGGGCGTCCGCGACCGCGGCCGCTTCGCGGGCAAGCCGGTGGTCTCCTCCAGCGTCAAGCGCCCGATCGAGGACGGCGACGCGATGATCGCCGAGGCCCTGCGCTACGCCGACGACCCCAACGCACCACACGTGGAGGGAGCTCTCACTGCCGGTGAGGGCACCGGCGGCGGCGCCGGCGAGTCGTGGGGTGCCCGCACCCGTCGCGTGCTGATGACCGGCGTCTCCTACATGATCCCGTTCGTCGCGGCCGGCGGTCTGCTGATCGCGCTGGGCTTCCTGTTCGGCGGCTACGAGATCGTCGGGCCGTATGGCCAGATCGCCGTCCACAACACGCTGTTCGACCTTCCGAACGCCCACGCGCTCAAGCTCGACCACGTGCTCGGAGGTACCGGCTTCGGCCCCTCGGCCTTCTTCGCCTACATCGGGGCCCTGTTCTTCATCATCGGCAAGACCGCGTTCGCGCTGTTCATCCCGGCGTTCGCCGGCTACGTCGCCTACGCCATCGCCGACCGGCCCGGCATCGCCCCTGGTTTCATCATGGGTGGCCTGGCCGCCAACCTGTTCAACGTGACCGCAGCCGACGGCACCGCACTCCCGGCCACGGGCTTCCTGGGCGCCATCGTCGGCGGCGTGCTCGCCGGTCTGATCGCCCACTGGATCGCCAGCTGGCGGGTGCCCACCTGGGCCCGCGGCCTGATGCCCGTGCTGGTGATCCCGTTGCTCACCTCGATCATCGCCGGCTTCGTCATGATCGTCGTCCTCGGCAAGCCGATCTACTGGGTCATGACCGAGCTCAACCGAGGGCTCAACAACATGAGCGGTAGCAGCGCGATCCTGCTCGGCATGATCCTCGGCCTGATGATGGCCTTCGACATGGGCGGCCCGCTGAACAAGGTCGCCTACGTGTTCGCCACCGCCGGCATCGGCGTGGCCAGCCTGGCCGCCGACGCCCCCCAGCTGAAGATCATGGCCTCGGTGATGCTGGCCGGCATGGTGCCCCCGATCGCGCTCGCCCTGGCGACCGTGCTCCGACCCAACCTGTTCACCGTCGCCGAGCGTGAGAACGGCAAGGCCGGGTGGCTGCTCGGTGCGTCGTTCATCACCGAGGGCGCGATCCCGTTCGCCGCGGCCGACCCGCTGCGCGTGATCCCGTGCATCATGCTCGGGAGCGCAGTGACCGGCGGACTCTCGGAGGCGTTCAACGTGGGCGTCCGGGCACCGCACGGCGGCATCTTCGTGATCTTCGCCGTCCACAACATCCCCGGGTACCTCGTCGCCCTGGCCGCCGGCGTCATCGTGGGCGCCGTCGCGGTGGTCCTCGCCAAGACGGTGTGGCCGGTGGACACCGACGTCGCGACCGTCTGACCTGTCCCGCACCTCCGCATCACCCACGAAGGAGAACCCATGCCCACCAAGTCCGTCGTCGTCGGCTCGGCCGTCGGCCTGCACGCCCGCCCCGCGGCGATCATCTCCGAAGCCGCCGGCGAGCTCGACTCCGAGGTGACGATCGGTGTCCCCGGTGACGAGCCGGTGGACGCCAGCTCGGCACTGCTGATCATGACCCTGGGCGCCGGCAAGGGCGACACCGTCGAGGTGTCGGGCGACGACCAGGCGGACGTGGACACCATCGCGGCGCTCGTCGAGAAGGACCTCGACGCCTGAGCGAGGACGTTCCGCCTCGGCGCAGCCGGGGCGGAACACCGCAGCGAGCGCTCGCTCATCAGGCCTCCACCTCTCGGGTCGTCCGCCTGACAGGAGCCCCTAGGGCGTGTCTGCTAAATCCTGGCGGGGTGAGCCGGGATTGTTGGCTCATGTCGCGTTCTGGTGTGCTCAGTGAGGCTGCTTGGGTCCGTATCGAGCCGCTGATGCCGTCTTC